>Ga0160467_101133_pt1 | contig 13272 bp, 11 predicted proteins | sample HID1972I_E11MG_FD_108221 | JGI IMG/M metagenome (GOLD analysis project Ga0160467, IMG submission 108221) | Enriched pill bug-associated microbial communities from UW Madison campus, WI, USA - HID1972I_E11 MG | ecosystem: Host-associated > Arthropoda: Insects > Digestive system > Unclassified ...
TACAGCCGGGCAGAGCCCGGCTCTACGTGTGGCCCAGCATAGCCAAACGGCGTGGCGACCGTCAGGTGCCCCGGGTGGCGACCGCCGGCGGCACCGCCGCCGCGCGCCGTGCCGGGCCGAATACCGCTGCCTGGCCGAGCAGCCACAGCAGCACCGCGCCTATCGGCAGGTAGGCCAGCGGCATGCGGGGCAGCTCGTACTGGTTCATCAGCGCCAGGTTGATGGCGTACGCCGCCAGCATGCCCAGCACGATGCCCACCGTGGCCAGCAGGAAATTCTCGGTCTGGAAGTAGCGCAGGATCTGCCCGCGGGTAGCGCCCAGCGCACGGCGGATGCCGATCTGCTTGCTGCGCTGCTGCACCCAGAAACTGGCCAGCCCGACGATGCCCAGTGCGGTGACCACCAGCAGCGCCACGCACACCGTCACCAGCAGGCCGACCATCGCGAGATCGTTCTTGAAGAAGTCCTTGCGCTGGTCTTCGTAGCTGAGCTTCTCGCGGACCAGGCGGTTCGGATCGTTGCGTTCCAGCGCGGCCAGCGCACCCTTGAGCACTTCATCGCGGCGTGCCGGATCGGTGCGCAGCATGTAGATGCCGGAGCCGAAGGCGGCACGTGCCGGCATGATCATGGATTCGACACGGTTGTTGTTCCAGCCGGTCGGCGTTGCCAGATGGTCGATGATGCCGATCACGTGCAGCGGCTGGCGGCCCATGTAATAGGTCTGGCCCAGCGCATTGCCGTCCGGTGCCATCTTGGCTGCCACGGCCTGGTTGATGATCACCGGCACGGCCTGATCCCTGCCAGCACCCTTCATCACGTCGTCCAGGTCTAGGTACTCACTGGGCTGGAAGTCGCGGCCGGCGACCAGATTCATGCCCATCGTGCGCAGGCCGTCTTCGGACAGCATGTACAACGACACAGAGGTGGTGGGACGTTCCTGCTCCTGCTTGCGGGAAATGCTGCTGTTGGACGAACTGTTGCGGAACGGCAGCTGGTTGATCACGGTGACGGCCTTGGCGCCCGGCAACGCCCGCAGCGCGGCCAGGTCCTCGCGGGTGCGGGCCATGGCATTGGTCTGCTTGCCGATGCCGCTCACGCGCACCATCACCAGCTCGTTCTCGGCGATGCCGCTGGGCAGGCTGATCTTCTCGATGCGCTGGCTGACCAGGAACAGCGCGTTGCAGACGATGGCGCAGGTGAGCGCGATTTCCAGCACGATCAGGGCGGCAGCGGTCTTGTGCCGGCGCAGGGTGCTGAGGATGGGGCGGATGTCCATGGGATGTCCTCGTTCCGGTGCTTACTGCGATTTGAGCTGGATGGCCGGGGTGACCTGCATGGCGCGCCAGGCGGGCAGGAAGCCGGCGGCCAGGCTGGCCAACAGGGTCATGCCAAGGGCCAGCAGCAGCATGCTTCCATCCAGGTGCGCCAACGTTGCGTACTCCACGGGTTGCTGGCGCACCGCATACAGGCCAAGTGCCGCCAGTACCAGGCCGAGCAGCCCACCCACCACGCCCACGGCACCGGCTTCCACCAGGCACTGCAGGAAGATCTGGCCGCGGCTTGCTCCCAACGCGCGCCTCACGCCGATCTCGCCGCTGCGGCGCAGGAACTTGGCCAGCAGCAAGCCGACGGTGTTGATCAGGCAGACGACCAGGAAGCCCAGGGCCAGCCACATCTGCAGCCGCACATCGCTGGGTACCGCGCCGTTGAAGTCCAGCCAGTCCATGACATTGCGCAGCCGCACGTTCGCCGGGCGCTCGAAGCGCCCGCCTTCGCGCTGCTGGTTGGAATAGTTCACAAGGTACTGGCGATATTCATCGGCCTTCGAGGGGTCCATCTCCGCCCAGTACTGGATCCAGGCGCAGGGGGCGTTCACCGCATAGCTGTCGTCGTTGGGGTTTTCACCGAAGCAGTTCATGTTGCCGTTGCTGCCCAGCTCCAGCTCCAGGGCCGTGGAGATGGGGGCGATGATGTCTTCATCGCGGCCGAAACTGCCCAGCGTCAGGTCGAAGAAGCTGGGTTGCGGCTTCCAGTCGCGGAGCACGCCGACGATGCGCAGTACGTGGCCATTGACGTGCAGTTCGCGGCCCACGCTGTCGGCACCATTGAACAGCTTGTCGTTCAGCATCCTGGAAATCACCGCCACCCGTGCGCGGCCTTCGTCGTCCTCGCGTGTCCAGGGCCGGCCGTACTGCATGGGTACCTCGAACATCGGGAAGAAGTCCGCCGAGGTCCAGCGGGTGTCCACGCTGAAGGGCTTGAGGTTCGCATTTTCCGGCTCGATGGTGGCGGCGCCGCCGCTCATCATCGCCTGGCGTTCGGCGTGCCGGCCACGCAGCAGGGTTTCGGCGTCAAAGCGCGTCAACTGCGTTTCCGGTTCCTCGCCAGCGACATAGCCGCTGCGCGGACGCGGGTCCACCTGGACATAGAACAGCCGGTCGCTCTTGCCGGGAATGGGATCCCCGGAAAGCACGTGGAAGACCGTCAGCGTGGTCATCGAAGCGCCGATGCCCAGCGCGATGGCCACCACCATCAGTGCGGTAAGTACCTTGTTGCGGCGGAAACTGCGTATGGCCAGTCGGGCGTAGTAGGCGAGCATGGGCAACCTCACTCGTTGACCGCGGCAATCCGCCGCGGGGTGGCCAGCACCGGTTCATGCACCAGGTCGGTGACCTGGCCGTCGACGATGTGCACGTTGCGCTGCGCGCGGGCGGCGAGTTCCGGATCATGGGTGACCATGACGATGGTGGTGCCGGCTGCGTTGATTTCCTCCAGCAGTTCCATCACCCCGCGTGCCATCTGGCTGTCCAGGTTGCCTGTCGGCTCATCGGCCAGCAGCAGGCGTGGGCTGCCCGCCAGTGCGCGTGCAATCGCCGCACGCTGCTGCTGGCCGCCCGAGAGCTCGTTCGGATAATGCTTCATGCGCGAGCCCAGGCCGACCTGGGTAAGCGCCTTTTCGATGCGTTCGCGGCGTTCGCTGGCCGCCATCTTCCGGTAGCGCAGCGGCACATCCACGTTGTCGAACAGGTTGAGGTCCGGGATCAGGTTGAAGCCCTGGAAAATGAAGCCGATCTTCTGGTTGCGCAGGCGGCTGCGCGCGTCGTCGCCGAGCGTGCTCACGTCCTGGCCATCGAGCAGGTAGGTGCCGCTGGTGAATGTCTCCAGCAGGCCGGCGATGTTGAGGAAGGTGGTCTTGCCGGAGCCGGAAGGGCCGGTGACGGCGACGAACTCGCCTTCGTTGACCATCAGGTCCAACGACCGCAGGGCATGGGTTTCCACCTGTTCGGTACGGAATACCTTGGCAACAGCGCGCATCTCAAGCATGGGTTCTCTCCTGTGTTCGGTAGGGTGTTGTCAGTTGATGGACACGCGTTCGGCGTCGCCGAACAGATCGCTGCCGGCCACCACGATGCGATCGCCCGGCTGCACGCCGGAGAGGATTTCCACCTCGCCCAGGCTGCTCACGCCCAGCTCCACCGGGCGGCGCACGGCGGTGCTGCCGTCCATCACGTAGGCCTGGCCGTTGCCCTGTTCGACAAACGGGCCGCGCTCCACCTTCATGACGTCGCGGCGGGTATCCAGCAGCACGCGAACGGACATGCGCTGGCTCTGGCGCAGGCCGGCCGGCTGCTTGTCGGCAAAGCGCACGCGGGCATTCACTTCGCCGTTGACCACCTCCGGCGACACCGCGCTGATCTCGCCGGCGAACGGCTGTCCGCTGCCGCTGGTCAGCTGTGCCGGCATGGCGATCGCCAGGTCGCGGGCGAAGCTTTCCGGCACCTTGATCTCGATCTCGAAGTTGGACAGGTCCACGACGCCCAGCACCGGCGCGTTGGCGACCAGGTTGGTGTGCTGGACGGCCTGCACCTGGCCGACCTGGCCATCGAACGGCGCGCGCAGGGTCAGGGCATCCACCTGGCGCCTGACTTCCGCCACCACCGCACGCTGGCGGTCGGCCAGCAGGCGCTTGTTGCGTGCATCCAGGTCGGCGCCCTGGCCCTGCAGGCGCGCATCGGTCTGGGCGTTGGCCAGCTGGATGTCCGCCTTCTTCATGCTGTCCTGGGCCTTGGCCAGGTCGATCTGCGGCACTGCACCGCCGTCGAAGCCGCGCTGGTAACGCTGCAGGTCGCGCTCGGCGGCCTGCCGTTCGATACTGGCCTGGTCGGTTTCCTTGCGTGATTTCGCGCGCGCCAGGGTGGCGTCCAGGGTGGCGCGGCTGGCTTCGGCCTCCAGGCCGGCAAGGGTGGCTTCCTCCTGCGCCAGCTTGCTGCGCAGTTCCGGACTGTCGATGATCGCCAGTTCCTGGCCTTTCTTGACCACGTCACCGGCGACCACCTTCAGGTCCACCGTGCCGGCGGAGATCGCATAGAGGATCGGACTGTTGGCGGCGATCACCCGGCCGTCGGCGGCGATGTCGCGCACCAGGTCGCCTCGCTGCACCTGTGCGATGCGTACCCGGCTGCTGTCGAAGGAGCGGCTGGCATTGAGCCAGGCATGGATGGCGAAGCCAATGGCGGCCACCACCATGAGGGCGATCAGCGCCGGCCAGCGCCAGCGTTGCCATGCGCCGGTGGCGGCACTGCGGGGGGCGGTGGAAACGATCTGGTCCTGGGCGGAAGTGTCGCGGATCATCGAAGGGCCTGGATGGGATGGAACTGCCAAAGGCAATGCAGGGACCGTGCCAGATTTTTTCGCAATGAAATCAGATGCTTGCCGGGTGGCGGAAAGTGTCCACGTGTCCGCGGACACGCTGGCGGACACTTTTGTTAAGCGGACAGGCGGTGCGTGGCAGGCGCCCACGCTAGAATGCCGGGCTCAACATCGAGGAAGGCGTTGTCATGTGCGGAATCGTGGGTGCGATCGCGAATCGCGATGTGGTGCCGGTGCTCATCGAGGGCCTGAAGCGCCTGGAATATCGCGGCTACGATTCATCCGGAATCGCCGTGCTGGACACGGGTGGCAAGGCCGATATCCGTCGCGTGCGCCGCACCGGCCGTGTCTCGGAAATGGCCGGCGCCGCTGAAGCCGAAGGCTTCCACAGCACGCTCGGCATCGGCCACACGCGCTGGGCCACCCATGGCGGAGTAACCGAGGCCAATGCGCATCCGCACATCAGCGAAGGCGTCGCGCTGGTGCACAACGGCATCATCGAAAACCACGAAGAGCAGCGGGAACGGCTGCGTGCGCTCGGTTATACCTTCGAATCGCAGACCGATACCGAAGTCATCGCACACCTGATGCACCACAACCTGAAGGACGGCGGCAGCCTGCTGGGCGCATTGCAGCGCACGGTGAAAGAGCTCACCGGGGCCTATGCGCTGGCGGTGATGAGCCGCGCCGAGCCGGACCATTTCGTCTGTGCGCGCATGGGCTGCCCGCTGCTGGTCGGCGTGGGCGACGGCGAGAATTTCGTGGCCTCCGATGTGTCGGCCATCGTCTCGTCAACGCGCCGGGTGGTCTTCCTGGAGGAGGGCGACACCGCCGACGTGCGCCGCGATGGCGTGCAGGTGTACGACGGCGCGGATGCGCCCGTGCAGCGCGAGGTGCATCTTTCCGATGTGTCGCTGGCCTCGCTGGAACTCGGCCCGTACCGGCATTTCATGCAGAAGGAAATCCACGAGCAGCCGCGCGCGCTGGGCGATACGCTGGAAGCGGCCATCGATGCCGGCGGATTTCCGGCCGAGCTGTTCGGCAGGAATGCCGAGGCGGTGCTGGCCGGCATTGAAGGCGTGCAGATCCTGGCCTGTGGCACCAGTTACTACGCCGGCCTGACCGCGCGCTACTGGATCGAATCCATTGCCGGCCTGCCGTGCAGCGTGGAGATCGCCAGCGAATACCGTTACCGCGCGGCATACGCAGATCCGAAGCATCTGATCGTCACCATTTCGCAGTCCGGTGAAACGCTGGATACGATGGAAGCGTTGAAATACGCCAGGTCGCTGGGCCACCCGCATACGCTGTCGATCTGCAACGTGCCGGAAAGCGCGATTCCGCGCGCCAGCGAACTGGTGTGCTACACGCGCGCCGGTGCCGAGATCGGCGTGGCCTCGACCAAGGCATTCACCACCCAGCTGGCCGCGCTGTTCCAGCTGACGGTGGTGCTGGGCAAGCTGCATGGCCGCGTCGATGCCGCGCAGGAAGCGGATTATCTGGAACAGCTGCGCTTCCTTCCGGGCAGCGTGCAGCATGCGCTGAACCTGGAACCGCAGATCGCGGCGTGGGCGGAACGATTCGCGCGCAAGCCCAATGCGCTGTTTCTCGGGCGCGGCCTGCATTATCCGATCGCGCTGGAAGGCGCGCTCAAACTCAAGGAAATTTCGTACATCCACGCCGAGGCCTACCCGGCCGGTGAGCTGAAGCACGGCCCGCTGGCACTGGTGGACGAGGACATGCCGGTGGTGGTGATCGCGCCGAACGACAGCCTGCTGGAGAAGGTGAAGTCGAACATGCAGGAAGTGCGCGCACGTGGTGGCGAACTGTTCGTGTTCACTGACCAGGACAGCAACTTCAGCGCTTCCGAAGGGGTGCATGTGATCCGCACGCCGCGCCATGCCGGGGTGTTGAGCCCCATCGTGCACACCATTCCGGTGCAGTTGCTGGCATACCACACCGCACTGGCACGCGGGACAGATGTGGACAAGCCACGCAACCTGGCCAAGAGCGTGACGGTGGAATAAGCATCCGCGCAGGCTGCCGGGCTGCATGCAGGGGTGGTTCGGCCGGTAACGGCGATCTTGCCGTGTCGGGTGGTTGGCGAACTTGAGGGCCTCTGGTCATCGGCATTCAGCGTCGGTTTCAGTCGCGGTGCCATTCTCTGGAATGTCGCGCCGTTGCCGTAGCCGGCTGGCTCCGTCCTTCGCGATGCAGCGCTTGTCCTGCCGATGAATCATCGGCGGCAGGACGGTGCGCCAGACGTGCACTGAAAGGTCTGTTCCCTGGGAGGGGGCGTATCGGAAGGGCACACTTTTCTTGACTTCAGCGACCTGCAACAGGAACCAGAATGAACGTCCGCGAACTCCTGCAATCGAAGAAAGAAGCTGTCATCACCATCGACGCCGAAGACACCATCGGCGCCGCCGCGCACAAGATGAGCGCGAACAGGATCGCCGCGCTGGTGGTGATGAAGGAGGGCGTCCCGGCCGGCATCATTTCCGAAAAGGACATCGTGCGCAGCCTGGCCGACGACGGTCCGCAGGCCGGTCGGCGGGTGATTTCCAGCGTGCCTTCGACGGGCCTGGAAGGCATTGCACCGGAAGCGACACTCAAGCAGGCGATGTCGCTGATGACGTATTCGCGACGCCGTCACCTGATGGTCACCGAGGGCTCCACGCTGGTCGGCATCCTCAGCCTGGGCGATATCGTCAAGAACCTGCTGGGCGAGCTGGAACTGGAAAAGGCGGTCCTGCAGGACATCTACATGGCCGCGCACTGACCCGCCCGCAGCTCACGGACAAGCCGGGCATTGCCCGGCTTCGTCGTTCAGGGGCTCGGCCAGCTCAGAAGGTGACCTTGACCGATCTGGCGCTGTAGTCCGCAGGACCGTGGTACACCACCTCGATGTTGTTGCCGTCCGGATCGAGCACGAAGGCAGCGTAGTACCCCGGGTGATACGCGCGCTCGCCCGGGGCGCCGTTGTCGGTCCCGCCTGCTGCCAGGGCGGCGACGTGGAAGGCCTCAACGGTCGCGCGATCGCGCGCCTGGAAGGCCAGGTGATGGCGGCCGGTCAACTGGCCGGCGGCGGCCTCGCTGCCTGCGGTGGAGATGAACAGCTCATCGGCCCAGAAGAAGTCCGGTCCTTCTCCGGCAATCGGAATGCCGATCGCATCCAGCACAGCCTGGTAGAACCGTCGGCTCGCCGCCAGGTCCCGCACCACCAGCTGCAGGTGGTCGATCAGGCGGCCGCGGTGTAGTTCCATTGTTTCCATGTCAACCTCCGCAAAGGACGGCGGCAGATGGATTGCGTCTGCCGCGTCCGGAATGTCAGGTGTTGGAGATGATCTCGACCCAGTAACCATCCGGGTCCTTGATGAAGGCCAGGTGCTTCATGCGGCCATCGCTCAGGCGCTTCTGGAAGGTTACGCCGAGATCCTCGAAACGCTGGCAGGCCGCTTCGATGTCCGGCACCGAAACGCAGATGTGGCCGAAGCCACGCGGGTCGCTGTTGCCGTCGTGGTACACCACGCCGGCCTCGGCCTCAGTGCCGTGGTTGTGCGTCAGCTCCAGCACGCCGGGGATGCCGGCCATCCACAGGCGGCGCTCGCCGTCGTCTTCCGGCACGCGGCTGCCCGCCGGCAGCAGGGCTAGGAAATACAGGCTGAACCGGGCTTCGGCGAATTCGCGCCTGTCGATCAGCTGGTAGCCGAGCACGCGCGTATAGAAGTCGAGCGAGGCGGTGATGTCCTTCACCCGCAGCATGGTGTGGTTGAACACGAAACCGGTGGTTTCGGCCGGTGGCTGGGCGGCCACGCCGGGAACGGTCCGCAGGGCGGGGAGGGTCATGGGGATGTCCTTCGGTTGCAGGGCCGATCATCGGCCGGATGCCTCATTCTAGCGGCGGGCAGCGGATGGGGCCTCGGCGTAGAATGTACGCACCGCACCGTTCCACTACGGACAACGATTCCGCCATGTCGCAGCGCGAATGGGTGGCCGCCGCCATCCGCAAGATCGAGGCCGATTTCAACCGTTCGGCCGATACCCATCTCATTCCGATGGACCTGCCGGGGTATCCGGGTATCGACCTGTATTTCAAGGACGAATCCAGCCACCCCACCGGCAGCCTGAAACATCGCCTGGCCCGTTCGCTGTTCCTGTATGCGCTGGCCAATGGCTGGCTGCGCGAGGGACGGCCGGTGATCGAAGCGTCCAGTGGGTCCACCGCCGTGTCCGAGGCCTATTTCGCGCGCCTGCTGGGGCTGCCGTTCATCGCGGTGATACCGGCCAGCACGTCGCCGGAGAAGATTGCCGCCATCGAATTCCACGGCGGGCGCTGCCACCTGGTGCAGAGCGCATGCGGCTTGAATGCGGCCTCGGAGCAGCTGGCGCAGGAAACCGGCGGCCATTTCATGGACCAGTTCACCTACGCCGAGCGGGCCACCGACTGGCGTGCGAACAACAACATCGCCGAATCCATCTTCAAGCAGATGGCTGAAGAACCGCATCCGGTACCGGAATGGATCGTCTGCAGTCCCGGCACCGGCGGCACCGCCGCCACCCTGGGGCGTTATGTCAGCTACCGGCGGCATGACACCCGCATTCTCTGTGCCGACCCGGAAATCTCCGCGTTCTTCGACGGATACCGTGCAGCCGTGGCCGGACAGCCGTGGCGGAACATCACCTGCGAAGGTGGCTCACGCGTGGAGGGTATCGGGCGCCCGAAGGTGGAATCCAGCTTCATCCCGACCAGCGTGGATGCAATGGTGAAGGTTCCCGACGCGCTTTCGCTGGCGGCGATGCGCCATGTCAGCACCACCCTGGGGCGACGCGTCGGCGGGTCCACGGGCACCAACTTCGTCGGCGTACTGCTGGCCGCGCAGTGGATGCGCGACGCCGGCCGCACCGGCAGCATCGTCACCATCCTGTGTGACAGCGGCGAGCGTTATGCGCACAGTTATTACGATCCGGCCTGGTATGAAGGCCGCGGTATCGATGTCGCCGGTGCCGACAGGCAACTGGCAACGGCGGTGCAGGGCGGTGGGCTGCCTGTCCTGCCCATCTGCAGCCTGGAAGCCATCTGAGGAAGCGCGCAGGCCGGCGCACGAGCCGGCCGCCGGCCACGCAGGGGGCCTTGTGACGGCGTCGCCGTGGCGCCATATCCTGGGTGATGCCACGTTGCGTGGCGCCTGATCCGGAGCCCGCATGACCCCCGCCAATCCGCTGCTCGATTTTTCCGGCCTGCCCCGCTTCGATGCGATACGCCCGGAACACGTGGGGCCTGCGCTGGATGTGCTGCTGGCCGATGCCGAAGCCGCCGTGGCTGCAGCGGAAGCGGTACAGCCGGTGCGCTGGGAAACCTTCGTTGCGCCGCTCGACGATGCCACTGAGCGCCTGTGGCGTGCATGGGGCGTGGTCGGGCACCTGCAGGCGGTGGTGAACACGCCGGAGCTGCGCGCGGTCTACAACGAGAATCTTCCGCGCATCACCCGTTTCGGCAGCGCGCTCAGCCAGAACCTGGCGTTGTTCCGGCAATACCAGGCCTTGGCCGCCAGCGAACAGGCGCAGGCATTCGACCCGGCGCGACGCAAGGTACTGGACAATACACTGCGTGATTTCCGCCTCGGCGGCGCGGAACTGGCGCCGGAACAGCAGCAGCGTTTCAGCGCGATCAAGGAAGAACTGTCGGCGCTGTCGGCGAAATTTTCCCAGAACGTGCTGGATGCCACCGACGCCTGGTCGCTGGTCATCGACGATGAATCCCGGCTGGCAGGGCTGCCGGAGGATGTGCGTGACGCCGCCCGTGCCGCTGCCGCAAAGGACGGGATTCCCGGCTGGAAGCTGACCCTGCAGATGCCCTGCTACCTGCCGGTGCAGACGTATGCCGACGACCGCAGCCTGCGCGAAACCCTGTATCGCGCCAGCGCGCAGCGGGCTTCCGAATTCGGCGATGCAGCGCTGGACAATACCGGCAACATCGACCGCATTCTCGCCCTGCGCGCCGAGCTGGCCGGGCTGCTGGGGTTCGACAGCTATGCCAGCTGTTCCATTGCCACCAAGATGGCGCAGGACCCTGCCGAAGTACTGTCCTTCCTGCGTGACCTGGCCGCACGTGCCAGGCCGTTCGCGGCCAGGGACCGTGCCGCGCTGGAGGAATTCGCGCGCGCGCAATTGGGCCTGGATGCGCTGGAGGCATGGGACCTGGCCTATGCCGCGGACAAGTTGAAGCAGGCGCGTTACAGCTATTCCGAGCAGGAAGTGAAGCAGTATTTCAGCGAGCCAAAGGTCCTCGGCGGGCTATTCTCGGTGATCGAGCAACTGTACGGCCTGCATGTCCAGCCGGATGTCGCGCCGGTATGGCACCCGGATGTACGGTTCTTCCGGCTGGTGGATGGCGATGGCACCCTGGTCGGCCAGTTCTACCTGGACCTGTATGCCCGCGAAGGCAAGCGCGGTGGCGCGTGGATGGACGATTGCCGCAATCGCCGCGAGCGCGCCGATGGCAGCATGCAGACGCCGCTGGTGTACCTGGTATGCAATTTCGGCCGCGGTAGCGAGGGCCGACCGGCGACCTTCAGCCACAACGAAGTCACCACGCTGTTCCACGAAATGGGCCATGGCCTGCACCAGCTGCTGACGCGCATCGGCGAACTGGGCGTGGCGGGCATAAACGGCGTGGAATGGGACGCGGTGGAGCTGCCCAGCCAGTTCATGGAGAATTTCTGCTGGGAATGGGAGCACCTGCAGGCAATGACCGCACATGTGGAAAGTGACCTTCCGCTGCCACGCGTGCTGTACGAAAAGATGCTGGCCGCGCGCAATTTCCAGAGCGGCATGGCAACCGTGCGGCAGCTGGAATTCGGCCTGTTCGACATGCTGCTGCACAACCAGTTCGATGCCACGCAGGATACGGTGCTGGCACTGCTGGACCGCGTACGCGACGAAGTGGCGGTGAACCGTCCGCCGACGTGGAATCGCTTCCCGCATCAGTTCAGCCATATATTCGCTGGCGGCTATGCGGCCGGTTACTACAGTTACAAGTGGGCCGAAGTGCTCAGCGCCGACGCCTATGCAGCGTTCGAGGAAGCCCCGGGCGCACTGGCCGAAACCGGTGCACGTTTCCGCGATGAAATCCTCGGGCGTGGTGGCAGTCGCAGTGCCGCCGACAATTTCCAGGCCTTCCGCGGCCGCCCGCCGAGCATCGACGCCCTGCTGCGCCACTCGGGCATGGCGTGAAAGAAAGGGGACGGAGGACGTTGAATTTCCGGCCGGAAATTCAACGTCCTCCGTCCCCCCCCTCTTTTTCAGTCGGCGTAGATCATCCTGCGGGTCATGCCGCCGTCGATGATGATCTCCTGGCCGGTGATGAAGCCGGAAAGGTCGGACAACAGGTGGACGGCCAGCGTGCCGATGTCCTCCGGCATGCCGACGCGACCGGCGGGGTGCTGTGCATGATCGGTCCTGGAAAGCTTCGGCGTGCGTCGGCGGGTGGGTGCCTGCCACGCGCCGGTGGCGATCCAGCCGGGGCTGATGCAGTTCACCCGCACGGCCGGGCCGGCACTGATCGCCAGTGCGTGGGTGAAGGCGACCATGCCGCCTTTCGCCGCTGCATACGCTTCGCTGTGCGCCTCGGACTGGTGCGCGCGCGTGGAAGCGATGTTGACGATCGCACCGCCGCCATCACCTGCAAGCACCGGCAGGGCATGCTTGCTGCACAGGAACGCGCCATGCAGTGTAGACAGGCGACGCTGCCATTCGCTGAAGTCCATGTCCTGCAGTTGCGTGCCGTGCGCGCCGGCAATGCCGGCGTTGTTCACCAGGCCGTCGATGTGGCCGAAGCGTTCCGCGGCGGCGGCGACGAAGGCGCGCACGCTGCGCTCACTGGCGATGTCCAGCCGTCGGAAGGCAGCATCGTTGCCGCGTTGCCATTCGTCGAGGCAGGCCTTGCCGGCATCCACGTCCAGGTCGCCGATCATCACCTGGCCACCCGCGCCGAGCACGGCCTGCGCGATGCCGCGACCGATCCCGTTCGCGCCGCCGGTGACCAGCACGACCTTGCCGGCCAAGGGCGCGGCCGGCCAGCTGGCGATGCCTGGCACGATGCTCATGACAGGTCTTCCCCGCGCAGGCGCCGCCACCAGCCGTCCACGCCGATGCGGTCCAGCGTCTGTATATTGCGCTCGACGATCACGTCCGGATCCGGAAAGGCATCCACCGCACGCGCCACGCTGTCCTCGCGCAGCAGATGCAGCGTGGGATACGGCGCGCGGTTGGTGTAGTTGCTGGCATCATCGGCAGCCACGCCGTCGAACTGGTAATCCGGATGGAAGCTGGCGACCTGCAGGACCCCCTGGAGGTCCAGCGCCTCGACGGCGGCGTCGGCGTTGTCGAGGAAATCGTTGTAATCGAGGAAATCCGTGAGCACCTGCGGGTGGACGATCAACGTGGTGTCGATCTCCTCGGCGGGCGTGTCGCGCAGCAGCACCAGTTCCTCGGCCAGCTGCTCGACCAGCGCCTCGGGCGTCGTCGCGTCGCTGAGCACGAAGCGCACCTGGTCCTTTACATATACCGCCTTGGCGAACGGGCACAGGTTCAGGCCGATGACGATGCGCTCCAGCCAGA
>Ga0160467_101134_pt1 | contig 13240 bp, 12 predicted proteins | sample HID1972I_E11MG_FD_108221 | JGI IMG/M metagenome (GOLD analysis project Ga0160467, IMG submission 108221) | Enriched pill bug-associated microbial communities from UW Madison campus, WI, USA - HID1972I_E11 MG | ecosystem: Host-associated > Arthropoda: Insects > Digestive system > Unclassified ...
GTCTTTATATTTTACTGTAGTACCGTTCAATTTCATTTCAATCGCAGATTTTCCTTTAGGTGCAAAGGCTGGAACAATAAAACGAATCTCATCAGTACTTCGATAGCTACTATTGACATATGCTCCTCCTAGAGTTGTCTGTATGTAGCTTAATCCCTTTCCTTTAATTGTTATAATATCTCCTGGATAACCCTTGAGAGGTGATATGGTATTGACCTCAAAATCTTTTATATACAGCCTTTGCTTTTTAGGGGCATAGTAACTTTCATTATAATTGATATTTATACCATATCCTATTTGAATTTCTGTTTCTCCGATCACGTAGCCCGGAATGATGAATGATATTTGACCATTTTGAGCGATAGCACCTTCTCCGATCCCATTTCCGATGATTGAATATCCGTGACCATCAATAAAATTACCGGTTATTGTAAATGGCTCTCCGACATATCGTGTTGTATTAGCAGGTGTATTCCATTTTAAGTTTCTAACTTCAACTTGCTCAGTACTTGTTACGCTATAAAAAGGACTGCTATAACTGAAATTGTAAACACCATCTGGAACATTACGCACAGTAAATGATTGCGTATCGTAAGAACTGTTAAAATAATGTGGTACGGCATGTTTGCCTAGATAATACTTTGGTTGTTCAGGATCCATAATGTAGGTATACAGATCCATACCATTTATATTCATTATAGAGGGAGAATGAATGACCTTTCTTTCAAAACGGATACTACTGCCGATGGGCTTGATCAGTTCTATAGAATCTTTAAAGACTACAGAGTCTTTTCCATTGTGATAACCCAATTGAAATTTAGATCCTTTTAATCCTTCGATTTCATGAAGAAAAATTTGAGGTCTGTATTCGATTCTTTTTCCATTGATCAGGATATAAAATGGGGCAGACAATGGCATTGCATCTCTATTTAAGGCTATCCCGCTGAGCTCTAAAGGTTCGTTTAGATATGTTTTAGTTTGTGCAGGTGGATTTAGCATGCCCAAGATCTGAATGTTAGCGACCTCTCTGGTATTTTGGTAGCCTGATTTATCTTTGATCTGCAAGAAAATAGATACATGATTTCCGTGGTAGAATTTGTCAGATTTCGGAAAGGTAAAGGTAAGGCTTTTGCGATCGCTAGAAACTTGAAAGGGCATCTGGATCTCCTGTTGGTATTGAGGTCGATAATACATTTTAATGTTTTCCGATAGAAATTGGAAATCGCCAGTAACGGTTATTTTATTGTTGTTGGGAACCATTTTTTCTTCTAAAAGATCTATTTTAATTCCATCCACTTCAAAAATATTACTTTCGCCACGATAGAATCCATTTTTTGTCTTAACATATAGGGTATAACGATAACGATCACCTAATTCAAAATTGCTATTATGTTGATACTGCAATGTCACCTCACCGACGGAAACTTTGCTTCCAATGCTGACGACAATTTCCTTTTCATTTTCCTTAATCTTTTGGATTATAAATCCATAATCTTCTACCGGTATTCCATTTAATCGAGAAATACTTCCATTTAACGTAACCGTTTTTCCTGCCAAATTACTAAAAGTAGTTGTTTCCAATTGTACGGGACTGTAGTCAATGGGCTCTATGACTTCTTTTTCTTTACAACCAACAAGTATCCCCAGACAGAATATAGGAATCCAGAATAAGAAAATTTTAGCTATATATATAGATTTAGTCTTCATAATAATTTTTCTCTTTCGATTAATAGATTTCAAGATATTCTGTAGCTGAAACTGTATTGTCGAAACCGAAAGCAGTATCACTAATGTTTACTCTGTATTTACCTTTTGGTAAGTTATCTGGTATTTTAAATTGTATTTTGTTGTTTTGAGATAGGGTATGACTGACTTCAATATCAGCAATTTGTGCTTTGTAGCCATTCATTCCATTACCTTCAATTGTAATCAAACTTCCTGTTTTAGCGCGCAGAGGATATACAGAATTGATGGTTGTAGGCTTGATTTGTAAAGCTACGATATTGGAGGGTCTGGACGAACCGATATCACTAAAATGCTGCACCTTGACTTGATAATTTCCTGACTCCATCAGCGGGATTTCAAAAGTTATTTCACCAGCAGTAGTGCAACTTGAATAGGCAGCATATGTTTTATCTATCTCCAATGTATAAGATCGTCCCTGTATAAACAAGCCTTTCAAGGTTATGATATCTCCGGTATAACTTGCATTGGGGCTGATTGAAGAAATATTTACTTTTCGAACTTTAATCTTGTTGTTGCTTTTATAGCCGAAGTGATAATTTTTCATTTCCATTGGATATTCACCATCTGGAAGATCACCTATACTCAATTCTCCTTTTTTTGATGCATTGCCTTCTTGCAAGTAATAGGCAGTTTTATTTCCTACAGTTACGTAACCATAAAAATTAAATTTGGCAGGATCTGGTCCTGACACTTCAAATGTTGTCCCGGGATGCACATATTCAGGTTTTACGCTAAAATCATTGGGATCTGGCTCAATAAGCTGTAGTGGTTGTGGAAAAGTAACCGTATCTCGCCCATTGGTATATCCTATAGGGAAAGACTTGCCTTTTTGAAACAGGATAAAATCAGAAACGCGTAAGTAGTCTGAATGTTTTAAAAAAACATTTCCGATAAACACTTTCAATCCATTATTATCGTAATTATTTTTTGTTGGATATGGTAAATTGACAAGACCATCAAAGTAATAACTGTAAGTGGATGGTAACGATAATTTTGCAACTATATAAACCTGTGCTACTATGGCAGCCAACTGAGGACCTTTTTGATCCTTGCTAACCAGTCTGAATGTGACATTGTTCCCCTGCTCTAATCCTTCGGGAATTTTGAAACGCATGCTTTTTCCGGCATTAATAATTTCAAATGGTACCTTAAATTCCTCGTAAGTATAGTAGGAGTAGACCAGATCGTAATTCTTTTCGATATTCGTAAACTCTCCATCTACGGTTATGGTTTCGCCAACAGCCAAGATGAGATTATCTTTTGTCTGTACTTTAAGGTTACTCACCACAAATTGATCGAATTTACTGGTGTACAATCCTTTTTCTGTCTTCACAAAATATTTATATGTGAAATATGTACCCTCTTTATAAATCTCCGGATCAGGAACTTTAAACGTGATTCGGCCCGCTTTTAAAGCTGTTGAAATAGGGTATTCTTTTTTAATGTAAGTTTCCCCGCTTATTCCATCGACTATAAAACCATGTGATTGAACCACATCACTGTTGTTCAAATATCTGACTTCGGCAGAGAAGATTAGATTATTGCTGGTATTGCTTTCTGGTGCCAAAATGACAACTTCTGTTGCATTTGTATCAGGAGGGACGACGATCACTTCTTTTGCGCAGGAAAATAATAAAAATGTAAGAACAGAACATACATAATGTATAGTTCTTAACCTGCTTATGGGATTATTTAAACTGAAAAAATTCATTAGATTATTATATAGGCTAAATCTGATGCGCGAATTTCAGATAATATTCTCGTATTTTAAAATTATTTTATTGTTACCTCCATATTTTCTTACTTATTTAAATAATATTTCTTTAAACCATCTCCAGAATAAAATCAATTGCTTTGGGGTAAGGGTTTTCTTTAATTTATCTCTCTGTTATATTTTATTGCCCACTTATATGTTTTCTTCAAGGGCTTATGGAAGAAAAATATAATTCTATTTGTAAATTATATTTTTCGAAAATATTTTAAATGCTTTTTTTGTGCATTGAGCGATAGTAATTTAGTACTGTTAATCAACAAAGCAGTTATCCACCAATTAGCCCAAAGGGCGGATAGCTTCGTGCCCAATTAGAGGCTTTAATCAAGGAAAAAAGGCTTAACAAATAGAGTAGGAATAATTTCTTATTTAGCATTCCACATATTTTAATGAAATTGTGTATTTTAAATTTTATGATTCCAAAATATTTTCTTCTTTTCTTTTGTGTAGTATTGTCAATGCCAGTTGTTGGTCAAATATTTTTTGTTGATAGCACAGATCATACTCCGATTTCTGGGGTTAATATTTATACGAGGTATGGAGACTTAATTGGATTTAGTAATAAAGATGGTCAGTTTGATTTGTTAGATGGCATTCAAGTGAAAGATGAGGATTTATTAGGACTTGCCGCACAGCATATTTCTTATCAGACAAAGAATATCAATATCCCTTCTTTAAAGACAAAATTTACTGTTCTACTTAATCCCCGTTCTACAAAACTTCAGGAAGTAATAATTAGTCCTAAAAATGCCGATGTAATTGTTTTAAAGGGTTATTTTAGATCTTTGGAAACTTTTAATAAGAAAAATAAGTATTTTATAGAGGGTCTTATGGAGTACTATATTCCTTCCAATGGACAAAAATCTCGTTTTCGGCTTCTCGATTATAGGGTATTTTGCGATTCGGTTATAGTGAGAGATTATGATGATAAAATGGGAAGCTTCTTTCTTGTTAGTCATATCGTGGAAATTCCTTTTAAGCATATTCTAAAAAACTCAAAGATATATTCAATAGAAAAGAAACAGCCCAACCTTTCATACATCATGAAAAATGAAAAACAAGCAGGGACTATATCTTATAATAAGGACGGTGAAAGTATGCAGATCTTTATTGATCAGGTTTTACCAGACACTATATTGAAGGATAAAATTTTTAGACTTGAAATCAATACAAAACAAAAAGTACAAGTCGAAAATTATTCATCGTTAGAAATCGAAAAAGCCAATCTGTATCATCTTTTGAACATATATCAACATGAAGTTGCTACTATAAAACGTAAAGCTGAGTTTGGCCATTTGCCATATGAAATATTATCTGAATTTTATATTTTAGATCGAAATTTTATGTCCTCTGACAATTTTAAGAAAATGAAAAAACAATTGTCATCAAATAGCTATAAGTCACCAAATAAAAGTAAATATTCAAATGAATTTTGGAAAAATTTGGATCAATATGATATTCCACCTATTAATAACGGTTTGTTAAACCAACTGTATCAAAATCTTAAATTAGTACATTAATCAGTAGTGTTCATTATCTGAATGAAACTTTGATTTATGCGTTTTATTGATCGATCAAACTTATTTTTAGTTTATCTAAAAATAAGTTTGATTTTTTTATTCCAACAACAATATAGTGATAAGCTAAACCAAATACGTTTTCTCCCATAATATCACTCGCTAGTGATGGAGGTAAAAGTTCATAGATACTTACACCAAAATACTCGGCAATTTTGTAGACCTGATCAACTTTTACTTTTGTTTCATTGCGCTCAATTTTTGAATATGCAGCTTGAGACATTTCTAGATGATAAGCAACTGCTTCTTGTGATATTTTTAGATTTTCTCTTTTCTGTCTAATAAAAGTTCCAATCTCTGCTTTTGACATAACTTACTCTTAATTTATTGCTCGACAAATTTAACAATATAACCTGAGGTTATAAAATTTATAAGTGTTAAAACTCTAGGTTGTGATTTATAACCTAGAGTTGTGGTTTAGTCTTTTGTATTTCAGGACTTTTATAAATATATAAAACAGAAGCCATGAAAGAAAAATTAAACAATAGCAATGTCATTGAGTTAAGCTTGGAAGAGAAAATAGAAATAAACGCAGGCAGTGAAAGAGATCAAGATAAACGTAGTGAGCTGTTTGAAAAGTTATGGAATTTGTTTCAAGGGTAATTGTTTAATTAAAGATGTAATTAAAGATTTCTAATGCAGATTTGGGTCTAGTTAGTAGTGCTAGTATACCTCCAGTAACATAAGCAGATACATGCAGATATTTATTGATATAACTTTTATTCAATTGAGCTAAAAGTAATAAGATTAATAATCCACAAATCCAACTGTGCATGGCATTACTTATGAATTGAAAAATACTACTTTTCATGGGTTGTAAAGGGAAAAATAATGCAGAGAAACCATAGAGGCCAAAACTTAGACCAGATGCTCCTATAGAAGTGAAAAAGAAATCTTTTCTTTTCTGGTAGGTCTGGATCAGATTGGGCATAGAAATTAGTAATACAAAGAATAGAGGTGTTAGTATATATGTTGCTAAAGTCCCGTATATCTGTTGGATGTTTCCGAACATATCATACCCCAACCCATAAATGATTAGTGCATTAAATAATAAATGCAACCAATTTCTATGAATAAATGCGGAGGTAAGTAGGCTATGGATACGCTTACCTCTCATTATTTCGTAAGGATGTAAGATCAAGGAGTGAAAATAGGATTTGTTGTAAAAGCCAATGATACTGCTAATTAGTATAATGGGAACGATAATGTACGAGTATGGTGCCTCTTTAAAAGTTGGGAATACGTCAAAAAATTGCATCTACAATTAAAATTATTTTTATTTCAAGATAGTAAAAAAAATAAAATACAACCTGTAGTTGTGGTGTGATAAGTTCTTATTTGACAAATTTGAGTAATTAATTGTCATTATGCGAAAAACTAATATTATCTATATTTTATTGCTTATAGCGATTGTTTGCACGCTTACTGCTTTACCATTTATACAAGTCCCGATTTCAATCTCTGCTCCTGGAGTGATTAGACCACAAACAGAAAATAGTAAAATCATATCGCTTGTCAGTGGCCGTGTCGTCGAGAGCCGAATACTTGGGAACAATCAGAAAGTGATGGCTGGGGATACTTTATTTGTTATTGTTTCGAAAGATTTGCAAAATAAATTGGAACTAAATCAGCACCTAGGATCGGAGTATGCGCAACAGATCGCAGATTTGACGCTCCTATTATCCCGCAATTATAAGGGTCTGCAAAGTGGGTTGTATTACATGGAGCTCGTCTCCATGCAGTACAGGATGTCTGAGGTGCAATCGCAATTGACACTAGCAAAACGTGAATTGGATCGTAATGAACTTCTGTTTAATCAAGGAATAATAGCACAGGCTGAATTTGATAAAAGTAGGTATTCTTATGAGCAATTGGAAAATCAAGTTTCATCTATTGAAAAACAGCAGATGGCACAATGGAGTGCTAAGTTGATTGAATTGAAGCAAAAACATCAATCTACGTCTTCTGAGCGAAATGCTATTCAAATCGATGGTGAGAATTATATCGTCAGAGCGCCATTAACGGGTACAGTGATCAATCTAAAAGGTTTTCAAAAAGGTAGTCAAATTATACAGGGCCAAGATATCTTAGAAATCTCACCAGAAGATAACTTGGTAGCAGAATGTATGGTTCCGGCAAATGCTATTGGTTATATCAAAGATAAGCAAGTTGTCAAATTTCAGATGGATACTTATAATTATAATCAATGGGGTTTCTTAACGGGATCTGTTAAAGACATCGATTATAATCTGGTTTCCGATCAGAAAAATGCTGCATTTTTTAAAGTGCGCTGCCAAATGGATGCTAATTTTCTGAGTTTGCCAAATGGTAACAAAGTGACAGTAGGTAAAGGAAATACTTTTAATGCCCGTTTTTATCTCGTAGACCGTACGCTATGGCAATTATTGTTCGATCGCGCAGATGATCTTTTTAATCCCAATTTGGGTAGTAAAGAGTCATAGCATTTTTTGTTCGATTGTATCGACAGGAGTTGTGATCTGGTAAGGTCTAAAAACGGATAGTGGCTTCAGCTTACTTTATGGTCATAAACTCAAGAGCATAGTGTCAACTACTCCAATTCACTAAATAATAACATACTAAAGCAAGTAAAGGGTGCCTATAAATAGCATTGGAACTCTTTCACATGATAAAATAGATTAAAATAAAAATGAAGAAATCTCCTGTCCGTGTTAAGCAACATGATGTTCGTGATTGTGGAGCTGCTTGTCTGGCTTCTGTTGCAAGTTACTATGGATTAGATATTCCAATTGCAAAAATAAGACAGCATTGTCATACAGATACCCGAGGCACGAATGTATTGGGTATGATCCAGGGATTACAAGAATTGGGATTTACAGCCAAGGGTGTGAAGGGCGCTATAGACGCTATCCCCCAGATTCCACTTCCTGCGATCGCACATGTTGTATTAAATAATCAGTTGCAGCACTATATCGTGATCTATAAAGTTCAGAAAAATCAGATCACCGTAATGGATCCTGGTCCAGGAAAAGTGCAACAATACAGTATGGAGGAGTTTCAGAAGATCTGGACAGGGGTATTAATCCTTTTAGAACCTAATGAGTATTTTAAACAGCGGAATGAAAAGACAGGCGTTTATAATCGATTCTGGAACTTGATTAAACCTCATAAATCGATTGTTCTGCAGGCTTTGGTAGGTGCTGTTATTTATACTTTACTTGGATTGTCATCTTCATTTTACATTCAGAAAATAACTGATTATGTATTAGTGGATGGTAATGTGCGTTTGCTTAATTTACTATCTGTAGCCATGTTGGTGATTTTGTTAATTCAATTGATCATCGGTACGCTTAAAAGTGTCATGGTGCTACAAACTGGGCAACGTATAGACCGCTATTTAATCTTAGGCTATTATCAGCATTTGTTGAGTCTTCCACAGCGTTTTTTTGATACGATGAAAGTTGGTGAGATTATCTCTAGAGTCAATGATGCCGTCAAGATCCGGGCATTTATCAATGATGTGGCTATACAGGCTGTTGTCAATGTTTTAATTGTGGTATTCTCATTTGCATTGATGTTTTCCTATTTCTGGAAACTGGCGCTGATTATTTTACTGGTGATACCATTTTATTTCTTTGTCTATTGGTTGACCAACAAATTAAATAAAAAAGTGGAGCGTCGGCTGATGGAGCAAGGAGCTGAACTGGAATCGCATCTGGTTGAATCGCTCAATTCTGTTAAGACGATCAAACAGTTTGGTATGGAGACGTATTTCAATAGTGGTACAGATCAGAAGTTTAGTCACTTGTTGAAAACAATTTATTCATCAGTTTTGAATGGTCTTTTCTCAGCGACATCAAGTGAGTTTCTTTCGCGTCTGTTTACCATTATCTTGCTATGGGCTGGATCCTATTATGTCATTGACCGAACGATCACGCCAGGAGAGCTACTATCCTTCTATGCATTGATCGGTTATTTAACGGGGCCTGTAAGCCAGTTGATAGGTATGAACAAAACATTACAAAATGCACTGATTGCTGCAGATCGTTTGTTTGAAATAATGGATCTTGAAAGAGAAGAAAATGAAGGGAAATTGGACTTACCAAGCAGTCAGGTTGGCGATATTGTTTTTGAGAACATCCGTTTTTCCTACGGATCCCGGGTTGAGGTGTTCAAAGATTTTAGTTGCAGATTTGAAAAAGGCAAGATGACTGCCATTATAGGTGAAAGCGGAAGTGGTAAAACAACATTAGGAGCTCTTATACAGCAATTATATCCTGTCCAATCGGGTAAGATCCATATCGGTCAATACGATCTTCAGTATATCTCTAAACAATCCCTTCGCGAACGCATTGCTGTCGTGCCACAGCAGATAGATCTTTTCTCTGGAAATGTGATCGACAATATAGCCGCGGGAGAGCAGGTTCCTAATTTTCAACGGATGATGGAGGTTGTGAAACAATTGGATATGATGTCGTTCATTGAAAAGTTGCCTTCGGGTTTTGAAACTTATCTGGGAGAGAACGGCTCTATGCTTTCTGGTGGACAGCGGCAGCGTATCGCTATTGCACGGGCATTATACCGGGATCCTGACATCTTGATTCTGGATGAAGCGACTTCTGCTCTGGATACCCAAACGGAGCTGATCATACAGCGTGCATTCGACCGATTTCGAGATGCAGGAAAGACAATGCTTGTAATTGCTCACCGTTTGAGCACGATAGCTGGGGCTGATACCATTATCGTGATGAAAGATGGACAAATAATAGAAGAGGGAAGTCATCAGCAACTGCTATCGATGGAGTCTGCTTATAAAGAGATGTGGAAAAAACAATCTGTAGTGCTAGGATAATGAAATATATAATACTTATCACTCTTGTGTTCATTTTAGGAACACAAATGACGGTGGCTCAGAAGCAATGGTCTTTGGCAGATTGTGTAACCTATGCAACCGATCATAATTTACCTATAAAACGCCAAGACATTTTGGTGGCTATCAAAAATCTTGATCAGGAAATGGCTCGACGAGATCAATTACCTGCAGTAGGTGGGTATTTTAATGGATACAGCACATTTGGTCATTCTCAAGATGTCTTTGGGACGATTCGTCGCAACGATAACTTCAATAGCAATGTCGGTATCAATGCGGAGGTAACGCTTTACCAATACAACTACCTGCGCAATCAGGCTAAGAAGGCAACGCTGCAAGCGGAGCAGGAGGAGTTGGAAAAAGGAATTTTAAGAAGAGAATTAACACTTAAAGTAGTACAATGCTATTTGGAGGTATTGCTTTCCCAAGCTCTAGTACATGCACAGGATTCTGCAATAAACTTTTCTTTGCAATTGCTTGATAAAGCAGAGAAAAGTACTGCAATCGGAGCAACTGCACCAGCGGTAGTTTTTGAGGCTAAGGCGAACTTAGCCAGGGAGAAACAGCAATTCCAACAATATCATAAAGAAGCGCAACAGGCAAAATTAGCTTTAGCTCAATATATGAATTATACGGATTATCAAAGTTTGATCATATACGATCCACTTTTAGAAACTGAAATTTTTAAAACGGGTATTGTTAAAAGTCAATCGGACCTTATTCAAACCGCCTTTGATAATAATCCTATTCTTGCAAAACTTGAAAATCAGCTTCTCGGATTGGATGTAGAAACCAAGCTGATCAAGGCGACAGACTATCCCTTGGTTAAAGGTTCGGCGAGCTTGGGAACTACTTATTTTAATGCTTTTAAATCTCCTGGTGAACGTCCTGTATTTGTTCAGAGCAAAGATAATTTTGCTCAACAACTCGCTATAGCCGTCACAGTTCCCATTTTTAATAAAGGGAAAACGAAAAGACAATTGCAACAGATTACATTCCGGAAACAGGAAATCGAGTTATTAAGTGATTATGAAAAATTGCAGCAGGTACAAATTTTAGAAAAACTGAATCTCGACTGGATTGAAAGCAAACAGCAATATGATATTTCGACTGAAGCATTTGCCGCGACAAAGGAATCATTGGAATATTCCAGACTGAGTTTTATGGCCGGTAAAGCATCCATTTATGATATTAATACGAGTAAAAATAATTTAATTAAATCGGAGGCCGATATGATTCGGGCTCGTTACAGCACTTTATTTAGCCTTTTGATGCTGCACTATCATGTGTCAGGAGATATTAAATTTTCTAATCATATACATTAAATCACAGTTTATGCAACTATTTAAATATATTGAACGGATCAACTTAATGGATCAACTGATCCGTCAAGGAAGAACAGGTACACAAACTGAATTTGCAAATCGTCTTGGACTTTCCGTCTCACGGCTTGCACGTATTATTGAGTATTTGAAAGGGATAGGTGCTCCGCTGGAATACGATCGATCACGAAATACCTATTATTACGAAGAAGAATATTCTATTCAAATCAAGGTTGATATTCAGCAGCTTAATTATCAACAGATCAGACATATTTCAGCAGGAACTTGTTATTTTTCAAAAAATATTTCCAATGCTTTTTTTGAGCATTGAGCAACTGTAATTTAGTATTGTTGATCAACGAAGCAGTTATCCGAAAAGGCTTAGCAATAGAGTAGGAATAGTTTTTTATAAACAAAAATATGAATAACTTAGAATTAAAAAAAATGGGACTTCAAGAGATGAATGTTCAAGAAATGGTAAATATTGAAGGCGGCAGTTGGTTATCACGAGCATGGGATAATGTTGTTGGTGCATTGCAGGACGCTTATGATTGGTTAAAAGATAGAGGTGTTCAAGTTGGTACAGATGCTCAGGACTTCTAATCTTAAATAGTTTATAGCGGAAGCTTATTAAGTTTCCGCTATATTGTAATTACAAAAAATTATAAAATGAAAATTTTATTAGTTACTATTTTTTTATTTATTTCCTGCAGTTACGTCAGTAGTGCACAAATACTCGGAGATGTTCATATCTATGTATTTAAAGGAAAAGATCCTTTGCAGGATGCTACGGTTAAATTACGAAGTAAAAACTTTCGTACTAATTTGGCCGGAGAGGTTAAAGTAGTGTTTGAGAGAAAAGATACAATAATGATATCTTATCTAGGGTTTAAATGCCAACAAATTTTAGTGGATCCTAATGTTCAAGATACGCTCTTTGTGCATATGGCACCAGATGATATTTTATTGGATGAGGTTCAGATAAAGCGCCCAATATCTGCAAAGATACTGCTTAGGTCTGCGTACAAGAAAATGGTTCAACATAATAATTTGGAGTCATATATTTTACAATATATGGGACAGGATAATCACTATGTTAAAGTAACAGAAGCATCTGCATATATACATATTCCTGAAATTAACGGTAATGTAAAAGATTTTGACAAGAATAGTATACGTTTGGGACTAAATCAGGTAGTTGAAAGGATGGAAAATGGAAAAACGAACGCAAAATATCATTTTGATTTTCGATCTTTATTATATCGAGCATTCACTACCGAACAAGTAATTGATAAGATAGATAACAAAAAGGCTAAATCAGAATTAACCGTAAAACAAGATGATAAATTTTGGCTAATAGAAACTCCTGATCCATTAGAATTCAATAATACACATTACATTTTTAAATGGATAATAAATAAAAGTGATACTACATTGCTTCAAACGAGAACAATAGTAAATGGAGAAAAGTCAAGCAATACTTATGTTTACGATTTCATCACAAATGAAGAAAGTACATGCTTATATAAAGCCCATCATAGCCAATTATTAAGTAATGGAAAGAGGAATTATTCAGGTGGATTAGAAATGTATGTTTTACCTTCAAAAGAAAATATGAGTTCGATTATTTCGATAGATTGCAAGGATTATGATTTTTCAAAAATTAAGAGAAAAGCTAAAATCAATTCAGAAACTTTAGATGATTTTAAAGTTAGATTGGGTATTCCAACTATAAAATTTGACTAAATTCAATTATCAGTACTAATTATTAATATTTTATGAGTCATATTTTAAATGAAGCTGAAAAAGAGGAATTTACAATTAAGGAGAAAGATGCAAGCAATTTTGTAAGTTGTAAGTGTCCCAAAAAATCAAACAGCTTAAAACTGGACATAAATGTTTAGATTTAAGTAATAAGATGAAAAAGACACGTTTTACAGAAACCCAGATTGTAAGAGCTCTCAAAGAGGGAGAA
>Ga0160467_101138_pt1 | contig 13214 bp, 9 predicted proteins | sample HID1972I_E11MG_FD_108221 | JGI IMG/M metagenome (GOLD analysis project Ga0160467, IMG submission 108221) | Enriched pill bug-associated microbial communities from UW Madison campus, WI, USA - HID1972I_E11 MG | ecosystem: Host-associated > Arthropoda: Insects > Digestive system > Unclassified ...
CGGCGTCCACCGGCGGCGGCAGTTCGCTTTCGCGGCCGTCCAGCGCCAGCGCCAGGCGGTCGCGATCCAGCGCGTTTTCCCAGCGCGACACCACCACGGTGGCCACCGCATTGCCGATGAAGTTGGTCAGCGACCGGCATTCGCTCATGAAGCGATCCACGCCCAGGATCAGCGCCATGCCGGCTACCGGCACTTCCGGCACCACCGCCAGGGTGGCTGCCAGGGTGATGAAGCCGGCGCCGGTCACGCCGGCGGCGCCCTTGGAACTGAGCATGGCCACCAGCAGCAGCGCGATCTGGTGCCCCAGGGTCAGCTCGGTGTTGGTCGCCTGCGCGATGAACAGCGCCGCGAGGGTCATGTAGATGTTGGTGCCGTCCAGGTTGAACGAGTATCCCGTGGGCACCACCAGCCCGACCACCGACTTGCTGCAGCCGGCGCGCTCCATCTTCTCCATCAGCGAAGGCAGCGCCGATTCGGACGAGGAGGTGCCCAGCACCAGCAGCAGTTCGGCCTTCAGGTAACGGGCCAGCTTGAACACCGAAAAGCCGCACAGCCGGCACACCACGCCCAGGATCACCGCCACGAACAGGAACGATGTCAGGTAGAACGAGCCAACCAGCCAGGCCAGGTTGACCAGCGAGCCGACGCCATACTTGCCGATCGTGAAGGCGATGGCACCAAACGCACCGATCGGCGCGGCCTTCATCAGGATATGCACCAGCCGGAATACCGGAGCAGTCAGCGCCTCCAGGAAGGCCAGCACCGGCCGGCCCTTCTCGCCCACCAGGGCAAGCGCGATGCCGAACAGCACGGCCACGAACAGCACCTGCAGGATGTTGCCTTCCACGAAAGCGCTGACCAGCGTGGCCGGGATGATGTCCATCGCGAAGCCGACCAGGGTCAGTTCGTGGGACTTCTGCACATAGGTGTTGACCGCCGTCTGGTCCAGGTCGGCCGGGTTGATGTTCATGCCGGCGCCGGGCTGCACCACGTGCGCCACGATCATGCCGACGATCAGCGCCAGCGTGGAGAAGAACAGGAAATACGCCATCGACTTGGCAAATACCCGGCCGACCGTGCGCAACTGGCTCATGCCGGCGATGCCGGTGACGATGGTCAGGAAGATGACCGGCGCGATGATCATCTTCACCAGCTTGATGAACGCGTCGCCCAGTGGCTTCAGCGATTCGGCGAAGGCCGGTTCGTAATGGCCCAGGATGGCACCGAGGACGATGGCGACCACCACCTGGAAATACAGCTGGCGGTAGAACGGCAGCGGTCTGGCCGGCACCGGGGAAGCGGTGGGAACGTGCATGGCGTGCTCCGGAAGGGACGGATTGCGGAGAAGACGCGAACGGCACGTACAGCGCACGACGCGGCATCGGATGGCGCCCTTTGTACGCGCCCTTGTCGCCGCAGCAGATAACCTATTGGTACTAAGCTGCTGGTTCAGATACCCCGTGTGGCGCCCATGGCCCTAAACTGCGCGACCTCGTGCATCGGGACGGCGGGCGCTGTGTGGCGGCTTCACGCGAGTCCGGCACGACCCGGCGCTACCCTTCGCCGATCCATCTCCGGGCAGGCCCGGTGCTCCTCCCCCCCATTGTCTGCAGATTGCGAGAGAACCCGAACCCATGCGCATGACCCCCACCCTGCTTGCCCTGTCCCTGGCCGGCAGTCCGTTGCTGGCCTCGGCCGCCGACTTCGACAACTGGCCGACCAAGGTGACCTTCTCCGACCGCACCGAACTGGCCGCCACGGCCAACATCGCCTACGACTGGAACGATTTCTCCGGCGACATCGACGACGACGATGCCGTGCGCCGCAAGGAATTCGGGGCCACGCTGAAGAAAAAGGGCGTCTATGACGCGATGGTCTACTACGATTTCCAGGCCGATACCTGGCTGGACGTGTACCTGCGCCTGGAAAGCAAGGCGCTGTTCGGCAGGGACATCGGCCGGTTCCGCTTCGGTTACATCAAGACCCCCGTCGGCATGGATACGCTGACCAGCTCGCGCGCGGGCAGCTTCCTGGAAACCGCCCTGCCGGTGCAGGCGTTCTACGCCGGTCGCCGTACCGGTGCGGAATGGATGCTGGAGCGCCCGGCCTACCTGCTGCAGGCCGGCCTGTACGGTGGCAAGGACCTGCAGGGCGACAATCCCGGCACGATGCAGGCGCTGCGCGCGATATGGACGCCGGTCAAGGCCGAGGCTAACGTGCTGCACCTTGCGCTGGCGCTGTCGCAGGAAAATCCCCGTGGCTGGCGTGATGGCCGCGACGTGCACCACGAAGCCACCGCACGCCTGCGCGCCAGGCCCGAAGCCGGCCTGACCGACCTGCGACTGGTCGATTCCGGTGCGCTTGCCACTGCCGACAAGATCGATCGCGCCGGCCTGGAAGGCATCTGGATCCGCGGCCCGTTCTCGCTGCAGGGTGAAGCGCTGCAGGCCACGGTCAGCCGCGAAGGCAAGCCGGATTACACCGGCAACGGCCAGTACGCGATGGCCAGCTGGGTGTTGACCGGCGAGTCCCGCCCATACGCCGCCGGCGGCGTGTCCAACATCGTACCGGCACGCGGCTACGGCGCGGTGGAGCTGCTGGCCCGCTACAGCCGCCTGGACCTGGACGATGCCGATGTTGGCGGTGGCCGCCAGCATGACTGGACCTTTGGTGCGAACTGGTACCTGACCAGCCACTTCAAATTCCAGGCCAACTACGTGAAGGTCGATGCCACGCGTGGCGGCGTTCGCAGCAGGCCGGATATCTTCGAAGTGCGCGCACAGATGCATTTCTGATGCAGGACGACGACCGCGGATCGTCCTGCTTCCGGGCGGGCCATGGGCCCACCCAGGGATAGACTGGTTCGATGTATCGGCTGGGCCGCTATCGCAAGCTGCTGGGTACCCTGCTGATGATGGTCGGCGGCACCGTGCTGTGCGCGGTGTCGGCCGGCCATTTCGCTGGCCAGCGCGCACTCGCCGGGGAAAGTGCGCAGGTGCAGCGGCAGCTGCAGTTGTACGCACAGGGCCTGCAGCAGCGCATCGACCGTTTCGGCACGCTGCCACAGGTGATCGCGCTGGATCCCGACCTGGTGTCCGCGCTGCGCTCGCGACCGGACGCCGCCAGCCGCCAACGACTCAACCTGAAGCTCTCGCGGGCCAACCAGGTCACCCGCGCGTCCACGCTGACCCTGGTCGCGCGCGATGGCGTGGCGGTCGCGGCAAGCAACTGGAACGAACCGTCCAGCAACGTCGGCGAAGACTACAGCTACCGCCCGTATTACCTGCAGGGCATGGCCCATGGCCAGGGGCGTTTCTACGGCATCGGCATGACCACCGGCGTGCCCGGCTACTTCCTTTCCCATGCCATCGACGATGTCGACGGCACGCGGCTGGGCGTGGTGGTGATCAAGATCGAACTATCCGCGCTGGAGCAGGAATGGCTCGCCAGCCCGGATGTGGTGCTGGCCAGCGACAACCACGACGTGGTGTTCCTCGCCAGCCAGGACAACTGGCGTTACCGCCTGCTGCGCGAACTCGGCGGTACGGAGCGTGGCGAAATGCTGGCCAGCCGCCAGTATGCCGACCGTTCACTGCAGCCGCTGCGCGCCCGCACCGAGCGCGTGCTGGACGATGGTGGCCGCATCGTGCGCATGGCCGACCCGGCCCTGCCGCGCGCGGTGCTCTGGCAGAGCATCGAACTGCCCGAAGAAGACTGGCACCTGCACCTGCTGCATGACGCCGGGGCTGCCGGTGCGGTGGCCCGCAGTGCGGCCATCGGTGGTGGCGCTGCATGGCTGGCGCTGGGTTTCCTGGCATTGTTCGTGCAGCAGCGCCGGCGCCTGGCCGCGCACCGCCAGCGCAGCCGGCGCGAGCTGGAAACACTGCTCAAGCAGCACGCCCAGGAGCTTCGAAGCGCACAGGACGGACTGCTGCAGGCCGCCCAGGATGCCGATCGTGGCCTCAGCCGCAGCCTCGAACACCTTCCGCAGGGCGTGGTCATCATCGACGGGCAGCAACGGCTGGTGGCCTGGAATTCCCGCTACCTGGAACTGTTCCGCTTCCCACCCGGGCTGGTCCAGGTCGGCCGGCCCATCGAGGAGATATTCCGCTTCAACGCGCGCCGCGGGCTGCTTGGCCCGGGGCCCATCGACGACGCCATCCAGCGCCGTCTCGACCATCTTCGCAGCGGCCGCCCACACATGCGGGAGAGCGAGAAGGATGACGGCACGGTGCTGGAAATCCGCGGCAATCCCCTGCCCGATGGCGGCTTCGTCACCAGCTACGCCGACATCACCAGTTACAAGAACGCGGCGCGCGAGCTGCGTTCGCTGGCCGATGCGCTGGAACACCGCGTGGCCGAACGCACCCAGGACCTGGACGAAGCCCGTCGCGAAGCCGAGCAGGCCAACCGCTACAAGACCCGTTTCGTGGCCTCGGCCGTGCACGACCTGCTGCAGCCGCTCAACGCGGCACGCATGTTCGTTTCGGTGCTGCGCGGCACGCTGGCCGGCACCGAACAGCAGCAGACCGCGGACCATATCGAAGCGGCGCTGTCGGCGCAGGACGCCATCCTTGGCAGCCTGCTGGACATCTCGCGCCTGGAATCGGGCAGCCTGCAGACACGGATACGCTCGTTCACGCTCAATCCGCTGCTGGAAACACTCGCCCGCGAATTCGGCATCGCCGCAGAAGGACGTGGCCTGCAGCTGCGCTGGGTCGCCAGTTCGGCCGTGGTGGTCAGTGATGAAGCACTGCTGCGCCGTATCCTGCAGAACTTCCTTTCCAATGCCCTGCGTTATACCCGGCACGGTCGCGTGCTGCTGGGCTGCCGTCATGATGGTGCGCGGTTGTGGATCCAGGTGCATGACCAGGGTCCGGGCATTCCGGAAAGCCTGCACAGGGAAATCTTCGAGGAGTTCCGTCGCCTGCACGATGGCCAGGAACGCGGCACCGGGCTGGGCCTGGCCATCGTCGAGCGCATCGGCCGGCTGCTCGGCCACCCGATCCGGCTGCGTTCCACCCTGGGCCGCGGCAGCGTGTTCGAGGTCGCGGTGCCGATAGGCGCTGCACAGGACGTGGTGGCAGTGGTCGCTTCGCCCACGCATGTCATGGAAACGGCCAGCGATGGACCGCTGCGCGACCGTCGGATATGGGCGATCGACGATGATCCGCACGTCGTCGCCGCCACGCGTGCGCTGCTGGAACGCTGGGCCTGCGATGTCCGCCTCGCCGATGGCCCGCAGGCCGCGCTGGAAGCCGCCCTCCACGAGGGCGCGCCCGAACTGGTGCTGCTGGATGTACGCATGGGCGATTTCGATGGCCCATCGCTTTACGAGCGGTTGTGCGTGCTGTGGCAGGCCCGCCCGCCGGTGATCCTGGTCACCGCCGAACGCGATGACGCATTGAAGGCCCACGCCGCGGACAATGGCTGGGGATTCCTGTCCAAACCGGTGCGCCCACCGGCATTGCGGGCGCTGATGACCCAGTTGCTGCTGCGCCACCAGGGACCACCTCCTCGCTGACGCTACCTGTCCGGTAACCTGCGCCGACGCCAGCACACGGCTGTGCCCCTTGCCTGGCGATGTGCCACGTAGCGCCGGGCTCTGCCCGGCTGATCACGCATCTCGTAATGCCGGGCTCTGCCCGGCAGCATCGACAGCAGCGGAGCAGAGCTCCGCTCTACGCGCCTTCGACAATGTCAGAGTTCCGCGCCGACGTCGCCTTCCGGTTCCAGCGCCTTCACCAGCACGGCGGCCTGGGTGCGGCTGTGGCATTCGAGCTTCCTCAGGATCGCGGTCACGTGCACCTTCACCGTGTTTTCGGCCAGGCCGAGCGTATACGCGATCTGCTTGTTGAGCAGCCCGTCGGCCAGGCACAGCAACACGCGGAACTGTTGCGGCGTCAGCTGCGCCAGCCGGCTCGCCAGCAGCGCATCGGCTTCGGAACGCTCGGCGGCCATCGCCGGGAACCACAGCCCCCCATCAAGCACCGCAGATACCGCTTCGCCAATGGTCTCCGGCGGAACGGATTTCGGGATGAAGCCGGCCGCGCCGAACTGCTGCGCGCGACGGATCACCCGCGGATGGTCGTTGGACGACAGGATCACCACCGGAATGTCCGGGTGCGCACCGCGTACGTGCAGCAGCGCGGAAAACCCATGCGCACCTGGCATGGTCAGGTCCAGCAGCACCAGGTCCGGTTCGGGCTGCTGCTCCAGCGCCTGTTCCAGCGCTTCGGCGCTGGCAACCTCGCGCACCTGCACCTGCGGCACGCTCTGCCGCAACGAATGCACCACGGCCGCGCGCAGCAGGGGATGATCGTCGGCAACCAGCAGGTTCAGTTCGCTCATGGCCGCATTGTAGAACCGATCCATGATCGGCTGGAGCACGCCACGCACCGCCCCTGATCCCGGCCGTGCACCGCACTACCGCGACGCAGGGCCAGCATCAGCGGTTCCGGCGGTGCCGGCCTGCATGCTGCTGTTCCAGGCGTCCAGGAACTGGCGACGCTTCAGTGCATCCAGATACACCAGCAGGCCCGGCCCCAGCTGGATCGCCCTGAGATTGCGTGCCGGGCCACCGGCAGCGCCGCGATCGCCGGCGCGCACGATGGGCGTCAGCCGCGCCTCGCGGGAAAGCACCTGCTGGCCGCGCGGGGACAACAGGTACTCCAGGAACCGGCGCGCCTCGGCGCTGTTGCGGGCCGTGCGCGGAATCACCGCGGTACGCAGCATCACCAGCGTGTAGTCCTCCGGCTCCACGATGCCCAGCGGCTCGCCCTTGTCGATGCGAGCCTGCGCATAGGAACCCAGTACGTTGTAGACCAGTGCCAGGCGACCGCTGCTGACCTTGTCCAGCAGCACCCCGGTACGCTCCTCGAGCATGACCTGGTTGTCGCCCAGCGCACCCAGCAGGGCGCCGGCGATGCTGCCACGCTGCGCGTCCTGGGTCGCCAGCAGGTAGCCCACGCTGCTGCGGTTGATGTCGTAGGTGCCGACCCGCCCGCGCAGCAGCGCATCGTCGGCGCGCAGCAGATCCAGCAGCTGCCGGCGTGTGCGGGGCACCCGCGTGGCCGGCAGCGCGCGCGTGTTGTAGACCATGACCACGGGCTCGTAACTGATCCCGAATGCTTCGTTCCGCCATCGCGCCCAGGCAGGCAGTGCATCGGCCTGCGGCGAGCGGTCGGGCAGCGCATGGCCGTCGTTGACCAGTTTCGTCTGCAGGTCCATGCCGCTGGAGATCAGCAGGTCCGGCGTCGCCGGCGTATTGCGGTCGCGCAGGTAACGGGCGTGCAGGTCCTGGGTGATGATGTCTTCGTAGACGATCTCCGTACCGGGGTACAGGCGCTGGTAATCGGCGATGACTTCAGCGAAGACCTCGATGTCGGTGGTGCCGTGGATACGCAGCTGTGCCACCGGCGCTGCCCTGGCCGGGAAGCGTTCGACATCGCCGGGTGCGGCGCAGGCGGGGACGCTGGCCAGCAACATCAACAGCGTGCACGCCAGGCGTTTCATGACGGGCTCCTGGGCAGTCGGATGGTGGCGACCAGGCCGCCGTCGCGACGATTGGACAGATCGATATGGCCACCGTGGCCATCAACCACGCGCTTGACGATGGCCAGCCCCAGTCCGGCGCCGCCCGCGGGTGCGTCCTCGCCACGCGCGAAACGCTCGAACACGCGCCCGGCATCGGCGGCGGCGATGCCGGGCCCACGGTCGGCGATGGTCAGCACCGCGTGGGTCTCGTCGACCGTCAAGGCCACCTGCAGCGGGCCTGCGTTGCTGTATTTCACCGCGTTGTCCACCAGGTTCTTGATCGCCTCACGCAGCAACAATGCATCGCCATGCACCCAGGCCGCCCCGGTCGTCATCGCCAGTTGCACGCGTGGCACCGGTTCGGCCTGTGGCAGTGCCTCGTGCAGGGCCTGGTGCACGGTTTCGGCCAGGTCCACCGGGGTGTAATGCTGAAGGTTGGCACGGTGGATGACGCTCGCATCGCTCAGCAGCTGGTTGAGCAGCCGGCTCATGTGGCTGGCATTGCGCTCGATGGCCTGCAGGCTGCGCCGCATGTCTTCCGGATCATCGTCATCCAGCGCCAGCTGTGCCTGCGCGCGCAGCGCGGCCAATGGCGTGCGCATCTGGTGCGCGGCCTCGGCCATGAACGCGCGCAGGGTTTCGTTGCTGCTGGACAGGCGGCCCATGAACCGGTTCAACGCGGCGACCATCTGGTCCATCTCGCGCGGCACGTCAGCATCCAGCGGACGCAGGTCGGAAGGCTCGCGGCGTGACAGCTCACGCTCCACCCGTACCAGCGGCCGGAACGCACGATGCACGCCGACGCCCACCAGTGCGAGCGAAAGCAGCGACAGCACGCCGATCGCCAGCAGCGCGCGATTGACCATTTCCTGCATCAATGCTTCGCGGGCACGCCGGGTCTGGCCGACCTGCACCTGCACCTCGCCCTGCGCCGACGGTGTGGACAGGTTGCGCGCCACCACCACGAAACGCACGGCTTCCCCGCTGTAAGGCGCATCGAAAAGCGCCGGCGCACCCTGGCCGGCCACGCGGTTCGATGGCATGGCCGGCAGGTCACCATACCCGGTGATGAGCTGGCCCCGGCTGTCGGCCACGCGGTAGAACACGCGATCCTCGGGCGCCATCGCCAGCAGGTCGAGCGCGGCATAGGGAAGATCCACCTGCCACTGGCCGTCCACCAGCGCCACCGAATCGGCGATGGACATCGCAGAGGACACCAGCAGGTGGTCGTAGGACCGGTTCGCCGCGCGCTTGCCGTACTCCCGCGCGGCGAACAGCAGGGCCACCGCGAATACGGCCAGCAGCACGCCGAGATACAGCGTCAGCGTACGCCGCAGCGATGCCGGATGCCGCCGCTCAATCCTCGCCATCCGGCCCTGCCCCGCCTGCATCGGCCGCTTCCAGCAGGTAGCCCACGCCGCGCACGGTGATGATGCGCACTGGCGCGCCGGCCAGCTTGCGGCGCAGGCGGCCGACATACAGCTCGATCGCGTTCGGGCCGGCTTCGTCGTCGAAACCGAACAGGCCGTTGCCGATCTCATCCTTGCCGACCACCTGCCCCATGCGTCCGACCAGGATGTCCAGCAGCCGGAATTCGCGGTTCGGCAGTTCGATGGACTCGCCATCCAGGCTGACACGATGGGCGGCATTGTCGAACAGGAATCCACCGATCTGCAGCACGTCGCTGGCCTGCCCGCGCGCACGACGCAGCAGCACCCGGCAACGTGCTTCGAACTCGCGGAAATCGAAGGGCTTGCCGAGGTAGTCATCGGCGCCGACGTCCAGCGCCTGCACGCGGTCTTCGATGCCGTCGCGCGCGGTGAGCATCAGTACCGGCGTGCGGTCACCGCGTTCGCGCAGGCCGGACAGCACGCGCAGGCCATCCAGTTTCGGCAGGCCGATGTCCAGCACCACCAGGTCGAAGCTCTGGTAGCGCAGCACGCTGGCGGCGGCCAGTCCATCGGCCTGCCAGTCCACGGCATGGCCACTGCGGCGCATGCGGCGGATGATGGCATCGGCCAGGTCCGGGTTGTCTTCTACCAGCAGAAGGCGCATGCGGTTCGCAGGTGCGGGGGAGTGCTGATGCTAGCGCGCGCGACGATGTGGGTCGAACCGGAACAGCCGCACGGGGCAGGACAGGACTGCCGGGCAGCACCCGGCACTACCGCCTGCGGCGATCCGTTTTCGCTGCAGCGCACAAACCGCTGACAGGCGGATGACAGCTTGCCGCGACCAGACTGCCGCCACGCGCCGATTTCAGGTGCGCTTGCCTGCTGGGTACCTGGGAGGGTCCGTGGATCGAACTGTTGTCGGATGGCGTGCTGCCATCGCCTGCGCCGCGTTGTCGGCCGCCCTGCCGGCCATGGCGGCCGATGGGGACGACCGCGCGGTCACCGCCGTCGTGGGTGGTCGCCTGCATCTGGATTTCGCCCGCTTCGACAACGATGGCCGCGGCGTGCCGAACAGGGACGATACCGAGATACGCCGCGCCTGGCTGGACGTATCCGGCCGGTTTTTCGCCGTGGACTACAAGATGGAAGCCGATTTTTCCGGCGACCGCGTCGAGGCCAAGGACGTATTCGTGAGCCGCGGCTTCGGCGACGCCGGCAGGCTCACCGTGGGCCAGTTCAAGCAGTATTTTTCCCTGGATGACCGTACCGGCTCCAACTACGGCAGTTTTCTGGAACGCGGCAATGCCGGCACCACGCTGGCGCCGCTGTACCGGTTGGGTGCCTCGTGGCAGGCCAATCCGGGCGACTTCACCTGGGCGGCCAGCGTCTACAGCCTGGAAAGCATCGATGCCTGGCAGGTCAAGGGCCGCGCTGCAGGGGGTCGCATCACCTGGGCACCTTCGCCGGCAGCCGGCGACGTGCTGCACCTGGGCGTTTCGCTGGCCCGCGAGCTGTACGACAACCCGGGCACCGGCGGCGCACCGGGCCTGCGCATCCGCCCGCGCCCGGCCGGGCACCTTTCCGACGAAAGCCGCCTGACCCTGGTCGACTTCTCCGATGGCCGCGATACCGATGTCGACAAGTGGTCGCTGGAATACGCGCAGGTGCGCGGCCCGCTGTCGTGGCAGGGCGAACTCAGTGGCGCCACCTTCGACGACGGCGCGCAGCGCGGCAACGTGCTGGCCGGCTACGGCATGCTCAGCTGGTTCGTCACCGGCGAATCGCGCGCCTACGACCGCAGGACCGGCCGTTTCACACGGGTCAGGGACATCCGGCACGCGGCCGGCGCCTTCGAACTGGCGTTGCGCTACGACCAGATGCGCGGCGACCAGCACCGGACCGGCCTGCCCGACCTGCGCGACGGCAGCACGGCGGCGTGGACGCTGGGAGGCAACTGGTATCTGCGCGACAACCTGCGCTTCATGCTCAACCTGATCGAAAGCCGCAACCGCGATCACCTGGCCCACGTCACCGTCGACCGCACCCGCGCCGTCACCGGCCGCCTGCAGTTCGACTTCTGAATTCCGCTTCCTTCTTCCCGCCCTTTCCGCAAGGAGTCCGCAGATGATGCTGAGCATCCTCGGCTTTGGCATGGTCATTACGTTCATGTACCTGATCATGAGCAAACGACTGTCGCCGCTGGTCGCCCTGATCACCGCACCCATCCTGTTCGCGCTGCTGGGTGGTTTCGGTGCGGGCATCGACGAAATGATGCTGGACGGCATCAAGAAGATCGCGCCGACCGGCGTGATGTTGATGTTCGCCATCCTCTACTTCGGCGTGATGATCGATGCCGGCCTGTTCGATCCGCTGGTGCGCGTGATCCTGCGCGTGGTCAAGGGTGATCCGTTGAAGATCGTGATGGGCACGGCGGTGCTGGCGATGCTGATCTCGCTCGACGGTGATGGCTCGACCACCTACATGATCACCGTGTCGGCGATGCTGCCGCTGTACCGGCGGCTGGGCATGAACGCGTTGAACATGACCTGCGTGACCATCCTCGCCGGTGGCGTCATGAACCTCACGCCATGGGGTGGGCCGACCGCGCGCGCGGCAACGGCGCTGCACGTGGACCCGGCCGACGTCTTCGTACCGCTGATCCCATCGATGGTCATCGCCTGCGCCGGCATCATCGCGCTGGCCTGGTACCTGGGCATGAAGGAGCGCCGCCGGCTGGGCGTGGTGACCCTGCCGCAGGGCGGCTCCTGGATGGATTCCAGCGTATCCGACGACGGCGATGCGCTGCCCACCGTCGAAGACGCCGAAGACACCCGGCGTCCGCGGTTGCTGTGGGTGAACTTCGCACTGACCCTGGCCCTGATGGCCGCGCTGGTGATGGGCGTGCTGCCGATGCCGGTGCTGTTCATGGTCGGCTTCGCCATCGCACTGGTGATCAACTACCCGAACCTGGCCGAACAGCGTCGCCGCGTGGTCAACCATGCCGGCAATGTGCTGTCGGTGGTGTCGCTGATCTTCGCCGCCGGCATCTTCACCGGCATCCTCAACAATACCGGCATGGTCGAAGCGATGTCGCGCAGCTTCCTCGCCGTCATTCCCGAGGCATGGGGCCCGTACCTGGCGGTGATCACCGCGCTGGCGTCGATGCCCTTCACGTTTTTCATGTCCAACGACGCCTTCTATTTCGGCGTGCTGCCGATCCTGTCCGAAGCCGCCGGCAACTACGGCATCACGCCGGTGGAAATGGCCCGCGCATCGCTGGCCGGGCAACCGGTGCACCTGCTCAGCCCGCTGGTGCCATCGACCTACCTGCTGGTGGGACTGGCCAAGGTCGAATTCGCCGACCACCAGAAATTCACCCTGAAATGGGCGGTGCTGATCTCGCTGCTGCTGCTGTCCGGCGGCCTGCTGTTCGCGTTGTATCCGCTGGCCGCCTGATGCGGTCCGATCCCTTTACCTGGAGATTCCAATGACGCTTCGCATCGCCTACGTCACCAGCGGCATGGGCAGTATCGGCACGGCCATCTGCCAGACGCTCGCCCGCTCCGGCCATACCGTGGTCGCCGGTTGCGCGCCGGACTCGCCACGCAAGGCCGGCTGGCTGCGCGAGCAGCGCGAACTCGGTTTCGATTTCGTCGCATCGGAAGGCAACGCCACCGACTGGGCGTCGACCACCGCCGCGTTCGCCAGGGTACGCGCCGAAGTGGGCGAGGTGGATGTGCTGGTCAACAACTCCGGCGGCAGTCGCGATGTCCTGTTCCGGCAGATGACGCCGGAAGACTGGAAGGCGGTGATCACTTCCAATCTCGATTCGCTGTTCAACCTCACCCGGCAGGTGGTGGACGGCATGGCCACGCGCGGCTGGGGGCGCATCATCAACATCGGTTCGGTCAGCGCCCACAAGGGACAGATCGGCCAGGTGAACTACGCGACCGCCAAGGCCGCGATGCACGGTTTCAGCCGCGCGCTCGCCGCCGAAGTCGCCGCACGCGGAGTCACGGTGAACACCATTTCGCCCGGCTACATCGCCAGCCAGTCGATCAGCAGCTTTCCGCCGGATGTACTGGACCGGCTGGCGGCATCGGTGCCGATCCGCCGCCTGGGCAGGCCGGAGGAAGTCGCCGCCCTGTGCGGATGGCTGGCGTCCGATGATGCGGCGTACGCCACCGGTGCGGACTATCCGGTCAATGGTGGCCTGTACATGGGCTGATGCGGGTGTCATGGCGTGACGACCAACGGTCGTCACCCACCGACTTCATGTCGTCGCCC
>Ga0160467_101147_pt1 | contig 13089 bp, 9 predicted proteins | sample HID1972I_E11MG_FD_108221 | JGI IMG/M metagenome (GOLD analysis project Ga0160467, IMG submission 108221) | Enriched pill bug-associated microbial communities from UW Madison campus, WI, USA - HID1972I_E11 MG | ecosystem: Host-associated > Arthropoda: Insects > Digestive system > Unclassified ...
CCAGCCATATGTACCCGAGTGCACCTGCAGTATAAGTGTATCACCTTCTTTGCTGCGCTCATGCAATCTGGGATTGACATCCATAGAAACATGGTGATCTTTACCTTCAAGATGAAATGAAAACCATAGTTCGTGAATATCACAACAGGCTGGGCATTTTTGGATCACGACTGCAGGAATGTGTACCGATTTTGCATTTGGTATATGTTGACAGTTATTCAAGATCAGGATCATACGTATATACCAGGTGCAGGCAATAATCATGATCGGAAATTGAATACAGCAGATCTTGACCAGGTTTGTGTTTTTATAAAATAAGAAATATGCAAGGCTGCATAGACCTAAAGCTACGGCTATTCCATATTTTAAAGCGATCCAAAAGGGCTGTGAAACCAATAGCAACTTATAGGGCAGACGATCAAAAACTGAAATACTGCTGATCATCATGCAGATAAAAAAAATAAAGAAAAGCTGCATCACGACCTGATGATTGCGAATCTCCAAACAAGGAATCAGCAAAACAAGGATGCCAATACTGTAAACCTGTAAATAGAATGTTGATGCTAAAAATAGTCCATACAATGTGACTAAGACTGCTAGTGTAATAAGTATATAATTGCGACTGAACAAGCTGAAATTTTTGTTTATTATTCTCATACGCAGTGATTTATATCAATTGTTTATTGTGAATTAAAATTACCCATAAACACAGCTATTATGTCTAAATGTTATATATATTTCAATAAGAGCATATTTTTTACATTAAGAGTCTTCTTTTCCCAATAAGAACCGGAATTACAACAGCGAAGGGAGTTATTTTTTTGATTTAAGATACTTATTGCCACTTTCTGATGAATAGGTTTGCTACGTTTTCCTAATTAAGTATACTGCTTATCGAAATATTGGCTAAATTTAGATAACGAAAAATTCTTATTGACAAGAAATTTCATAATATACTGCTATCATAGCTGTTTAATAATTTAGCAGCTATGGGGTCAGTGTGCGATTAAAACTATTAATTATGAAAAGTAGCCAATTGATCATGTATCCCAAGGGTACGGAAGTAGACGTGCATTATCCAGATTTTATTTGGTTATGTATTGCTTCTTTTGCCTTTGGCGGTGTATGCTGGTATCTGGGTTACCTTGGAGCTGCTGCTGCCTGGCTTGAAAATACCTCGGTCGTTGTCAGCTATCTGTTTTATGTATTGATCGTATTCCTAGCTTTCTTTTATATCCGGGCATTGATCATCGTACTTGATAGAAAGCAGAACTGGTTACTGAATCCACAAAAACGTTTTGCTACCCAACTTTTCACTTGCTGTTTACTGCCTACACTATTTTTATTTGGGGTGATTAGACCTGTGGCTATACCGAAGGATGAGTGGCTCTGGCTTCCGCTATTGGTCATTTTTGGCGGTGTCCTGTTCTTGAATATCTTGTATACAAGCTGTTTTTTTGTTGCTCTCGATCGTAAAAGGAGGTGCTCTATTCTTGAATTAGAGCGGATGGTACTGCATCGGGATCTAAAGATTTCAATTCTTAATGAAAAGTTACAAAGCATGTCATCGATTGAAAATGAGGCCGAAGAAATTACTGTGGCAGAGGGGGCTGAAAAGGAAACGGATCTAACGGAAGAAATAGATCTTTCTCGGGTAAAATCAATCGATCCAGAGCAGGAGGAATTTTTACTAAACAACAGATTTCTCACTCAAAAAATTATGTATTCCGAACTGGGCCTATTTGCATTTGAAAACAATAATAATACGCCGATCGTACAGCTTTACCTACAGACGGATATGGGTGAGCCTATTGCCTGTGAGCAACGGAGCTTAAATGAAGTGGTACGTGACACAAATGGATTTGTACAAAAGATAGGCCGCTATCATGCAGTAGCTGCTGATATGATACACGCTTGCAATCTCTTGAAAGGGGGAAGGCTTCGGATTGTACTGAAAGTTCCTTTCGAAGGGAAGGTCGATTTTGAGGTATCAGCAAAAATTGCTAGACGTATCAAGGGCTGGGTCATGCTTCAGGTGCCTATTGAAAAGGAATAATTTACTGAAATATAAACGTTTTAAAATAACGGATTATGGAAACATTAAAGGGGAGAAGATGGAAATGCCGTGCAACTGGAAAAGTTGGATTTCCATCAATGATCGAAGCACAGGGGGCAATGCTCCAATTTAAATTCAAATCACGGATTAGAAACAAGACGGACGGTAAGCGTATCAAACATCGGATGGGAAAATATGCTTGCAAGAGAGCTTATTATTGTAAGCTCTGCAGGGGATATCACATCACCAAATGGGATACCACTCATTTTAATAATTACAAAACGAAAGTTGAATCTTGGGAGATAAAAGATATTCATGGAAGTTGGAATTATTTAATTGAATAGTCTTGTGAGCGGGATTTTGTTATAAGTTTGGCAAAAACTAGCGTAAGTTGCCAAACTTATATTTGATTGTTATCAGGGATTTAATTTTAAAGGCTATTATAGGATTATACAGTGACCAAATAAATATCGCCATCATATTAAATAAGCTTATATTTATCGAATGAAAAAATATTTAGTACTTATAAGTCTATTTTTTTTCTCTGTAATGTCAGTAAGAGCACAAAATGCTAAGCTAGTTGGAGAGCGGGAGATTTCAGTTTATAAAGTTATAGCTAAGACATGTGATGGAACTATCAAAGGTATTTTGCAAAAAGCTACACCCGATCAGGTGGAGATAATGACTGATAAAGGGATCAATGCAATTAAGCCAGAGTCCCTTAAGTCCTTAAAAATTAAATTTGACAAAAAGAAAAATGTTCCCGTTTTTAGGCATATAGCACAATCGGCTGTTGACGTAATCGCTGATCCAAAGTATACAAACACAGTAAATAATACTGGAAAGAATGTATATGGCAATCAGATTGCGATTGATGAGCAAGAAACACCATTAGGAGATAGATTATTAGTGGGGAGCGCTATGATGGCAGGTGCAGTTCTTGGGAATGAGCTGGTAAAACTCGTTCCTCCGGCGACCATTGAAACATTCAAAATAGCTTATTCCAAAGAAAAGTATAAAAACCTGTATGATGATCTGTTAATGTATACTGTCGACATACAGTCCTCATATGAGTATGAACTTTTAATGAAAGAAAAGTTAATAAAAGCAATGAGTAAAAATATAGCAAATTAAATTCTGTTTCATCGCTTATGCGCTAGGTTCTCGAGATCGAAGACCCCTCTGAGTTCGATGATAAATATATTATAGTGATATGATTTTGGACAAAGTAAACAGTTAGATTATCACGTAATTACACAAAATAATGGTTATCTTGTTAAGATGAAGAGATTTATTACTGTTCCTATTATGGTATTCATATTATTTTCTTGTCAGAATAGTAATAATACAGTAGAAAGCAAAGAAATCGCTAAGGAGGAAGAACCTTATTTTAGACCTGATTACCATTATGCGCAGCAGACGCCTGATAGTTTACGAACTCCAGAACAAAATGTTTTGCTAAAGAAGCTTTCGATTGTGCTTTATGAAAATCTTGCTGTAAAAGACAATAAAATGGTCTTCAACTTAAGTGAAAAAGAATTTGTAGCTAAAGGAATTCCTGTTGAATATTACGAATTAATCCAAAAAGATATGGTAAATAATAATAAATTTATCAAAGAAAATAAAATTACTAATATGGATTCAATTTTAAGAGAATCTAATAAACAGATCAAAAAATCTATAGACCTCCAGTGATTAAATTCCTGTAATTATCCCAAAAACGGATGTTTCCAAGGTGCCCGATAAGGTCTTCTTAATAATTTGGTTGCTTCAGGATCATCAATGCATATTTTTTTAATAGGATCGTAGACCAATGGTCTGTTCAATAACATGGATAGATTGGCGAGGATACAACTTGCCGTTGAGATATGTCCTTCTTCAATATCAGCAATAGGGAGATGGTCACTTTCAATCGCAGATAAAAGATTCAGCATATGTTGGCGGGTAGCAGGAGCGGTGTGCAGTTCGATTCTGGGTTCATTGAGATCTGCTGGAAATTTCTCTTTCTCATAAACCACATCCATAGCCATACGCTCTCCCTTACCAACAGGAATAAACTCATATTTCATGACACTGCCTTTTAAAGTACCTTTTTCTCCATAGATAACAAATGCCCAAGGGTATTCTGGATCTGCAGGAGTTCCCCAGGACCGCATCTGCCAAACGCAATTTAAGTCAGGATATTCAAATATAGCAGTCTGCGTATCCACAATATTGGATTTTCCGCCTTTTTGCACAAATATACCGCCTGTTGAAGTAATCTTTTGTGGCCATTTAAGTCCTAAAAGCCAACGAACAGTGTCGAACATATGCATACCCATATCGCCGGTAATACCATTACCATACTCCATGAAAGTGCGCCACCAGCCACCATGTGGTAAACCATCATAAGGACGCAATGGAGCGGGGCCTGTCCACATTTCATAATCCAGAAAGTCAGGAACAGGTTCTACTGCAGGATTTCCATTTTTACGCATATGATAATAACAGCATATCTCGACATGTGATATTTTACCAAGCAGTCCTTGATCTATGATGTTGTTTTTAGCATCTATAAGGTGGGCTGTACTTCTTCTCTGTGTACCTACCTGTACTTTTTTATTGTGTTTTCTTGCTGTGCTTAGTATCGCTTCGCCTTCCAGAACATCAATACTAATGGGTTTTTGGAGATAAAGATGTGCACCAGAACTTATTGTGTCAATTGCTTGTTGCGCATGCCAGTGATCGGGAGTTCCGATGAGTACCAGATCCAGTTTATGTGCGTCGAGCATTGCTCTGTAATCATTGTAAAGTTTTGGTACTTTTCTGGATATTTGGCGTTCACTGATCAATTTTCCAGCTTCTTCCAGATGTTTGCTATCCACATCACAGATTGCTACAACATCAATATCGCGTACCTGCATGAGTCTAAATAGATCGCTTTTCCCGTACCAACCTGCTCCAATCAATCCGACCCGCATATTTTTAAGTGTACTTGCAGAGGAAACCCCTTTTGCTTGTAGAGCAGATAAAGTTAAAACAGCAGTAGCACCTTGAATAAATTTTCTGCGGTTCAGGTTGAAATCAGGCATAATTTGTTGGTTTATGGTTTATTAAGAGAAAACAAAGAACTGGTCAAAATGTTTATTTTATTATTAATTCGCAATAAATTACAACATTCTGCGATCTCTAATCCGTCCATTATATATGCGTGTAAAACCAAATATAATCTTAGTCTATGTTTTAATTAATTAGTCTCTTTGTTCCCTGTGGAGCATGATAAGAAGGTATAAAATTGATTACGTTTTTTAACGATCAAGAGTATATTAATAAAAAAGGTTGAACGGGATAGAAATTACCTGTTCAACCTTTTATTCAATCACTTTTTTGCAAATAGATCCTTTAAAGCGATAATATCGTCAATCTGAATTCAAATTATCTAGTGAGATGCACTTTTTGAAGGTATTAAAATATTAACACCAGCCTGTACAGCCATACCTCCGAATCGGCTTTCTGTTGCAAAGTTCTGGGTTATACGTGCCATTGCTCCAATTTTTTTAGGTACAATCCAGTAGGAAACAAAGCCACCAACTCCTGCTGTCTGATCTGATAAGAAACTACCTTCAGTTCCTTTATCATCTGAAACCTGTTTGGTGTAGTGCCCGAATACACCAACTTCATCGCCACGGCTGTTGAGCAGATAAGAACCTCCGAGATCGACAGTTAGATGGCTTCCCTCTTTGAAGTCAGTATCTTTTTGCCATTGATTGATCTCGAAGGTTGGCGCAATACTCAGATTGATTTTGGGTTGCGGTTTGTATTGTAATGCCCCTCGAATATTGTGAGACCAGTAACCATGACCGCCGTTGTCTAAACTATTGGGTTCATATTTTCCGGTGGGAGCCCACACGCCGTAATTTAACGCATATTTGAATTTTCCATCTTTCCATGAGAGCCAGATCGGCTGGATATACATATCACCAAAACCGAGACTTTTATTTGTGAAATTATAACGGCCAGCCCCTGTCTGTTGCGAATAATAATCTAAAGCAATACTTGCCGTGGGGCTATTAAGGGTTGGAATGATCATCATTCCCCAGTCTGCATTTAAGATTTTACCTTTGCCGCCATAAATAGCCATTAAGATAAATGAATGGGTCTTGACATTTTGCTCGATATTAAGAGTCGTCGGATTGTTCGGTGTCGGATTGATCAGCTGATCCGATTTATTCCCCTGCTTATTATAATAGTTCATATTGGCATAGCCATACCATACCGGAATGATAAAGCCAGCATGTGGGGCAAAATAATCATTTGGATTAAAGGATGAACCATTGTAATGTCCTTGAGCAAAGCTACTGGTACTCACAAATAGCAACAGTAATAAATTGATTATTCTTTTCATTGGTATAAGTTTTCTTAATATGCGTAGCTATCGTTTAAATACTGTCTTACCTTCCTTGATTGTTTCTAAGACCTGAACAGAGCGTAATTCTTTCGGATCAATGGTCAAAGGATCTTTATTTAAAATAACAAGGTCTGCAAGTTTTCCTGCTTTTAATGAACCCTTTATATCCTCTTCTTGGTATTGATAAGCGGCATTGATGGTGATCGCTTTTAACGCATCGATAACCGGAATACGTTGATCTGCACCCAGGACCATACCTGAACGTGTTATTCTATTAACAGCAGAATACACACCTGTTATCAGATCCGGTGGCGTGACAGGAGCATCGTGGTGTATGGTAAATGTAATCCCGGCATTTTTTGCAGCATTTGCAGGACTTATAAAAGCAGCTCTTTGCGGACCGAAGACACTGTTGTAGTGCCAATCACCCCATAAATAAACATGTCCAGAGAAGTATGAAGGTATGACACCCACTTCTTTAATTTTCGCAATATGGTCAGGTCTACTATTTTGCACATGAATGAGTGTGGCACGGATTTCCGGTTTATAAATCCCTTCTTCTTTTAATTTTCCTATTACACGCAGTGCCTGATCAATAGCAGCATCTCCGTTCACATGTAGCTGGGCGGTGATGTTTTTTGAGAAAATCGTTTTTAAATCTTCATAAAGAACTTCATCCGTAAAAATTGGGAAGCCTTTATAATCTTTGTTTTGTCCTTCAGGAGGAACTAAGTAGGGTTGTGTCAACCAAGCTGTTTTACCTTGTGGAGAGCCGTCATCCGAAAATTTGAAACCTCCAAATTTGAGGTTATTTTCATATTTCATGTAATGTGGTAAAAATGATTCCCACTCCTTTTTGTTGGCTTCAAAATCAGGAAAATAAACGATATCTGCCTTTATTAGCTTCTTGGCCGCTGCTTCTCGAAGTAAGGTAAGTCCTATACCCATAGTTCGACCATCACATATCGTGGTTTGTCCATAACTAAACCATTCATCCTGCGCCGCTAAAAAATCTTTAAGGGACTGTGATAAACCATCTGTTTCGGTGGGTTTTGGTAAAAGTGAGGTTAACTTTATTAGTGCTGTGAAACTGGCATTTTCTTCCAATTTCCCATTTAGACGATGGGTTTTTGGATCGCGTCCGTAATGTCCTCCCTGCGGATCTTTAGCATCTTCAGGAATCTGTAGTAACTTGAACATAGCCGTATTGATAACGCTGGCATGACCTGAAGTGTGAATCACGATTATGGGATTTGTTGTACTTACAGCATCCAGTTCAGCACGTGTCGGATGTCTATGCTCACTAATAATCGCGTCGTCATATCCATTCCCCATCACTGGAGTAGTTGGATCCAGCTGATGTTTTTTGATATAATCCTTTAGTGTGGTCTGCAGTTCTGCAATACTGTTTACTGTACCGTAAGGAGTTGGAGAAAGGTCAACAGCCTGAGACATGCCTGCTCGCGAAGTAACATGACTATGTGCATCAATAAATCCGGGCATTAACGTTTTGTTTTCTAAATCTACTTCAGCGGTTTTAGAACCAGCATAATTCATGGCTTCTTTCTTCGTACCTGCAAAAAGAATTTTCCCATCCTTAATAGCAAGCGCTTCCACTTGAGGATTACCGTCTTCCATGGTTAAGATGGGACCTCCGTAATAGAGGATGTCCGCATCATTCTTAGTGCTTTTACAACCTGTAAAGATCAAAGCAAAAAAGATGATGTTTATATTGTATTTCTTCCACATAGCGTTAGTATTAGTAAATTAACTTTTTCTAAACCTTTATTGAATTTAATCAATAGTTTCTACTATAAACTGTTTTTTGCTTTTAAAGTTTTAAAAATTATTGCTGAAGCACAATAAAACAGCGTCGTAGTTGGAGAAGAGAAGTGGCTCTTAATTTCATGATAAAAAACTATAAAGCAAAAGGGCCTACAGATTAACTGTAAGCCCCTTAATGTCTGCTTTTTTACCTTAAATATTCATCTTATTTCCAACCCCCGCCAAGGTCACGATAGGTATTTGCGACAGTATTCAACTGATCTTTTTTTGTTTTAATCAGCTCTAACTTTGCTTCTAATGCATCTCTCTGGGTCATCAGTACTTCGAAATAATCAACCCGGGCAGACTTAAACAAATCATTAGAGATATCGTTTGATTTTGTTAAAGCGTCTACCTGCTGTGATTTAAGATCATAGCTTTTTTGCAGATTGCTGATCTTGGAAAGATGGTTTGAAACCTCGGCATAAGCACTTAATATCGTCTGCTGATAGTTATACATCGCTTGTAGCTGCAGTGCACTAGCCTTGCTAAATTCAGCTTTAATACCATTTTTATTGATCAAAGGCATGGCAAGTTCTCCAGCAAGAGAATATAACATAGACTCGGGCATTTTTACAAAATAGGAGGGTTTGAAGGCCTCTAAACCTAAAGTTGCAGAAATGTTAAAAGAGGGATAGAATTCTGCACGGGCAACTTTAACATCCAATTTTGCGGCCGCTAGATCCAATTCTGCTTTTCTGATATCTGCTCTATTGGCTAATAACTGGGAAGGAATACCACTATGAACCGCGGATGATATCATCGTTAGAAAGCTGTTCTTATCCCGTGGGATCTTTTGCGCAAATCGTCCCAATAAAAGATTAACCCTATTTTCAGTTTCTTGAATATCCTGCTTGATCTCGTACGCTAAGCTTTGTGAATTGAGCATTTCAGCTTTGAATTTCTGAACTGCAAGTTCGGTTGATCTTGCGGCCTCTTTTTGTGCTTGGATAACCTCTAATGCACTTTTTTGGAGCTTGATAGTTTCTTGTACGACGTCGAGTTGGTTATCTAAAGCAAGTAACTCGTAGTAGCTGTTGGCCACTTCAGCAACTAAATTTGTCAAAACAAAGTTTTTCCCTTCCATCGTGGAGAGGTAGCGGGCTATTGCGGCCTTTTTTTGATCGTGCAATTTACCCCAGATGTCTATTTCCCAGTTTCCGGTAAGAGCAGCTTCATAATTCATGAGCGGATCAGGGAATTTCTTTCCGGGTGCGATATCGGTACTCGCATCCCCTGCACCCTGACTTGTATAGCGTCCAACTTTTTCCACACCGCTTCCGATTCTCGCTTCAACAGTAGGAAGTAATTGTCCTTGTTTAAACCTAACTTCGCTCTTCGCAATTTCTATCTCTTGCAAAGTGATCATAAGCTCCTGATTGTTTTTCAAAGCTGTATCAATCAGACTGCTCAGGTAATGATCTGAAAAGAAGTCACGCCATGGCGTAACAATCATGTTTGAACTGTCTTGAGATGAAGCTGTCGAGTCATTAAACGCTACAGGAAGTACCTTGTTCTCTTTTACAATTGGAATAGCGGGTACTTTACAGCTTGCGACTATAAAGCACAAAACGGCTATTCCGATCCACTTTCTTATCTTAATATTATACATTGTGATCGATTTCTTCTGATAATGGATTCTCGTCTTCGTAAGACGTTAATTTACTTTTCGACGCAATTTTTCCGAAAATATAGTATAGTCCGGGTATGATGAGTAGACCAAATACGGTTCCTATGAGCATACCGCCGGCGGCAGCACTTCCTATGGTTTTATTTCCAATAGCTCCAGGTCCTGTAGCAAATACCAGCGGAATAAGACCCGCAATAAATGCAAAGGATGTCATCAAGATCGGACGGAATCGCACCCCAGCTCCCTCGATTGCCGCAGCAAGAACCGAACTGCCGGCATTGTGCTTTTGTACCGCAAATTCAATGATCAGTACCGCATTCTTACCGAGCAAACCAATGAGCATAACCATGGCTACCTGCGCATAAATGTTGTTTTCGAGACCTAATACTTTCAGTAAGAAGTATGCGCCAAAAATACCTGCAGGTAAAGAAAGTACAACTGCAAGTGGCAAGACAAAGCTTTCGTACTGCGCTGCTAAGATCATGTAAACGAAAGTAAGACAGATCAGAAAGATATAGACCGCTTCGTTTCCGCGGGAAACTTCATCTTTTGAAATCCCTGCCCATTCAATACCGTATCCTCTTGGAAGGGATGCTTTGGCTACTTCAGTAACAGCCTTAATCGCCTCACCACTGCTATATCCAGGGGCCGCAGAACCGCTGATCTCTGAAGAGTTGTACATGTTGTGTCTTGTAATTTCGGAAAGACCATATACTTTTTCCAATGTCATAAATGCCGCATATGGAACCATCTCATCCCGATTATTTTTCACATACAGTTTCAGGATATCATCCGGCTGTGCGCGATATTGCGGCAATGCCTGTACCATGACCTTATACTGCCGATCATATTTGATAAAACTGGTTTCGTAATTACTTCCTACCAATGTGGATAGTGTACTCATCGCATTGTCGATCGTAACTCCTTTTTGTTCGGCTTTTTCGTTGTCGATATGCAACATAAACTGAGGGAAACTAGCGCTGTAAAAGGTAAAGACAGATGCCAGTTCGGGGCGTTTACTCAATTCTTTTACAAGATCTTTACTTACAGTTTCCATTTTTTTGAAGTCACCAGAACCTGCTTTATCCAAAAGGCGCAATTCAAATCCACCTGCGGCACCGTATCCGGGTACTGCCGGAGGTCCAAAAAATTCAATCGTAGCACCGGTTATATCTTTTGACTTTTCTTCGAGTTCGTGCATCACGTCCTGAACAGAGTTTTTACGGTCTTCCCAACTCTTTAAGTTGATCAGACAGGTTCCAGTATTAGCTCCGGTACCTTCAGTTAGAATTTCATAACCCGCCAGAGAAGAAATCGATTTTACACCTTCAATCCCCATACCTATTGCCTGAAGTTTTTCGGCAATTTGATTGGTACGTTCTAGAGTAGACCCCGGAGGAGTTTGAATAATGGCATAAAACATGCCTTGATCTTCATTTGGAATGAAGCCAGAAGGTAGGCTATTGTTTAAAAAGAAGATCGCAGAACAAAATGCTGCCAAGAGCACGAATGTGACCAGTCTTTTATTAACGATCTTACGAAGTAGATCTTGGTAACGATTAGCTCCTTTTGTGAAAAGATTATTGAAGCTTGTCAAGAACCTATTTAATGGCGTTTTTTTCTTTGGATGTCCATGTTCATTTTTTAGGATCATGGCGCAAAGCGCAGGTGTAAGTGTTAGCGCAACCACACCAGATAAAATAATGGCTGTGGCCATGGTAATGGAGAACTGCTTGTAAAAGATACCAACAGGTCCTGACATGAATGCTACTGGAATAAATACTGCCGCCATAACAAGTGTGATCGCTACGATAGCCCCGCTTATCTCATGCATCGCTTCTTCCGTCGCTTTGAGAGGTGACAGATTTTTTTCCTCCATCTTGGCGTGTACAGCCTCAATGACGACAATGGCATCATCAACCACAACCCCAATAGCCATTACCAGTGCAAATAGGGTAATGAGATTGAGGGTAATTCCAAACATGGACATAAACGCAAATGTGCCGATCAAAGAAACTGGAACTGCCATGGCAGGAATAAGGGTAGATCTCCAATCTCCTAAAAACAGAAATACCACAATACCAACGAGGACGAAGGCCTCAAGAAGGGTATGGATGACCTTTTCAATTGATGCATCCAGAAATTTGGAAACATCATAACTGATCTCGTAATCCATGCCTTTTGGAAAGCTCGTTTCTTTGATTTCTGCTAATTTGCTTTTTATGTTTTTAATAACATCACTCGCATTACTTCCATAAGACTGTTTAATAACAATAGCTGCGGAAGGTCTACCATTTAGCGTAGAATAGATATCATACATCGAGCTTCCAAATTCGACATCAGCAACATCTTTTACACGCAGTACTTCACCGCTAGGATTTGATTTCAGAATGATGTTTTCATACCCCTCTTTGGTATTGAATCGACCTGGATATTTGAGTACATATTCAAATGCTTGTGATCTCTTTCCAGAGCTTTCGCCCGTTTTACCAGGAGAAGCTTCCAAACTTTGTTCATCAAGTGCTTTTAATACTTCATCAGCAGATATTTTGTAAGCCAGCATGCGATCTGGTTTTAACCAGATACGCATGGCATATTCTCTGTTACCTAGAATGTCGGCAACTCCAACACCATCAATCCGTTTCAGCTCGGATAGGATATTGATATCACCGTAGTTGAAGAGGAAGTTTTGATCGGCTTTGGGGTCCTTACTGAATAAATTGACGTAGACGAGCATGTTAGACTCTTCACGGGTTATTTTTACACCTTCGCGAACGACTAAAGGCGGTAATTTATTGATAACAGAGGAAACCCTATTTTGTACATTGACCGCAGCGAGATTGGGATCTGTTCCCAGGTTGAAAATTACCTGAATAGAAGCCTCTCCGTCATTACCTGCATCTGAGGTAATGTATTTCATGCCGGGTACACCATTGATCGCACGCTCTAGGGGGATCAACACCGATTTTACCATCAGCTCGCCATTTGCTCCGGGATACTCCGCCGTTATGTTTACTTTAGGTGGAGAGATGGACGGAAACTGCGTGATGGGCAGTTTGAGCATCGACAATATTCCAAGAAACACAATGATCAAGGAAATGACGATGGACAGAACTGGTCTATGAATGAATTTATTAAACATCGTTAATTTTTTAGAGGTGAATTATTGAGCGTGTATTTGCAAATGGGACA
>Ga0160467_101149_pt1 | contig 13028 bp, 10 predicted proteins | sample HID1972I_E11MG_FD_108221 | JGI IMG/M metagenome (GOLD analysis project Ga0160467, IMG submission 108221) | Enriched pill bug-associated microbial communities from UW Madison campus, WI, USA - HID1972I_E11 MG | ecosystem: Host-associated > Arthropoda: Insects > Digestive system > Unclassified ...
AGGGAATTTTAAGTCGCCGGGAAACGATTCTGCTGGTTGTGCTGGCGCTGCTGGTACACGGTGCGGTGATCTATTGGGTCAACCAACAACCAACCGCCGTGTTGCCGATCGTGCCGCCGGAAATACCACCGATGACCATCGAGTTTTCGCAACCGGCACCACCGGTGGTCGAGCCTCCACCGCCACCGCCGCCTGTTCAAGAGGTGGTCGAGCCACCGCCGCCAGTGGAGGACGAACTGGCTGTAAAACCGCCGCCGCCCAAACCGATTCCAAAGCCGAAACCGGTCGTCAAGCCGGTTCCAAAACCGGCGCCCAAAGCGGTTGAGAAACCGCCAGCACCGCCGCAACCGGCCGCGCCTGTCGCCGCTCCAGCGCCACCCGCTCCACCCGCTCCACCCGCGCCGGCTCCGGTGACGCCGGCCTCGGCCAACGCCGGGTACCTGAAAAACCCGGCGCCGCAATACCCGTCGCTGGCCCAGCGACGCGGTTGGGAAGGGACAGTGTTGTTACGGGTCCATGTGCTCGCCAGCGGCAAGCCGGGCGAGATTCAGATTCAGAAAAGCAGCGGTCGCGAGGCCCTCGACGATGCCGCGCTGAGCGCAGTGAAGCGCTGGAGTTTTGTGCCCGCCAAGCAGGGTGATGTCGCCCAGGATGGCTGGGTCAGCGTGCCCATCGATTTCAAAATTCATTAAACAGAAACCAATTTCACGCAAAACGTTTACACGAGGAATCCACCATGACGTTACTGGCATCTCCACTTGAATCCATCGAAAGCGCGGTGATCTGGCTGCTGGTGGTTTTTTCCGTTGCGACCTGGGGACTGGCTTTGCTCAAGGGCGTGCAATTCGGCCGTCTGAAAGCTCAGGATCGCAAGTTTCATAAAAAGTTTTGGGCTGCATCGAGTCTGGATTCGGCGGCGGAATTGGCTGAAACCCAGCCAGGTGCTGCGGCGCGGGTGGCGCAAGCCGGCTACGCGGCAATTCAGGTCGGTGAAGCGCCACACGCGGCGGATTTGAGCCAGGCGATCAATCATCAGGATCGCCTCGAGCGAGCCTTGCGTCAGCAGATCGTGCGTGAGCGCCGTTCGCTGGAAACCGGGTTGGCGGTGGTGGCAAGTATCGGCAGTACGTCGCCGTTCATTGGCTTGTTCGGCACCGTGTGGGGAATCATGGAAGCATTGAAAGGTATCAGCGCGGCAGGCTCGGCGAGTCTGGAAACCGTCGCCGGACCGATTGGTGCGGCACTCGTCGCCACCGGTGTGGGGATCGCGGTCGCGGTGCCGGCGGTGCTGGTTTACAACTACTTTTTGCGTCGTCTGAAACTGACGGCGGCGGACCTGGATGACTTCGCCCATGACTTCTACAGCCTGGCGCAGAAGAGTTCGTTCCGCGTGCTGATTCACCCGACGGCGCATAAAGCGGCGGCCTCGGGCAGCGCGCAGAAAGTGAAGGAGGCATCCTGATATGGCCTTCTCCACGCAAGACAGCGACGAGGTACTGAGCGAGATAAACGTGACACCGCTGGTGGACGTCATGCTGGTGCTGCTGGTGGTGTTCATCGTCACCGCACCGCTACTGACCAATGCGATACCGATCAACTTGCCCAAGACCGAAGCCGTGGCGCCGGTCGAGCAGAAGGATCCGCTGGTGGTGAGCATCGACGGGGCCGGGAAACTGTTTATCAACAAGGATGAAATCCGGCCGGACCGGCTGGCGTTGAACCGCCAGTCGGCGAAGGCCAAGGACCCGCAGGTGCGCGTGCAATTGCAAGCGGACGACGGAGTGAATTATGGCGAAGTGGCGCGAGCCATGGCGTCGATCGAGCGAGCAGGCATTACCAAGTTGTCGGTGATTACCGCGCGTTAAAAAATGTCGTTTTTCCGGGGCCGTCTCCTTGGCAGGGTGCGGCCCTTTTTTTATTTCTGAAACACAGCCCCCCTGTAGGAGCTGCCGAAGGCTGTGATCTTTCGATCTTGCTCTTAAAAATCAAAATCAAAAGATCGCAGCCTTCGGCAGCTCCTACATAGAGTAATGTTTCATATTCTATTCAGATCTTAACAAATAGCTTCTTATTCCTTAACGGATATAAATTCGCTCCCTATACTTGCTCAGGAACAGACACGCAGCAGGAGAGCTCCCCGATGCGCAACGAATCAATTCGCTACCTGATTGTGCCGGGCTGGCAAGGATCGCCAGAAGATCACTGGCAAAGCCACTGGCAGAACAGTTTGCCGAATAGCGCCCGGGTGGAGCAGGCCGATTGGCTGACACCGCGCCGTGAAGATTGGGTGGCCGCGCTGGCCGAAGCGATTGCCGCTGACAGCACGCCGGTCATCCTGATCGCCCATAGCCTGGGTTGCATCACGGTTGCCCATTGGGCCGCCACCGCGCCCGTGCAATTTCTGCGTCAGGTGCGCGGTGCCTTGCTGGTCGCGCCAGCGGACGTCGAGCGTCCAGCCTGCGCGCCGGCCTTGCGCAACTTCGCGCCGATTCCTGTGGACCTTTTGCCCTTCCCGAGCCAGGTCGTCAGCTCCGATAACGACAGCGCCGTCAGCGCAACGCGAGCACTGGAGCTGGCGCGAAACTGGGGGGCTGAGGCGGGGATTCTGGCGGGTGCGGGGCACATCAACGTGAAGTCCGGCCACCAGCGTTGGGAACAGGGTTTTGCTTACCTCTATCGCCTGCAAAACCGAATGGAACATCACGCCCTGCGGCGCGCCTGATTTTTTCTTTTTTCGCTTTCTTTTTGAATAGGCCCCCGCCTCCCGGCGGTTTTGGGCGGGAGTCTGCCATGAGCTTTGAAACTTTCGGTCAGCCGCTGCTGACCTTTCCCGACGCCGAAAAAAGCCCTCTGAGCATCCGCGCCAAAGCATTGGTGTTCGTCGATCCGCGTTCGCGGCAATTGCGCCAGGAGCTGGAGAATCTGGCACCGCGCGCTATCAGTGTATTGATCCGTGGTGAAACCGGCAGCGGCAAGGAATTGCTCGCGCGTCATATCCATCGTGCAAGCGATCGTGGTGGTTTGTTCGTGTCGGTCAATTGCGGTGCGATCAGCCCGACGTACGCCGACGCCGAGTTATTCGGCTATGCCGCCGGCAGCTACAGCGGTGCGGCGAGCAGTCGAGCTGGATGGTTTGGTTCGGCCAATGGCGGCACGCTGTATCTGGACGAGATCGGCGACCTGCCGCTGCCGATTCAGATCAAGTTGCTCGCAGCCCTGGAAAATCATGAAGTCACCCGCGTTGGCGCAACTCAGCCGAGCCCGGTGGACGTGCGTCTGGTCGCGGCCACCAGCATTGATCTGGCGCAGGCCGTGGCGGCCGGAAAATTCAATGAACGTCTTTATCATTACCTCAGCGAAGGCCAACTCGAACTGCCAGCGTTGCGCGAACGGGTGGGCGATATTCTGTCGCTGTCCGAGTATTTTCTCGGCATATATAGCCAACGCCTGGACTTGCCTGTGCCGCTGATCAGCGAGGCGGCGCAGCACGTGCTGGAGCAGCATTCCTGGCCGGGTAACACCCGGGAGCTGGAAAATGTCATTCACTTTGCGCTGTTGGTGAGCACCGGCGATGAGATTTTGCCCGAGCATCTGAATTTGCCGTCGGTGCCGAGCCCGTTGCAGCAAGTCGAAGCGCAGCTCAAACAAATCCTCAGCAAAGGCACGGCCGCGGACCTGGCCATCCTGAAGAATCTCCTGCAAAACACCGCGCTCCTGTAGGAGCAAAGCTTGCTCGCGATGCAGGCGCTGTGGTGTGTCAGGAAAGGACGCCATCGCGGGCAAGCCTTGCTCCCACAAGGTGATGTGCGAGATAGAGCTGTATGAACAAAATGGAATATGAAAGTGAATAAAAGATATTGTTCGGGAATAAAAAATCCCGGTATTGTCCGCGTCACGCCAGCGATAGCACTTCACTGGCACCTCACTTGAAGCCGTCGTCGATGACGACCGTGATTTTCGATAAGGACACTGCATGAAAAAGGTTCTGTTGTTCACCGCATTGGCGGCTGCCCTGACCGCGGGCCTGGCCCAGGCTGGCGAAAAACTGGTAGTGGCGGCGACCCCGGTTCCTCACGCCGAAATTCTTGAACTGATCAAGCCTACCCTCGCCAAAGAAGGCGTGGACCTGGAAATCAAAGTCTTCACCGACTACGTTCAGCCAAACGTTCAGGTTGACCAGAAGCGTCTGGACGCCAACTACTTCCAGACCCTGCCGTACCTGAAGAGCTTTAACGAAGGCAAAGGTACCAACCTTGTGACCGTCATTGGCGTGCACGTTGAACCGTTCGGTGGTTACTCCAAGAAAGTCAAAACCCTGGCTGAGCTGAAAGACGGCGCGACCATCGCCATCCCGAACGAAGGCAGCAACAGCGGCCGTGCCCTGATCCTGCTGCAGAAGGCTGGCCTGATCGAGTTGAAAGACCCGAAGAACGCTTTGGCTACTCCGAAAGACATCGCCAAGAACCCGCACAACTTCAAGTTCAAAGAACTTGAGTCGGCCATGCTGCCGCGTGTTCTGGACCAGGTTGACCTGGACATGATCAACACTAACTACGCGCTGGAAGCAGGTCTGAACCCGGCTAAAGACGCGCTGATCATCGAAGGTGCCGATTCGCCTTACGTGAACTTCCTGGTAGCACGTCCGGACAACAAGGACAGCGTTGCCATCCAGAAACTGGCCAAGGCGTTGACCAGTCCTGAAGTGAAGGCTTTCATCGAGAAGAAATACAGCGGCGCGGTACTGCCGGCGTTCTGATTGATTCGGTAAACCCTTCACGGTTTTAAGCGCCGACGGCTTATACAGCGTCGGCGTTTTTTATTTGGGAGTGAGCCTGCTCGCGAACCTTTGTAGCAGCTGCCGAGGCACGAGGCTGCGTTGCGGGCCGAAGGACCGCCTTTTTGGGGCTGCTCCGCAGCCTGACGCAGCCTCGCAGGCTCGGCAGCTGCTACAGGGAGCTACGCGAGCACATTGAGAATTTTTTGCCTCGGGAGCCTTAGGACACCTTTGCTTTCAACGCCTTTCGCAACGCCAGCAGCAGCTTCAGTAGATCTTGCGTATTCATCGGCTGCGGTATTTCTTCATCTGCCATTTTTCGCTTCCTTGTGAAGATTCGGCCGGGAGTCTGGCCAAAAGATGTCCATCCCTGAAGACTCCTACCGAAAAAGAGATGCTTCCTACAACGCCAGGGGAAATAGTAGACGCAGAACGTAGGAATGAGTGCACCTGTACGACGCACTCCGTGCGTAGGGAGTCGAGCGAGAACACCAAGCCAGGCGCGAAATTGTTGAGGGCGGGAAGTGACAGGGTTCAGGGCGTGGCCAAGGGGTACCTAGCATTTCTGCCAGGTGCCCAGTCCCTCAGGTTCGGTGCAAACTAAATATCCGAGCTGGAGGTTTCGCACATGACATCGTTACCAACTGATGTGTGTCGGTATCGTTACGACGCACTGGATCTACTCACAGGTATAAAAACCGCTGGCCAGACAAGCCTCCAGCGTTTCTACCGTCACCAGCATTTAGTGACGGAGCTGCTAGGACAGTCCAGCCATTCCGTGTTCCAGCATGGCGAGCAACTGCTCGCCATGCAATCGCGCGAGGACGACGGCAGCCCCGAGTGCCAACTGCTGGCCACTGATCAACAACGCTCCGTTTTGCAATTGTTGGATTCGATGGGGCCGTTGCCGCAGGCCTACACCCCTTATGGTCATCATCTGGCCGAAAGTGGTCTGAGCAGCCTTCTCGGCTTTAACGGCGAACGGTGCGACTCGCTGACTGGACATTATCTGCTGGGGAACGGACATCGGGCGTTCAATCCGGTGTTGATGCGCTTCAACAGCCCGGATCGGTTGAGTCCGTTTGGTCGGGGCGGGTTGAACCCGTATGCGTATTGTCTGGGGGATCCGGTGAATCTTAGCGATCCGACGGGGCGGTTTGCCGATATTGCCCGGTTGCTCACAAGTATCATGAGTGTGTCGAATACGGGACTGGGCATGTCTCGGGCCATCCCTGCCTTTAACTTGGCCAAGGATGCCTTGAGATTGGGTGCAGTAAGGGAACTACCTGCCCGACAGGCCTTTGCAGCAGTAAGCACAGTCGCGGCCAGTGGAGCGATACTCGCCACAGGGCTGGTTGGGGTTGCCAGTGCCGTTGCGGCAATCGCCAAGGAACCAGAGGCAGCCACAATACTGGGGTATGTGGCTTTAGGGCTGACAGCGTTTGCGATAACGTCGAGAGTGGGGACTTACTGGTCTGTGAGAAAACCAGGGACTGAATCTGCCTTGAAGAGTTTTGTGCAGAACAAGGGGCAGGCGACACCGCCCTCGGCTCCAACGCCATCACCAGGTACGTTCAGTTCAGGCCCCGTGACCGTGGGCGGGAAACGAACATACGACGAGATGCTTGAACTGGACTTTGATCGGCCAATTCTGGAGGCCAGACGCCAGCGGGAACTCTTGAACTCGAATAAAAAAATTCGTAGGGCCTAAGAGTCCTATCAAAAAGCCCTAATCCGGCCAATACCACGCCGGCTCATCCAGCACCCGCTGCCCGACAATCCCGGTCTGGCCCAGCGCCTTTTCCAGCACGACGCAGTTGCACTCAGGCGCTTCCTGCAACGCCGAAATCAACCGCCGTGCATGGGACACCACCCACACCTGACACTGCTCGGATGCCCGAATAATCAACCGCGCCAGCGCCGGCAACAAGTCCGGATGCAGACTGGTTTCCGGTTCGTTCAGCACCATCAGCGACGGCGGTCTCGGCGTCAGCAATGCGGCCACCAGCAATAAATAGCGCAATGTTCCGTCAGACAATTCGGCCGCCGATAACGGTCGCAACAACCCCTCCTGATAAAACTCGATGGCAAACCGACCCCCTTGCAGCGGTGCGATGTTCAATCTCGCGCCGGGAAACGCATCGCTGACGGCCGCTTGCAAGGCATCGGGATCGCCGATTTCACGAATGGTCTGCAACGCCGCCGCCAGATCACGGCCGTCGTGGTGCAACACCGGTGTGCGCGTGCCCAATTGTGGTTGGCGAACCGGCGCGTCGGCATCGCTGCGAAAGTGATCATAAAAGCGCCAGCGACGAATGAATTCACGCAGCTGCAAGACTTCCGCAGTGCTGCGAAAACTGCCGACCTGATCGAACAGGCTGTCGAAGTTCGGCGTGTGCTGGGCGAGCACTTCCCAGCCGCGACCGTCGCGGACCCGAATCATCGGCCCCGCGCGATCCACAAGCAGGCTGGCGGGACGGTATAACGGGCCGGACCAGATGCATTCCTTTTTGATTTCAGGATCGAGAGAGAACGCAGAGCGGCTCGGTACCGGCAGCCCCAGGGCAATCGAATAGCTGAAGTCCTCGCCCGAAAACCCCAGGCGCAGGCGTTTTGGGCCGTGTTGCACGTTTGCCTGGACCGGTACTTCGCCGTTGCGCATGCGCCGGGAGATGTTCTCCGGCCCGGCCCAAAAGGTCGAATCCAGCCCACCCTCGCGAGCCAATGCATTGACCACACCGCCCTGAGCGGTTTCCGCCAGCAGGCGCAACGCCCGGTAGAGGTTGGATTTACCACTGCCGTTGGGGCCGGTAATGAGGTTCAGGCGCCCCAGCGGGATGACCAGTTTGTTGATCGAGCGATAATTGGCCACTGCGAGAGTTTTGAGCATTGAGAAGCTTCCTGCTGCGCGGTACGCCAGTTTGCCTTATTGTCCGCAACACGGTGATACCTGTAGCACCCGCTGCGCCATAACCCCTGTAGCAGTTGGCGTCTTGTGGGAGCAAAGCTTGCTCGCGAAAGCGGCATTCGGTACGACCGGAAAACCCAGTAGTCTGAATCGCGAGCAAGCTTTGCTCCCACAGGGGCACAGGATGCTTGTTATCGCTTTATTTGACGGGCATCAGAGGCGCCTGTTGAACCCTGTTCTAAGCTCACAGTCGTATCGACAATCGCACGCCCGTACTACGCAAAGGAGTCTGCATGGCTGGTCCCGGATTGAAACTAGTGGTTGGGTTGAGCCTCCTGGCTTTGCTGACCGCCTGCGGCGAAAAAAAACAGGTTGAAAAGGAACGTCCGCGGGTGTTCGTGCAAGAGGTCAAGCTGGCGGATTACGCGGCGACGGTGACCCTCACGGGCGATGTCCAGGCACGGGTTCAGACCGAACTGTCGTTCCGGGTCGGGGGCAAGATCATTCAGCGCATGGTCGATGTCGGTGATCGAGTGTCGGCCAAGCAAGTGCTGGCCAAGCTTGATCCCAAAGACCTGCAAACCAATGTCGACTCGGCGCAGGCCCAGGTCACGGCTGAACAGGCCCGGGTCACACAGACCGCCGCGTCCTTTGTCCGCCAGCAAAAACTCCTGCCCAAGGGTTACACCAGTCAAAGCGAATACGATTCTGCCCAAGCCGCATTGCGCAGCAGCCAAAGCGCGCTGGCGGCTGCCCAGGCGCAACTGGCCAATGCCCGCGAGCAACTGAGCTACACCTCGCTGATTGCCGACGCGCCGGGCGTGATTACCGCGCGCCAGGCTGAAGTCGGCCAGGTGGTACAGGCCACTGTGCCTATTTTCAGCCTGGCCCGGGATGGCGAGCGCGACGCCGTGTTCAACATCTACGAGTCGCTGCTGGCCCAGGAACCGGAAGATAAAACGGTGGTTGTAAGTTTGCTCGACAACCCCGCCATTAAAACCACCGGCACCGTTCGCGAGATCACCCCGGCCGTTTCTGCGCAGACCGGCACGGTACAAGTCAAAGTTTCACTCAGCAGTTTGCCGGAGGGCATGCAACTGGGCTCAGTGGTGAGCGCCACCGCGAAGACGCCAGGCAAATCCGCCGTCGTCCTGCCGTGGTCAGCCCTGACCAAAAACATCAGCGAACCCGCCGTGTGGCGGGTGGACGGCGAAGGAAAAGCCGAACTGCACACCGTTACCGTCGGCCGTTACCTCACCGGTAAAGTCGTCATCAGCGGCGGCTTGAACGCCGGCGATAAAGTGATCATCGCGGGCGGCCAGTTACTGCACCCCGGTGTAAAAGTGGAAGTGGCCGAAAACACATACAAGGATCTGGAAGTGGGGAATCAGCCATGAAGCGCCTATGGCTGGTTTTAGCCGCAGTCATGCTGGCCGCCTGCTCGAAAAAAGAGCCGCCACCAGAGCCTGTACGCCCAGTGCTGTCGATCAAGGTCCTGGCCCTGAACGAAGAAAACCTCGGCCGATTCGCCGGCAGTATCCAGGCGCGTTATGAAAGCAATGTCGGGTTCCGGGTGCCGGGGCGCATTGCTCGTCGTGTCGTCGATGTGGGCGCCGAGGTCGAGAAGGGCGCCTTGCTCGCCACCCTTGATCCCACGGATCAGCAGAACCAATTGCGTTCTGCCCAGGGCGATCTGGCGAAAATCCAGGCGCAATTCATCAACGCCCAAGCCAATGCCCGACGCCAGCAGGAACTGTTCAATCGTGGTGTGGGCGCCCAGGCGCAACTCGACGCTGCCCAGACCGACCTGAAAACCACCCAGGCCTCCCTCGATCAAGCCAAGGCTGCGGTCGATCAGGCCAAGGATCAGCTGGGCTACGTCGAACTGCGCACCGATCACAAAGCTATCGTCACCGCGTGGAATGCCGAGGCCGGGCAAGTCGTCACGGCCGGCCAGCAAGTCGTGACCCTGGCGCAGCCGGACATCAAGGAAGCGGTGATCGATCTGCCCGACACCCTGGTCGACCAGCTGCCGGCGGACGTGGTGTTCCAGGTCGCCGCACAACTGGACCCGAGCATCACCACCACCGCCATCATTCGAGAAATCGAGCCTCAGGCAGAGAGCGCGACCCGCACTCGCCGGGCACGCCTGACGCTGACGGAGACGCCACCGGGCTTTCACCTCGGCACGGCCATCAGTGTGACCCTCAGTTCGGCGATCAAACCGCGCATTGAATTGCCTGTCACCGCGTTGCAGGAGGTGGACGGCAAGCAGCGCATCTGGGTGATCGACGCACAAACCCAAACCGTTTCCCCGCGAGACGTTCGCTTGATCAGCCGCACGGGTGACACCGTGGTGCTGGCCGATGGCGTGAAGTCGGGCGAGCGCGTGGTCAGTGCCGGCGTACACAGCCTGAAACCTGGGCAAAAAGTGAAAATCGACGAGGAAAGCCCACAATGAAAGGGAGTTTCAATTTATCCGAATGGGCCCTCAAGCATCAGTCGTTTGTCTGGTATTTGATGTTCGTCGCGCTGTTGATGGGCGTGTTCTCGTACATGAACCTGGGCCGCGAGGAAGACCCGTCGTTCACCATCAAGACCATGGTTATCCAGACTCGCTGGCCGGGCGCAACCCAGGAAGAAACCCTCAAGCAGGTCACTGACCGCATCGAGAAAAAGCTCGAAGAGCTCGATTCTCTCGACTACGTGAAAAGCTATACCCGACCCGGCGAATCCACCGTGTTCGTCTATCTGCGCGACACCACCAGTGCCAAGGACATTCCGGAAATCTGGTACCAGGTGCGCAAGAAGATCAACGACATTCGCGGCGATTTCCCTCAAGGCCTGCAAGGGCCGGGGTTCAACGACGAGTTCGGTGACGTGTACGGCTCGGTCTACGCCTTCACGGCGGATGGCATGTCGCTGCGCCAGCTACGCGATTACGTCGAGCAGGTCCGGGCAGAGATCCGTGAAGTGCCGGGGCTGGGCAAGGTCGAGATGATCGGCGAGCAGGACGAAGTGATCTACCTGAACTTCTCCACGCGCAAACTTGCCGCCCTGGGACTCGATCAGCGCCAGGTGGTGCAGAGCCTGCAATCCCAGAACGCGGTGACTCCGGCCGGGGTGATCGAGGCAGGTCCCGAGCGGATTTCGGTGCGCACATCGGGCCAGTTCGACTCTGAAAAAGACCTGGCCAACGTCAACCTGAAGCTCAACGATCGCTTTTATCGCCTGGCGGACATCGCTGAAATCAGCCGTGGCTATGTCGATCCGTCGACGCCCGAGTTTCGCTTCAACGGCCAGACCGCCATCGGCCTGGCCATCGCGATGAAGAAGGGCGGCAACATCCAGGAGTTCGGCAAGGCCCTGCATCAACGCATGGAAGAGCTGACTGCCGACTTGCCGGTTGGCGTGGGCGTGCACAGCGTTTCCGACCAGGCCGAAGTGGTGGAAAAAGCCGTCGGCGGTTTCACCAGCGCGTTGTTCGAAGCCGTGGTCATTGTATTGATCGTCAGCTTCATCAGCCTTGGCGTGCGTGCCGGGCTGGTGGTGGCGTGCTCGATCCCGCTGGTGCTGGCGATGGTGTTTGTGTTCATGGAATACAGCGGCATCACCATGCAGCGGATCTCGCTCGGCGCGCTGATCATCGCCCTCGGTCTGCTGGTGGACGACGCGATGATCACGGTGGAGATGATGGTCACGCGCCTGGAGATGGGCGAGACCAAGGAACAGGCGGCGACGTTCGCCTACACCTCGACCGCCTTCCCGATGCTCACCGGTACGCTGGTGACTGTCGCCGGTTTCGTGCCGATTGGCCTCAACGCGAGCTCGGCGGGTGAGTACACCTTTACGCTGTTTGCGGTGATCGCGGTGGCGATGCTGGTGTCATGGGTGGTCGCGGTGCTGTTCGCCCCGGTGATCGGCGTGCACATCCTCAGCGCCAATGTGAAGCCGCACAATGCAGAGCCTGGCCGCGTGGGTCGGGCGTTCAACGGCGGCATGCTGTGGGCGATGCGCAATCGCTGGTGGGCCATCGGGATCACGATTGCGCTGTTCGTGGCGTCGGTGTTTTCCATGCAATTCGTGCAGAACCAGTTCTTCCCGTCGTCGGACCGCCCGGAAATTCTCGTCGACCTCAACCTGCCGCAAAACGCCTCGATTGCCGAAACCCGCAAGGCCGTGAACAAGCTCGAGGAAACGCTCAAGGGCGATCCGGACATCGTGCGCTGGAGCACCTACATTGGCGAAGGTGCAATCCGTTTCTACCTGCCCCTCGACCAGCAATTGCAAAACCCGTACTACGCTCAACTGATCATCGTCAGCAAAGGCCTGGAATCGCGAGAGGCCCTGAGCCAGCGCTTGCGTGAGCGTCTGCGCAAAGAGTTCGTCGGCATCGGCAGCTACGTCCAGGCGCTGGAAATGGGTCCGCCGGTGGGTCGGCCAATTCAGTACCGGGTCAGCGGCAAGGACATCGATCAAGTGCGCAAGCACGCTATTGCACTGGCCACCGAGCTGGATAAGAACTCCCACATCGGCGAGATCATTTACGACTGGAACGAGCCGGGCAAAGTCCTGCGGATCGACATCGCCCAGGACAAGGCACGGCAACTGGGGCTGTCATCGGAAGACGTGGCCAACCTGATGAACAGCATCGTGGTCGGCGCGCCGGTGACGCAGGTGGATGACGATATCTATCTGATCAACGTCGTGGGCCGTGCGGTGGATGCCGAGCGCGGCACCCCGCAAACTTTGCAGAACCTGCAGATCGTCACACCTGGCGGGACGTCGATTCCGCTGTTGTCATTCGCCACAGTGCGCTATGAACTTGAACAGCCGCTGGTGTGGCGTCGAGACCGCAAGCCAACTATCACGATCAAGGCTGCCGTGCGTGACGAGATTCAGCCGACTGACCTGGTGAAACAACTCAAGCCGGCCATCGACCAGTTCGCAGCTACGTTGCCTGTGGGCTACAAGGTCGCCACCGGCGGTACGGTCGAGGAAAGCGGCAAGGCCCAGGGGCCGATTGCCAAGGTCGTGCCACTGATGCTGTTCTTGATGGCGACCTTCCTGATGATCCAGCTGCACAGTGTGCAGAAGCTGTTCCTGGTGGCCAGCGTTGCGCCGCTCGGGTTGATTGGCGTGGTGCTGGCGCTGATCCCGACCGGCACGCCGATGGGCTTCGTGGCGATCCTGGGGATTCTGGCGCTGATCGGTATCATCATTCGCAACTCGGTGATTCTGGTGACGCAGATCGAAGCGTTCGAGAAGGACGGTTATTCACCGTGGGAGTCGGTGGTGCAAGCCACTGAGCATCGACGCAGGCCGATCTTGCTGACGGCGGCGGCG
>Ga0160467_101151_pt1 | contig 12982 bp, 11 predicted proteins | sample HID1972I_E11MG_FD_108221 | JGI IMG/M metagenome (GOLD analysis project Ga0160467, IMG submission 108221) | Enriched pill bug-associated microbial communities from UW Madison campus, WI, USA - HID1972I_E11 MG | ecosystem: Host-associated > Arthropoda: Insects > Digestive system > Unclassified ...
GGAGTAAAGAACCGGGCACCACGCGTCACTCTATCTGCGATGGCCGGTATTCAAGATCCTAAAATCCTTTTTTCTCCTATTGCAGGCTACCAAAATGCCACCTTGAAAAATCTTGCCTTAACGAACATTGGTTCAGACCCGGAATTCACTCCCGATCAGATCATGGATCTCTACAACCATCGCGATGAGGAAGAGTGGAATTATGACCGGATCATGCAGACTGCCCTGCAGCAAAATCATAATGTCTCCATTTCTGGTGGTGGTGAGCATTCGACCTATCTTTTCTCTGGAGGCTATCTCAATCAACGGAGCAATTTTGTCGGTAACAAAGACTATGGAATCGAACGCTTCAACCTACGTTCCAACCTCAGCAATGAATTTGGAATCTTCAAATTAAGTAGTATTTTGGCCTATTCCAGAAATAACGGACTGAACACGACAGCTGGCAATGCCATCATCAATTCCTCCCGTATCCCCTCCTACTATTATTATCGGATGCAGGCCGACAATGGCCGCTACCTGATCAATAATGCGCTGACCGATCAGAATCCCTTAGCCGAATTAAGGGAAGGTGGATACCAGAAGAAAGACAATGATTATTTCAATACCAACATTGCGTTGGATGTGAAACTCATGGAAGGTTTGAAATTACGCGGGGTTTTCGGTGCAGAACTCACTTCAGATCACCGGTACATCCGACGGATTCAGGTACCGCTGTATTCCAGTGCGGACGCAGAAAAACCTTTGGTATATGTCAATTCAACCCGTAATACCGAAGACTTTAATGAAAAAGTATCCATGCTCAACTATCAATTGTTATTGGATTACAACCGCACCTTTGGCGATCATGAATTCAAAGGTCTTTTCGGGGCTACCAATGAGTCTTTTACCCGCCGGCAAAATGAAATCAAATTGCAGTTCACCGATCCGATCTTAGGTACACCAACCACAGGAACCATCATCGATCCTTCCAGTAGAACCACACCCGAAGGCACCGAAGAGACGAGCATTACATCGCTCATCGGAAGACTAAATTATGCGTATGCCCAACGTTATTTTATGGAAGCCTCTTTCCGTTACGACGGCTCTTCCAAATTTGCCAAGCATAACCGCTGGGGCTTCTTCCCATCGCTATCGGTCGGCTGGCGCATCTCGGAAGAGGGTTTTATGGAATCCTATAAAGAACGTGTCGGTGATCTAAAACTCCGTTCTTCATACGGTATATTGGGAAATCAAGATATTCCTCCTTATCAGTACCTCACCCGCTATACACCGGTCAATAACAGTTACGGCTTCAACAACGAAGCTGTCAGTGGAGCTGGGTTTACTTATGCCAATGAAGACCTGCGCTGGGAAAAAACGCATAATTTCAATATCGGATTAGATGCCTCATTCTTTCATAACAGTCTGACCGCCAGCTTCGATTATTTCCATAAAAATACAAGTGATATCCTCATCACTCCAACGATTCCATCAACATTTGGAACGGGACCTGCCAAGACTAATATTGGAAAGATGAAAAATCAAGGATGGGAATTTGTATTGTCCTACAGAACGAAAACCGGTGAATTCCAGCATAATTTCATGGCAAACATTGGAGACTCACACAATGAGGTGACTTATTTTGAAGGAAAAGAGCAGTTCTCCGAATCCGACCGGATCCGAAAAATAGTACGCGAAGGACTACCTTTTAATTCCTACTACGGTTATAAAGTTCAGAACTATTTCAAAAATATACAAGAAATTGAAACCGCAGCATTACCAGTTGGCGTTGCCACTTCGGATTTGCAACCTGGTGACGTCCGCTATATTGACCGCAATAATGATGGTGTCATAGATTCCAAAGACCGATTTGTCTTGGGCAATGCCTTTCCTCGTTACACCTTTGGATTTACATACGACCTCACTTACAAAAACATCGATTTCAGCATGTTCTGGCAAGGTGTGGGCAGTAGGGATATGATGGTAAGGGGCGAATTGGTCGAGCCGTTCCACGAGAACTACTCCTATGCCATCTATCAGCACCAGCTCGATTATTGGACACCGACCAATACGGGAGCAGCATGGCCAAGGCTCACGGCCGCAGGCTCAGCATCGACTACGAATAATTACCAAACGGAATCAGATATCTTCTTATTCAACGGTAAGTATGCCAGACTGAAAAACCTGCAGATCGGCTATTCCTTGTCATCGAACTTCGCAAGCCGCCTGCATCTGCAAAAAGCACGGATATTTGTGAACGCCCAAAATCTGCTGACACTGAGTCTCAACTCCTGGATCGATCCGGAATCTTCAGAATTTGATGGCAACATGTCAGGGGCAGCAAACAGCGGACGAAACTACCCGACATTAAAATATTACGGTTTAGGAATAGATATTCAGTTTTAAAAATAAGAACATGAACAAAATTTTAAAAATGATGGGTATTACTGGTTTCGTGGTGGCTTTCACAAGCTCTTGCAACAGCATGGATCCCGTCCTGACAAAAGAATTTACAGATGCCACCTATTGGGAATCTGCAGCCAATGCCGAACTGATGGTTAACATGGCTTACAATCAAATGTATTCTGCTGATAAAATGTGGAATGACGAAGCACTCAGTGACAATATCTACGAGGGACGTTCGGCAACCGACCAACGGCTGATCCGAAATGGTTTGGCTAATCCAAACATGCCACGTTTCGCCTCGGAGTGGTCCGATGCCTACGGTGGATTAAAGACCTGCCATGTATTTTTGGCCAATTTGGATCGTGTCCCTGATGGCAACGAAGCCTGGAAAAAAAGAAAATCAGCAGAAATCCGTTTTATACGCGCTTTCATTTACTTTCGTCTTGTCAACTTTTTCGGAGACGTACCATTTTTCACCTCCGATATTACCTTGGCAGAATCAGAAACAATCAAGAGAACCCCTAAAGCAACTATACTTGCCTTTATCCATGACGAGCTCTCCGCCATCAGCATGATGCTTCCAAATCGCAATGAATTGGCTTTAAGTGACCGCGGACGAATCACTAGAGGTGCGGCAATGGCCTTTCAAGCACGAGCATATCTATATGAGAGCAATTGGCAGAAGACAGCTGATTACTGCGACAGTCTGATGCAAAATCAGGGTGTCTACGGCACTTATGCCCTATTCAATAGCTATGAAGGTCTTTTTCAGCCCGCCAATGAATACAATCAAGAAGTCATCTTAGATTATGCTTATGTTCCGGGTAAAAAACAATGGAATAAACTTTACGATGCAGCCCCCCTATCTGCCGGTGCTCGCCTCAATGCTTATGCGCCACTTCAAAGTTTAGTCAATAACTACTTAACCACAAAGGGTATTCCGATAACAGAAGATGCTGCCTATTCGGACAACAATCCCTATGTTAATCGCGATCCCCGTATGTCAGCAACGATTGTCTTCCATGGTGGCCAATGGACCGACTTTAATGGAACGATACGTACCATCTATACAAAACCCGGTACAGGAAGCAACGATACCGAAAAAGCAGATGTATATATAAATGCTAGTGCAAATTCCTCCCCAACAGGTTATTATGTCAAGAAATATTATGATCCATCCGTAACCCAGGATTACAACTCAGGCCTCAATATCATTATGTTCCGTTATGCCGATGTCCTGTTGATGTATGCCGAGGCGCAGCATCAATTGGGTAAGATGGATGCCAGCGTCTGGAATCGTACAATCCGCCCCATCCGAGATAGAGCCAAATTTACAGCAACATCAGCACTCGATTTCCCTACAGGAATAAGCGCGGCAGCACTTACTACCTTGATTCGTAATGAACGTCGAAGCGAGCTCGCACTGGAAGGCTTACGTTATTACGATATCGTACGCTGGAAAGCTGGAAAAACTTACTTAGACGGTACCGTCACCGGAGCAAAATTCGCCAATGGCACCTCGGATTATATCCGCCTTGATAACCGCAGGTTTGATGACAACAGAGATTACCTCTGGTCGGTGCCACGTGCCCAAATGGATCTGAACAAAAATTTGTTACCCAATAATCCGGGTTACGCAAACTAATTTAATCGCATAAAATCATGAAAAAAACAGCAATATTAATCTGGCTTGCCGCCGTTATAGCCACCTTAGGATCTTGTAAAACCGACAACATCGCCTATACAGATGTACAGGTCACAGCAGTCGACAACTTATTTGAACCTTTCGACAATAAAGCCGTTAAACTGGTAAGCGCAGCCTCGGCATCACTCTTCTTTGAATGGGAAGCGGCACTGACCGAAGACGGCGGGGCTCCACAATATGAAATCGCCTTTGATGTCGTAGGTGGAGATTTTTCAAAACCGCTCTATAAACTGACCTCAAACAATAAAGGCTATGCGACCAATGCCTATATCACCCATAAAGTGCTCAATTCAGTTGCTTCCCTTGCAGGAATCAATCCGGGAGAAAGTGGTGATGTACAATGGACGATTGTCACTTCCCGTGGTATCAACCGTGTTATTTCACCCGTAGTACGTAAACTCAAAATCTCAAGCCTCGAAGGATTTGCCGATATTCCAAACGAACTGTATGCTACAGGAGAAGCTTCCGAAGGTGGAGCTGACATCGCCGGTGCCCTTGCTTTTAAACAGACAGCCACAGGTGAATTTGAAATCTACACCAAATTGGAAGCTGGTAAAAAATATGTTTTTGTAGATCGCAAAGATAACGATGCACGCCGCTTCTATTCAGACAACCAGGTCAAACTAAAAGAAACAACCGAAGATCTCAGTATGGAAGTTGCCAAAACTGCGGTATACCGCATCCAGGTAGATTTCAATGTAGCGACCATCAATTTTACTGAAATCAAATCGATCGGTCTTTGGTTTTCGCCAGATAATAAAATTATGTTCAACCTTCCTTACCAAGGCAAAGGTATCTGGTCAGGTACTGGGGTCATTACTTTCAAGCAAGAAGGCTGGGGAAAAGATGAACGCTACAAATTTCAGTTGGAAACCGTGGCCAACAATAAAAGTGTGATCGAGCAGTTTGGGGCAAAAAATCCAACCGACAGCCGTCCAACGCCTGCCAGTGATCCAGCATACTATTATATTAAATTGCTTAAAGCAGTTACCCAATGGGATGATAAATGGAAATTTGCAAGTGAAGTGGACGGCAAGTCGACAACGGTTAGCGTCATTTTACAAGGAGATAAAGAGTACACCCATCAAGTCACCGTCAACTAACGCATTATGATGAAATCAATGTATATAGGACTGCTCGTCCTCAGCTTGTTCAGCCTCAACAGCTGCAGCAAGATCAACGATGAATATCAGTTCAACGACGAGCTGGATATCTCGTGGGATCAGATGGCGCAACAAACTTCAGATGAACTGATCACCCAATTTTGGAACAACGAAGGCTATTTTAACTATGGAAGTGATGGCTCAGATCTAGGTTTCCAGTACTGGCCCAATGCACATGCCATGGATGTGGTCATCGATGCCTATCTCCGTACCCAGGACCCCAAATATAAAGACTACTTCGCCAAGTGGTTTGAAGGTGTCAAAAAGAAAAATGGCAATACGTATGAAAATGTTTTCTATGATGATATGGAGTGGAATGCACTGACCATGCTCCGCCTTTTTGAGATCACAAAAGAGCAAAAGTATATGGATGCAGTTTTGCACCTCTGGAATGATATCTTAAAAGCGTGGAATACCGAATATGCCGGCGGCGGATTAGCCTGGCGCAAGGATATGCTTTATTCAAAAAATGCCTGTTCCAACGGACCTGCAAGTATCCTTGCCGCCCGGTTGTATAAACTCACAAAAGATGAGCAGTACCTGGATTGGGCCATCCGCATCTACGATTGGCAAAAAGAAACCCTTTTTGACAGGGCTACAGGTGCGGTATACGACAATATCAATGGCGAAACCGACGTCATCAATATGACTGCCCTCACCTATAACCAAGGGACATTTGTAGGAACAGCTGTGGAACTTTTTGATATTACGAAAGATCCTCTTTATATGAACGATGCACAAAAAGCATCCAATTATACGATGACCAAATGTATCGATGCCAGTAATAATGTCCTCCGCAATGAAGGAGATGGAGATGGAGCCCTGTTTAAGGGGATCTTTGTACGTTACTTTATTGAATATTTGAAAAGAGATGGTATTAACGAAGCCTTTCGGTCAAAATTTGAAAACTTCATTCGTAACAACGGAAAAGTAGCCTGGCAGCAAGGGCAAGATACGGGGATCCTACTTTTCAGCCCATCATGGACACAAAAACCACTCGGACAGACACAATTAACGAGCCAGTCCAGCGCTGCTATGCTTTTTGAAGGACTGGCATCATTTGAAAAATCAACTAAAAAATAACGAATATGATCAAGCAAATCGTTGGAACAGGGATCGCCCTGTTAATTACAGCAGGTCTCTATGCACAACAAGCCAGTGAAAATACCGCTTATCAACGAGCGGTTAAAAGCCTGCAGATAATTGAAAAACTTTATGGTGTAGCAGATGGCCAGCATCTTTTCCGCGAAGTTTATCCTTTTGACCAGACTTACAATGCGAGCTATCTTGGAGATGGAGATAACAGCAAGAAATCAAACCCCTACTCCTATCTTTGGCCATTTTCAGGAAGCTTATCCGCTTACACAGCACTTCTTGAAAAATCAAATGATCCAGAGATCAAAAAGCATATAGACCAAGAGGTGCTTCCGGGACTTGAAAATTACTATGATAAACGTCAACCTGCAGCCTACGCCTCCTATGTAAATAGTGCGCCGACATCAGACCGCTTCTATGACGACAATATCTGGCTGGGTATTGACTTTGCTGACCTCTATTTGCAAAGTAAAAATCCAGCATATTTAGCAAAGTCAAAGGAAATCTGGACTTTTGTAGAAAGTGGTATGGATGACAAGCTCGGTGGTGGTATCTATTGGTGCGAACAACGAAAAGAATCTAAAAACACCTGTTCCAATGCTCCAGCGGTCGTTTATTTACTTAAATTATATGAAGCAACACAAGAAAAAAAATATCTTACGCAAGCCGTTACACTTTACAAGTGGACGATGAAAAATCTCGAGGATCCGGCCGATCACTTATATTGGGACAACATCAACCTGAAAGGGGAAATTCAGAAAACGAAATATCCCTACAATACAGGACAGATGATCCAAGCAGGTGCCTTGCTGTATAAGCTGACCAAAGAAGAAAAATATCTGAAAGATGCACAGCTCTCAGCAAAATCAGCATTAGCTTATTTCTTCTATCCCGCAGGAAATGGAAAGGATAAAACTGCAAACTATCCCGTACTTAAAAAAAGCGATAATTGGTTTATCGCCATCATGCTGAGAGGATTTATTGAGCTTTACCACCAAGATAAAAACAGCCAATACATCCAAGCTTTTCATTCCAATTTGGAACATGCATGGAAAGCCATGCAAGACAAAAACGGCTTATTCGGAACAGAGTGGACTGCAGATGCAAAACCTTCTGATCAGAAATGGCTATTAAATCAATTTGCCCTTGCTGAAATGTATGCCCGTTTATCACAAGTGCCAGACACCCTAAAGTAAATATAACGGATATTCATGCTCTGCATCACAGCAAAAAGCCCGGTCGAAAGATTGGGCTTTTTGTTTTAGCGTGCAATTTGACACTGAACTAAAAATACAGGAAGATGAATCAAATAACATACCGTATTGATATCTTCCCTTACCGACTAAATGAACGGTCGCATCTATTAAGTAAAATGCCCAATTCGCCTGGAGCTTTGCACTCGGCACTACTGTTCATTTAAAAATTGCTTTAAAGTAATGAAGAATAATTCCAGTTGATCTTCATAGGCGACATGTCCTGCAAAAGGAATATTTAAAAGTGCTGCATTATCTATACATTTTGCAACTTCGAAAACACTATTTCTAGAAAATAAATGATCTTGGTCACCTCTTACAATAAGTGCTGGACAATTGATTTCACTCACCCTTTCATTTGGAAATCCCGTTTCGGTTTTATCCAGCCATAAGGCTACCACTGAGGTAAGCCTCAAAAGTACGATCGTTTCCTCAAGTACCAATCGAACTAAATATCCTTTTCTATTTTAATCGCACCTCTACTTCCCTTTTCTCCTTCTGTCCAAACTGCATTTCCATTTAAGTATATTTTTCTCGGGTACACGGTATTATTTTTATTGTACAGTTCCGCCCGCAGGGTATCCTGCTTCGGTATGTCTTTCCATTTCACCATAATAATAGATTCTTTATAAATTGGCGAGAATGTAAGATGTAGGGAATTGACAGAACCTATTTTTCTCAATTGAAAACTATCTACTGGCGGAGTATCCGGCGTAAGTCGTCCACCCGTTGGAGATTCTCCTCCATTATTATTACCTGCAAGTGTTATTTTCTCAACCCTAAGGTCTCCATCTAACAGGTCTTTTCCGACCTTGTTTTTTATTTCCAGTCCTATCTCTGTATCAAATGAATAATAAAGATCGTCATCTTTAGCACAAGAGCTAAAAAGGAAAAGAATGGAAGAAAAATAAAATAGGCTTTTCATCATTAAAGGTTTTTTGATTTAAACGTAATATAGATCAATAAAGCTACATCTTATCATGAAATTTATTTAACTGAATCATAGCATGCATTAGACTTTACACTACAATTGAGATTTTAGGCTCCATTCTTTTTTCTTAAACACATGAAGTAGACTCTTAAAATACTCTCCACAGAATAAGATTTCCAATATTTTACATTAAGCAATTTCGAAACATGATTAACGAAGATACATTTATAGCAAAAAGCAAGCGGTCTTAATTATTTTTTTGACATTGTCAGCATACACGACTAACGGATAAAGACTCATAAAAAATGTATATCAAAGACAAAATAAAACGTAATTTTTTCATAGATCTAACCACTATTAAACTTGTAAAGTATGTTGCTAGTCACAGGGTATATGCAGATCTTTAGAAGTAAATAAATAAAAAAATGTCACTTAAATACATTATTTTAGTTTTATCAATATCCTGTAATTATGAAATATTTTATTGTTGCAATATTTTCGTTAGTTTTCAGCAACTTCAGTCTGGCTCAAAAAAAAGAAATCAACTGGTTAAAAAAGGAAATTATCGATCTGAATATCGATACAACTGGTAATCTAACCAATAACCCAAAAGCCCTGAAAGATATTATTGGAGATGCCGAAATTGTATTATTAGGAGAACAGTCTCATGGGGATGGTACGGTATTTAAAACAAAGGGGCAGCTCATCAGATTTCTACATGATCAAATGAATTTTGATGTTCTTGTCTTTGAAAGTAGTCTATATTTAGCTGAAAAATCTTTCCAAAACAGTTTAGTCTCGAACAATCCTATCCGAGATCTAAGGGGATCAACATATCCACATTGGTCTTGGACAAATGAAGTGCAGCCTTTAATCCAGTACATCAATACATCAGCAAAATCTGAAAATCCGCTGATTGTATCCGGTATGGATTACCAGGAGATCTCTAAAATCGACAGAAATGATTTCCCAGTTGAATTATATCTAACCTTAAAAAAACTGAATATTGGTTTTATAGATCAGAATGAACAGAATGACTATTTCACATTCTACTCGTATCTAGCGGCTTATCTGAACAACTTGCCAAAAGATATTCAAGAAACTGATTTAATCGCCTTATCTAATAAATTTATAAAGACTTCACAAAGATTTTTAAGCCAGTTAGAAAATCAGTCCTCTACAGATATTGATTTACTAAAACAGGTTCTAAAAAATAAAGTAGCCGTTACTCCAGTTTTAATTTCGCGAAAATATACTGATAACAATTTTTCAATGAACACCAGAGACTCCATCATGGCAGATAATATCATTTGGTTAAAGGAGAAGAGGTATCCAGGCAAAAAAATAATAGTTTGGGCAGCAAGTAGACATATTGCAAGGAATTATCATACTGCTCCCGAAAAATCCACTGGAGACTATTTATTTGAAAAATATAAAAGTAAGATGTATTCCATTGCATTTATGACCAATTACGGCAATTGGGGCACCATTGGAATGAAAAAAGATAAGGTCATCCCCCCTGCTAAAGAGAACACTTTAGAAAATCTATTTTCTAAAACTGGTAAACAGAACTTCTTTTTGAACATAAGAAATTTAAATAAAAGCTCATGGTTATTCAAAGAACAGGTGGCAAGACCTTTTGGATACATGGAAGAATCTAAAGTGTGGCCCCATTATTTTGACGGCATTATTTTTAATAATGAGATGGTAAAAACGACAATAGTTCAATAAACGGCTGACATAACTATGAAATGAATATAAGGAGCGTGCTTTAAAGGGATACGGCTCCTTTACAAGTACTGATAAATGAAAAAGAAGTCTGAAAAGAGGAAATAATCGTGATTTAACCTTCAGAAAAATTAACGACATGAGCATAGAGACAAAATCTAATGAGAAAAACCAACACATGGTTTTGAACAATGTCTTTTTAAAATATATAGACACTACCGATACTAAAAATATCCATAAACTCCGGACAGACCCTGAGGTGAATAAATTTATGAAACGAGATCTAAACCAATCGCTCGAAGAAGTTCAATCACTTATACAAGAGCGGATGGATACAACTCATTATTTTACGATCAACACGAGAGATACTCAACAATTTGCGGGTACAATTACAATATGGAGGATCAATATTGAAAAAAATTCCGCAGAGCTGGGCTATGCACTGCTACCTGAATTTCAGGGCAAAGGTTTGATGAGTAGCGCAATACAGCTGGTCCTAAACTATGCTATTTTCACTTTAAAGCTCAACCACATCGAGGCAAAGACAGTTCGAAATAATATAAAGTCCCGTCAACTCCTAGAAAAGAATGGATTTATCTTACTGCCAGATGTGATTGATGAAAATAACGCGGACAATTTGATTTATGCATATAGCATAAAGTAAAACTAATTATGAAATATCAATTTACATTACCCAACTTTCCAGAGTCAATCTTTGAAATGAAATATGCAACTTGGTTTGTCAAACAATCCTTATATAAAGACGATGTCCCCTTGGAACGATCAAAGGAAAAAGGGAAACCTTTTTTAATTCCGACTGACACAGGAGAAATGTTAAGGGCATATCCAAAAGCTGACTTTCCAGGTATTGTACAAGCCCTAGAAATCGATCATATCCAGCACAACATTGTAGAAAAACTGAAGTGGTATGATTTTGCTATTGCACTACTACCCTTCTGTTTGGTTTTTATTTTTAACGGTAAAAGTATCCTCATCGTAATTGCACTCGTAGCTTTTCTAAACAATTTAGATATCCTCAGAAGTAATAACACCCCAAAGAATAAATATCTAAAAGTGATCGGTCAAACAGCGGTGATCGTTGCACTTTATTTTGTAGCGATATAACTGCTTCAAGTTTGATAGAGCGAATATCTTAAGAGGAATGCTATAATACTTTTGCATTCGACAACTCATCAAAGTAAGAGGTGAAGAAGGAATACCATTAGCAATGATTTAATTACGATGATGAGGACTTTCTATACCCCGATATATGCGAGATAACCGCCTACTAACATAAATACCACAAAAATAAAGAAAGCACGGATGATCACCGCTCTCGTATTGATTTCCTTTTTCATATTTCAAATATTTATTAAGTTTACTGCGCAACTACTAATGCACCGATTCCTGCTAAAAACACTGCTTTTCAATGATGTCTACAATCATTTTCCGTCAAACATTATATCGACAATCTGTACCTAAAGTTAATATATAAATAATTTAAACCCAAAAAAATCAGACCTATTTATAAAATAACACTTTGATTATTTAAGATAATTGTTGAATTTGGATCAAAACAAAAAACATTCATGTAGATAAAACAAATGGATTAAATGCATAACTATACTTAAAATGGGAAAGAAAAATATAGCTTTTTTTGAACAAGAGCACTTTAATAAAATAAAGGAATATAGATTTACTCCAGATCCATTTCTTCAAGAATATGTCAAAGAGTTTATGATAGTGGAAACTCCAGATTTGGTAAATTTAGAAACGCTTCCCAGTACATCAGTATCATTGAACTATATTTTGAATGGTGCAGTCACAATGAAGCAAAAAAATCAGGAGGTGATCAGTTTACCCAAAGCTTTCGCTTTTGGGATCGCCCGTACCTCACTGCATTTTGAATTCTCAAAGTGCACCACTTTATTTGTCATTATCTTTAATCCCGGGATGGCATCCGCATTGATTAATACCCCCATAAATGAGTTTTTTGAGACATTTATACCTTTTGATGAGTTTTTTAACCGGCCTCAAATTTCCTGCTTAAATAAAATTTTCTCTAAAAAAAATGAATATGAACTGATGGTCGAAAAAATAGAAAGGTTTCTACTTGTGGAATTACTCTGTGCCCATACGGATGGCATTATTAAAGAAGCAATCCGTGAAATTATTGACTCCCAGGGTTCTATTCCGATCAAAAAACTATTAGGTCAGCTGCAGATTAGTAGAGACTCATTTGAAAAAAAATTCAGAAAACAAGTTGGCACTTCACCAAAACAGTTTTCAAACATCGTGAGATTTAGAAATTTATTCGAAAATGATCACAAGAAAACGACTTTAACTGCAATCGGATTAAATGCAGGATACTATGACCAGTCTCACTTTATAAAAGATTTTAAAGCCATTACGGGCAAAAAACCATCATCCTTTTTATAATCTCTAATCCGTACTTTACTTCATCAAGATTAATATATCTTGATTGGTAGCCACTCCACTTCCCCTCCTGTTCCATTAAAATGGATATGCCCCCTCTCCCTTACCAACTCGCCATGGTGTTCCCTACGCTTATTCTAACCTGCCAGCTATAAAAAATGATATTTTACAATTATACACTACTGCAATTTTCGTTCTTTGTTTTGTCGGCCTCCATGTTGTGCACACAGCCTAGGCTGGAAAATAGATCAATTATTAAGAATAACTAAAAATAAACAAAAAC
>Ga0160467_101152_pt1 | contig 12962 bp, 9 predicted proteins | sample HID1972I_E11MG_FD_108221 | JGI IMG/M metagenome (GOLD analysis project Ga0160467, IMG submission 108221) | Enriched pill bug-associated microbial communities from UW Madison campus, WI, USA - HID1972I_E11 MG | ecosystem: Host-associated > Arthropoda: Insects > Digestive system > Unclassified ...
AGGAGGCCCAACAGCTCGAAGTCGTGGTCCTGCATGCCCATCGCCTTCAACTGCTGGCGAATCGGTAGTTGCAGCTGGTAGTACGCGCGGCCGAGGAGGAAACCGAGCCAGTTTTCGCCATAGATGACGCTTTCCTGGCCGCGCACAGCGGCAGGCAGCAGTCGCCGGTAGCCACCGCTGTGGAACACCAGCGGGGCCTTGTCGAAACGGTCGAATGCCAGCACTTCACCGACCAGGATGATGTGGTCGCCACCCTCGTACTGATAAGTGGTCTTGCACTGGAAGCGTGCCGAGCAACCCTCCAGCAGCGGAACGTCGCTGGGCCCACGCTGTAGTTCGAGCCCTGCGAACTTGTCAGTGCCGCTTTTGGCGAAGCGATTGGACAGCGGCTCCTGGTCGGTGGCCAGGATGTGCACGGCGAAGTGCGAGCCTTCGGTGAAGGCGTGTGCCGACGAGGAATCCTTGTTGATGCTCCACAGCACCATCGGCGGGTCGATCGACACCGAGTTGAAGCTGTTGGCGGTCAGCCCATAGTCCTGACCGTCCTGGCCGCGGGTGGTGACGATGGTCACTCCGGTGGTGAAGGCGCCGAGCGCCTGGCGAAACTGCTTGGGGTCGAAGTCAGCGGTGTTCATCAGCGGGAACTCCATTGCCGCCGGACTTGCCGGCGGCTGATTGTTATTGGATTGGAGTGGAGCGGTTCAGCGGTCGAGCAGTGGCATGACCAGGCGACCGAACCGCTCGGCTTCCTCGTGATGCGGGTAACCGGACAGACAGAAGCCGCTGCAACCGGCATCGACGAACGCCAGCAACTGGTCGGCAACCTGCTGCGGGTTACCCACCACCGCAATACCGGCACCGGGGCGCACTTCGGTAATGCCGGTCCACAGGTGCGGGGTCATCTTGCGGCCGTCGGTTTTGGAGAGCTCTTTCATTCGTTGGTTGGCAACGGACTCAGCCATCATGGTCTTGACCTGTTCGGTCCAGGTCGGATCGGCGCCGTTGACCAAGTTATCTGCTGCGGCCCAGGCTTCCTCTTCGGTTTCCCGGCAGATGATCTGCAGGCGCATGGCGAACTCGATGTCATCGCTTCGGCCATATTTGGCAGCGCGTTGGCGCATTTCCTTGATCTGTTCAGCAATGCGCTCCGGGTAGTCACCCCAGAACAGGTGAACGGAGGAGTGCTTGGCCGAAATTTCGGCAGCCTGTTCGGAACCGCCGCCGAGGAAGAACGGCGGGTGGGGCTGCTGGAAGGGGGCAGGGATCACTTTCGGACCGTGTGCCTGGTGGTACTTGCCTTCGTATTCCACGCCTTCTTCGGTCCACAGGCGTTTCATCAGCTCGACTTCTTCCTCCAATTGCTCGTAGCGGCTTTCCTTGGAGACGATCTGGCCTTCGGCGTAGGCGTCCTTCTCACTGAGGCCGGCGATCAGGTTGATGTAGATGCGCCCTTTGGACAGTTGGTCGAAGGTGGCGAACATCTTGGCCTGGGCGACTGGATGGATGAAGCCAGGCTTGACCGCCACCAGCGCTTTGAGCTTCCGGGTGCGGGCGATCAAGAAGGAGGCGGTGACCCAGGCATCCCAGCAGAAGGGCGTCACAGGGACCAGCACATAGTCGAATCCGGCCTGTTCGGCGGCGACGGCCACCCGCTCGAAATGCTCAAGGGACTGCGGGATGCTTTTACTCGGATCGCTGAAGGCAGTGGTGTCGCCAATCGTTGGAATGAACCAACCCATTTGCAAAGCTTTTTTATTATTCATGCTTGGGCTCTTGTACCGAGGGATCGATGGAGCCACTACAGCAAAAGCGCTACAGTGATGGAAATGAATAGATAGAATCCCAGGCATGCACAATGTAAATACCCGCACCCTCGACCTGAACCTGCTGGTGGTGTTCGCGACCCTGTGGGATACGCAGAACGTGACGCGAGCAGGCGAGCGCCTGGCGTTGAGTCAGCCGGCGGTCAGTCATGCATTGCGACGACTGCGTGAGCGCCTGGGCGACGAACTGTTCGTTACGGGCCGTCACAGCCTGGTACCGACCGCGCGGGCGGCCGAACTGATCGGACCGGTGCGTGATGCACTCGGCCGCCTGGACGACGTGCTGCAAGGCACTACGCCGTTTTTGCCGGCAGCGGCGCAGCGCAAATTCCGGATTGCCTCAGGCGATTTCGTCGAGTTTCTGATCTTGCCCCGGCTGATTCAGCACATCGCCCGTGAAGCGCCAAGGGTAATGATCGAAGTGGTGCCACTGCCACCGAACAATGCCTTGCCGGCGCTACTGGAAACCGGCGAAATCGACCTGGTCATCAACACCCCCCTGGCGTTGGGGGCTGGCCTGCGCGAGGAGTCGATCACGACGGTTTCGCTGCTCACGCTGATCTGGAAGCGTGAAGGGTTGCCGCCCGGGCGCTTTCCGCTCGACCTCTACCTGGAGCGACCGCAGGTGATGATCGAAATGCACCAACGGGCGGGCAACATTATCGACACGACCCTGCAGGCCCAGGGGCTGACTCGCCGTGTGGGTGTACTGGTGCAGAACTTCATGGCGATGCCGGTTATCGCCTCGCAAACGGGCTATATCTGCAATCTGCCCGGACCGATTGCACAGGTGTTCGCAGATACTTTCGGACTTAGCTGCCACCCGCCACCGGTCGATTTCCCCGAACCCGAATTGATTGCGTATTGGCACGCCCGGTTCGATTCAGATTCAGGCTTGAAGTGGTTACGTGAACTGATCAAGGATTGCGCGGTTACCCGCCCGGTATGAAGGTGAATGCTCAAAGAGCTGCGCGGGTATTCGGGTGGCGATTTGGGCAGGTTTACGCTCGACCGTTTTCTGCCGTCGCAACCGGCCGAAAACGACCCATGACTACGGGTTAACAATGACGGAAAAGGTGGCGGCACCCATGGTTGAAGAAGAGCTGTCGAGGCCGCAAGCGATTGGTTTGCGTGAGGCGTTCTGGTTCTGGTTGAAACTCGGCTTCATCAGTTTCGGCGGGCCTGCGGGGCAGATCTCGATCATGCACCAGGAGTTGGTCGAGCGGCGGCGATGGATCTCCGAGCGCCGATTCCTGCATGCCCTCAACTACTGCATGTTGCTCCCTGGGCCAGAGGCTCAGCAGTTGGCGACTTATATCGGCTGGCTGATGCATCGAACCTGGGGCGGGGTAATGGCTGGCGTACTCTTTGTACTGCCGTCGTTGTTCATCCTGATCGCGTTGTCGTGGATGTACATCGCCTTCGGCGAAATGCCGGTGGTGGCCGGGCTCTTCTATGGCATCAAGCCTGCCGTGACTGCCATCGTGGTGCAGGCGGCCCATCGAATTGGCTCCCGGGCATTGAAGAATAATTGGCTATGGGCGATAGCGGCAGCGTCGTTTACCGCGATCTTCGCGTTCAATGTTCCGTTCCCGCTGATCGTTCTGGGCGCCGCACTGATCGGCTATGTCGGTGGGCGTCTCGCGCCCGAGAAATTCGCAACCGGTGGCCATGGCGCCGCCAGAAAATCCTTCGGTCCGGCCTTGATCGATGACGACACACCGACACCGGAACATGCCCGGTTCAACGGGTCGAAAACGGCATCGCTCGCCTTGATTGGTGCCGCACTCTGGGCATTGCCTATGGGGATTTTGACGGCACTCTTTGGCTGGGACGGCACCTTGACCCAAATGAGCTGGTTCTTCACCAAAGCCGCGCTGCTGACCTTCGGCGGAGCTTACGCGGTGCTCCCGTATGTCTACCAAGGTGCGGTGGGTCACTACGGCTGGCTGACGCCGACACAGATGATCGACGGGCTCGCGCTGGGGGAAACCACGCCAGGGCCGCTGATCATGGTGGTGGCTTTCGTCGGGTTTATCGGGGCCTATGTTTCGCAGGTGTTCGGTGCCGATCAGGTGTTTCTGGCGGGGGCGGTCGCTGCTTCCCTGTTGACGTGGTTCACCTTTCTGCCCTCGTTCCTGTTCATCCTCGCAGGTGGACCGCTGGTGGAGTCGACCCATAACGAACTCAGGTTCACGGCACCGCTGACGGCCATTACAGCGGCAGTGGTGGGCGTGATCCTAAATCTGGCCTGTTTCTTCGGTTATCACGTGCTTTGGCCGAAGGGGTTGAGCGGTAACCTGGACTGGCCCTCTGCACTGATCGCCATCGCGGCGGCCATTGCCCTGTTTCGCTTCAAGCGGGGCGTTATTCAGGTGCTGTTCGCCTGTGCAATCGTCGGTCTGTGCGTGCACCTGTTGCGGGGGTGACCATCACGGTGCTCGAACTTGATCAATGGCGCAGCGCGTCCTCGGATTGAAGGCTGATTGACGCGCGCCATTAGAGATTCGACGGTTTCCTTTCGCTCGGAGTCGTAATCTTTCATCAGCCCCCCGAGTGGGCGGCGACCATTGCGAACTTCAGAAACGCCAAGTCATGTTGCCGGTCAGGGCTTGAATCCAGGCATCGTCGAACTGACCGGAGACTCGGTTGCCCGAGATAGATTTGGTCTGGTCCACCGGCATGTCGCCGAGCCATACCATGGCCCAACTGACGTTGATGTCGGTGTCTTTGTTCAGCGCATAGGTGGCGCCTGTGGCGATGCGCCAGGATTCGCCCATGGGCACAATCACGCTGCGTTTGCTATCAGAGACAGCGCTGCTGTCGTAGGCCACGCCGACATTCCACAGCCATTGCTCGGTGGCCTGGTACTGCGCGCCAAGGGACAGGTGCCAGGTGTCTTTGAAACCGGCGTCCACCGATTTTGATTGCGCGCCAAACGCAGTGGTGTCGACCTGTACCCCGATCTCGCCGAATTCCGACCAGTCCTGCCAGTTGGCCGAAGCAAGCAGGGCCCATTGCCGGTCCAGTTGCTGGAACAGGCTGAGGGTCACGGTCTGCGGCACGGTGGTGTCGAGTTTGGTGTTGGTGTCGTTTATACGGTCCAGCAAACGGCCGTCGCCTTTCACATCCAGGCGGTCTTCGAAGTCCAGGTCGACTTTGCTGGTGTAGGCCAGGCCGATGCGGGTACCGGATTGCGGGGCGTAGATCACCCCGATGTTGGCACCATAACCCCAGGCACCGTCCTTGTACTTGTACTGACCGTCAGCGCGATCGGTGAAACCGAAGGGAGAGCGGTCGATGGCGGTTTGCGCCTGCAACATGCCGTACATGGCCTTGACGCCGACACCCACCGACCATTGCTCGTTGAAGCGATACGCGACACTGGGTACCAGGGACAGGCCCAGCAGGCTGGAGTTCTGCGCGAAGTAGCGGCCATACCAGTCGTTGTCGTAGTTGACCGCCAAACCGAAGTCGCCGTACTGGCCGAAGCCGACGCTCCAGTGTTCATCCAGTTCATGGCTGATGAAGAAGCTGCCACCGGGAATCGGGTCGAGCGCGTTGCCACTTCCGCTGCCAGCGACGTTGCTGCCGGAATCGCGATCGAAGCTCAGGTCGCCATACAGCACCTGCAAGCCGCCGGTGATCTGCGTGCCCGGCAGATAACTCATACCTGCGGGGTTACTGGCGATGGTGGACGGACCCTGGGCGCGGGCGGCGGCACCGGCGTTGGCCAGGCCGGCGTTATCGGTGCCGATTTCGTAGAGCATGATGCCGCCGGCCCAGGCTTGCTGGCAGCACAGTGCGAGTAGCGTACAAGCGGGCAGGGCAGTGGTTTTGGTTGGCATGGTTAACCTCTATCCGTTTTCGAATTAACGTAACGCACGCACACATGGCCATGGAGCAGCAGCAGGCGTCCCACGCGCCTTTCCGGCCGAACTGATACTAGTCGAGAAAACCTGAACTAAGCTCCCCGGATCGCTTCGCATTGGGGCGGTACAACCGCAGTGGTAGTGCATATTCTCGTTATCGAGAAGGAGCTGCTGATGAGTAAAGTCGTCCGCCTCATTCCTGTCATGGCCCTGGTAATTACCTGGCCCGATACCGGCACTGCCGATAGTCAGGCCGAGCTGGCAAAACAATCACTGAACCCGGTTGCTGCGCTGTACAGCGTGCCGATTCAGTACAACTGGAACCAGAAACTGGGTCCCAGTGGCGAGGGCTACCAAAGCGTTACCAATATCCAGCCGGTGCTGCCCTTTACCCTCAATGACGAGTGGAATCTCATATCTCGAACCATCCTGCCGGTTATCGATCAACACGGCCTCGTGCAGGGTGGACAGGCGGACAAATCCGGGGTCGGTGATGTGACCCAGAGTTTCTTCTTTTCACCCAAGCACCCAACCGCGAGCGGCTGGATCTGGGGCGCAGGGCCGGTGATCCTTGTGCCAACCGGCAGTGATGATCTATTGAGTGGTGAGCAATGGGGGGCCGGCCCTACCGTGGTTGCCCTTAAACAAAGTAACGGCTGGACCCGCGGTATCCTGGCCAATCACATCTGGTCGCTGGACAATAGTCCGCCCGACGACAAAGACAAGATCAACCAGACCTTCTTGCAACCCTTCTTCAGCTACACCACCCATACCTACACCACCTACGGCATTAACACCGAGTCCACCTACGACTGGCAGACCCGCGAATGGTCGGTGCCGATCAACCTGTTCGTGACTCAGTTGTTCAAGGTCGGTCATCAGCCCATGAGCCTGCAAGCCGGACCGCGCTACTGGGTCGACAGCCCGAAAGATGGTGCTGAGGGCTGGGGTTTCCGGGTAGCGTTTACGCTGTTGTTTCCCAAATGATTTCAACCTTGCGCAGACGAAGTGGCGACCCCCTGATGAGGTCGCCATGTTTCGCCTGCTTGATCAATTGCCCGCTGGCATCGGCAGGTTGATGCCTTCTTTTTTGAGGGTGTCACGCACGTACTGGAATTTCTGGTATTGCGATAGTTCGATCGGCCCGTCGTAACCCATGCTTTGCAGTTTGCGGGGCGGGTAGTCGACGTAGGTTTTCATCAACTTGATGATCGCGGCCGAGATCGGGACCATTGTCCAGGTGCGTTCGGTAAAGTTGTTCATGAACAGGTCATACCGCTCTTGCGGGTCTTGCCACAGGTCAAAGACCTGCGGCACGACGGCCACATATTTTTCTGCGCCTTTCCATCCCAGGTTAGTGTCCACCGCCAAGCCACCGGTTTGAGCGCCGTCATCGCCGCGCAGGTTGAACACGGCCTTGTAGTTGCCGACCCGGGCCGCACCCGGGGACAATTCGTTCTCGGTGAAGTAGAACCACTCCTTGCGCGGAGAAGGGCCACTGCCGGTGAGCACGGGCGTCATGTCGTAACTGTCGAAGATGATGGGCTGACCTTCGCGATCTTTTTCCGGCAGCTTTACGCCAGCGACAGAGGCGAACGTCGCCATCAAATCCAGGCCACCCAGCATCTCGTGGTTTTTTGAGTCGGGCTTGATCTTGTCTGGCCAGACGGCAATGGCTGGTACCCGATTACCGCCCTCACGCACTGTTCCCTTGGTCCCGCGGAACGGGGTGTAACCAGCGTCCGGATAAACATCCTGCCAGGCCCCGTTGTCCGTGGTGTAAACCACCAGCGTGTTCTTATCCAGACCGAGCGCCTTGAGCTTATCCATGATCCGGCCGATGTGGGTGTCGAGTTCGACCACCGAATCGGCGTACTTGGACTTGGACATGGACTTGTGAATGAACTCGGGTGCCGGCATGTTCGGCTGGTGCACTTTCATGAAATTGACGTTGATGAAAAACGGCTTGTCCGATTTGGCCGCCGTGTCGAGAAACTCCAGGGCGGCTTTTTCGACATAGTTGTCAAAGAACGGAATGCCGACCACGCCGGGTTTTCCATCTACGACAGGTGTGTCCACGTATTGGCCATTGACCTTGAATTCTTCGACCGGTTTTTCTCCGGCCTTGCCGGACAACGCGCCCTTGGTCACCCGTTGAAACATCTCACGGGTCTCTGGGTCCATGTCCGGGAACCAGGTGGGGTCGGCGTAGGTGTAGGCATTGAGGTGGTACAGGCCGACGTATTTCATCACGTCGTAACCCTGGGCATTGGGTAGCGCATAGTCGGCTTCGCCCAAGTGCCATTTGCCGGTGAAATAGGTGTCGTAGCCACCGGTTTTCAGCACCGATGCCAACGTCCATTCGGCTGCCGGCAACCCACCGCCCTGACCCTGGAAGGCCACGGTGGTCATGCCGCTACGATTAGGAATACGCCCGGTTTGCATGGCCGCCCGACCCGGTGTGCAGCTTGGCTGGGCATAGAAAGAGTAAAAAGTGACCCCTTCTGCCGCCAGCTCATCGATGCTGGGCGTCGGCATGCCTCGCCCGACCCCACCGCCGTAAGGGCCCAGGTCGCCATAGCCGGTATCGTCGGAGACGATAAACAGGATATTGGTCTTTTCCGTTTGAGCCGCGTGGGCTAGTCCGTTGAATGACAAAAGCGCAGCAAACATTATTGATAGTTTGAAACGATCCGATAGCTGTTCCATACCAGTATTCCTCGTTGTTTCATGGTGCTGGCAACCGGTGATGGTGCACATCAACATTGACCCATGGTGCATTGACCACCGAGTAATTAGCCTAGGTACTGCGTACAGAATCATTTCCCCCTTATTTCATGACCCTCTACAGATAAAGGCGCAGGGAGCAGTCTAGTGCGATTTTCCAAATTGAAAGTGGCGATTACTGTTTTTTGCACCGTTGTAACGCTGACATTACAAGTTGTGCATATACCCTTATGGATACAATAAACGGCACGGTAATCGCCAGAAGTTACAAGTTGTCTGGTTCACACTTGTCTGGACAAAATCATCGAGTGGCGTGCGCAACATCGCCGCAGAAAATATCCGCGCTGCCATCCTCGGGTGAGGTACGCACGACAACAGCGTATTTGCCGGAAAGCAGGTCTGGCAGGGTAATGGGCGCGCTTCTGTAAAAGGTCCATCCGCCGGTGCCGGCATTGGGTTCGGTGTTGACCTTATCGTTCATTGCGTACGCGACTGGCCCGGGTTGCTGGCAACTGCCTTTATTGATGAAGGTGTAGATGCGCGGGGGTAGGAGGGTTCCGTTTGGAACGCCGGTAATGTAGAAGTCAAAGTTGGTTTGACTGCCTTCGCCAGTCAATGTGGTCGTGGCGGTATGACCTGGGTTTTTATGGGTCGCCGCCAAAGGGAGATTCATTGATTGGTGTGAGGCACTGGTGCAGCCGAAGAGACTTGCGCTAATCAATATCACTGACAGGGGGAGACAGGATTTCATTGCCAACCTCCAATAATGGAAGAAGTGCGGTGGGGGGACTATTGGGTATAGCTCAATAACGTCGCAGTGCACTCCTGGATATCCAGCTCAGTTACTCAGTGCCCATCTGGGCCAGAACGCGCTCACGCTGACAAATTTCTGCTTCCACAGCTCGCACCTCCCGCATGTAAATCTCAACTGCGGGAGGCAGTGAGCGCTCCTTCAGGTAGATGAAACCATAATGGGTACGCAGGGCAGGATCATGGGCAGGCAACGGCACGATTGTTCCTGCGCTGATTTCCTGCTCAAAAGTCGATAGATTGCCTAACGCCAAGGCATTGCTGCTCTCGACGAATTTGACGATTTGCATGGGCACGTCTATTTCGATCGCAGGTACAAAATCACCCGTCAAGGGATCGTAGGCGCCGGCACAGCCCAACGTTGCCGGAAGCAAATGGGTCGCCAGTCGTAGTGGAATGCGCGAGGCCACCCACGGGTAATCCAGTGCTTGCGCCAGCGTGGGTGAACGCTTTTGCGATAGCAGCGGATGACCGGGGCGGCAAAACAGGCGGCCCACATGCTCACCCAGCAATTCGCAGGTGAACTCTTCGCGGCCTTGCAAGGTGCTGATTTCGGCTATCCCCAGGTCCACTGCACCTGTGGCCACCTGATGAGCGACTTCACGCCAACCGGCGACATGAGCAGTGACCTTGATCTGCGGATGCCGGGCATGCAAACGCGCGATGCTGGCGTATCCGCTGGTGACACTCGGATAGGGACCCAAGGCAACTTTCAGTGCGCCGATATCGCCTCCCGCCAACAGGGTGATGTCGCGCCGCAAATCCTCTTCGGCCACTAACAGGCGCCGGCTTTTTTCCCGCAGCAGCTGACCAAACGCCGTCATTACGACGCCATCTGCACGCCGATCAAACAGCGTTACCCCCAGTTCGCTTTCCAGCAACTGGATACTTTTGCTCAGCGCCGGTTGGGAAACCCCCAACGCTTTCGCCGCTCGCCCAAAGTGTGCATGTTCAATCAATGCCAGAAACTGACGTAACCGACGCGGTGTCATCTCATAACCTTTATGTTATCGAAAATGAATGAAACGGAATTTTTCGTAATGAAATGAATATGCTATTCATGGCCAGGCGGGTCAAGTTGACACGTACTCAATAAATACAATCGAGCGCAAGTTTCCGCCTTGACGCTCATGGCACCCCTTTGGCGCAGGAACTCTCATGCACAACAAGACCCTTCATCTGGCACTGGTAATCACCCTTGGGAGCGGCATCAGCCCCATCCTCTTTGCTGCCGATGCAAACGGCGTAAGTTCTGATCCTTCCCCGATTCAAAATTCGCACTTCGACAGCAAGGGCAAAGCGCCTTCGTCCTACACGATTGATGCGCAAAATGCGGTACGCAAGACACTTCCGTTCACGGACAAACGCGACTTTGAAGAAGCCAAAAAAGGCTTCATCGCTGCACCGTCCTATAACAAGATCATGGCCGAAGCCGGGAATGTTGCCTGGAACATGGGGAGCTATGACTTCCTGCTCGACGGCAAGGACTACGACAGCATCAATCCGTCTTTACAGCGCCAGGCGATACTCAACATGGCCTTCGGATTGTATGAGGTGGTTCCGGAGAAGATTTACCAGGTGCGTGGGTTTGACCTTGCCAACATCACCTTCATCAAAGGTGATACGGGCTGGATTGTGTTCGACACCCTGATGTCGAAGGAAACCGCCAAGGCTGCCCTGGATTTCATCAACGAAAAACTCGGCAAGCGCCCGGTCGTGGCGATCGTGATCTCTCACTCCCATGCCGACCATTTCGGTGGCGTGCGCGGCCTGGTCGATGAAGCCGATGTGCGCAGCGGCAAGATCCCGCTCATAGCACCAACCGGTTTCATGGAGCATGCCGTGGCTGAAAACGTTTACGCCGGCAACGCCATGACCCGGCGCGCGTTTTTCCAATATGGCGTGATGTTGCCGCACAGCCCCTATGGCCATGTCGACATGGCTATCGGAAAAAATGCCTCTCTGGGCAACATGGGCTTGATCGAGCCCAATCGTTATATCGAGAAAGATTTCGAGACCGTGACCCTGGACGGTGTGGAAATGGAGTTTCAAAGCACTCCCGGCACCGAAGCCCCCGCGGAGATGAACACCTGGTTCCCACAATTCAAGGCCTTCTGGGCAGCCGAAAATATCGTCGGCACCATCCACAACATTTACACATTGCGCGGTGCCCTGGTCCGGGATCCGTTGGTCTGGTCGAAGAACATCAACAACGCTTTGTATCGCTACGGGCAACAGGCCGATGTCATGTTGGCCTCCCACAGTTGGCCCCGTTGGGGCAATGAGCGGATTCAGGACGTCATGCGCGCACAACGCGATGCCTATGCCAATCTGAACAACGCCGTACTGCACGCTGCCAACCAGGGCGTCACCATCAACGAGATTCAAAACGTCTACAAGTTGCCCGAAAGTCTCAAAAACAACTGGGCGACCCATAGCTACCACGGCTCCGAAGAGCACAACAGTCGTGCCGTGATCAACCGCTACCTGGGTTACTGGGATGCCAACCCGGCGACGCTTATGCCGTTGTCGCCGAAAGATTCTGCACCGCTGTATGTGGAAATGATGGGGGGCGGGGACAAGATCATGGCCAAGGGCAAATCCCTGTTCGATCAGGGTAAATACCGCGAAGCCTATGAAATCCTCAATAAACTGGTGTACGCCGAGCCCCAAAACACCAACGCCAAGGATCTGCTCGCGGACGTCTATGAGCAGGTTGGCTATCAGAAGGAAAGTGCCGGCGTGCGTAACAGTTTCCTTGCGGCGGCGTATGAGTTGCGCAACGGCATGCCCAAGGGTGTACCGCCCAAAACCACCGGGCCGGACATGATCCGCGCCATGAGCACCGAGTTGTGGCTGGAATACCTCGGCATCGCCCTGGACGGCAGCAAGGTCGCGGATCAACACCTGATCCTGAATCTCAAGACGCCGGACAACGGTGAGCAATTTGTGGTGGAGTTGAGCAATTCGACGCTGACGACCATCAAGGGCCAGCAGGCGAAAAAGGCTGACCTGACCATCACCCTTGACCGCTCGGATCTTGAAGGCGTGATGGCAAGGAAAACCAGCTTCGCTCAACTCGTCGCGGCCGGCAAAGCGACCTTTGAAGGCGATCATAAACCGTTCGAACGGTTGATGGCCGCCATCACCCCATTTACCACAAGCTTTGAACTTCTGCCCGGTACCCAGCAGTAATTCATCAGTCCAGGTACTGCCCTTTTTGAGGTTGAGGCTACCTTGCGCACCCCATGACATAGGGGGCGCAAGGTGCACAAAGCTTTCCCTACGGGCCTGCAGTCAGCTGCAGTTCACTCTCGTCAGCATTGGGTCGCTTTTTTAGCTTGCTGAAACGTTTCATCGCGTTTATAAAAATGGCACAACTCCAAGAAAGGCTGCCGCCATGACCCCGCTCAAACTCTTTGTTGCCCTCAGCGCACTGTCCGCTGCCTCCCACGCCATGGCCTGGGATTACGTTCTGCTCGACACCGACAAAGCCGCCCAGAACTGGCAGATCACCAGCCAGCAACTCGGAATAAAAACCGACAAACCCTTCAGCGTTACCCTGCGCACCTTGCACGGCGGTCGGCAGGAGGGCGTCAGCATCGTCGACATCGATAACGGCACGATGAAACTCTCGGTAGTGCCGACTCGCGGAATGAACATCTTGCAGGCCTCGGTCGGCAATGTGCGCATGGGCTGGGATTCGCCGGTCAAGGAAGTGGTCAATCCG
>Ga0160467_101156_pt1 | contig 12891 bp, 6 predicted proteins | sample HID1972I_E11MG_FD_108221 | JGI IMG/M metagenome (GOLD analysis project Ga0160467, IMG submission 108221) | Enriched pill bug-associated microbial communities from UW Madison campus, WI, USA - HID1972I_E11 MG | ecosystem: Host-associated > Arthropoda: Insects > Digestive system > Unclassified ...
AACGAATTCGGCAAGCCTGATCGTTTAGAACAGTTGGACGCGCAGCCGTTGATTGAACTCTGCCGCGAACAACCCGAACGCTCGGTGGTCGAGCACCTTCAGCGATTACTGGGCACAAAAGAAGGGTTACCAAGCGTTGGCGCCTTCCAGTATCTCTATGACGGCAAGAGTCATTGCGTGCAGCAGAACGAGTTGTACGATGGCAAGGAGCGCTCGACACGCTTCGCCTACGATGCGTGGGATCGAGTACACGCGACCACGCTTGCCGATAATACGGTGGTCAAGCGGGAGTTTGCGGAGCAAAGCATCGGGGACCAAGTGACCTGTTTGAAGTTCAAACCGGGAAACACCGCACAGCCTGAAGTAACGGTCGGGCAACAGACATTTGACAGTCTCCTGCGCCTGACCGAAGTGAGTATCGGCTCCTCTGCCAACCCCCGCATCGAGCAATATTGCTACACCGACAGCCGGATGCAGCCTAGCAAGCGGATCACACCGCTGGAAACCTTCGAATTTGAATACAAGCCAGAACTGACTCAACAGCCTTTATCCATCAAGACAGGCGAAAAGCAGTCGGCAACTTACAGCTATGATGCCAAAACCGGCGAAATCACCAAAGCCTCGAATAGCCAGGGCGATCGTACTTACCGATACACCGGCAGCGGTTATCTGGCACATGAAAGCTGGACCGACACCGACGGCACCATTATGGAAGCCGATTACGTCACCTCCCTGTTAGGGCGGCAGATCAGCCGCAGCGCTACCGGTTGCCTGGACACGCTCTATACCTATGACGATGAAGATTACGGGCGAGCGAGTTCGGTCACTCAAGGTAATCTGACCGCTACGTTCAAGTACGACAAGTTGGGTCAGCTCCGTCAAACCACCACCAAAAACCTGGTCACCGGCGTGACCGTGGTGGCAGATATGGAATACGACACCCAGGGCCGCGAAGTTGAACGTACTCTCTGCGTGACCAATCAACCACCGCGCACCATTACCCAGACCTGGCAGGGCGACAATCAGCTCAGTAGCCGTCAACTCAGCCTGGACGGGCAAAGCCTGCTCACTGAAGAGTTCTTGTATGACCCGCGCAACCGACTCGTGCACCACAAGTGCACGGGAAACCGCAAAGCCCTTCCCAAGGATGCCTATGGCAACGCCATCAAAAGCCAGGTGTTTGCATTCGATGCACTGGACAATATTAAACGTGTCGTCACGAAATTCGACAATGACCTCAGCGACGTTGCGGAGTTCGACTATGACCCTGATGATTCCTGCCGATTAAACAAGGTCACCCATACCTACACCGATGGCGGCTACTCATCCGAGCAGACATTCAAATACGACGCTAATGGCAATATGCTCAATGACGAGCGAAATCAACGCCTGGACTACGACAACCAAGGTCGCCTGATTGCCGTCAAGGATCCGACTGGGCTACAGACTTTGGTCTCCTACCGCTATGACGGGCACAACCATCTGGTGGGTGTTAGTCAGGGCAGCGAAAGCGAAAAAAGCGAAACCCTGCGTTTTTACCAAGGCTACAACCTCAGCCACACACGCCAGGATACAACGTACACACAGTACCTGTTCGACGGCAATCGCCCCCTGGGTCAGCAGCAATTGGATGATCATGCGCAGACCATCCTGCTGATGACAGACGCCAGCCCCACTGTCATCGGCGAATGTCTGGGCTCCGATGTGCACACAGCGGTCTACAGTGCCTACGGTGTACGCAGCAGCGAAGATGAGATGCGCAGTTTGCTGGCATTCAATAGCGAGGTGTGCGAAGAGCTTACTGACTGGTACCTGCTGGGGCGCGGCTATCGGGCCTATAATCCGAACCTGATGCGCTTTCATAGCCCGGACTCGTTCAGCCCGTTCGGCTTGGGCGGGGTCAACCCTTATACGTATTGCCTGGGGAACCCCATCACCTTCCGCGATCCGAGCGGCCACCGAGCGAGCAGTAGGCGACCAACCGACCCAGGCTACATTGACCCCCTGCCAGAACAAGGAGGAGGAATTTCAGAACTCGGGTTAATAGGATCCATCGTTTTTATGGCTATCGCAGTTGTTGGCGCAGTCCTTGCTGTGGCTTCAATAGGATTCAGTGGAGGATTGACAACTCCTTTGGCTGTAGCTCTTGTCGGTCTAGTGATAACACTTATAGGGGTCGGCTTGACCTCGTATGGCCTGGCTACAAACAACAGCGATTTTATCGAAGCGGGTTATATTTTCATGACGGTAGGTTCATTTATCAGTGGTTTGGCGTTTTTTCTCGGCCGACGCGGGAAAGCACCTCCTGAAGCCGCTCCTTCTTCACGCCGAGGCAGTAACGCGAGTTCTAATGGAGGTAGACGTTCAAGTGTCGCGAACGAAAGTGCTCAGCCTACGCCGATGGGTGACACACCTGCAGACAACGCACCAGCTCCGAGAACAACGTCCATTTATGACGAAAATGTTGTGCCCAACGGACAACGCCCTGATTCGGGTAACAACGTTATTCGCAGAAGCTCGACACCAGAGATCCCGGAGCCTGACTACATGCCTGTACACACTCCTATCGATCCGCCCGCCCCGAAACAAAAGACCACATCTTGGTTTGGCACCATAATTAACGGTGGATTTAAAAAGAAGAAGGGAGCAAGAGGATGGGATAGAGTTAATGCTATGTCCGATAATGTCTTTACCACTGATGGCGCCATACGAAAGTAATTAAATCGGTTTAAGTGCCCTCCACGCAACACCACACTGCCGTCCAGGCGTGCAATCACCTCCAGATTGCACGCCTACTTTTTCCAGCAACAAAATTTAATTCAATTAATGTAATCCTGACATGAGTCAAATTACTTCCAGCCCAATACCCTTTTTTTCCACACCAGCAATTGAGAGTTCTCTCATATCCCCTCCCCCCCCCTCTTTCTAAAATCGCCCCCCATCGAGACACCGTTACACCCGAACTACCTCCTCACTTAACAGTACAACCACGGCATCGTCTCGATCTTCTAGCGCCGAACGCTGTTTACATAAAAAGGATTTACTTGTGAAAAAGTCTCTGCTCGCTCTTTCTCTCGGCCTGGCTGCCGGCCTGACCGGCACTTCGGCATTTGCCAATACCGGCAACATTTTGTTCGAAGGCCGCATTACTACCAGTACTTGCCCGATTCAAATCATCAACCCTGAAGATCAACAATCGGGCAATCACGTCAACATGGGCACCGTCGATGCCAGTCACTTTGGTGCCATCGGTTCGGAACTGCCGGGTAAAGGTTTCATACTGCGCATCAACGGTACAACTTGCCCCATTGTCAAAGACGATGTTGCCAAAGTGACTTTCACCGGTGCCCCGGCAGGTAATTTCTTCGCCGTGAAACCTGGTGGAGCATCAGGCGTAGCCATTGCCCTCAAGGACATAACCACCAACAACCTCGCCCCCGGGGCCGCATCCGCCGACTACCCCCTTATCCCTGGCGTAATCAACGACATGCGTTTTGATGCCCTTTACCGCAAGACAGAAGCAACAGTGACCGCAGGCGCAGCTTCGGCCGACATCCAATTCGTCGTCGATATCAACTAATACCCGCTTTTGGCCCCTTGATCGCAGCCTGCGCAAGGGGCCTCTTCATGTTGTCCAGGCCTCTGTTTTTCCCTGGGTAAAAGGTACTGACCTATGTTCGGTTTGTTAAAACAGGCGGCCACAGCCCGCCCGATCCTCCACGCCTGCGTGGCCGGGTTGATGCTAGTCGCCCACATTCCCGTCAGCCAGGCGGCCCTCACGATCAACGGCACCCGCGTGGTGTACGACAGCGACAAGCGCAGCGTTGCATTGAGAGTCAATAATCCGGGCGACAGCACGTTCGCCGCCCAGACATGGGTCAACACTGCCGCCGACGATACCAGCACCGCAGTGCCTTTCATTGTCACTCCGCCCCTGTTCCGGATCAATCCGGGCAAACAACAACAGGTCCAGATCAACGGTTTGCCCAACGACCTGCCAAACGATCGGGAATCCCTGTTCTATTTCAATCTGCAGGAAATCCCCCAGGCGACTGCCAGCCACGAAAACGTGCTGAACATCGCCCTGCGCACACGGATCAAGCTGTTCTATCGCCCAAGCGAACTCAAGGACAACCCCATCGCCCGGTTGAAGGACTTGCAGTGGTCAATCCAGACCCTCGACGGCAAGGCACAACTGGTGGTGAACAACCCCACGCCCTTCCATGTGTCTTTTGCCCGGCTTGAGGTGAAGGGGGGCAACCAGCATCAGCGTTTTCAAAGCGCCAGCATGGTCGAACCCCTGTCCACGCAGACCTACAACCTGGAAAACATTAAACCTGGCAGCGGTTTGCAGGTGGAGTTCTCGGCCATCAACGACTACGGCGGTTACAGCACTCCTGTAACGCTGCCGATTCAGCTGACCCCGTGAGGCAATACCCAGTGCATCCACTGTCTGGAAGACATCCATGAGTTTATCAACCGGATGCCGGCGCACGCCCCGCCGGCTACGCCTTGTGCACCTGTTCCTGCTCGGCAGCGGCAGCGGCACACTATTCGCAACAAAGTCCGTGCTGGCAGCACCCGCCCTTGAATTCCAATCGGCGTTCATGCGCCAGAGTCCGGAGCATATCAATGAAGCCGGGGCGTTAGCCCTGAGCGCTTTATCCAGGAATCTTGACATGGGGCCGGGACGCTATCGAGTCGATATTCAAGTCAACCGCGACTATTCAGTCCCGCGAGAGATCGAGTTCATATTCAACCAAGAAGGCGACCGCCTGCTGCCCTGCCTTTCGCCCGACCTGCTGGAGCAATTGGGTGTTCGTCTTGACAGCCTGGCCGACCCCGCCCTGTTGCAAACCCGCTGCGTTGATCTGCAAGCACTGGTCCCGGGTGCCGACTTCGACTTCGACAGCAGCAAGTTGCTGCTGTCCATTTCGATCCCGCAGATTGCCATGCGTCGCGATGTCGTCGGCCAGGTCGACCCCGAACGCTGGGACTACGGCATCAATGCGGCGTTTGTCAGTTATCAGGTATCGGCGCAACAGCGTTCCAGTCGCACGAGCGGAAATCGGAGTAGCGATGACTTGTATCTTAATAGCGGACTCAACCTGGGCGCCTGGCGGCTGCGCAGCAACCAGTCGCTACGCCAGGACGAAAGCGGCAAGCGTGAATGGACCAGAAGCCAGACCTTCGCACAACGTGATTTACCCGGCACCCATGCCAATCTGACACTGGGCGAAACATTCACCAGCGGCGATGTGTTCAAGAGCCAGCCGATCAGAGGCGCACTCATCAGCTCGGACCTGGGGATGCTGCCCGACGTATTGCAAGGGTATGCGCCGATCATCCGTGGCGTCGCGCAAACCCGCGCCAAACTTGAAGTGTTCCAGAATGGATATCCCCTCTACTCCACCTACGTCAGCCCTGGTGCATACGAAATCAACGACTTGAGCATCAGCGGCGGCAGTGGTGACCTGGAAGTCATCTTGACCGAGGCTGACGGCCAGGTCCGACGCTTTACCCAACCCTACTCCACCATCAGCAATCTGTTGCGTGAAGGGGTGTGGCGCTACAGCGGTGCACTCGGGCGCTATAACGGTGCTGACCACCTTGAAGAGCCACTGCTCTGGCAAGGTACGCTGGCCATGGGCACCGTGTGGGATTCAACATTCTATGGTGGTTTGATGGCCAGTGACTTCTATCGCGCCGGCACCTTGGGCGTGGCCAAAGACCTGGGGCCAATCGGTGCATTGTCCTTGGATGTCACGCAGTCGAGTGCCGATATCGATACACTGGATACCGGCAATGTCCAAGGCTCCAGCTATGCGCTGAGGTACGGTAAGTCTTTCGCCACCAGGACCAATCTGCGTTTTGCCGGGTACCGTTATTCTACCGAAGGCTATCGGGACTTTGACGAAGCCGTACAGCAACGCAGCCAGAGCGATAATTTCCGCGGCAGCCGTCGCAGCCGACTGGAAGCGTCAGCGTTTCAGACCATTGGCCAGCGCAGTTCGTTGAGCCTGACACTGTCGCAACAGGATTACTGGCGAAGCGAAGAAGTACAGCGTCAGTTCCAGTTCAACTTCAATACCCACCACCGTGGCGTGGGTTACAACCTGTTTGCCTCGCAATCGTTGAACGACACTCGTACCAATGACCGACTGATCGGCCTGAGCATCAGCATGGCGCTGGATTTCGGCCATTCGGCAAACGCGACGTTCGATGCACAGAAAAGCGGTGACACGTTCACCCAGCGTGCAAGCCTGAGCGGGACTACCGACCAGAGCCGCCTTAACTATCAGGCCTCGGTCAGCAATGACGACCGTCAACAACAATCCGGCGCACTGTCGCTCGGTTATCAGGCTTCCTTCGGCGGCGTCGGTGCCGGCATTACTCAAGGCAGCGACTACCGCAACATTTCCGCCAATGCCAGCGGCGCACTGCTGGTGCACGCCGGCGGAATCGAGGCCGGCCCTTATCTGGGCGAAACCACCGCGCTGGTAGAGGTGCCAGGTATCCCCGGCATCGGTGTCGTGAATGCCGTCGGGGTCAAGACCAACGACCGCGGGTTTGCCCTCGCGCCTTATCTGCGGCCCTACCGGGTCAATCAAATCATGCTGCAAACCGATCAGCTGGCGCCGGAAGTGGAAATCGATAACGGCACCGCCCAGGTAGTTCCAAGGCGTGGAGCCATTGTCAAGACCACCTTCCCCGCGCGGACCGTCACCCGGCTGGTCATCACGGGTAGAACCGCCAATGGCCAGATACTGCCGTTCGGGGCACAGCTGACCGATGGCGAAGGGAATGTCATCGGCATGGTCGGCCAGGCTGGCCAGGTCATGCTATCGATCAGCGACGGCCCCCAGGTATTGGACGTGAGCTGGGGCGAGGAGACAGCAACTCGATGCCAACTGCACATCAACCCGCAGGACATGGAACAGGCACAGGGTTATCGATTACAGGATCTGACATGTCGCTGATCGCTGCCCGGTTCAACCCTTTGCGAAAGAGGAAGGTCCTGCCTTCGCGCCCCGTCCATCCAGGAGAACGAACATGAAACCAACTTTACGCTGTTTGACTGGACTGTTGGGCCTGGTAGCGGGTGGCCAGGCACCTGTTGCCCTGGCTACCGACAATGCGTGTGAATGGCTCGGTGGTGGTTCCGGAATCATGACATTCACTCAACGAATGGAAGACATTTATGTGCCCCGGGACGCCCCCGTAGGCAGCGTGATCAACAATTTATTTTTTAAAAGAACCCCTAACGCCGAGGGGCGATCCATTGTCTGCAGTAAAAGCGATAACACTGTCACCTTGAAGTTCGACGCTCAATCCAGTGTGCCGCCCCTTCAGGACACGTTTCACGGTAATAAAGCCTATGGTTCAACCAGCGCACTGTTGCCGACCAATATTCCCGGTATCGCCGCACAATTCCGACTGGGCTTTCCGTTCAATGGCTCTGCCACGAACTCCTTCGTTTCCGATTTTGGAAGCTCGATTGTGCCGTTCAGCGCAAGCCATCGAGGCACTATGGGAGCGTCGAACCTGAACTTCGCGTTGCTCGAATCCTACATCACACTGATAAAGACAGGGCCTATTGCTGCTGGTAAGCAAACCTTCAATGGGCAAGAGTTGTTTAGCGGGACCTTCGCGGGCATCCCGGGCAAGGCCTTCAGGTTCGGCCTCGACGGTGACGTCTATGTGGCTCACTGCGGTAGCAGCACGGTCAGCGTCACCCCTGTGCCTCTGGGGGAATGGAACCAGTCGGAGTTTACCGGCCCCAGTTACACCACAACGGCTGTACCGTTCTCCATCAACTTGAAGTCTTGTATTGCGGATGATAAAAACCAATACAACGCCTACGCCAACATCTACTTCGAAGGCGCAGGCGGCTCGGTCCCGGTCACTCCGGCGATTCCCGGCGTCTTCACCCTGAATTCGGCATCGGACGCAAAAGGCGTAGGTATTCAGATACTCATGGAAAACCAATCGACCCCCATCGCACTCAACACCGAAGTCCCGATAAAACAGATCACCAGCGGTGAAACCGAGTTGAAATTCGCTGCGCGCTACTATCAGGTCGACGCCAGCCGAGACATTGTGGCCGGGGAGGCAAAAGGTACGCTGAACTTCACCATCACCTATAAATGACAATATCCTGGCCCTGACCTACAGGGCCAGGATATGGCTTCTCGTCACTCAATCCACGAATGTCAAGTTAAGCGATGGAAAATTGGGAGCATTTACATGCGGCCAGGTTTGCCCGCCATCAAAACTTACATACACCTTGCCTGTTAAAGGCCCGTTGCGTCTTAGCGTATTCAGAAAGGCTTTGCTTACCCTAACCTCAGTGCTACCGCCAATTCCGCCAAAAACTTCCGGTGTGGTGACGGCCCGTTTTTTGACAGCTTCGAGCACCGTTTCCCGCCCCGCAGCGTCAAGACCGGTCATCGTAATCATAATCCAGTGATCCGTCGTCATTAAGGGCCAGACATCCAGCTTCAGCCGCGCGCCCTGCGGTGCAACAGCCTTGTAGCTCAAGTTTCCACCCGTGAGCCCGTCGCACTGGACTGCTTTGAGCCGGTTAGAAGGAATGGTTTGAACCGTCAGTTGTCGAGGGGTAGAAGGATGCTCCTGTTCTTTGTCGTCGACGACGACATAGGAGACCGGCAATCCCTTGCCTATATGAGCCGCTACCGATTTCATCTCAATCTGATAGCGACGCTGACCAGAGATCGGCAACTTGACCAGAGCAGCGCCCAAGGTTCCAGGCACCCCCCATCGCACCCACACTTGCTCTCCCGGATAGACAACTGCGTCTTGCGGGACTTCTACGACAACCCCAACCCCGTTATTCGCGAGCATGGGGTCCAGTGTCTGCCTCTCACTTTCACCCACAGCTCTTTCAACGGTAGGCCACGGTAGTGTTCGTGGTATTGGCGTGGCCGCCACATCCAGTTCCACCGGCTCGGAGCGCACGCTGTCATTCCCCGCACGGTCCTGCACCCGATACCACACATAGCGCACGCCATCGCCCCTGTTGCGTATCAAGTCACCTGCAATGGTAATGACCACAGGGGCCGCGTAATTTTTGTCATCCAGTTCAATGACGCCGCCCTCCTCCAGGCTGCCTGGCCGCGGGCCCCAATACCAGGTAATGCGGTCCCAGGGTCGGGGCGTTGTGTACGCAGGGAGCGCGGCTGTGACCTGATCGTTGTTTTGCTCAAGGTAATGGGCGGTAAGTTTGTTGGGGTCAAGGACTTCGGAAGGGAAAATCAACTGACTGGAAGTATTCAGTTGCGGCGGTTGCTTATCGACAGTAACGGTAAATGGATAGGATCGCGCCGGGGCACCAATGTAGTTGGTCATGATGAAGCTGATTAGATGCTCCCCCTCGGGCAATTTATCGGCACTGATCTCGATGAAATAATCACTGAGGTCCATCGGCAGCGTCCATTCCCGGTAGCCGATTGTATTGCTTTCGTCATCATCCAGAAAAACACTCACGCTCTCGGTCCGGCCCACTCCTACCTCGTGCTCGTACCAAGGCTTGAATTCGACCCTCAAAGGGTTGGCCGGATCACTCCACGCCGAACGGTGCAGCAGGTTGGTCTCGCCTCCAGGAACATCAGACAATGGCGCGGGGTTAGTCCATGGCGCCGTCATAGTGGCTGGAAGCAGATTGATCGGGCTGTTTAATGGCATCGCATGTTCTCCGTCGCTGAATCAAGGGACACACCTCTCCGTAAAGCGGTGTGTCCGCGATTGCTGTCAAGCATTCAACGCAGGGCTGACGAGAACACCGCACCGGGACCGGCACGCTTCATCATGCTCGAGGGAGCACTACCAGAGGTAGCGCACACCCACATTGGCACCCCAGGGTTGTTCGATCTTGTCGCCATTGCTGTAATCGAAATCCGCATGGATCGAGACTTTGTCGGTCATGCTCATGGCCACACCGACTCCCAACTCGCCACGAGAGCCCGAGAGGTCGTTGTTGAACACGTAGTTGTTGACCTTCACTTCATTATTCTTTGCGAACTCGTGCACATAGGCGGCGCGAACATACGGCTGCACGATCCGGTTTTCGCCCAGATCGAAGTTGCGGCCGGCGGTGGCACCCGCTTTACCAAGCAACGAGCGGGTGCGGCTGCCCTCGGCCGACAGGCCGTTATCCAGGTCGTAGTCCTTGCCCTCGATGATCACGCCCGACAGTTGGGTGAAGGGTTCGATGAAATAGTCATCAGCCAGCTTGATGTGGCGACCGAACTCCAGGGACGCACCGACACCGTTGTTGTCGTATTGGCCCTTGGTTTTTTTGCCGTCGCTGAGGTGGACGTCGGACTCATTCTGGAAACGGTTGAACTTGAGCACGCCATCGAAGTAATAGCCGCTCTGCTCATCCAGCCAGGTGGTGTAGGCGCCCAGGTAATAGCTGTCGACGGTGCCGCTGGTACCGCGAGCCAGGTCAAGGTCGGATTTGCTGTAACCGCCCAGCAAACCTACCAGCCACTGTCCATCACCCATCGGCAACGGTGCATCGGCGCCGAACGATAACCCTTGCTGGGTTTGTTTATACGCGGCACCCGAACTGGCGCTGACGTCGAACTTGTTACCGTAGGCACGAATCCAGCCACCGGCCTTGCCATGGTCCATACGCACTTCGCCCATGCGACTGCGCAAGGTGCTGAGCTCGCCGTACCATACGGTCGGTGCGGTATTGAACAAGGCCAGGACGGATTGAGTACCGGGGCTGATCACCTTGGATGCAGTGTTCAGGTACCAGTCATTGTCGCCTTGTTTAACCAGGTCATAAGAGAAGGCCCCGAGATCCGCTAAGCGATCCTTCAGCGCAAACTGGGCATCTCCGGAACCGATGTGCACCACTGGCGTCGAACTTGCCGTCAAAGGCTCCGTCCCACTGCTGTCGAGCGCAATCAAATGGTTGCCACTGGCGTTGCCGGTCACCGTCAACGTATCGATCTGGCCGGTGCTGAAGTTGTTGTGCATATAGAACGTGCCGCCTTCACCCGACAGGCTATCCACCGACAACTTGAAAAATTCGCCGGGATTTCCAAACTGAACACCACCACCATTGAGGCTGAGGTTCCCGACCTGGCCGTCACCGACCATCACCCACCGTGCATCACTATTGACCGTCAGGCTTTGGACATTCTGCAGCTCGCCGGTCAGGCTTGCGGAGTTCTCCAGAACAACATTGGCGGTGCTGGTTCCATCCGCAACGATATCGCCGACAAGTGTGCTGTTGCCCACCCGCAAGTTGGCTTCAGCACCCTCTCGCACCTCCATGAGAATGCCATTACTGGCAATCAGGGTAGATCCGTTGAGCACTGCAACATTGGCCTGTACCGCGCCATCACCAAAGGTATCGACGAGTATCGCCGAACCGTTGAGGCCTTCGACACGGGTATTGTTCAGCTCGAGCGTATTGGGGGCATCGACCAGAGGATCGCCACTGATTTCAATCCCGTTGTCGCTGCCAATAATAGTGCTGTCCTCAGCCTTGGCAGAGCCATTGAACAATCGCAAACCGTCAGCAAGTTCGTCGGTACCCGTGAGCGTTGTGCGCAACAACGTCAATTCGCTCAAGCCATTGACCGTGGCGCCTGCTGCCACGCCAGTGATGGTGCTGTCGCTCACGGTAGCGGTAGAACCTTGAGTGGCTGCAGCGTCGCGACTGAGTACCAAACCGATGCGGTCGCTGGTGATAACACTGTTTGCTGCAATGTTGGCTTTGCCTGCGGACAACTGAACGCCGTTGGCCCTGATTGCCGTGACGGTGGTGGCGTTAAGATTCAGGTTCGAATTGAAGACCTGAATATCGAATGTTTGTGCGCCATTGGCATTCAAGGTCGACTGACCATTCAACACATACTTATCAGCAGCCGTCGTGCCGTCTATGTTCAACACTTCCCCGGGAGCCAGGACCCTGGCATAGCTCGCCTCACAAAACAGCAAAAACGGCGCTACTGAAAACAGCTTCAATGCACGAGACAGCGGGTGCAACTTGAACGATTGAACAGTGGGCATAAAGGCACCTTTGGCGAACGAATGAAGAAAGCGGTGCAGGCTATAGAATGTGGCGCCGTCAGGATGTAGGACTTATCTGAACTTTAAATTTCATGTATCAAGACAACACCACAGGAAACGCGTGCCGAACGACACCCGTTTCCCGTATTGCGCAACCTTTCCAACCCGTGTTCAAGGGTTTGGTGGTGGTGGAACGTTGCAACTCCCTTCACCTATAAACATGCCGAATTCCGTATTGGTCGGAGAGGGTGTAGCGGGTGCTCCCGTGATGGTGTAGGTCACTTCGCCTTTGCCTATCGGCGCTGTCTTTGTATAAGTGGGCAGAATGTGAGTAGCGTAAGGCGCGATGAGCCAGAAAATGCCCTTGTCCGCCTGCTCTTGGGTGATATCGCTGAACGTTGCTTCTTTTTTTGCAGTAGGGTCCAGCACCGGATTATCGAAGTCCGTGTAGGCGTTCCACGTCACTTTCACCTCGGCCCCCTTCACCAGGTACTTGCTCGGCGGGATCCTGTATTCGACGCCGAACTCCGTACCGCCGGCATTCCAGCGCAAAGAGTCACACCACACAATACCAATGGGATTGGCGTGCAACGGTTCAGCTTCCGGCAAGGTAAAGGTCAGGAACTCGATTTTCACGTCAGTACGCAGAAGCGGTTCCTGCGGGTTTTCGTGTGCCGCGTTGGTCAGTTTGTACCAGACCGGCATCGCTGTACTGGGGCCCGCGTCGCGGATGACATCCCAGTCGAGCGGCTTGATTTCGATGAAGTCCCCCTCTTTGTCCTTGGATGTATCAATGACATAGGCAACGCCGATGGGGGTTTCATCCCACATGACCTGGTA
>Ga0160467_101160_pt1 | contig 12859 bp, 10 predicted proteins | sample HID1972I_E11MG_FD_108221 | JGI IMG/M metagenome (GOLD analysis project Ga0160467, IMG submission 108221) | Enriched pill bug-associated microbial communities from UW Madison campus, WI, USA - HID1972I_E11 MG | ecosystem: Host-associated > Arthropoda: Insects > Digestive system > Unclassified ...
CTGACTTGATTATTAAAAGTGGCCGTGATGAGTTTCCCGGGCTGGCAATCAACGAGTTCCTCTGTATGTCGATGGCCAAGGAGGCGGGCATCCCCGTCCCGCCGTTTTACCTTTCGGAAAACGCCAAGCTCTTTGTCATGCGTCGATTTGATCGTGACGATCAGCTCAACCCGATTGGATTCGAGGACATGGCGGCGCTGATGGGGCTTTCAGCCGATCAAAAGTACAGCAAAAGCTACGCAGCGATTGCCAAGGCAATCCGGGTATTTTGCCCGGCGGTGCACATCAGATCGTCATTGGACCAGCTATTCGATAGCGTCGCGTTGAGCTGTATTGTCGGAAATGGTGATGCGCATTTGAAAAATTATGGCTTGCTCTATTCCGAGCCGACCCAACGCGACGCGCGGCTGGCGCCGGCTTATGACATTGTCAACACAACGGCCTACATCCCGGAGGATGTCCTGGCGCTGGATCTGGCGGGTAACAAATCACTGTTTGCCTCACGCCAGGGCCTATTGGAGTTCGCGCAGACATGCGAGGTCGAGCGACCTAAGGAGCGAATTCAGCACCTGCTTACGGCTGTTGAAGGGGTGCTAGAGCGCTACCCCCAGTATCGGGAGCAGGCGCCTAATGTAGTGGGAGCAATTCAACGAGCGGCAGCACCTTTCGCACTCACGTTCGGGTAGTGTTTGGTCGACAGTCAGTTTAAAGGACGGCTCACCTGGTTACTTGGATGCACCGAGCCCGAATTTCAGCCCGCCCCAATTCCACTCCTTCGACTGCTTCACATAGCATCCAGGCTGATTGGCCGGCGTAGCATCACAAGCGATACGACCACCTTTGCTGGTGTCGGCAGTACGGTCGTTGTAGTGCGCGCAGCCGGCGGCCATCGAAAATAACAGCGCGACGGTCAGGGTTTTTATAGTCATGACAGCATCCTTGCAGGTGGATCTGAAGCATAGGTCCTGATGTGTCGGGACGTCCAGAGACTCTTCGAGGGCAGGGATGCCCCAGGATTAGAAACCTCCAGATGCAACAAAGCCCGCACTGGGCGGGCTTTGTTGGTGCTTCGTATTTGGTGGAGCCGGGGTAATTTGAACTAATGCTATAAGCTTATGAATTTTATGATTTTTTGGTTTAGTCGAATTATGCTTGGAATACTTTTTGGAATACGCGCGTCTTTCTCTACCCTCAGATGGAAAATAGTTCGAGCGCTTTTTTGGCGCCTTCATAGATAGCGTATCGGTGCGAATGCTACGGAGAAAATGAGGTAGGCTCCAAATCCTAGTCATTCGATGAGGTGACCTCATATGCGTGCGAATCTAGTTGGTTTGGAGTGGCTGAGCATGGAGCATGCGCTACTTTTTTTAAAGGATGAGGCCGGCGTCCAGCTTTCGGAAAAAGATTTGCTGGCACAGTGCGATGCTGGGCGGTGCGTCGTATACCTCAACGTAGATAGCTTCATGGGCAATTGCCCTGACGGGCTCAGAGATGAGCAGGGTGAGTGGTTCTTCACTGTCTATGGTGTGGGCAAAAGTCAGATAATCAATCCTCAGGCATTGATTGAGGCAGCAGGTACGGCCGAGGTGCAGTTGCACATCTCCGGCGAGGTGCGTGAAATCAAACGCGCAGATGCCCATAGCTACCCAAACACCGAGTGGGTCGCAACTTTCCCACGTGATCGCTGCCACCCGCTTTTCAAAGCTGCCGAACTCAAGGAGCTCGCCGCGATCATCGGCAGCGCGGTTGCAACTCCACGCCCCACTAAGCCCTCGCATTTATTGGCAATTTTCGCGCTTATGGAGCTGCTAGAAGAAAAAGGTGGCCCTTCGTACAGCCACAAGAAGATCATTGGCATGATTGATGATCGTTACGGGACGAAGTCAGCTTCTCCGGTCCGGGGTTTAGGATCGAGCAACCTTGAAAAAATGTTCGCTGATGCTAAGGACATGATGAAAGAAGCGAAGAAAAACCCATAGCAACAATTGCAAATGCAAAAGAGAAAATCGCAGTTGAAATGACTTCCCTGGCGCTGGCGGATTGAATGGTTTCCACCAGTCCACAACGCACCATAAGGTGCCAAGGAAGTTTACGATGCAATCATCATTGATCACTCATCCGATCCCAGCGAACGCCAGCTACGCAGGGCGCCGCATTTTACGTTTGCCTGAGGTGCTGCTTAGGACCGGGTTCAAGCGTGCCCACATCTACAATCTCATCAGCCAAGGCCGATTCCCACAATCAGTTCAGCTCGGCGCTAGGGCTGTTGGCTGGGATTCGCTTGCAATCGATATATGGATCGAGGAGCGCATCGCTGGCGAGTCCGTCCTTCGCTCTTCAGTGAGAGGGAAAGTCTGATGGCGACTATCGGGTACATCCTCCTCCGCGACGATCATGACAGTAACTATCTTCAAGCTTTTGACATTGGAAAAACCGATCACCGGTTTCTAGAAAAAGCTTCATGTGAGTCAATCCAAGTTTTGAAGCGCCCGAAGTTTATTGAAGCTCTAGACGTGCTCCATAAAGGAGATACGTTTGTGGTTTCCACGTTGAGTGTCCTGAGCACCAACCCAAGGGACATGCTAGAGGCTTTACAGGCGCTACAGAGGAAAGGCGTCACCGTTGTTTTTGTGCAAGAGGGCTTCAACCTGTCCAGCAGTCTGGGAAAGGCATATCTAGCGATGTTGCGCTCTGCCGCCAAGCTTGAAAACACACTCCGGCACATTCGTGTGTGATCTATTTCCGCGAAGTAAAGACTGGGCGGGGGTATCGGTCATGCGCCCCCATCAGCGATAGCTCAGAGAGTGTACTTTCTGAGCTATCTAGCCCGTTCCGCGCCATCAACGAAAAGACTCGGACTTGTGATGGCTCAAATGTGTTGTTTTGTTCTGAGCTATCACTTATATTCTGAGCCATTATCCTGAGCTATCAAGTGAGCGCCCCGATGACTACCCTGGCCTACGTCCGTGTCAGCACAGAAGATCAAAGCACTGAAGCACAGCGGCACTCAATTGCTCAGTTGCACAACGTTGAGCATTGGTATGCGGACGAAGCAACCAGCGGGGCCACGAAGGCATTACACCGGCCCGGTTTTTTAGAACTTTTCAAGTTCGCTCGGAAGGGTGACACCTTGATCGTGACTGCAATTGATCGTTTGGGGCGAGACACTATTGATTTGCTCGAAACAGTCGAAGCTTTGAAGGGGAAAGGCGTATCCGTCGTATCAATGCGTGAGGGTTTCGATCTATCCAGTCCGATAGGGAAAGCAATGCTAACGATGCTTGCCGCGGTCGCAGAGCTCGAGCGCTCAAATATTAAAGCCAGACAGATGGCTGGTATCTCACGAGCTCGTGCGTCGGGCCAGAAACTAGGCGCTCCCAAGAAAATCGACGATACCGCGGTTCTTGAGTGGCGGAAGGCCCAAGGGGCAACCATCCGGGAAACGGCTGCCCAATTCGGAATCTCGGTCGCAGCTGTTAAACGTGCCTGCGCCACCAAACTATTATTTAGCTTTCAGGGGTAGTAATCATGCCAGGCAAACAAAAAACCCCTGATCAGGCAACTCAAGCAGTGGTACTTCGAGAGGCCGGATGGACGATCTCCGCGATAGCTGCGCGATTGTCGATCAGCATCAGCACAACCCAGCGCATCTTGAAAAAGCACAAAGCTGTAGCTGGCGCGGGTAGGGCTGCACTGATTGAAAGAGCCAGAGATGAGCTAATCACTACCGCCTTTTCGTTGGACAGCGTTCAGCAATCACTCGCGTCATTGGTGAGTGACGACATGGCGATAAGTGCGCAAATCAGAACTAAATTAGCAGAAGCAATTGAAGCCCTTGACCCCTACAGTCCAACCGCCTTTAGGGGGCTAGCTGCCTCAGCTACGGCGCTCAAGCTTACTCAGGATGTAACCCGGCGTGCTCTACCTCTGGATAAGCTCAACCAAGCTCTCGACTTCGAGGAGCTTCCTGAATTGAAGATTCACCTCATGACGGAAGATGATGTGAATGAGATGCGCGCAAAGCAGCGGCTAGAGGATGCAGAGCGAAACGGAGACGCTCAAGGTATCGAGGACGAGATAGAAACACTGCGTTGGTTAGAAGATCAGAGGCAAGGCCTGGTTCAAAAAACTAATGATCAGATGACTCAGTTATGAATACTTGATCAAACGTTGACCTTGCCCTGACCTGTTCAAGTGTCAAACCCTTAGATAGCTCGGTAAGTACCGAACACCCTGGCAGCACCCAGTAGGACACCGTTTTGAAAATCAGTCCTCTTCGAAAGGCTCAGAGTTCATCATGAAAGCTGAATGTGAAAACGACCCAGGGGTATCGCAGGGCCAACATAAATTATCAGAGATAAACGGCGAATCTCTGAGCATTTATCAAACCGCCCACCATGATCGTGAAGTATTCAATTCTGCTGAGCCAAAGCAAAAAACCGTAAAAATGCGACCTGTTAAAAAGCCGTGCACGACCGTAGCCGCGGTGCATGCGAAGGAATTCGCTATGCACATGAGAAGTATATTAACTAACAACACTCCTCATATCCCTAGATTAAAGATGCGTGCTAAGACTCTCCTGGAACAACCGCATCCAAGTGAGATTACGTTGAAATCATGGAAGCAGGCTGACGAATTTACAAAGCTGATGGCTGCGGCGACGCCCATATACTGGATGGCCAAGAGCAGAGGATGGGAGCTGAAAGCCTTCACCCTAGTTCTCAATCAACGGCTTAGCGACCGCTTGAATGATGGCGACACCACTATTCTCCCATACGTCCGAGATCAACTGACACGGCTCATCCCGGAAGCGGTAGGTGTGGGCGCGGAATTTTTGTTTGGCGTCGAAAAAGCTCCAATTGCACTGGCTGATAAATCCAGTCGGAGGCGATGGCATCTACATGCATTAATGATTGGGCCAGTAGGCTTTTCTGCTCCCGGAAAGACACCTCTTCGCAGAGCTCTTCAGCCTCTTAAAGGAGAGGCCGACGCCGACCTGATGTTACAGACCCCGGGTAAATTAGTAGAGCGAGATCTCAGGTCTTCAGCTATGAGCTGGTGTGTCTATGCGGCTAAAAACGGTTTGTCCGTACAGATAAATCCGGCGCTAGCTGGCGCCTATGATTTACCGCCTGGTAAGCAGACTTTCATTTCGGCAGTGTTGAGGCGTGAGGCTCAACGATTCTATTCAGGGATGATGGCAGGGAGGACAGCTCAACAAATTATGAGGGATGCTCCTGAAGGTCTCTACGGGCCAGTAAACCCGACTAGCCGCCCAGACCTGGGATAGTCAGTGGTTCGCGAAGCATTCGGCAATCTTTCCTAGGCTGCTCTCTGTACCCGGCTATCGCCTTCGAAACTGCGATACGTCATACTTCCTGATTTCGCAGAGCTTTCTCGGCGTGATCTATGGATGCACTAGGCAAGCAATCTTCGATTGTTCCTTCGCTCGCCCTCCCTAAAACGTAAGCGTTTCCTTGGGTAGGCTGAGAAAAAGCCTCGATTCCAGAAATATCCCGCCGAAAAACCTCATTCGCATCTACCGTAAGCGCACGGCCTTGCCCCGCATTTGATTCCCGGTATTTGCATTCAAACTAGAGAGCCGAGGAACGCTTGAGCAGTATCGACTACTCCGCCTTGACCAAAGAACAACTCGTTGAAGTTCTCAAACGGCGTGACGTGCAGGCACGGTATGGGCTGCACTGGGAGCGTCAAAGCATCGACCCAGACAAAGCGCTGAACCGAGACTTTGTCGGGTTCGAGCTTGTTCGTGAGCACTCCTGCGGTGAGGGGCCCTGGGAAAACCTGATCGTCGAGGGTGACAACTACGATGCCCTGAGGCATTTGGCCACCACCCACTCTGGCCAGTTCCACCTTATCTACATTGATGTCCCGTACAACACGGGCAATAAAGATTTTGTCTACAACGACAGCTTTTTCGATCCTCGGAACCGCTACCGACATAGCACTTGGTTGGAGTTTATCTATCAGCGTCTAGTGTTAGCCAAGGCTCTCCTCAGGGATGGTGGCTCAATCGTGGTGAGCATTGATGACAATGAGCTCTTCAACATGGGGCTGCTGATGAACCAAGTCTTTGGCGAGCGTAGCTTCGTTGCGAACTGCATTTGGCAAAAGCGCTATAGCCGCGAAAATCGAAGCGCCATTGGCGACGCGCATGAGTATTTGTTGGTCTATTCGCTGACTCCTGACGCATTCAAGCAACGTCGTGGGCGAATCCCACTGAATGACGCTCAGGCCAAGGTTTACAAGAATCACGATAACCCGTTAGACAAAGACCCTACCAAGCGGTGGCGGGGCATTCCGATGACCGCTCAAGGGTTCCGTCCGAATCAGATGTACAAAATCACCTCTCCAACCGGAAAAGAGCATTTCCCGCCTGAGGGACGTTGCTGGTCGATGATTGAATCAGAGTTCCTCTCGCTGAAAACCCAGAATAAAATTTATTGGGGGCGAGATGGGAGCGCGCAACCTAGCGTGATTCGATATCTAAGTGAGGTCGAAGGACTTGTTCCATGGACTTGGTGGTCCCACGAGGAAGTAGGGCATACCGACGAAGCGCGCAAAGAAATCCAGGATATTTTCGGCACTCAAACCGCATTTGACACACCGAAACCTACTCGATTGCTGGAGCGTGTGCTGCAAATATGCGCGCCAGAAAAAGATGCTTTGGTGTTGGATTTCTTCGCTGGTTCCGGCACAACAGCCCATGCGCTACTTCGAATGAACAAGGCTGATGGGGGGCAGCGGCGGTTTGTATTGGTTTCCAGTCGTGAATCGACAGTTGAAAATCCAGAAAAAAATCTGTGTCGTGACATTTGCGCCGTGCGTGTTCGCAAGGCAATCGAGGGTTATGCCTCAGAGAAAACAGGTGAGGTTGAGGCTCTCGGTGGATCATTCGCCTACGTCAAAGCCTTGCCAGTGCCAATGCATAGGTTTGAGGAGCGCCTTTCGGATTCCATGGTTTGGACATTTGCTCTTCAAGCTAGTGGACATCCAATCAGCGCAGTACAGTCGGCGCTTTCTACATCCATTCAGGGTAATCACCTGGTTGTTTATTGCACTAACAGCAAGCCATCAACGATGGCAGCAGTTCGTGAGTTGTTGGAGTCGCACAAAGGTCCAGCCGTAGTACTTAGCTGGGCTGTTCAAGCGGTCAAGGAAGCACTTGTAGGAATTGATACCACCGCCAGTTATGTAGCGGTCCCGCAAGACCTACAACGCGCCTTCCGGCAAGGCAATGCGCTAATTCGAGAGCCTATTCCAGCGGAAACAGAAGCAGTTGAAGAGCTGGTAGGCGATAAGCATTTGGGAGAGCAGTCGTGAGTCGAACCATCCCTATGCTGTTCCAGGATCAGCACATTGATGTACTGGTTGATCGGTTCAATGCCTTGAAGTCTAGTTATGACGCTTTGGGAGCGACACCGGATGAGGTTGAGCTCACTCGGCTTCGCCGCGACGGCGCTTGCGTGCTCTTACAGGCGCCCACAGGCATAGGCAAGACGTTGATTGCTTGTGAGTTTATGGCGAGATTTTCGCCGATGGATCGCGTGCTCTGGTTTTGGTTCTCTCCATTTACTGGGGTTTTGTCTCAAGCTAAAGCCTCACTCAAGCAGCAGGCCCCGAGCCTTGTGCAGTTGGATATCGACACTGACCGCCAAATCGAGAAGATCACGCCAGGCTCTGTTTTTGTATTGAGCTGGCAAACAGTCGCGGCGCGCTCCCGTGATTCTCGGTTGGTTCGGCAAAGCGGCGATGTAGGCATGGCCGTAGATGACTTGATCGCAGAAGCCCGGAACGCAGGTTTCCGAATCGGCGTAATTGTTGATGAGGCTCACCACGGCTTCGTCCGCGCAACGGAAGCTGGGCGCTTCTTCGCTCAGGTGTTGGCGCCAGACTATGTCCTGCTAATGACAGCTACGCCACGGGACGCGGATGCAGCCAAATTTGCCCAGCAGACGGGATACCGTATTGGAGCTCCTAACGAATGGGCTTCGATTACACGCGCTGAAGGCGTGGAAGCGCAATTGCTCAAGAAGAGCGTAAAGGCGGCTCGATTCATCGCTCAAAACCAAGACGACGCTCAACTGCTGGCCTTCGAAGAAGTGGCCATGTCTGAAGCGACCGCTATGCACCGCTTAATCAAGAAGACACTAATTGATGCGGGAGTAGGTTTAGTCCCTCTGATGTTGGTGCAGGTGCCTAACGGTGGTCAGATGCTGGAGAAGGCGAAGAACTACCTCATAAACACGCTTCTGTTCCCAGAGTCGGCTGTGCGCAGCCACACTTCAGATGAGCCCGATCCGAATCTATCTGCACTTGCTAACGATCCGCAGGTTGAAGTTATTCTGTTTAAAATGGCAATCGCGACTGGGTTTGACGCACCGCGAGCATTTACCTTGGCTGCACTGCGTGGCGCGCGAGACGCAAGTTTTGGCGTACAAGTCGTTGGACGAATCATGCGGGTTCATCGGTTACTTCAAGGTCGTCTCGAGGAACTTCCACCGCTGCTTCAGTATGGTTATGTCTTTCTCGCCAATGGTGAAGCTCAGGAAGGGCTGCTAAACGCCGCTGCGCAAATTAACCAGCTCCCAGGTCAATTGGCAGCCGCTTCACCAGCCACCGTTGTGACGATCGTAGGCGGCCAATCGAGCGTGCAAGTGGTGAAACAGGGGCATACGTTTTCACTTCTTGCGAATCAGTCTGTCTCTCCGGCGTCTGAAAATATCGCCGACATTGCAAATTCAGAGGCCTCGACCACTGAGGCTATTGCGTCGACTGGACAGGCTACAAGGCAAGTAACGCCGTTTGGAGGGGAGCAGGCTTCCCTGTTTCAGGTGATAAACACGGCATCGAGCACCGGGCCCGATCTAGGTAATGAAGATCCTGTAGATCCGCTGCATCCCGGGTTAACACATGGATTTACGGAGGCTTCTCAATTGGCCCATGCATTCCAGCTTGAGGCACAATCGACTAGTTTCAATTACCCACTTAGATCCACAGCTCCACGCTCGCTTCAGACCGAAACCTTGCCTGTTTTGTCTGAAGATTTCGAGCTTAGGCTGGCTCAGCACATAGATTTCGCTCGCGTTCTAGGTGACCGACTAAAAGTGCGATCAAGAATCACGGAGCGCGTGACGGACGTGTTTGCAGCGGGCGCAACTCCAGAAGACAAAGATGTCTGGGCAACGGTGTCGTCAGCGGCCATCGCCCAGAAAGCCAGACAGATTGCATTCCAGTTTGAAGATGTTGATCGACGGGAGTTGCTCCAGGCGCTTCGGACTCGCTTCCGTGAGGTATTGGTCAGCGAGGGGCATGAGCCGCCTGTGGACGAAGAAGAGCTGACCAGGCAGCTAGAGCTGGTATTGGTGCGCAATGATAAACTCGTTCGCGACGCTCACAAGCGATTAAGGGCGGAGCAGGTCAGCACTGCAACAGTTCACCTGCCAGTCTCGGTTTCATCGTCGCTACCGCTAGCGCCAGCAGCCCGCAACCTCTACGGTGTTTTCCCAGATGACCTTCGTCCGCAGGAACGTGAGTTTGCTGAATTGCTAGACACGTCGCCCGAAGTGATGTGGTGGCATCGCAACCCTAGTAGGAAACCTTCCTCGGTAGCCTTGTATGGTTGGGCCGAAGGGGTTGGCTTCTATCCTGATTTTGTCGTGGGTGTGACGGAACGCGTTGAAGGGGGCGGAGTCGCTCTAAGTGAAGTAAAAGGGCCACAACTTCAGCAGTTTGATAAGGCGAAGGCTGGTGCTCACCACATTGTCTATGGTCGAGTTTATATGGCTGGTAAAGCCGGTGCTGAAGGTAACTTCCGACTTCTGCGCCTCACAAGCGATAGCCAAGCCTTGGTCGATGACGGGCCTTTCGAAGTTCAGCGACTGCGTTACTCATAAGTAAGCGCGATGTTTGCCTTCAAGCATGAAAAACTTGGAGGCATCTTCTACAGTTGGAGATGGGGTCCCGCCCTCCCGGATATTCATCAGCAACAGCAATCATGGGGCTTGACTCGAAAAGACGGCCCTCTAAATTGATCCGACAGTTGAACTTCAGCTATTCCTCGCTTCAGTTCCAAATGGGGACAATGCGTACAACCCCGCTGGAACAGAGGCAATTTTCGGAATGTTGGGCCAGGATGCTTGGATGATCCACCGGATCGCAACCAAAGCTCGACATTAGTCATTGTCTCCAGATGTTCATACGCCACAGCATTGCTTTCAGAGCCGTGATGTGGCGCTGTGGCGACGACCCATTGAGCGCGCTCTGTTGGCCAATCCAAGAAGCTAAGTCGATAGCCAGACCCATGCCCCAACGGAGAGTCTCCGGTGAACACTACACCGCGGTGACGCCACGTTGGGCCGGGTGACAAGAACACCAGACACTCTTCGTTCACCGGCGTCAAACGAAGCATGTACGTCATCATCCCTATGGGGGCGGGCGGTACGATGAGCTCTACGGCGTTCAAAGGCACGAGTAGGTCAGGCTCCCCTCCAAATGCTTTCTTCGTCTTCGCGAATTCACCGAAGTCGAACCAACGTACGTTGACGTTGTGGCGGATGGCCTGGACTGCAATCTTTCGGATCCGTGCTGCTGTATCGATTAATTCAAGCCAGAACACAGTCAATTGCTGATCCAATTGCTTCTTCCGGGCTAGATACCTAACTGAACTACGCCCTCTGTCAAATGCTTTGGCAGAATGTGCATCATTTAGCTCGTTGAGTTCTAGACTTGCTGCTTGCTCCTTCAGCCATGCCAATCCCGCATTGCCTACTTGTTGCTCTGGGTTAAGTTGATCAATATTGCTTTTGCGCTCACGTTCATATTTGCGCCGTTCTGAGGCAATGAGTGCATGCATGTGCGATTCGAACTCGTCGACATCTTGTTGCTCAAGACTCTCGCGCTTGCTCTTGCGTTGAGTTTCATACGCTTCCTCCACAATAATTTTGCGCACTCGAGATTCAAATCCGTCGTCCCGATTTAGGGCTCCGTTGTCTCGAGGCGCAAAACTTTCAAACTCTGCTATCAGAGCGTTCATCACTAAATCAGGGTTTTTTAAGAGCTCTGGCAGCGATTCCGTCCATGCGCCCGGCAGCCAGAACTCACCAACAGTGATGCGTGACTTGTCTAGCAGGTCCGTGAGACCGCCAGCGTGGTCTTTATCGGCATGCGTGCAAACCACGATATGCAAATGGCCGATGGCAAGACGGGGTTTAGTAAGTGCCGCAATCAGCGTCCGGCTGCTGTACCCCCCATCCACCAGAATGTTGTAATTATCACGTCGAAGAAGAAATGAATCACCAGAAACCGGCAATGCCACAAGCGTGTCCATGCTAATCCAGATTTTTTAGTTAAGAACGCCAGCACAAAAGGGGCCCCGCCTCATTGTCATGCTGCGTTGGCATTGTGCGGATGGCGATGAACCAATCTTCACTTATGGTAACAGCCACTGGTGTCCGTGAGGGCTTGGGCGAGTCAGCATGCAGACTTAGCGCTAGTGGTTGTGAAGCATACGCTTTGCAATGCGAGCTAGGCACTCGCCTAAGCACGCTTGCTAGTCTGTTACTAGCGGCACGGTAAGCCGTAGCGCGCTCATTTCCCCACACTAATGATTGCTGACATCGAAAGACTTCCGGTAGCGGCTTCCTGAATGTGTTCGCTCCACCACTGCATCATTGGGCGTCTGCGCTCGATATAGTCAGCCCGGTTATAGGCGCTACGTACCTCGTCCTTATCGACATGAGCAAGTGCGACCTCGATCAACTCAGGGTCCCAGCCGTGCTCGTTCAGTATTGTGCTCGCCATTGAGCGCATACCGTGGCTGACTAGACGGCCCGCGAATCCCATGCGCTTGAGCGCCATATTGGCGGTCTGGCTGTTGCAATGGGTGCGCGGATTTCGATCTGCGGGGAATACATATTCACGGTGTCCACTAAGGGGCTTGATCGCTTCCAGAAGCTCGAGCGCTTGCTGCGTGAGCGGGATTATATGCGTGCGACGCTTTTTCATCCGCTCCGGTGGGATCGTCCATATCTGCTTTTCGAGGTCGATGTCTGCCCACCGAGCGGTAGCGGCCTCTGCTGGACGGGTCATGGTGTGGAGCTGCCACTCGATCAAGCAGCGTGTGGTCCTTTTGATGCTGGCATTAGCGACAGCTAGCATCAGTTCTTTCAGCTCATCCGGCGCCAGCGCCGCCATGTTTTGCTTCTTCGGTTTTTTAAAGACAGAGCGGATGCCACTGAGCGGATTTGAAAAAATCAGTCCGGCATTCACCCCGTAAGTCATGATTTCGTTTAGACGCTGGCTAAGCCGCTTAACCGTCTCTAGGCTGCCTTTTGCCTCGAGAGGTCTCAGCAATTTAATCACCGCTGGCGCAGTGATTGCTGAAATCGGCGTTAGCGCCAGGTCGGGAAAGACGTGGAGCGTTAAAGAGCGCCAGATGTCTTCAGCGTACGCAGTGGTCACTGAGTCTTTCTTGAGATCAAACCAGGCGGTGGCTACATTTTTAAATGTGTGCTCCTTGGTGGCCTTTAACGTCTGCCGATCCGAGTCACGCTTCTCCTTAGGATCGAGACCCTGGGCAACTAGCTCCCTGGCGTCAACGGTGCGTTTCCGGGCTTGAGCTAGACCTACCTCGGGGAAGCTACCCAACCCCATGTTGATCCGTTTCTTGGTCACCGGGTGGATGTAATTGAAGTTCCAAAGCTTCGAGCCATTGGCTCTGACCCGCATCTGAAGGCCGTCACCATCAGTTAGGATGTAGTCCTTCTCCTTTGGTTTGGCGGCTTTGACCTTGACGTCCGACAGGCGCGCTGCTTGAGCTCCCATTCTGTATTCCAAG
>Ga0160467_101162_pt1 | contig 12828 bp, 11 predicted proteins | sample HID1972I_E11MG_FD_108221 | JGI IMG/M metagenome (GOLD analysis project Ga0160467, IMG submission 108221) | Enriched pill bug-associated microbial communities from UW Madison campus, WI, USA - HID1972I_E11 MG | ecosystem: Host-associated > Arthropoda: Insects > Digestive system > Unclassified ...
GTCTATTCCGCGCCGCAGCTCAAGGGCATGCAGGAAGTGATCACGCTGCTGGTGTTCGCGGTGTTCTCCGCGTTCTATCTGGACCAGCCGCTGAAGTGGAACCACTGGGCAGCCTTCGCGCTGATCGTGGTCGCTGCGTTCCTGATGTTCAAGGAGTGAACCCGCGCACCCTGGTGGGTGACGACCGTTGGTCGTCACAGGCGTCCCGGAGCCGGGCAGAGCCCGGCCCCGCCGGCAATCAGCGCGCGGTTTCCACCGGCGCCTTCTCCACCCACTGCTTGAACACCGCATCGATCGCGGAATCCTTGACCTTCTTCCCGTCCTGGATGTCCTGAGCCTGTGTGAACAGCGGCATGATCATCGCCATGCCATCCAGGCGGGTCTTCAGGTGCACGCCCGGAGCCTGGCCCAGGAAGCCGTCCCAGCGCTGGCGCACCTTGGCCCAGTAGCCTGCGGTTGCCTTCCAGTACGCCTGCGCCGGCGCGAAATCGACCTCGGTGGTCTTGATGTAATCGTTGAAACCAAACTCGCGCGCGATCTCCACCTGGCTGCCATCGGCATTGCGCTGGACCTTGGTGTTGAACTGTTCGTGCGTCCAACCGTTGGGCGTGAGCGTGTGCACGTTGACCACCGCCAGCGCGTTGTAATCGCTGCGCCTGGTGTATTCGCGGCGCGGCAGCGGGCGCCAGCTCAGGTCGCTGGTCCAGGTGGGCACCGCGTTGTGGTAGTTCCACCTGCCGGTGCCGCAGTAACGCGGCGCGTCGCTGACTTCATACACGCACTGTGTCCAGGCACCCTGGTTGACCGACGCCGGGATGGAGCGTACCTGCCACGTCTGGTCGGCGCTGAACTCGAAACGGGTGGGTGCCTCGTACACCCAGTCCTGGCGCCAGTGCTTGGTGACGTGGCCGCCATCGCTCACCAGCAGGTGCTGCAGCACGATCCTGTTCGGTGAGTCTTCCACCACTACCACCACTTCGTTGCCACCGCTGCGCATGGCCGGCGCACGTTCGTAACCGGGCTTGAGCAGCACGGTTTCGTCGAACGCGAAATCGACCGTGTATTCGCCCTGCATCGCAAGGATGCTGTCGTGGTCACGCTGCGGATCGGCAGACTGCGCGCTGGCACCGCCGGTGCCGAGGATCAGCAGCAGCAAGCTGGCGGAAGAGGCTTTCATCGAGGTTCCTTGTGTATGTGGATTGCTTCAACGGAACGCCATCCCTGGCGGTGTTCGATCCTTCGAAGATCAGAGGCGGATCAGCGGCAGGCCGTCGCCATGCCGCGGTGCGGACGTGGCACGACGCGCGGAGCCGGCACAGCAGCAGTCATCCACCTGCAGGCCACCTTCGGCGCCTTCCAGGCGGGCGATGCGGCGTGCGGTCGCTTCGCCCAGCGCCGACAGTGGCGCCAGGCTCGCGGCCAGTCCCTGGCCGCCGTCCACCGCATGCAGCCGCAGCGCGCACATGCGCCAGCGCTGGCCCCCCAGATGGCCGGCCAGGCGTCGCCACAGGCGTTCGCCGACGCTGCCATCGTCCTCGCCCGGCGAGCGCCCCGGAAGCCGCGCCGCCAACCGGTCCCAGGCCAGGAAGTCGCTGTCCGGCAGCAGGTACAACCGCCAGCAGCACCGTCCGCGGGCATCGGTGAAACACACGCTTTCGCGCACGCCTTCGCTGTCCACGCCCTGGCAGGCGTGTGCCGCCACGGCCTGCTGCCAGCCTGCCAGTTCACTGCCATCAGCCCGGTACAGGCACAGTACCGTGCCCAGCGCCGCCAACTGCGACGGCGCGGGCCAGGCCATCGACGCCGGCAACGGGATCGGGGACGGAACGCGACGACGGGTAGCGGACAGCGCTCGGCTCATGGGTTCACCAGGACACGGCCAGGCTGGCCGACACGGTACGGCCAGGGTTGGAGAAACGGTCCACCACGGTGCTGGTCGAACCCAGCGTACCGGTGATGGCCGACCATTCGACATAGCGCTTGTCAGCGAGGTTGAACACGCCGACGTTGAATTTCGCACCCGGTGCGAAGTCCCAGTGCGCCATCAGGTCCAGCACGCCATAGCCGGCCGGACGGTAGCTGGCATCGTCGGCCAGGCGGTCCTTGCGCCTGGCGAACGTGCCGGCCAGTTCAACGCCCCAGGCATCGCGGTCATAGGCCACGCCCAGCGTGCCACGCAGCGGGTCGACCGAATCCAGCGGCACATTCTCGGTGCGGTTGTCACCACGCGACCAGGCCAGCGCGCTGCGCAGCGACCAGCCCTGCAGGACCGCGCTGATCTCACCGAAATCCACGCCGGCCTTCAGCTCGGCGCCATATATGCGCGCGTCGGCGATGTTCTGCGACTGGTACACCATCAGGCCCTGGTCGTTGATGCCGACATAACGGCTGGATTCGATGAAGTCCTTGTAGTCGTTGTAATAGCCGCTCAGGCTCACGTACGCGGCCGGCGACAGGAAGCGCACGCCGAGTTCCACGCCGTCGCTGGTTTCCGGTTTCAGGTCGGGATTGGGGATGGCGGTGTAACCGAACATGACGTTGGTGAAGCCGAGATTGACGTCGTTGTACGGCGGTGAGCGGAAGCCACGCGAGTAGCCGGCGAACAGCGACCACTGATCGGCGAAACGCCAGACCAGACCGAATTTCGGCGACACGCTGGTCTTTTCCAGCTTCGACACCGCCACCCCCGGATTGTCCTCGGTGAAGATGCCATCCACGTCGGGCTTCAGTTCGTAGCGGTCCACGCGCACGCCCGGCACCAATGACAGCCGACCGTCGGCCAGGCGCATTTCATCCTGCGCGTACAGGCCCAGCTCGGTGGCGGTGCTGATCGGGAAATCGCGTACCGGGAAGGCATCGGGCAGGATGGTGGTGCTGGTCTGGCCGTTGGCCAGCACCTGGAAGCCATCGCGCTTCTGGCGGATCTCGGTGCGCGCACCATCGAACCCATAGGTCAGCGCATGCTCCACACCGCCGGTGGTGAAGCCCTTGTTGAAGACGGCCTGCAGGCCGTATGCGCGCTGGTCGAAATTGAACTCGCGATGCCGGGTGCTGCCATTGGATCGCGATTCATCGGTGCGCTGGGTGGTTTCGCTGTCCTGCCGGTACACCTGCCAGTGCAGGCTGTCGGCGAAGCCCTTGTCCAGCGCTTCCATTTCATGGGCGAACGACACCCGTGCACGGGTCTGCTTGTCGCGTGCTTTCATGCCGGTGGTGGTGGTGTGGTCGACGGAGGAATACACATCGGTATCGGTGTTGTCCTCGTTGCCCTCCACGGTCAGGCGGAAGCGCTGGTCTTCGCTGGGGGCATACACCAGCTTGGACAGCACGCTGCGGCCATCGCGGTCCTGCGGATTGGCGGCGGTGCGGGTGTTGTCGAGGCTGCGCACCTCGCCCTTGTTATCGGTTTCCTGGCCCTGGCGGTGGTTGACGTTGACCATGCCGCTCCAGCGCTCGCCACCGAATGCGGTGGTGACGCTGCCCAGCAGCCCGTTCCAGTCGCCGTCGTAGCCGAATTTCAGGCCCACGTAACTGTCTTTGCCATCGGTGAGGTAATCCACAGGGTCCTTGGTGACGAAGGCGACCACGCCGCCCAGCGCATCCGAGCCATACAGCGAACTGGCGGGGCCGCGCACGATTTCCACGCGCTTGAGGGTTTCCAGGTCGGTGAAATCGCGGTTCGCGTTGGAAAACGATCCGATGTTGAAACTGGTCGGCATGGCGATGCCGTCGGTCTGGATGCGCACGCGGTTGCCGTCGAGACCACGGATGCGGATGCCACCGATGCCGAAACGGGTGGCGCTGCGCGTGGCCGACAGGCCCGGCTCATAGCGCAGCAGGTCGCGCAGGTCGTGCACCAGTTCGTTGTCCAGGCGTTCGCGGTCGATCACGTCGACGGTCGCGGCGACATCGCTCACAGCGCGTTCGGTGCGCGTGGCGGTGACCTGCACCCGGTCGAATTCGTGGGCGACATCAGGGGCCGCGCCAGCATCGGCAGCAGCATGGGCGGACAACGGCAGCGCGAGCCACAGGGCGGCGCAGAGGATACTCGGGCGGTTCATGGCGGACATCAAGGGCGGGCTTGCAGGGAAAGACCCCCGGCTACCGCCATCGCCGTGATGGCCATGGACGGAGTGCCGAGGGGGAGAGAGACAGGTGGGACGGCCGCCGGTATCGATGCCGTCGCACGAGTGCGCGACAGGCGCGGGGGAAGGAGGCGGCCGGCCCGTGACAGCGTTACTTGGTCAGGATCAGTTTGTCGTTGCTGGTGTGGCGCAGCCGGTAGAACCGGTCGCCATGCTGGATCAGGATCTCGCGACGCCCTTTCAACAAGGCTTCGCTTTCGATCACTTCCTCGGCAGGCACGGCACGTACCGGGCGGTCGCGGAGGGTCAGGGTTTCGGGGCGCAGCAGCACAGCTTGAGCGTTCATTGTCTGGACTCGATGCGAGGGACGAGTCAAATGATAACGATTCTCAGTTCGCAATCAACAACCATTCTCGATTTGATTGGTTGAATTGATAATCGATTAGATCGAATCGATAGCTTCTGGCTATTGAAATACGGGCAGTTCCACCCGGGCAGCGCCCGGCACTACGACCGGCTGGACCGATGCCCGTCCCTACAGGCGGTCAGGCGGCAACGTTGAAGGCGTCTTCCACGGCACGCCAGGCGTCATCGTCCATCGCAGCCAGCAACTCCAGCGCCTGCAGGTTTTCCAGCAGCTGCTCCACGCGGCTGGCACCCAGGATCACACTGGACACATTCGGGTTGCGCAGGCACCAGGCAATGGCCAGGGTGGCCGGCGGATGGCCCAGCGAGGCCGCCAGCGCCGTATAGCGACGCACCTGCGCCAGACGGGCCGGCGCATCCGCGCCCAGCACGATGTCCTGCAGCCAGCCCATGCCGTCCAGTCCCAGCCGCGAGCCCGCCGGGAAGCCATCGTTGTACTTGCCGGTCAACAGGCCGGAGGCCAGCGGCGAGAACGTGGTGATGCCCAGCCCGGCATCGGCATACAGCGGCGCGTACTCGCGCTCCACCCGCCCGCGGTGCAGCAGGTTGTACTGCGGCTGCTCCATGGTGGGCGCCTGCAGGCCGTGGCGGCGGGCGATGTCCACGGCTTCCTGGATCTGCACCGCCGACCATTCCGACGTGCCCCAATACATCACCTTGCCCTGCCGTACCAGGGTATCCATGGCGTGCACGGTCTCGGCGATCGGGGTATCCGCATCCGGCCGATGGCAATAATAAAGGTCCAGGTAATCCACCCGCAGGCGCTTCAGCGCGGCATGGCAGGCATCGGTGACGTGCTTGCGCGACAGGCCATGCTGGGTCGGCCGCGGGTCGGCCGCACTGCCGAAGAACACCTTGCTGGACACGCAGAATCCATCGCGCGGCAGGCGCAGATCGGCGATCACATCGCCCATGACCTGCTCGGCGCGACCATTGGCATAACCTTCGGCGTTGTCGAAGAAATTGATGCCATGGTCCCAGGCCGCCGCCACCAGGTTGCGTGCCTGGTCCCGCGCGATCTGGTCGCCGAAGGTGACCCAGGCACCGAAGGACAGCGCGGAGAGCTTCAGCCCGGAACAGCCAAGACGACGGTAGAGCATGCGGTTCTCCTGCTGCGGGGCCCGTGCAGCGGGCCGGATGGTGGGGCATTCTACCTGCGCACCGGTACCGCCAGCAGGCTGGAGCGGGGTTCTGCCCCGCTGCGCGGCGAGGCCCCGGCCAGGCAGGGCCCGGCGCCATGGGCCGCGCATTTCGGCGCCATTCGCCGGCCACGGCCCGCTTTTCCTTGCTCCGGCCCCTGCCCTGCACTAGGCTTCCCGTTTTTCGCGTCGCCCTCAGGGGATTCAACATGGTCGAAGGTTTGGGCAGGATCGGCTTCGGCCTGTTCGGGTTGGCGGTGCTGGTCGGCATCACCTGGTTGTTTTCCAACAACAAGCGTGCAGTGGACTGGAAACTGGTTGCCACCGGCATCACCCTGCAGATCGCGTTCGCCGCCGTCGTGCTGCTGGTTCCCGGCGGCCGTGATGTGTTCGATGCGCTGGGCAAGGGCTTCGTGAAGGTGTTGAGCTTCGTGAACGAAGGTTCGACCTTCATTTTCGGCTCGCTGATGAACGTGGACAACTACGGCTTCATCTTCGCCTTCCAGGTGCTGCCGACGATCATCTTCTTCTCGGCGCTGATGGGCGTGCTGTACCACCTGAACGTCATGCAGGCGGTGGTGCGGGTAATGGCCTGGGCGATCACCAAGGTAATGCGCGTATCGGGTGCGGAAACCACCAGCGTCTGCGCCAGTGTGTTCATCGGCCAGACCGAGGCACCGCTGACGGTCCGTCCGTACATCGCGAAGATGACCCAGTCCGAGCTGATCACGATGATGATCGGCGGCATGGCGCACATCGCCGGCGGCGTGCTGGCCGCCTATGTGGGCATGCTCGGCGGCAGTGATCCGGTGCAGCAGGCGTTCTATGCCAAGCATCTGCTGGCGGCAAGCATCATGGCCGCGCCGGCCACCCTGGTCGTGGCCAAGCTGCTCATCCCGGAAACCGGCACCCCGCTTACCCGTGGCACGGTGAAGATGGAAGTGGAGAAGACCTCCAGCAACATCATCGATGCCGCCGCGGCCGGCGCCGGCGACGGCCTGAAGCTGGCCCTGAACATCGGTGCGATGCTGCTGGCGTTCATCGCCCTGATCGCCCTGCTCAACGCGCCGCTGACCTGGTTGGGCGAGGTCACCGGCCTGTCGGCCGCGCTGGGCCGCCCGACCGACCTGGCCACCATCTTCGGTTACCTGCTGGCGCCGATCGCCTGGGTGATCGGCACGCCATGGGCCGACGCCACCACGGTCGGCTCGCTGATCGGCCAGAAGGTCGTCATCAACGAGTTTGTCGCGTACAGCGAGCTGTCGCGCATCGTCAACGGACAGGTCGCGGGCATGAGCCTGTCCGACGAAGGCCGCCTGATCGCCACCTATGCGCTGTGCGGTTTCGCGAACTTCAGCTCCATCGCCATCCAGATCGGCGGCATTGGCGGCCTGGCACCGGAGCGTCGCCACGATCTGGCCAAGTTCGGCCTGCGCGCTGTCCTCGGCGGCACCATCGCCACGTTCATGACGGCCACCATCGCCGGCGTGCTGACCCACTTCAGTTGATACCCTTGGTTTCAATCTCGCTTCACTGAGAACAGTTTTCCTATGAGCAGCAATGTCGTCGTCGTCGGTTCCTTCAATGTCGATCATGTGTGGCGGTGCGAAAGCCTGCCGGCACCGGGTGCGACCATTGCCGGCCGCTACACCACCGGACCCGGTGGCAAGGGGTTCAACCAGGCCGTGGCGGCCCGCCGTGCCGGCGCCCGGACCACGTTCGTGTGCGCGCTGGGCGACGACGCAGGTGGCGCGATGGCGCGTGAACTGGCGGCGCAGGATGCGTTCGCCGTGGCGGCCGAAGCCAGCAGCGAGCCCACCGGTACCGGTGGCATCTACGTGGATGCGCGGGGCCGCAACACCATCGTCATCGGCCCGGGCGCCAATGCCGCGCTGAGCATCGATTTCGTGCGTTCCCAGCAGGCACTCCTGGCCGGTGCGTCGGTAGTGCTGGTGCAGCTGGAATCCCCGGTGGATACGATCGAAGCCGCGCTCGGCCTGGCCCGCGAGGCAGGGGTGACGACGGTGCTCAATGCCGCCCCTGCGGATGCGCCGTCCAGCATCGGCCTGCTGAAGCTGGCCGATGTGATCACCCCGAACGAGACCGAATTCGCTGCGCTGCTGAGCCGCCATGTCGGTGAGCGCGTGGACCCGAACGACGTGGCCGCACTGGATGGCGCCAGCCTGCATGCGCTGTGCCGCAAGCTGGTGGGCAACGGCACGGTGGTGGTGACGCTGGGCGCGGTGGGGGTTTTCGTCTCCCACGACGAGGACAACCTGCGCGGCGACACCCAGGCGTATTACCGGGTGGGTGCCGAGCAGGTGCAGGCGATAGACACGACCGGTGCCGGCGATGCGTTCAACGGTGCGCTGGTGGCCTCGATGGCGCAGTCTCCGGACGCTCCGTTCATGCGTCATGTGCGGTTCGCCAACCAGTTCGCCGGGCGTTCGACCGAAAAGGAAGGCGCAGCGGTGGCGATGCCGCATTTCACTCCGGCTGACGCCTGAGGGGTGGATGCCGGGCCTGCGGCCCGGCTGGCGGCTGGAGCAACGGCAACTGCAACTACAAAAGACCAGGGCCAGCCGGCTCTGGTTTTTTTTGGCACTGGCGGCTGGCGGCTGGCGGCTGGCGGCGACCGTCGCGAAGAGCGTTCCAGGGATGAACAAAAGGGTAGAGCGGGACTATCCGTCGCCCGGGTAAACCAACGACCATGACACCGCCCGGTAACCCGCGAAAGCAAGCGTCAAGCATCTGTTGATGCCGGTCCGGCATGAGCCCCATCCAGATAGGCCTGAACGCCGCCGTGCGACAGGCGGCCGGTCCGCCACGCCAGCACTACAATGGCCGCCATGCAGATCGGCCCCTACACCATCGCCCCCAATGTCGTACTGGCCCCCATGGCCGGGGTGACCGACAAGCCGTTCCGGCTGCTGTGCAAGCGCCTCGGCGCGGGCCTGGCCGCCTCGGAAATGACCATCAGCGATCCGCGCTTCTGGACGACGCGCAAGTCCCTGCACCGCATGGACCACGCTGGCGAACCCGACCCGATCAGCGTGCAGATCGCCGGCACCGAACCCCGGCAGCTGGCCGATGCCGCGCGCTACAACGTGGACCATGGCGCGCAGATCATCGACATCAACATGGGCTGCCCCGCAAAGAAGGTCTGCAATGCCTGGGCGGGTTCGGCGCTGATGCGCGACGAGGAACTGGTGGCGCGCATCCTCACCGCCGTGGTCGATGCCGTCGATGTTCCGGTCACGCTGAAGATCCGCACCGGCTGGGACTGCGACCATCGCAACGGCCCGCGCATCGCGCACATCGCCGAAGACTGTGGCGTCGCCGCGCTGGCGGTGCACGGGCGCACACGCGACCAGCATTACACCGGACAGGCCGAATACGAAACCATCGCCGCGATCAAATCGGCGCTGCGCATTCCGGTGATCGCCAACGGCGACATCGATTCGCCGCGCAAGGCCGCGCAGGTGCTGGCCCATACCGGCGTGGACGCGGTGATGATCGGCCGCGCCGCGCAGGGACGCCCGTGGATATTCCGCGACATCGCGCATTTCCTGGCCACCGGCGAAGAGCGCCCGCCGCCTTCGCTGGCTGAAATACGCGACATCCTGCTCGGCCACCTGCAGGCGCTGCACGATTTCTACGGTGAACCACAAGGGGTGCGCATCGCGCGCAAGCACCTGGGCTGGTACGCGAAGGACCGGCCGGAGAACGCGGCGTTCCGCGCGGTGGTGAACCGCGCTGAGGACCCCGCCAGCCAGGTCGCCCTGACCGCGGACTACTTCGACCGCCTGATCGAAGCCGCCTGACCGCCCTCCAGCGAGCCCTCCCCATGACCCCGCCGATCTCATCCCCCACCTACCTGCATGGATTTTCCGGCACCGAACAACAGCGCCTGATGACCCAGGCACGCCTGCTGGAACCGGCCATCTTCGGCCAGATCGACTACAGCGGCGTACGCCGGCTGCTGGAAGTGGGCAGCGGCGTGGGCGCGCAGACCGGCATCCTGCTGCGCCGTTTCCCGGACCTGCACGTGACCGGCGTGGACCTGAGCGATGACCAGCTCGCCGCTGCGCGCGAGAACCTGGCAAAGACGCCCTGGTGCAGTGACCGCTACACGCTGCTCCAGGCCGACGCCGGCGATCTGCCCTTCGAGGCCCGTGAGTTCGATGGCGCCTTCCTGTGCTGGGTGCTGGAACACGTACCCTCGCCCGCGCGCGTGCTGAGCGAAGTACGGCGCGTGCTGTCCCCCGGCGCTCCGGTCTCCATCACCGAAGTGATGAACGCCTCGTTCCTGCTGGACCCCTATTCGCCGCACATCTGGCGCTACTGGATGGCATTCAACGACTTCCAGCACGACCATGGTGGCGACCCGTTCGTGGGCGCCAAGCTGGGCAACCTGCTGCTGGCCGGCGGCTTCCACGACGTACATACGGAAATCAGGACCATCCACCTGGACAACCGCGATCCGGCACGGCGCAAGACGATGATCGCGTTCTGGGAGCAATTGCTTCTGTCGGCGGCCGATCAGCTGCTGCAGGCGGGCAGCGTGGACGAAGACACCGTGGACGGCATGCGCCGCGAGTTCCGCCAGGTGCAGAACGATCCCAACGCGGTGTTCTTCTTCTCGTTCGTGCAGGCCCGCGCCACCGTGTATTGAGGTCCTGCAGCAGGGCCCTGCCCGGCTGGAGGGTCAAGGATCTGGCGCGCAGCGTCCGGCGCTACGGGCCTGCGTGCGCCGTATCGCCTGACCGCATGTCCGGCTCATGCCAGATGCGCTCCCACATCAGGCCCAACCGTCGTCCCACGTCCGCGCGCGCAGCGGGGCTGGCGTAATCGCTGCGCAACTGCTCGGGCACGATCCCCCGCCACCGGCCATCGCGTTGCTCGGCCACCACGAAGTTGAAGGTGTAGTCCGGTTCCAGGCCCATGCGCAGATCGCTGAGCACCAACCGGCCGTCCACCACCTGCGCACGCATGAAGCCACGGTTGAACCAGTTCAGGCGCTGCACGGCCGGGATGCCATCGGCCTGCCGCACCGCCTGCACGTTGGAAGGAAAGCCCTCGAAATGCATCGCCCCGGTGTCCGCCACCAGCGAACGATCGCCGACCACGTAGCCACTGGGCGTCATCGCCACCACCCGCCACAGCAAGGTATTGAACGGCATCGGCACCGAGAAGCGCGGCGCGTCGCCCAGCCCCATCGCCGCCAGGCTCTGCTGCGCGGCACGGTCCACCTGCGCTTTTGCAACCAGGCTCCAGCCCAGGTAACCGGTGCTGATGACCAGGGCCAGGGCCAGCGCCTTGCCGGCCCACGGCCGGGCACGGCCGAACCACGCCACCACGCACCCCAGCAGCAGCCACACGGTGTACAGGGGGTCGATGATGAAGATGTTCGATCCCATCGCTGGCGAGGGCTGGAAGGGCCACCACAACTGCGTGCCATAGACGGTCATCGCATCCAGCAGAGGATGCGTGACCAATGCCAGCTGCATGGCCCAGAACCAGCGCACCGGCGCCTGCGCCACCCGCCCATGGCCGAATCGCTTGAACAGCCACCAGAGCGCGGCCGCGACCCATGGCAGCACCAGCAGCGAATGACTGAAGCTGCGATGCTCGGTCATCACCGCCACCGGGTCGGCGGCCATGAAACCCAGCCACAGGGCATCCAGGTCGGGCAGCGTGCCCAGGCCCGCGCCAGCCAGCAGGGCCGCGCGGCGGTGGCCGGGCGGAGCGACAGAGGCGGCCAGCGCGCCGCCGAGAACGATCTGGGTCAGGGAATCCATCCGGCCGATGCTAGCAGCCGGCGCGGTTCCACCCCAGCGCCCCGGTAGAGCCGGTCCATGATCGGCTGGACGCGCCCCGGATGGGCCGACCCCTCGGACAAGGCAGCCGACCACGGGGCGCTCCTACCGGAGACGTATCCTTAACCACCGGCAACCCGTAGCAGTACACAATGCACTTGCGACGCGCGCCGTGTATCATGCGCGCCCATCTTTCCATCCGAATCAAGGGATATAACGCCTGATGTCCAGCTACCTGTTCACCTCCGAATCGGTCTCCGAAGGCCATCCGGACAAGATTGCCGACCAGATCTCCGATGCGGTGCTGGACGCGATCCTGGCCAAGGACCAGCGCGCCCGCGTGGCCTGCGAAACCATGGTCAAGACCGGCGTGGCGATCGTTGCCGGCGAGATCACCACCAGCGCGTGGATCGACCTGGAGGCCCTGACCCGCAAGGTCATCCTGGACATCGGCTACAACAGCTCCGACGTCGGCTTCGATGGCGCCACCTGCGGCGTGCTGAACCTGATCGGCAAGCAGTCCCCGCACATCGCCCAGGGCGTGGAACGCAAGAAGCAGGAAGCAATGGGCGCCGGCGACCAGGGCCTGATGTTCGGTTACGCCACCAACGAGACCGACAGCTACATGCCGGCCGCGATCCACCTGTCGCACCGCCTGGTCGAGCAACAGGCGAAGATCCGCAAGAAGAAGAATTCGGCGCTGTCCTGGCTGCGTCCGGACGCCAAGAGCCAGGTCACCCTGCGCTATGAAGACGGCGAAGTGTCGGCCATCGACGCGGTGGTGCTGTCCACCCAGCATGCGCCGGGCATCAAGCAGAAGGACCTGATCGAGGCCGTCCGCGAAGAGATCATCAAGCCGGTGCTGCCGGCCAAGTGGCTGCACAAGGGCACCAAGTTCCACATCAACCCGACCGGCAAGTTCGAGATCGGCGGCCCGGTGGGCGACTGCGGCCTGACCGGCCGCAAGATCATCGTCGACACCTACGGCGGCTGGGCCCGTCATGGTGGCGGCGCGTTCTCCGGCAAGGATCCGTCCAAGGTCGATCGTTCGGCCGCCTACGCCGCGCGCTACGTGGCCAAGAACGTGGTTGCCGCCGGCCTGGCCGACCGTTGCGAAGTGCAGGTCTCCTACGCCATCGGCGTGGCCGAGCCGACCTCGATCTCGGTCACCACCTTCGGCACGGGCCGGATTCCGGACGAGCAGATCGAAAAGCTGATCCGCAAGCACTTCGACCTGCGCCCGTACGGCATCATCAAGATGCTCGACCTGATCCACCCGATGTACCAGCAGACCGCGGCCTACGGCCACTTCGGCCGCAAGCCGAAGGAGTTCAGCTACACCGATGGCAACGGCGACCA
>Ga0160467_101164_pt1 | contig 12776 bp, 8 predicted proteins | sample HID1972I_E11MG_FD_108221 | JGI IMG/M metagenome (GOLD analysis project Ga0160467, IMG submission 108221) | Enriched pill bug-associated microbial communities from UW Madison campus, WI, USA - HID1972I_E11 MG | ecosystem: Host-associated > Arthropoda: Insects > Digestive system > Unclassified ...
GGGCTACTCGGCAATGGCGTCGCCATGGGTGCCGTCACCGCCGCCGTGATGAATTTCCTCTTCCATTGTGTGGGTCGCCAGGACAACGCCGCGGACGCCAAAGCCAAGCTGACTCACTCACCACATACTCACTAAGGTTGCTCCATGGATCGCACAGTTACTACGCACCTGCCCTCTTCTCCTGAACAACTGCTTGCACCGCAACAGCTGTTGGCACCGGACTGGCTGATGCTGCCGGATGGCCCGCAGCGCGGTCAGGCCGTGCTGGTGGTCGAAGGCAAATTCGCCGAAGTCGGACCGCTGCCACTGCTGCAGGCGCGTTATCCCGCGCATCAGGTGCAGCGTCTCGAACAGCAGTTGTTGATGCCGGGTTTCATCGATACCCACCACCATCTCAGCCAGAGCTTCGGCAAAGGCCTGGTCTTCGGTGAACCCTCGGAAATCTTTCGCCGGGTATGGATACCCCTCGAAGGCTCGCTCGATTCGGAGTTGCTGTACCTGACGAGCAAACTCGCCGCGTTTGAATCCCTGCGCGGTGGCTTCACCACGGTGTGCGATGCCGGCACGCGCTCGACCGAAGGCGTCGAAGCCATTGCCAAGGCCGTTCATGAAGTCGGCATCCGCTGCGTACTGGCGAAGACCTGCAACGACATTCAAGGCAAGCAAGTGGTGGATGCGCGGCAGATTCTCGCGGCGGCGGAACGGCATTTGTCGCAGTGGAATAACGATGCGCTGATCACGCCTTCGCTGGCCGTGCCCATTCCTGAAATCGCCACTGACTCGACTCTCAAGGCGGTGTACCGCTTATGCGAAGAGTCCGGTCGGGTGTTCCAGAGCCACGTCAACGAGCACCTGGTCGCCGTCGAACGCTCCCTGGAACTCTACGGCGTCAGACCGTTGGAGCAATTGCACCGGGCCGGCGCGCTCGGCCCGGCGGCGCTGCTGGCCCACGCGACCTTACTGACGCCAAACGAGATCTGCCTGTTGCGCGATAGCGGCGCCGCAGTGAGTTACAACCCGGTCGCCAGCGCCTGGAAAGGCAACGCCGTGGCCCAGGCACACCTGATGCACTGCCTGGGCATCCCGGTGGCCCTGGGGACGGACGGCACCCGCGGCGACGGTTTCCGCCTGCTGGACTACGCCGAAGCCGCCCAGCGTTTTGCCCACGGTATCGCCGTCGGGGATTCGGTCTGCGGCGGTGGGCAACTGTGGCTCGACATGGGCACCAAAAACGCTGCGCAGGCGCTCCACCTCGGCCAACTCACCGGACAGATCGCGCCCGGCCACGCCGCTGATTTCCTGCTGGTGGACCTCGCGGTGCCGGAACTGCTGCCGTCCTGGAACCTGACATGGGACCTGGTGCGCCTGGCGAACAGGGATCAGATCCACGCTGTCGTGGTGCAGGGCAAGGTTCGTCTGTGGCAAGGCTGGCCGACCGACTGGGATGCCCGTGAGCTGATGCGTCAGGTCGATGCGCTGGCACGGGACATCGTCAGTCAGGCGCCGATCCATAAAGTCCATCCACTGCCCTCCGTGGCATAACACTCTTCGTTATTGGGTAAAAGATGACCTTACCATTCGACCCGCTCTACCTCATTGCGCTCGCCGTGGCGTGCGGTGCGCTTATCCAGGGGACAACGGGCATGGGCTTCGCCCTTATCGTTGCGCCGGTAATGGGCTTGCTGGCGCCAGAATCCCTGCCGGTCAGCCTGTTGATTTTGATGTTGCCCTTGAACGCGGCAATCGCCTGGCGCGAGCGTGAGGCGATCGACTTTCGGGGCAGTTCGTGGATTACCGTCGGGCGTTTTGTCGGTACGTTCGGCGGCGTCTGGATACTGTTCTGGCTGCCGCTCTCACAACTCAACGTGCTGATAGGCCTGTCGACGATCGCCGCGTGCCTGGCGACCTGGATGGCGCCCTCCTTCGTACCGGGACGCCGTGCGCTGATTTCCACCGGTCTGATCACCGGCATCACCGAAACGGCCACCGGCGTCGGCGGTCCGCCGTTGGCGCTGGTGTATCAGCACTCGCCGGTGGCCACTTTGCGAGGCTCGGTCGCCCTGTGCTTCCTGGTAGGCGAAGTGATTTCCCTGGTGGTGCTAGCGCTCGGCGGGCATTTGCACGCCGCGCAGGTGACGCCGGTATTGAGCCTGTGCCTGCCCTTGGCGCTTGGCGTGATCGCCAGCCATTGGGCCCGGCACTTCATCAATGAAGCGCGCTTGCGCCGGTTTGTCCTGATATTCGCCTTCGTCTCCGGATCACTGTTACTGGTGCAATGACCACCGAGTTTTAGCGGCTCGTTCAGGGCCGCTGCCGCACGCCATTCGATTTGAACTCACTGCATTCGCGCTGGCGGATGCAGCGGATTTCTACAGCCAGAAATTGGATAAAAACAATAATGAAAATCACCGCCAATCTTCGAATCGCCCTCACGCTTTCCATCGTCGGCACGCTTCCGCTTAGGGCGCATGCAGCCGGGTTAATCGACGACGCCAGCGCTACCCTCAACCTGAGAAACTTCTACATCAACCGCAACTTTTCCAACCCGGCATCACCCCAGGGCAAGGCCGAAGAGTGGACCCAGAGTTTCATCCTCGATGCACGCTCCGGATTCACTCAAGGCGCAGTAGGCTTCGGCGTGGATGCCCTGGGGCTCTACTCGATCAAGCTGGATGGCGGCAAGGGCAGCGGGGGCACGCAGCTGTTGCCGATCGACCGCGACGGGCGCCCCGCCGACGATTTCGGGCGCCTGGCACTGGCCGGAAAAATGAAAATCAGCAAGACCGAACTCAAAGTCGGCGAGTGGATGCCGGTGCTGCCGATCCTGCGCTCCGACGATGGGCGTTCACTGCCGCAGACGTTCGAAGGCGGGCAAATCACCTCACGAGAGATCGAGGGCCTGACCCTGTACGGCGGTCAGTTTCGCCAGAACAGCCCGCGCAACGACGCCAGCCAGCAGGACATGTTCATGCTGAGCAAGACGGCGTTCGTCTCCGACCGCTTCAATTTTGTTGGGGGTGAATACAGCTTCAACGACAAGCGCACAATGGTCGGCGTATGGAGCGCCGAACTCAAAGACATCTACCAGCAACAATACCTGCAGGTCGTCCATAGCCAACCGCTCGGCGCCTGGACCCTGGGCGCCAATCTTGGCTATTTTCAGGGCCGCGAAAACGGCAGCGCCCGCGCGGGCGAGCTGGACAACCGCACGATGTCGGCCTTGCTGTCCGCTCGCTATGGCGGCAATACCTTCTATGTCGGCTTGCAGAAACTCACCGGCGATGACCCCTGGATGCGAGTCAATGGCACTGCCGGTATTTCACTGGCCAACGACAGCTTCAACAACACCTACGACAACGCCAGGGAACAGTCATGGCAACTGCGCCACGACTACAACTTCGTCGCGCTCGGCATACCCGGCCTGGTGTTGATGAATCGCTATGTCAGCGGCGACAACGTGCACATCGGCACGGTCACCGATGGCAAGGAGTGGGGGCGCGAAACCGAGCTGGCGTACACGGTGCAGAGCGGTTCATTGAAGAACCTCAACGTGCGCCTGCGCAACGCCAGCATCCGCCGCGATTACAGCAGCAACGAGTTCGATGACAATCGGGTGATCGTCAACTATCCGTTCAGTCTGTTTTGAGATATCGCGTTATACCCACATGCAGATGACGTTGGCCGGGTAAACTTGTCGTCCACCAGAACAACAATGCCCGGCACCAGACCGGGTTTCAGGATGAGCACGATGAGCCGAATCCGCCCTATCTGCCTGATGGCAACCTATAACGAGTGGATGAACGCAAAGATCTATGAAGCCGCCAGACGCCTGCCAGATGAGGAGCTTGCTGCGGACAGGAAAGCGTTTTTTGGCTCAATCCTCGGCACGCTGAATCACTTGGTGGCCGGCGATACTGTCTGGCTGCAGCGATTCGCCAGGCACCCGGCAAACCACCTGGCTCTGCACCCCATTCTTCAGCGCCCTACCCCCACAAGCCTCGACCAATTGCTGTACGCAAATATCCGCGAGCTTTCCGCACAACGGGTGTGGCTCGATCAGATGATTGTCGAGTGGTCACGCTCCATTGTGGAGTCCGATCTGGATCACGTGCTCAGTTACGCCAGCATGAAGGGAGTACCGGCCGACAAGGACTTTTATGGCCTGGTCATGCACTTCTTCAACCACCAAACGCACCACCGCGGACAAGTCACGACCTTGCTTTCACAGGCAGGCGTCGACGTAGGTGATTCGGACCTGGTCATCCTCATCCCCTCCGGGCACACCCCATAGTATCCGCACACACCCCGTCCCCTGTAGCAGCTGGCGAAGCCTGCGTCGGGGCGCGAAGCGGCCCTGCTTTTCAAGCAAACACCGCAGCGCCTGAGCAGCGACCGCTTCGCAGTCGGACGCAGCCTTCGGCAGCTGCTACACAAAGCCCCTGCGCACGCCCCCTGTAGCAGCTGGCGAAGCCTGCGTTGGGGCGCGAAGCGGCCCCGATTTTCAAACGGACACCACAGCGTCTAGAAGCGACCGCTTCGCAGTCGGACGCAGCCTTCGGCAGCTGCTACACAAACCCCGCACACACCCCGCCCCCTGTAGCAGCTGGCGAAGCCTGCGTTGGGGCGCGAAGCGGCCCTGCTTTTCAAGCAAACACCACAGCGTCTGGAAAGCGACCGCTTCGGTCGAGCGCGACCCCGGAGCGGACGCAGCCTTCGGCAGCTGCTACACATAATCCGTGCACTCCCCAGCTGGCGGATGACGATCCCTAACTCCTCCAATGAACGGAAGGCCGCCCCGTTCGCCCATAGCCGCTCATTTATTAGTTGAAGTCGTGTAACCCAATCGGAGTACTCATATATTCACGATCTGTGGTGCGCGCGATAAACAATTAGCTTAACTTCCCCGACGACGATGCGCAGAGAAAGATCTTTCAAAGACCACCACCCATGTATTTCCGCGACCTTCACCAGCGCGCCGGACACTTTAACTTCTGCTCGTTTCTTCCGGCCCAATAAAAAATAAGACTACTCCTAGTCAATTATAAGAGAAGCCCGAATACAAATTGTTTCAACCTAAAGTCAATATACTCACGCCTCCCGTTAAAATCGTACGATGCGGGCAACCAGGGTTGAGAACATAGACCTCTGCTGCCAAGTATCCTCGGCAATATTCTAACATCAGGTAGATGGGCTACAACGGCGAGCCGAAGCACTGACAAGAGATTTACCCAAGGCTTCTAGAAACGCTTGACCAACCATTCGGCCGCCGCGATTGAAGACCAAAAAATCCGCTTTGGATTTTTCGCGTCATTAAATACTGTTAATACTTAAAGGAAATAATATGAACAGCAAATTCGCTATGATGGCTCTGCTCGTTGGCTCTGCTTTTGCTTCAGTCGCTAACGCGGCAGACGGTACTATCAACTTCGTTGGTAGAATTACCGATCAAGCCTGCACGATCGACCCGGCAACCGCTAACCAAACTGTAACACTCGGTGCGGTACGAACGGGCGCTTTTGGTCCTGCGGGTAGTGTAGCAGCACCTACTCGCTTCGGTATCACTCTGACCTCTTGCCCTGCCGCAGTAACAACCGCTACGTTGAAGTTTGACGGGCCAACCAGTACTGCCAACAGTAATTTGCTTGCCTTGACCCCCGTTACCGGGGTGGCCGAAGGAGTGGCTATCGGTATCTATGAAGTCGACAATTCGAATCTGATTCCGGTGGGTTCGGGTGCAAAAACAAAAACGCTGGCTTCGGGCGCCAATACTACCATTGAGTTTGTGGCGAAATACGTCTCCACCGCGGCAACCGTAAAAGCTGGCACGGCAAACTCAGTAAGTAACTTCACCGTTTCCTACAACTAACTATATCGGCAGATAGATTCCGACCGGATGTTCAGCGGGATCATGATGTCTTCACCGAGCTGAGGCGCTCTGCTGTTTGTATTCAGCATCCCTCGGCTCTACCTTTTGAAGATGTACGAGAAACTAAGGAGCACGCCGTGTCTCTGTGGCTAAAGTTCGGCTGGCTGGCTATTTTTTTGTCAAGCATGACAAACAATGCGCAGGCCGGAATAGTAGTTGGCGGTACACGCGTCATTTATGACGGCGGAAAAAAGGAAACATCCATCTCTGTAATAAACCCTCAAAAGTCCGTTCCTTATTTGATTCAGTCGTGGGTTGAGGGTGAAAGCGATTCATCCAGTGTGAAACCACCTTTTATTATCACACCTCCGCTGTTTCGACTGGATCCCGGACAAGAAAACATTCTGCGAATTGTACACATCAAGGGGCAACTGCCCACCAATAAAGAGAGTGTCTACTGGCTAAGTATCAAGTCTATTCCGTCGAGCGAGCAGTCGGAGACCAATACACTACAGATCTCAGTAAAGACACGAATAAAATTATTTTATCGCCCTGCGGATTTACCGGGCGAGGCTAATCAGGCTTACAAAACCCTTAAATTCGCTCTTGGCAACAACCAACTGACGGTCAACAACCCAAGCCCTTACTACGTGTCTTTCCACAACGTGAAAGTCGGAACCAGCGAAATTAAAGACGCTGGGATGATTGCCCCATTTAGCACACATAATCTGACTGTGCCGACGGGTGCTACTGGCCAGGTTAGTTGGCAGGCTATTAATGATTACGGCGGTATTAGCGAACCCACTACCGAAGCCCCGTAAATCTAACGCAACTCACGCCAGCAATTTTTCATGATGCTACTTCAATGTCGTGCCCGGTAATAGTCAGGAGGAGATACTCTTTCGCAACTCCGGGTGGAGATAATATGTGATGAATAAACTCATGCGCACCTATGTACCCGGCACTAAGAAAAATCCGTGGGCCAAATTCAGTCCTGCCCGCCTCCCACTGATACCTTCACTGCTGACACTAGGGTTACTGGCACACGCGCCGCTGTTGCTCGCGCGCGATTACTTCAACCCATCAGCGTTGGAAATGAACACCGGCGATCCGTCCCAGCTCGACCTGGAATCATTTTCAAACAACGGCAGTCAAATGCCAGGAACTTACCGGGTCGATATTTACCTGAACGACGATAAAATCGATACGCGTAATGTCACTTTTGTCAGTGTTGAAGACAGCTTGAAACCTGAACTCACTGTCGGCCAACTCAGCGCAATGGGCGTAAAACTCAACAGCTTTCCAGCGCTGCAGCATCTCTCGCCAGAACAAACAGTGACTAATCTTGGCCACTATATTCCCGATGCCAGCAGTCGCCTGGACTTTGCACAGCAACGGTTGGATCTGAGCATTCCGCAAGCCGCCCTTAGCAACGAAGCCCGTGGGTATGTGGACCCTGCCCTGTGGGATTCGGGTGTAAGCGCCGCGCTTATGAATTACAACTTCAGTGGCGCCAATACAAAAAATGACGGTCGTGCCGGCACGAGCGATAGCTATTACCTTAATCTGCGCAGCGGGTTGAACCTGGGGGACTGGCGCTTGCGCAACTACTCCACCTTCAACGACAACAACGGCCAAACGCGTTGGGATAACGTAAATACGTACCTGCAGCGAGACATCGCGCAATTCAAGGGTCAACTGACGCTTGGTGATAGTACGACCCCAAGCGATATATTTGACAGCCTTCAATATCGGGGGGCGCAACTGGCTTCGGACGATAACATGTACCCCGATAGCCTCAGAGGCTTCGCCCCCATCGTTCGTGGTATTGCTCGCAGCAACGCCCAGGTTACCGTGCGCCAGAATGGCTATATCATTTATCAAAGTTATGTTCCCGCTGGGGCGTTCGCCATTACGGACCTTTATCCCACTTCCGCTAGCGGTGATTTGAACGTAACAATCACCGAAGCCGATGGTTCGGAACGCAGCATTGTACAGCCGTTTTCCGCGGTGCCCGTGATGCTGCGTGAAGGGCGGCTGAAGTATGCGTTGACGGCGGGCGAATACCGGACCACAAACAGTGGCGCATCAACACCGAACTTTGGCCTAGGCACCTTGATCTACGGTTTACCTTATGACACTACCGCCTATGGTGGGGTATTGATCGCCAACAAATACAATTCACAGGTCGTGGGATTCGGTCATGGTTTCGGCCATTGGGGCTCACTTTCAATGGACATTACGCAGGCCAAGACGGAACTAAGCACCGGTCAGGATAAAACGGGGCAATCCTATCGCTTTCAATATGCCAAGGATATCGAAGCGACCAACACTAACTTCACCCTCGCCGGTTACCGTTACTCGACCAGCGGTTTCTACGACTTCCAGGAAGCCAATGAAATAGGGTCGATGGGGCGCTATAACCAATGGCGCGGAAATTACAACAAACGCAGCAAGGCTCAACTCAATATCAATCAGTCGCTGCAGGACTACGGCAACTTATACATCAACGCCTATCAACAAAATTACTGGGGTCTAAGCGGGGTCGAACGAAGCATGAGCCTGGGCTATAGCTTAGGCAGCCGAGGGGTAACATACGGCTTAAGTTATACGCTAAGTCAATCGCCTGAGCGAAATCATAAGGATCAACAGCTATCGTTTAACGTGCAAGTACCGTTCGATAAGCTGTTACCGCACAGCTGGGCAAGTTACAACATAAACACCACCAAGGGCGGTAACACCAACCAGCAAGTTGGCCTGAACGGCACAGCCCTGGCCGACAACAATCTGAACTACAGTATCGACCAAAGTTATACAAATAAGGGTACTGGCGCTAGCGGCAATCTCAGCGCCAACTATCTGGGCACCTACGGAGAAGCCCGGGCGGGTTATAACTATACAGACGACTCGCAACAGGTTAACTACGGTCTGCAAGGAGGCGTTGTCGCCCACCCCAACGGCGTGACCTTCTCCCAACAATTGGGTGAAACGATCGCGTTGGTCAAGGCGCCAGGCGCCCGCGATGCCATAGTGCAGAACAACACTGGCGTGCGTACTGATTGGCGGGGATATGCCGTCGTTCCTTACGTCAGTACCTACCGCAGGAACCGCATTGCGCTTGATACCGAAACCCTGGGTGACGATGTCGATATTGAGAACCAAACGCAGACAGTCATCCCGACCCGCGGCGCAGTCGTAGTGGCCAACTTCCAGACCCGAGTAGGTAGCCGTGTGCTGATGACCTTGATGCATGGCGATAAACCCGTACCTTTCGGAGCCTCGGCCACACTAGCGCGAGATGTCAACTCGCCAGGAAACAGTGCCATTGTTGGAACAGACGGGCAGGTATACCTGAGCGGCGTCGCGGACACGGGAAGCCTGCAGGTGAAATGGGGGATGGGAGTTAACCAGCAATGTTCGGCTGAATTCAAATTACCCAAAGCGGATGTGGTTTCATCTATCAGGGTAATGACGCAAACGTGCATGTGAGAAAGTTTATTTGCTCCCGGGTTACAAAATGAATGCGAAGATGCATGTCTAAAGCCCGTTCCCTGCAGTGTGGGGCTTTACGCCAGCCATGATACTTCCACATTTAATAGCTCTGGGTGATCGATTACGAAAAAAGGTTTTCAGGTTTTCATCCACTGCTCAATTATCTCGTGATGCCGCGCTGTGTTATTTATGAGGATTAACAATGAATTTTTTGCAAAAATATTTTATCTGTAAGACACCTACTGTATTTATTTTTTCGGCCATCTCTTATGGCTGGTCACTGCCTGCAAACGCGTACGATGACGCGTACTGCGTATTAGTCAATGGGTGGGGCAGCGGAAAAGTATTTAATGTAACACTCCCTAAAATATCAACTTCGCAGGACACACCTAACGGTACAATTCTATTTCAAACCACACAATACTTTCCGGTCGGCCCCTATATAGAAACCTGCGACCGAAGCTCAGCCATATTTACAGATATGTATACTTACGTGGATTCTGAAGGGATAGCGCCCACCACTGTACCTGGCGTAGGTGTCAGGATAATGAACACCGTCGACGGACGAAATGGCGCCCATCCGCTGTGGTATACTTCGATAGGTAATACGATGTATTGGACTGGGAATTGGTGGGCACGTTTGCCATTTATGATCAGGTCCGGTTATGGCTTTCGGTTTGAGTTGATTAAAACTGGAACGATATCGCCTGGCAATTTTCGCACGGGAACGTACGGTTACATCACTGAAGCAAAGGCTGACACGTCACCACAAATAAAACGTTTGATAGCAAGAATTGATGTAACTGGCGGAGGGAGTGTTTCCACAGCTGCTTGTGAAGTCGAAAATAAATCTATTACCGTGCCGATGGGAGATGTAAAACGAAGCGAATTTACTGCAGTAGGCAGCACTGCAGCAAACAAGACCTTTAATATTTTCCTTAACTGTGACGCCTCAACCAATATAAAAATGACGCTAACTGCCACTTCTGACAGTTCTAAAGCACCTGGTGTCATCGCACTAAACTCAGCCAGCGGACGAACTGTTGCAAACGGGGTTGGAATACAACTGTTGAACAATAATAACCCGGTAACTCTTGGAGCACCCATTACGATTGGCACAGCCCCTAGCGGAAGTAGTCGCGTTGAAATGGTAGCTCGTTACTACCAAACAAAAAGCACGGTTACTGCAGGTGAAGCGAATGGCACAGCCACGTTCACATTTACTTATAATTGAAAGCAATAAAATCGTGCCACGCCCAGCCGCCAATAGCGCTATAAAAAACAAAGAACGCGTACTAAACCTTTCATAATCACCCTCTCAGCCCGCGCTCGCTAAATATGAATGATCACATTCACCGCTGCGAGCGCAGGCTGAGCCATATCAAACTTATCGAAAGGCACACCTGCAATTACTGGGAACGTTGAACAGTCGTTCAAGATTGTGATTCGTAGGTATCTACAATAGAGGATACTTTCTCGATCAAATCGTTGATTTTCGACCACGCCGAGGCCATATCATGAGTCTCTAAACACACTCGCAGCTCATCACACATTCCGGCGGCCGCAGGCTCATTGAGCACCAATAGAGCGCCTTTCAAACGATGAAGTAACCCCATAAGTCGTTTCGGGTCGCGGGTGTTTGACGCATCACGCAGTGAATTCGCATCAGCTTCCCACTCAATCGAAAACAATGTTTGTAATTCGACCAGCGTCGTCGCTGATAATGGCCCAAGGGTTTTCAATTCACTCGCAGTCCCGAAATCACCCAAGACTTTTTCCAACAGCAGGCTCAATTGCTCCATCGTCGTGGGTTTATACAGCACTTCGAAATTGTAAGACGAGCAGGCCTCTTCCCCCACATCTGCTGTACTGATTATGACCGGAGTACCTATACCTTCAATTCGAAGCTTTTTGAGAAAGGTATAGCCATCCATTATCGGCATACCGAGATCGGTAATAACCACTTCATAGTCACTGACACGGCACTTATCTAACGCCTGCGCACCATCGGTGACGCAATCGACGTTATGATATCCCAACGCATTCAACTGGCACTGTAGCAACTTTCGACATAAAGCATCATCTTCGGCGACCAGTACTCGTGCGCTTCGCGAGACGGCTGAACTGAATGTATGAAGGGGAGTTAGTTCATCGAAGTTTTCAAATTCGGTGCCTGCTAACAACGCCAGCTTCAACATTGATGTCGAGAACGAAGTAACACACAAAACCTCCTCCCGGCGCTCCGGGTAAAGCGGGCCGTCAGCAGAAATATTGACAACGTCTACGTAACGATTACGCAAAGTATCGCACCAGTCAGGTTTGGAGTTTCCTGCAATAGCCAGAACCAAGATGGCCGCTTGGTTGTTAATCGCTGGTTCGCTCGAGCCGCTGCTGGCTATGATCTTCACGTCAGGAAACCAGAAGCTTATGTGCTCGACCAGGTTCAACTCCCACAGCGGCGAATCACAGACAAGCACCACTGTATCGAAACGTTTGAACGCTGGCTCGGCCGGCTCCGTACTTATCGCACCTTCCGGCTTGAGGGGTAAATCGACTTTGAAGATGGAACCCTCGCCCAGTTCGCTATCAACAGAGATGTGTCCACCCATCAAGCTTGTAATCCGGCGGCACAATGCCAACCCCAGACCGGTACCGCCGAAACGCCCCCCGATGGTCTGATCAGCTTGCGCGAAAGGTTCAAACAGGTTTTCAAGGCCTTCCTGCGAGATCCCGATACCGGCGTCGCTTACGGAAATATGTACCCACTGCCCATCATCCTCCACTTTACCCAATGTCACTCTGAGGGTGATGGAGCCATGCTCAGTGAATTTTTGGGCGTTGCTTAGTAGATTCATCAACACTTGGGAGAGTCTCTTGGCGTCGCCGCGCCATGAGCCACCGAGTCGGGGATCTATCAGACAAAGAAAACGTAAGCGCTTTTGCGAAATGGCGGGAGAAAATGTTCGAGCGCACCGTTCGATGACCTCACTCAGGAGGAAGAGCTCAGTGTTCAATTTGAACTCCTGAGCTTCAATTTTGGACAGGTCCAACACGTCATTGACGAGCGCAAGCAATGAGTCGAAAGCGTGGTGAATGGTGGATACCCTGCCTCTTTGATTGCGGGTAAGTCGCTCAAGGGCGAGTAATTCCAGATTGCCTAGCGCCCCATGCAAAGGCGTACGTATTTCGTGGCTAATGGTGGCCAAAAACATGGATTTCGCACTATTTGCATTATCAGCAGCTTCTTTCGCTTTTTGCAGGTAGCGCATGGTGGATTTTTGTTCGCTGATGTCAGTCATTCCGAGTAGCACGACGGCGACTTGTTTGTAACGTGCCCTTGAGTACGTTACCGAAATTTCGCGACGCCTACCCTTGTCATCCTGTATATCAACTTCAAATTCGCGCACCTCGCCTGCAC
>Ga0160467_101166_pt1 | contig 12714 bp, 12 predicted proteins | sample HID1972I_E11MG_FD_108221 | JGI IMG/M metagenome (GOLD analysis project Ga0160467, IMG submission 108221) | Enriched pill bug-associated microbial communities from UW Madison campus, WI, USA - HID1972I_E11 MG | ecosystem: Host-associated > Arthropoda: Insects > Digestive system > Unclassified ...
CCATCATCAACGGATGTTGATGATGGTCTGGGTGACCTGGTCCTGGGTGGTGAGCATCTGCGCGTTGGCCTGGAAATTGCGCTGCGCCACGATCATGTTCACCAGCTGCTCGGTGAGGTCCACGGTGGACGATTCCAGCGCGCCGGCCTGGATGCTGCCCAGGTCCGACGAATCCGGCGATGCGGTGCGCGCCGCGCCGGAGGCGAAGCTTTCCACCCACATGTTGTTGCCGGTGGATTCCAGGCCCTGCGGGTTGTTGAAGTTGGTCAGCGCGACCTGGCCCAGCGCACGGTCGTCGCCGTTGGAGTAGCGCGCATACACCACGCCCTGTTCGGAAACGCTGATCTCGTTGAGCTTGCCGGCCGCATACCCGTCCTGCTGGAAGTTGCGCAGTGCGAACTTCTCGCCGTACTGGGTGGAGCCGGAAACATCCAGGGTCAGGTCGAGCTGGCCGGCGCCGGTGGTGGGCGAGAACGCATCGAGCACGATCCTGCCATTGGCTGGCTCGGTGAGTGTGCCGCTGTTGTTGAACGCCAGCGTGGTCGGCTCACCGACCTGCTGGCCATCGACATAGTTGTAGACCTGCCAGGCATTTTCGTTTTCGCCCTTGACGAAATACGAGGTCTGCGTGTGGCTGACGCCCAGCGAATCGTAGACGGTGACACCACCACTGGACTGGCTGTAGCTGTTGGCGTCGGCGGGGTCGAACGGCGTCACGGTCGGCTGCTGCGCGTTCGCCGGCAGGGTGAAAGCCAGCTGCACGCTGCCGGTCTGTTTCGGCGGGCTGTCGGTGGTGAGCAGCTGCAGGTCGGTCAGCCGGCCGGCATCGAAGGTGGTGCCATCGGTATTGGGCGCGAACACCTGCAGGCGAGCGCCCTGCGGGTTGACCACGAAGCCCTGCGCATCGGTCTGGAAGTTGCCGGCGCGGGTATAGGTGCGCTGGCCGTTCATGTTCATGGTGAAGAAACCTTCGCCGGAAATGGCGAGGTCCAGGCCGCGGCCGGTCTGGGTGTTGTTGCCCTGGTTGAACTGCTGGGCGACGTTGGACACCCGCACGCCCGAACCGACGGCATTGCGCGACAGGCCATAGCTGGTGGCCGAGAACAGGTCGGCGAACTCCGCGCGCGATTCCTTGAAGCCGGTGGTGTTGACGTTGGCGACGTTGTTGGCGGTGACGCTCAGGTCGGTGTTGGCGGCGGTGATGCCGGACAGGGACACGTTGAAAGCCATGCGGGATTCCTCGGGAAGTCGGGTGGGCGTGTCAGCTGATGCGCAGCACGTAGTCGATCGGGGCCGTACCCAGCCCCTTGAGGTTCAGGTACAGGCCGTCGGAACCGACGGTCACGCTTTCCACCGGTGCCTGCACGTAGGTGGACAGCTTCGTGCTGGCGCCGCCGGTATCGGTATGGTTGGCGGCGAGGGTGTAGCTGCCGGGCGGCATGCGCTTGCCGCTGGCGTCCTTTCCATCCCATTCGAAGCTGGTCTCGCCGGCGGCCTTCGCCTCCACGCTCACCTGGGCCACGGTGTTGCCGGTAGCGTCGGTGATGTCGACGGTGACGATGCCGGCGCTGGGCGCCGCGACCGTGCCGCTCACGCTGCCATCTTCGTCCAGCACCAGCTTTTCCGATGGCACCAGTACTTCGTGGCCTACCAGGGCGGCGCCACGCAGCACCTGGTCGCTGGCCATCGCGTTCTGGAAACCCTGCACCGTGGTGTTCAGGTCGGTGATGCCCTGTACCGTGGACATCTGCGCCATCTGCGCGACCATCTGCGTGTTGTCCATGGGCTTCAGCGGGTCCTGGTGCTGCAGCTGTTCGGTCATCAGGCGCAGGAAGTCGGCCTGGTCCAGGGTGTCCTTCTTCTTCGTGGCGCTGCTGTTGGGGGCGTTCAGGCCCAGCGCGGCGTACACGTCCTGGCTGGTCTGGCTGGTGATCGGGGTGCTCATGTCGTCGTCCTCGGCGAGCCGCTCAGCGGCCCATGGTCAGCGTGGCCAGGGCCAGTTCCTTGGCGGTGCCCAGCATTTCCACGCCGGCCTGGTAATTGCGCGATGTGGAAATCAGGTTGACCATCTGCGCCACCGGATCCACGTCGGCCTGGTAGATGTAGCCGTCGGCATCGGCAAGCGGGTGGCCGGGTTCATAACGCTTGATCGGCGCGGCATCGCTCTGGCTGATCTCCTTGACCTGCACCGAGGTGATGTTCGGATCGGTGCGGCTGGTGACGGCCTGGAAGATCGGTTCCAGCGGCTTGTAGACGGCTTCCGGCGAACCGGCCACCGAATCGGCGTTGGCCAGGTTGGAGGCGATGGTGCTCATGCGCACCGACTGGGCCTGCAGCGCGGAGCCGGCGATATCGAAGATGGGAAGGTTGCTCATGGCTTACTGGCCCGTGATGGCGGTGAGCATGGAGCGCACCTTGGATTCGACGAAGCTCAGCGACGCGCGGTATTCCAGCGCAGCGCGGCCGTAGGCGGCGCGTTCAGCATCGGGATCGACCGTGTTGCCGTCGAGGTTCGGCTGCACGCCTTCGCGGGTGACCTGGAACGGGTTCAGGTTGCCGCCCAGTGCCAGGTGGCCCTCGTTGCTGGTCGCCATCAGGCCGTTGCCGGCCTGGCCCTGGGCGCTGCGCAGCGCTGCGTCGAAGTCCAGGTCCTGGGCCTTGTAGCCGGGCGTATCGGCATTGCCGAGATTGCTGGCGATCAGCTTCATGCGCTGCTCGCGCAACGGCATGGCCTGGGCATGGACACCCAGATAGGCGGAGATGAGGTTGGGCATGACGCACTCCCACGGGACGTTGCCGGGGGAGTCTGCAAGCCGCGTGCCAGAACAGGTGGTGATGCCGGCTGCCGGTAGAGCGGGGCTCTGCCCCGCTGCACGGTATCGATCAGCCGGGCAGAGCCCGGCTCTACGCGTTGCGCGGCCGGGCGCGGCGCTACGCCGCCTCGGCTACCGTGCGCAGGCGTTCCAGGACAAAATCCGCCAGCTCATGGGGGGAATACTTCGCCACGAAGGCATTGGCGCCCACGCGTTCCACCATCGCGTTGTTGAACACGCCGGACAGGGAGGTATGCAGCAGCACGTACAGGCCGGCCAGCCCGGGGTGGCGGCGGATTTCCGTCGTCAGGGTGTAGCCATCCATCGCCGGCATCTCGATATCGGAGATCACCATCGCATAGCGCTGGGCCGGATCCTCCCCGGATGCGTGGATCTGCAGCAGGTGGTCCAGCGCCTGGCGACCATCGGACAGCAGCGTCGCGGCCACGCCCAGCTGGTCCAGCACGCTGCGGATCTGCTGGCGGGCGACGCGGGAGTCGTCCACCACCAGCACCTGCAGCGGCGGCGCGTCGGCCGGCAACGCCATGGATGGGTCCAGCACTGCTTCGCCGCGTATCTGGGCGATATCGGCCAGCACGCTTTCCACGTCGATCACCTGGATCAGCTCGCCCTGGAAGCGGGTCACGGCGGTCAGGTAGGTGGAATTGGCGCCCAGTTCCGGCGGCGGATGGATGTCCTGCACCGCGATGTTGACGATGCGTTCCACGCCGCTCACCAGGAAGCCCTGGATGGACCGGTTGAACTCGGTCACCACCAGGTAGCCCGGGCCCGTGCCGTCGGCAGTGCGCTCGGGATGGCCGATGGCCACGCCGAGGTCCAGCACCGGCACCGAGCGCCCACGCACGTCGGCGACCCCGGAAAACTGGCTGGGCAGGCCGGGCACCTGGAACAGCGGCGGCAGGCGCAGCACTTCCTGCACCTTGAAGACGTTCACGCCAAAAAGCTGGCGTCCGCCCAGGCGGAACAGCAGCAACGCCAGGCGGTTGTGGCCGGCGAGCCGGGTGCGCTGGTCGATGCGGTTGAGCAGGTCATGTGACATGGAGGGAGTATCGGCCCGCCCCACGGGGACTTGAGGTGGGCGATGAAGGGCAGGCCCGGGCCTGACTGGCACGGCGCTTGCAGCAGCGCCGTGTCCGTATTTTTCGAGGGTGTGCCGTGCCTTCAACCAGGAATCCGCGCTGGCTGCTGCTGGCCCTGTTGCTGCCCGTAGCGGCGACCGTCGCCGCGTCCTGGCAGCCGGTGGACAGCATCCGTGCCGCCGCCCTGTCCACGCTGGGCGAGGGCGCGCAGGGCGAGGCGGTGGTTGCCGATGCGTTGCGCCTGCCGGCCTGCGCGCAACCCCTGCTGGCCCAGCCGACGGCCAATACCACCGTGGAAGTGAGCTGCCCGGATGCTGGCGGCTGGCGGTTGTTCGTGCCGGTGAAGGTGCGCCGGGAACAGACCGTGCTGGTGCTTGCGCGTGGAATCGCCGCTGGAGAAACCCTGGCTGCGGCCGATATCTCCACTGCGCAGCGCGATGCGGCCCGCATTGCCGGCGCGGTACTGGCCGATCCGGCCGCCGCGGTCGGGCGCGTGGCGCGTCGCCCGCTGCAGGCAGGCAGCCTGCTGTCCGCGTCGGACCTGGTCGCGCAGCGGCTGGTACGCCGGGGCGACAGCGTGGCGCTGGTGTCGCGGCGGGGCTCGGTGGAGGTGCGGGTTGCCGGCAAGGCGCTGGGTGATGCGGGTGAAAACGAGCGGCTGTCGGTGGAGAACCTGTCCAGCCGCAAGGTGGTGCAGGGTACGGTATCCAGCAACGGCGACGTTTTCGTGACGCGCTGATGGTGTAAGGAATATCCCTAAAGATCGCGGTCTGGCGGCCGTTATCCTTCGTGTACGGCAATCTCAGGAGCTCCCATGAGCCAAAAAATCGACGGCACGTTCCCGGCGGCGCAGGCGTTGCGCTCCGTTGGAACCGCCCCCAGGCCCGGTGTCAGCACGGACGGTCCGGCGCGTCCGGTGGACGCGGCCGACAGCCTCAAGCTGACCGGTGAAGCCACCAACCTGCAGGCGATCGAACGCGGCCTGTCCAGTGCATCGGCCATCGACGCCGGCCGCGTGCAGGCCGTGCGCGAATCGCTGCAGAACGGCACGTACCGCATCGACCCCGAAGCAATCGCTTCGCGCATGCTCGACCTGGACCGCCAGCTGCTGGCATGAGCGCACCCATGAGCCCACTGCAGCAGTTGAGCGACGCGCTGGACGCCGAGCGCGATGCGCTGATCGGCCATGACGTGCAGGCGCTGATCCGCGCCACCAGTGCCAAACTGGAGGCATTGCGCACGCTCGATGGCGCGCCGCCTTACGGGCAGTTCGATCAACTGCAGGTACTGGCCGAACGCAATCGCGCCAATGGCGTGCTGCTGTCCCGGCGCCGTCGTGAGGTCAACTGGACCCTGCGCCAGCTGGGCCGCAGCGAAGACGCCCCGGCCTACGATGCCAAGGGGCAGTCGCAGCAGATCAAGGCGAACCGGCCGCTCGCCGTCGCCTGAGCGCGGCACGCGCCCGTGACGACTACATCCGTCGTCACCACCCGGGCCCGGTAGAGCCGACCCATGGTCGGCTGGCATGCATCCATGACGACCAACGATCGTCACCTACACGTATAGTGGAACCTGCCTCCACAACCGTCGATTCCGTCGTGCCCGCCACTGCTGCGTTCCTCCCGCCCCCCCATGTGTTGCAGGCCCTTCTGGCGCCCCTGCGCGAAGGCCTGCTGCTGTTCACCGATGACGACAACGTGCTGCTGGCCAACCCGGCGGTGGATGTGCTGCTGGGCGAAGACACCACCGATGCGTCCGCCGCCCAGCGCCTGCGCGCCCTGTTGCCACCGGATGCCCTGGCCACGGCGCGCCAGCAGGGCCACTGGGCCGGCAGCCTGCTGATGGGGGAGGGGGTCGTGACCGCCCAGGTCTACCATCACCGCGATCCGCAGACCGCCTATTACCTCGGCCTGTTCCGCCGCATCGAAGGCCAGGAGGAGTACGAACGCGAACTGCAGCAGCGGCACGCCGAGCTCCGCCAGGCCTACCTGCGCCTCAACGGCGCACAGGAAAAACTGCTGCAGTCGGAGAAGATGGCATCCATCGGCCAGCTCGCCGCCGGCGTGGCCCATGAAATCAACAATCCCATCGGCTACGTGCACTCCAACCTCGGCAGCCTGCAGGAATACCTGCGCAGCCTGTTCACGGTGATCGAAGCCTATGAGCGCGCCCTGCGCGCGCCGGACCCCAAACTGCTGATCCCGGAGATCGATGACATCCGCGATCGCCTGGACATCGATTTCATCAGCCGCGACCTGCCGCAGTTGATGGCCGAATCGCGCGAAGGCATCGAACGGGTGACCCGCATCGTGCGCGACCTCAAGGACTTTTCATATTCCGGCCGCGACGAATCCTGGAAGCTGGTGGACCTGCATGCGGGGCTCGAATCGACCATCAACATCATCTGGAACGAGCTCAAGTACAAGGTGACGCTGCACCGCGAGCTGGGCCAGCTCCCCCTGGTGGAGTGCCTGCCCTCCGAACTCAACCAGGTGTACATGAACCTGCTGCTCAACGCCGGCCATGCCATCGCCGATCGCGGCACCATCACCGTGCGCAGCGGCGTGGACGGCGACCATGTCTGGGTGGAGTTCGAGGATACCGGTGGCGGCATCTCGCCGGAACTTCGCCAGCGTATCTTCGATCCGTTCTTCACCACCAAGCCGGTAGGCAGCGGCACCGGACTGGGGCTGTCGATTTCCTACAACATCATCAACAAGCACAACGGACGCATCGACCTGGACAGCACCCAGGGAGTCGGCTCACGCTTCCGCGTGGTGCTGCCGGTCAAGCAGCCCCGATAAGGGCCGCGCGGGTACGTCGCAGTTGCCGGCCAGCGGCCGGCACTACCAGCGTGCAGGATCAGCGCAGCGGCGAACGATCCTCGCCCGCATCCCCCGTTTCCACCGGCACCGGCCCACCGCTGGCCCGCCGCTGTTCTTCATACGTGCGGAACGCCTGGTGGATGTGCTTGCGCAGCTCATCGTCGTTCCACGGCTTGGTCAGGAACCGGTAGATCGCCCCCCGGTTGATCGCATCGGTAACCGTGTTGAGGTCGGTATAGCCGGACAGCACCAGCCGGATCGTGTCCGGATAAAGCATCTTCACCCTGCCCAGGAACTCGGTTCCGCTCATGTCGCTCATGCGCTGGTCGGACAGGATGACCTGCACATCGTTGATTGCCAGCAGGTCGAAGGCATCGCGCACATTGCCCGCCGCCAGGATGCGGTAACCGTCGCGACGGAACAGCCGCACCAGCGAACGCAGCACGTTCTCTTCATCGTCCAGCAGCAGCAGGGTGCGGTCCGGACGGGTCTCGGCGAAGGCTTCCGGGCGCAGGTAGCGCCTGCGCAGGGTCATCCCGGCCGCATCGGCCGACATCGGCTCGCCGAACAGGTAACCCTGGAACACATCGCAGTCGTTGCGCCGCAGGAAGCCGAGCTGCGCCTGCGATTCCACGCCATTGGCAATGACCGTCATGCCCAGCTGGTGGCCCATGGCGATGATCGCGCGCGCGATGGCGGCCTCGCGGTTGCCGGCCGGCGCGCTCTTGATGAAGCTGCGGTCGATCTTCAGCTTGTCCACCGGATAGCGGACGAGCGCGCTCAGGCTGGAATCGCCGGTGCCGAAGTTGTCCAGGCTGAGGCTGATGCCTTCGTCGCGCAGGCTGACCAGGGTCTCGTGCACAAAATTGACGTTGTTGGTCAGCGCGCTTTCGTTGATTTCCAGCGTCAGCATGTGTGCCGGCACCCCCGCAGCCTGCACCATGGCCATCACTTCGGTGAAGAAGTTGGGCCGCAGCAGCTGCAGGGTGGAAACGTTGACCGCGATGGTGAAGTCGTCGAAGCCCTGGTCGCGCCACAGCCGCGCCTGCCTGAGCGCCCCTTCCAGCATCCACGTGCCGATCTGCACGATGATGCCCAGGCGCTCGGCGGTGCGCATGAAGCGTTCCGGCACCAGCATGCCCAGCGTGGGCGACTGCCAGCGCAGCAGCGCTTCCATTCCCACCACGTGGCCGTCGCGCGAACTGACCAGCGGCTGGTAGCGCATCTTCAGTTCGCCGTTCGGGATCGCATCGATGATCTGGCGCGCGATGATGCTTTCGCTGTGTGCGCTGGGGGGCGTGCCCACCGCATGGATGCGCACCGCATTGCCGCCTTCGCGGGCCGCCTGGTGCAGCGCGTCCTCGGCGTGGTCGAGCAGGCGCGACACGCTGCCGGCGTGCTCCGGGCACAGGCTGACGCCGACCTTGCCGGTCATGAACAGTGTGTACGGCAATACCGAAAGCGGCAGTTCCAGCTGCTGGCGTACCTCTTCGGCCAGGTCTTCGGGCAGCGGCACATCGGCGGTGCGCGCGATGGCGATCAGGAATTCATCGCTGCCATGGCGCCACAGCCTGCCGCGTCCATGCAGCCAGGCCTGCAGCCGTTGCGCGACCAGGACCAGCGCCTGGTCGCCGACTTCGGCGCTCATGTTCTCGTTCACCGACGCGAAGTGGTCGATGTCCACGTGCATCAGCGCCACCGGCACGCCACCGGCGGCGGCCGCGGCGACCATCGCATGCAGTTCCGGATTGCCCGCACCGAGACGCTCGGGGGCGTCGCCGATGCTCACCTGCGGCAGGTTGCTGCTCCACATTGCGGTCAGGTATCCACGGTTGCGGCGCGGGGTGCGCCAGTCTGGTAGGGGAGGTGAAGGTCGATCAGGGTGCCTTCGCCGGGCGCCGATTCGATCCGCAGCACGCCGCCAACGCTCTGCGCGCGCTCGCGCATCACGATCAGGCCGAGGCCACGCGGGCCGTCGGGATCGAAGCCTTCGCCATCGTCGCGCACCTGCAGGTGCAGCCGGCCTTGGCCGGCATCCTGCAGCTGCAGCTGCACCTGGCTGGCGCGTGCGTGGCGCAGCGCATTGGTCAGGCTTTCCTGGGCGATGCGGAAACAGGCCTGTTCGATGTCGTTGTCCGGACGGCGGGGAAGGGCATCGATACTCGCCAGTAGCTCGGACGGTGCGGAGCGGAACAGCACGCCGGCCTGCCAGCGCAGTGCGGCCTCCAGGCCCAGCGCATCCAGCTGTGGTGGTCGCAGCAGGGTGGACAGGTCACGCAGCCGGGCGACAGTGGTATCGGCCAGCGCCACGATCTGCTGCAGGTCGTCCCGTCGCCGGCTGTCGTCGTCCTCGTCCAGCGCGGCCCACGCGGACAGCTTGATCGCGGTGATGGACTGCCCGATGTCATCGTGCAGGTCGCGGGAAATGGCCCGGCGCTCGTCTTCCTGCAACGAAAACAGGCGTCCGGCCATCGCATGCAGTTCGCGGTTGCTGGTTTCCAGTTCGCTGCGCGTGCGCTGCACCTCGGCCCGGTCGGTCGCCGGGTCCGGGCTGCGGCGGGGGCGCAGCAGCAGGTACAGCAGTCCCGCGCTGGCACATGCGAACACGGTCCCCTTCAGGCCCTGCAGCAACGCGGCCTGCCGCGCATCGGTGGCCAGTGCGGACACCGCCGCATCGCCGGCGACGATCCATGCCAGGGCCAGCACCAGGTACCACAGCACCAGCCGGCGACGCCGGTGGCGGGATGTCCTGTCCAGCAGGGCGGCAGGATCCGGGCGGGAGGGGAAACCATCGGGCATGGCAGGCGGGCAGATGCGTCGCGGAGCGGGTACGGGCCATCTTAACGTGCGCGGGTGTCGCGCCGCCGTCGAAGGCACTCAATTATCCCGCTGGAGGGCCGCTAACGATTGCGTTCCCGGCTGTCGGGAGCGTCACTGGAGTGCGTTGCGTGGACCAAGGGATCATCGCCAGCCTGCTGCACCATCCGCTCGCCTCGGCGCTGGTCATCCTGGACCGGCAGGGCGTGCCGCTGGCGGCCAATGCCATGGCCCGCGAACACCAGCTGCCGGCAGCACTGGCTACCTACCAGCACCTGCTGGAGGACATCCGCCTGCTCGCGGCCGATGGCGGACTGGTTCCCTGCAGCCTGCCCGGCGGCGCGCGCGGCCGGCATGATGGCTGGCTGCGCGCGGTGCGTGACGAACAGGGCGCGTTGCTGGCATATACATTGAGCGTGCCGCAGCCGGCCGGCGAACACGCCGGGCCGCGCTGGGAACTTGCCCTTTCCAGCGCCGGCCATGGCCTGTGGGACTGGGATGTCGCCAGCGACCGCATGCTGCGCTCACCGCGTCCACAGGACGCCGGCGAACTGCAGGACAACGCCGGCAGCCTGCTGGACCATGTGCATCCGGACGATCGCGGGCGGGTCCGCCAGGCCATCCAGGCGCACCTGCGCGGCGATACCGAGCACTACAGCACGCAGTTCCGCTTCCGCCAGGACGGGCAGCGCTGGCGCTGGGTGCTGGACCGTGGTTGCGTGGTGTCGCGTACGGCCGATGGCCAGCCGTTGCGGATGGTAGGCACGCATACCGATATCCAGCAGCAGAAACAGCTGGAGGCCCAACTGCACGACCAGCAACTGCATCTCCGCCAGGCACAGCGGATCGCCAGCATGGGCAGCTGGTCCTGGCAGCTGGACGGCCGCCGCTTCTGGTGGTCGCCGGAACTGTGCGCGATGCTCGGCGACGACGAGGGGCAGTTGCCCCGTCCACGCCGTTGGCTGCGGCAGCTGCATCCCGGTTCGCGGGCCCAGCTGCGCAGCGCATGGCAGCGGTTGTGGCGCGATGGCCAGGCCGCGAACCTGGAGCTGGAGCTGCGCCCCGTCGCCGACGCACCGCAGCAGCTGCGCCTGTGGATGCAGCCGATGCTGGATGCCGACGGCCGCGTGGAGCGTCTGCTGGGCCAGGTGCAGAACATCAGCGAGCAGCATCAGACCGATGCATTGATCCGCTGGCGCACTGAGCTGCTGAACCGGGTCTCCGCGCTGGGCCACATCGGCGGTTGCGAGATCGAGGTGGCTACCCGGCAGATGCAATGGACCGAGGAGTGCTACCGCATCCATGGCCTGCGCAAGGAGCCGGTCACGCTGGAACAGGCGCTTGCGCTCTATACCAGCGAATCACGTTCCAGCCTGGAGTCGGCGCTGGAGCGCATCGCCGCCGGCGGACTGCCCGAACAGCTGGATCTCTGCTTCCACCGTCCTTCGGGCGTACGCGTATGGGTGCAGGTCCTGGTCGAACTGGACCGTCGCGACGGTCTTCCGGAGCGTTTCGTCGTACTGTTCCGTGACATCACCCGCGAACGCGAGACCAGCGAGCGGATGGAGCTGCTGGCCCATTACGATCCGCTGACCGGGCTGGCCAACCGCCTGCTGTTGAGCGGGCAGGCCGCAGATGCCATCGCCGCCGCGCGCGCCAGCGGCAGCCCGCTGGCCATGCTGTTCATCGACCTCGATGGTTTCAAGACCATCAACGACAGTTTCGGCCATGCCAGCGGTGACATGCTGCTGAAGGCGGCCGCCATGCGCCTGCACCAGAACCTGCGTGGCAACGATCTGCTCGGGCGCTTCAGTGGTGACGAGTTCATCGTGGTGCTGCGCGACCCCGCAAGCGCGGAGGATGCCGGGCATATCGCACGCAAGCTGATCGCCTCGCTTGGAGAGCCGCTGCACGGTGAACGGATCACCCTCAAGGTGGGCGCCAGCATCGGCATCGCCATGCTGGAAGCCGGCCGCGAAGACTTTGATTCCCTGCTGCGGGCGGCCAATGCCGCCATGCATGCGGCCAAGGAAGCGGGCCGCAATACCTTCCAGTATTACAGTCCCGATGCGCTGGGCCGTCTCCAGCATCAGCTGGATATCGAGCATGCCCTGCACGGTGCCATCGAACGCGACGAACTGAGCCTGGTCTACCAGCCGCTCATGCAGGCCGATCCGGGCGGGCCTCCGGCGGTGGAGGCGCTGCTGCGCTGGCACCGGCCCGGCATTGGTTTCTGCAGCCCTGCCGAATTCATTCCCATCGCGGAAAAATGCGGGGAGATCGTCCGGATCGGCGATTGGGTGCTCAATGAAGCCTGCCGCCAGGCGGCGGTCTGGGATCGTAGTGGCCTGGCCTTCGACCGCATCGCGGTGAACGTGTCGGCCGTGCAGCTGCGCGAACGTGGTTTCGCCGAGCGGGTGATCGAGATCTGCCATGCCCATGGGCTGCCGCCCACGCGGCTGGAACTGGAGCTGACCGAATCGGCGCTCATCCGCGATACCGACGTGCTGCGCCATTGTTTCGACGTCTTCGAGCGCCATCGCGTGCCGCTGGCGGTGGACGATTTCGGTACCGGGTTCTCCAACCTGCATTACCTGAACCGGTTTCCGGTCGGCCGCCTGAAGATCGATCGCAGCTTCGTGCAGGACATGCTGCAGGATGCCGGTACCGCCGAGGTGACCCAGGCCATCGTCCATCTGGGCCATGCGCTGGGCATGAAGGTGGTGGCGGAAGGCGTGGAAACGCGCCAGGAAGAAGATTTGCTGCGCCGGCAGGGGTGCGATGAAATCCAGGGCTTCCTGTACTCGCGTCCGCTGGTGCCGCGCGAGCTGGCGCAGTGGCTGCGCGCTCCGCGCGAGGCACCCGTCGCCGTGTAATGGCGGTGCACCGGGCCATGCGCGGACAGCTCTGCCCAGCGGGAGCGGTGCCGCGCAGCGGGGCAGGAGCCCGTGCTAACCAGCGTTCACCTGGCTTGCGTCCAGGCCGAGATCCCATGCCACGCCGGCTGCCTCGGGGCAGGCCGGTCGCGCCGGAGCAGCGGCGGCCGCCTGCTGCTGCAGCACGGCCAGTTCACTACGCGCCAACCCCTCCAGCCGCTGCAGCTGTTCGCGTGTACCCACCCGCTGCGCGGACGCGGCGGCAGCCGCCGGTGCGGAGCGG
>Ga0160467_101174_pt1 | contig 12563 bp, 5 predicted proteins | sample HID1972I_E11MG_FD_108221 | JGI IMG/M metagenome (GOLD analysis project Ga0160467, IMG submission 108221) | Enriched pill bug-associated microbial communities from UW Madison campus, WI, USA - HID1972I_E11 MG | ecosystem: Host-associated > Arthropoda: Insects > Digestive system > Unclassified ...
AAATCCAACAATCTATGTCCTTCAAGGCATTTGGGCACGCCTACCGCCCCACTCTCGTACCAAGCGTAATAGGAATCAAGCATCATCAGAAAATGCTTTATGTTTTTATTGCCTCCTGTTTTGCTTTGATAATGCAACGACATCAAACCATTGATAAAGTTATGTAATGGTGCACGCTGCTCAAGCAAGCCCCCTAGCTTCTGCCTTAGTGAATTTACGCTATACGCAGTACCTTGAGTACGTATGACTTCACATTCTGAATAATAAAGCCCCTTTAGCGGAGTTACATGCTCGTTGCAAATAATTTTATACCTGAAAAATGCTCGCTCAAGCATTAAAACAATATCTCTGAACTTAACATGACCCAGTTCACTTGCAGCCAGCAATAGAGGAACACTGAGAGTGTGCCCTAAATGAACGACCAAGCTTGCCAACCGGGCTCTATCCCAGGGCGTCACAGGCCTTTGATCTGCAAATATCCACTCACCCTTTGTAAAAGCCCTGCAGCGCTCCACATCTGCATGAATAACTTTTAGCTGCGCGATGATATATTTTGCATCTTTCTTTTTTACTCCGCCTGGTGCCAACCCTTCGAAAAATGCCTCCATATATACATCAGCGAGTGCACCAGACCTAGCTCGCCTATATGCATGAGACTCATATATCCATTGTAAAAAATCATACGTTTTATTTGGCTTGTCCGACAGTATATCGTCCCAAATTTGTTCAGCCGCTAACTGCTCATCACCATAACCTTCCAAAAGCTCCAAGGTCTTAACCCTTAGCAAATCTCCATCTGTCAGCGAAACGCCCCGATCGTTAATTACCTGGAATAATCTATATGCATCTGGTTTGTTCTCCGCGACCATATGAAGCATTGAAAAATCGCTGAGCAATACATCATGTACCTGCTCAAGAGCGTCAACTTTCGCGGCAAAATCGTCACATTGATTTTGTACTTCTTTCAAATACGCAACAACTTTACCCATTGCGGATAATAACTTTTCATGCGAGTCAATTTCACAATCTGGTTCGTTTCCTGCCAATAAACCTCGAAAATAACCCTCATCTTTCTTAGACAAAGTGAGAACATTGGCACTTGTGACAACTCGATTAACCACCTGCTCGTGAGTAACAAATGATATCTTGAGATTTTTTATATAGTGCTCAACCCTTTTCCTGAGTTCGAGATCATCAAGAAAACCCGCGAGTTCACTAAAGACGTCCATCAGAGCATACCCGAACAACACAATTGTCGTTATTCGCTGCTGACCATCAACTAGCTGATAATGGACAGCATTAGCAACCCCCTCAATATCACTTTTAATGCTAAGAATACCGCCAAGGAAATGCTCACGATGCGCTCCACCTACACGCGAGCGATAACATACATCCACATCAGAAATGAAATCTTGAACGGAATCAGAATCCCAAGCATAGCCTCTCTGATATTTAGGGACGGAGAAAACCGTCTTATCTCCAAAAACATCTCCTACAGCAGCATGAACGGGCTTGATATTCATCCTTGGCGTCCTTTCGTTTACGAATCTAAAGTTCCAACGTCAGAGTAACAGGCGAAGAAAAAAAAGGCACTAAAACGAGCTTGTTACAACCGCACTCGTTGCTAACGAGACAATACGCCATTTCGGAAGACGCGTGACGACTTAGTTTGGAACGCCAAATAGAATCGAGGAATGGCCTGAAGAGCCGTGGGTAAGCGCACAGTGTAGAACCACTGCGATGTAGTTTGCGGCGATTTCGCCACTACGATAACTTACAGGGTCTTCACCGAAGAAGATGGTATCCTGGTTGCCTCATCTCAAGCTGTCCGCGTATCTGTCACCCCAGTCACTAGACTGGACCAAACTTTTATCAACAGCGGCGATTGCACTGCTCCGCTGTATTTAACTAATACTAATCGATTGCCCTATGTCCATTACCATAACAGGAGAACATAGGGCTACACCACAATCATTGAAAGAAAATATCACTCCTCAAACTTTAGAGGCCAAACATTTGTTGCATAGGTTTCAGCAAGATACAATTGTCGCTTGGCAATACTTTCAAAAGTCCACTCCCCTTTCTCCAGCCAACTGTGAGTATTTTTCGCCACACTGACTGGCAAGCTTAAGCCACTTCGCAAATAGTCCAAATTATCATCATTCTCAAATTTTACAGACAAAGCCTTGTTCTTCACCGTCTGATTGACATCATGAGGAAGCATAAGAAGATTGCCAATTCTATTTAAGTATCCACTATAACCTTCTTTTTCTTGCACTCCCAGCCACTCCATCCCTGGCTTCTTTGGCATTATAAACTCTACTCTCTGGGAAGCATTATTGTTACGCGGCCTCGTATCCAAAACTGGTTTGATGTAATTTTCTATTTTCCAAATTATGTAAAATGCTTGCCTAATATTGCTCACAGCAGCTCTTGAGAAATTCTCCACGAACCGCTCATCCGAACTTTTTCTCGAGAAATAATTCGACACTTCTGCGAGTGACAAATCCGCTCTTACCATCGCGGATGCCTCTCCAAAAAACTCTTGCAACGAACCCACAGAGTCTTTTGCAATAAGCCCCTGTCTAAACAAGTAGTTCTCAGCAAGAACTAGATACTTTTTAAGAGCCACGACATTTTCGCCGTGCTTATCCATTATTGCCATGATGAAAGAAGCACAGTGCGACTTCCATAGTGGATCTACAATTGCGTACCTCAAATCTTCTAACTCGACATCCCACCCTTTTAAATCACCAAGTAGGAACTGCCGCCAATTCAAGGAGTCCTTACTAAACTCTTGTGCAAAATCGAGCGCCCGTATTGTAGTTGACGAAAGCACCTTAGAAACCTCTTCAAATATCATCTCCTTTTTAACCCGCTCATGACGATACGTAAAAGAAAATTGAATTAACTGAGGCAAATCTAGCTTCTTATTATCAGGCTGACTTTCTGAATTATCTATAAAGACATCCCACAATCTTGTAACGCTTTCCACTACATTTCCGCCGGAGGACACTGCATGCTCCAACAAGACATTTTTAATAAGATCAGCTTGAGACAAATCTAGCCCCCGCTCGTTTAATGTCTCAAACAAGCGATATGCCAATGATAAATTAGCAGTACGAACTACCAAAACATAAAAAAACTCGGTCAAAGTCTCTACCAGATCTCTTATCCGAGATTGCCTCTCCTCTGAATCTTTGCCTTTCAACTCTTCTTCTATAGAGCTGTAGAAAAAATCGAACGCCCTAATAATATTGGCCTGAACCTCGGATTTTTTATCACCCGCTCTATCCCAATACTCTCGCTTAGATTCGACCGAAGGGTTTTCGAATAAACTATTGCAGTAAAAATCATCTTCCCTGTTCAACTTTAGGCGGGGAACAAAACCGGCATTTGGCGCCACAACACAATCAAGCAAAACATGCTCAAGCTTCAAGCGAATCTTTTGATCCATTATCTCGGAAGTATAAGATCGCAAACACTCCGAAAGAATTGTGATGGTAGTCAACCGCTGTTGCCCATCAATTATCTCCCATCTCGCGCTATCGTGAGACTGCTCTTGACCAATCACCACAATCGCACCTAAAAAGTGACCAATTGCATTACCACCAGGCCCTTGCTCCTTGACAGCAGTAATCAAGTCATCCCACAGCTTCTCGAGCTGTTCAAAACCCCATCTGTATTCGCGCTGATTAGGAGGTACCACAAAATAGGTAGACTTTATAAGTTCACTAACGCTTGTAGACTTCGTGGCCAATTGCTGACTTGGATTCATAATTAAAAACTCAACTAAATGGGATTAACTACCAAAGAAGAATGAAGATCTGCATCAAAATACAACTGCTTTGAAATATCTCCAAAAAAGTTATATTTATTTAAATTATCTAATGCTAACGATCCACCACAATTCAGCGAATGGTAAAAAATAAGAAGCCGTTCATTTGCGGATAACTGCGCGTTAACAATCGAGTAGTATTGCAACGGATTGCTAGGGCTTCGCACCTCTATGAAATCAATAATGCTTTTTAGAGATCCCACGTAGTGCCCAATAAACCTATCGTTATCAGCACTAAAAATCTTATAGGCCTGCGCAATTATTTCGCGCTCATCCCTACCAGTGGAATGATATTTCTTTACGTTCTCATAATTGATCTTGAGTCTTCGCAGCAATATACGAAACGCTCCCCGCCCCTGATTATAATCCTCTTTTTTCTCAGTATCTTCCAGATCTAAAGTCTTGACATTTTCATTATAAAGAAGAACCATGGAAAAGAAGGTATTTTCAAACGCCTGAACATTTAAATGAGCACTTTGTTCCTTCAGAGCAGAGGTAGAATGAGAAAGTTCTCGGGACTGGATAATTAAAGCGCCTAATATCGCAAACAAAGACAGCATCGCGAGTATCGGATTTAAAGTCCCTCCAAAGAAATCACCAAACTGCCCCCATGCAGCATGATCGACTAAATAGTCGCCAGCAAAATGCTTTTTATAAATTACAATGACACTTCCAGCACAAATTACTGCCACAGCTAATATGACCGCCGATACTTTTATCACCGCCGAGTCAAAAAAACCGGTGCCATCTTGAGCCTTATCCTGCATGTATCCATACCTTCTAATAATTTGCAGCAGCTAGGACTTCGCTATTACAAGTTAACGTTTCCAGAACTCATCCGAAACAGTTTCCATCAGCGATATTACATTACGCTTAGTAAAGATCCAAATCGTGTCACCCCCTGAAATTACGTTGCATGTCTTCGGCGCGCACGCTATCACTAGATAGTCAGAGCCAGAGGTTCCCCAGGCTGAGATACGCCCCAGTCTTCCCGCGCGCAGACAAGTTGAAGCCCTGCGCATCCTCATAATAGGCAATGCTGCATAGCAAGCTGCATACAGGTGATTGGAGCCAGTCAGCATGAAGATCGCCTGAGTCAGATGGACGGCTAGAATGTAGATCAGCCAGGATGAAATGTCAGCTTTAGCTGCAATGAATCTCAGCCCTCAGCGATACACATCAGAATTACCAACCTAAGAGATCGTAAAGGTGGGATATCTGGAGCGTAGCCTTCGTATTTTTGTAATTTTTCCGAAATCTCGCCAGTCGCTCTTATCAGAGACCACAACCGGAGTTCAGTAGCGGCGTAAGGGCAAGAATTCAGCTAGTCATGATGCGATTGCCCTAGAACGACTCAACCAACTTCTCGATATTGGCGCGCAACATGCCGAGCTCAAGCGTAATCTGTCGCGCCCCAAGCATGCGCGATGGGTTGGTGAAGCACTTTGCCACGGGTTCCTTAGCGGCGACGCGATAAACGCGCCACAACTCATAACGCTCACGCTCACGCAGTGCCTTTTCAAATTCTCTGCGGGGCCAGTCAAATCTGCCATCCACACCTGTAGTCGATTTCACTTCAATCCACCGCGGCTCCCCGTTGATGTCAATGGAGCGGATGTCATGGTCGGCACCCGGATCGTCTTGCGATGTCCATACGACGTACAGCTCAGGTTTCGCATAGCCCATATCTCGTACTTTCTGAAGCTCCATGCGATAGACCAGTTCCTCACCACGTTGCCCCACGCGACTAGCCCGTTCATTCTCCGCAGCCGTGGGTGGTAGCCATACATTCGTGGTTCCACCGCCACCACCTCCCCCTCCTCCGCGTAGTTCGATTTCTACTCCTTGGGTCGGCGCGACCGTTAGTAAGACATCTTCGAGATTCGGCAAAGCGAAAGTAGGTGCCGCAGGTGGAAGCGCAGGCGGAGCGTTAATTATGCGCGGCGTAGCTGTATCAACGGGCTGGACCGCGTCGCTGCTAGTCGAACCAGAGGTGTTGAGATTGTCGAAGACCTGACGCAATGCAAGCTCCTCAAAATCCTCATCACTTTCGTCATCGTCATCGTCTTCGAGCTCGTTGGCCTCCTCATCATCCGCGATCGATCGGAAGCTATTGGAAAGCCCCATCAGCTCTAGATACTCTCTTAACTCCTCAAGCGTTCCACAAAGAAGAAGCGGAAGAAATGCGTTGGCGATGCTGCGCATCGTCGCCACGCTGGTAGCGCCAGCGATTTCTGCAAGCGCTTCAGCAAGCAATAGTTGAAATCTACTTTTGGTCTTTGGCGGAATGACACAGACCTGCCCAGCACTGACCGCTACCTGAGCAGGAACGACAACGCTCGTCCCAGCCACGCTGTAGCGACGCTCCATACTCGAAAAAAAAGCAATGTCACGAATACTGAGGAGGTCCCTTTTGATCATGGAAAGTGACGCTGGCTGGAAACCTGAATGACCATGCCGATTTCGATAGGCAACTTCATACAGTGCGCGCGCAAGAAGCGGTCTATGCAGAATGGCGATGACGCGCTCGGCCTGTTTAGGCTTGAACCAAAGTGGTGGTCGACACGAAGAACCGAGTACAGCCTCACTTGTACCAGCGATTGCTGACAGTGGACGAATGCCGAGACCTGCAAAAAATGAGCGCACGTGTTCGGTTCTGTCAACGACTCCGGTGGCACTGTCGGCATTTCGAAGTGCTTGTTCGAGTGCTGGAAAATCTGGTTCGAGGAGTTTTCCAGAACGCAGCTCACCAAGAGTGAAGAGTCGCGCTCGATCGTCGATCAAGCAGCGAACGTCCTCAAGCCCTGAGGGTAAGCCAAAGCTCCTACGTAGGCGGTAAGCCTCTAGTAGGATGGCCCGTCTATCCGATGTTAAGTGGGTGTCAGTTGCCCATGCGGCTGCCACATTTCGGAAGAAGCGCGACCAATGCGTATCATTAGGCTGACTCGCAGCGCCAAGCGCAAAATATGCATCTCCGACTGCGTCGGGATGTTTGTAGAGAGGGAACACCTCGCCTAGCGGGGTTGCCGTCCTGGAACCAACTAGGATTTCGGAGGGCGGGTAGAAGCCGTCGTGAACCCAACAAATCCGCATATTAAGAAATTCAGATTTGTTGCGCCGCTCGCGCTTAATGGCCTCCACAAGCGCCGGATATATCAAATCAGGCCGATTAGGAGCCCGTCCCTCTTGCATACGGCGATTGAGAATATCGACCAAAATCTCCAAACCCGGTGCGACTGAGAGTTTCAGCTTACGATATAGCAGATCATGACTCCCCCCGACAATTCGGTGGTCGTCATCGATGCATAAACGATTGGCCCTCGTGTCGAGGTGAAGCATGCAAGGAGCCGTAGGCTGACCTGATCGCGACATCAGACAGGGGATTACCTGCAGTTCATCTACGACCGCAGGAATGAGCAAATTGAAATTTTCGGTAAGCAGCTTTTCAAATCGTTCAGCTATCTCAGGACGCTCGGCAACCAATCGAGCGTAACGGACGAGATCCGAGCCATTTAGCGAACTACGAATCCGCAAGCGCGCGATCAATCCTGACGCCTTAAGCATCTCCTTCGATGGGGCATCTATCGCCGCATCGAGCTGCGTTGCCAAGGGCTTTTTGAGGTACACCATGGTAGACGGCGCTACCCACTGACCACGCTGATTCTTGACAATAGGATTGTTGCGTAATGCTGATAGAACGAGACGGCTAATCGGCTTCTCGCTGGTCAGTAACTTCCGGTAGAGCGTTTCTCGCTCCCGGTCATCGCCTACTGCGGAGGCGGAGCGGCCAGCGGCGTCAATCAGCCATTGCTCTTCGTCGAATGTACGGCAGTGACTTGAAATTGATTTGCATTGAATGAGATCTGGATGGAGCCGGTTGGCCACAGGTTCCGGGCAATCGAGCCAAAGATCTGGGCTTACGATCATCAGTCGAACAGCGGGTAAGAGTTCACCAACAGCATTCAAAGTCGAAGCAGTATTACCCAAGTCGGCTTTATTCAGCTTACTCAATCGTCGCGGATAAGCCGACAACGCCAAAGCTTGGCGTTTCTGCATGTCTATGCCGGTCATGGCACCAAGATAGTTCGTAAAGGAGTAATTCGCGTCGTTGCCAATTTTGGTCTCAAGACCCTTTAAATCATCACCTGCACATCGCAGCCTTACTAACGAAGAAATTGTGAATTGCTTGGCACCGCATTCTACCGCCAAGCTGGACAACGCCTCGTCGCCCGAAAGCTTAGGGACCAGATAGCGATTAGCACTGAGAAAACCGTGCAGCTCGGGATCCGTAGGAAGCACGATCTCAGTCGCGCGGGCGAAGTGAGGATTGGATGCATCCCCTGTAGGCCAGCAAGCGTCCGTCGCAAGGCGCTGAGCTATTTCATTTGAAAAGCGCGTCGAGCTGGGGTTGCCGTTGCTAACGAGTGCCTTGAATGCGTCCGCGCCATATCTGTCGAACCAATCAGTTTTGAGAAGATCAAGTGTCAGCTCGACGGCTTGGTCGATAAGCCAGTCGTTCCAGACGTGGTCGTTTATCCCGCTTCGATCCGTGTTGAGTTCGAATGGAGCACTGATACTGACGGCACAGCCAGTGACGGACGAGGGTGCTTTCAATGGATAATAGAAGTGACCAAACTGCCGGAGATCGATTCGCCGGCGAATGATCGGGACCGACACCGCGATACGTAACTTTCCGCCAGGTTGTCTGTAATATGCCGGAAAAGATCGTCCTGAAAACCTTTCAGGAATTTCGACCGTCCGCAAAAACTCCTCCTCCTGAAACTGGATTCGCTTGCCATCTTGATCGACGAGCGCACCTGCCCTCTTCGTCATAGTGACGCGCGCAGCAAAGGAGCGCTCGCGTTTGGCGTCTTGTTTCCAATAAAGCACGCGACCAGTGCGGACCGATCGAATGATGACCTCACGCAGTCCGCTTTTTTTTCCAGCAAGTGCTAGTTTGACTAGCGTGTCCGGCATGCCTGCAGCCATCATATCGAGGGCATGCGCCTCTCTTTCGACGCTAAACGCCTCCAGCAGCTCTGTCGACTTAAGCCTATAAGGCACGTGAACGCGAACACCCCTCCGCCGGGACGCCGCCGGGTCTCGTTCACGGCCTGTTTCTTGTGTTTGAAGATCAAGCAATGCGACCTGCCCGCCTGATCGTACGTGTATTTGATCGCCAAAACGAAACAACGAACGTAATCCGAAATTCTTGGAGCCGATACCATTTGCTTTCGGCGCCACGACCTCTTCTTGCCGGCTGCCCAGCACATTGCCCGTACCGACAATCACAGAGAGCCGCTCCCACCCATTGCGCTCTATATTTCGTCCAGTACCGACCACCTCAAGCGAATGGCCTCCGAAGTTGAGCGTCAGTGAAGCTCCGCCGCCGTCATATTCGTTTTGGACAAGCTCGCGCAGGACGTCACTTGCATCATGTCCTGCAACAAACTGCTCAATGAAACTCGAGCCAATCCTGGTTCGCCGGCTCCCGCTGAAATCAGGTGGTACGTATTCGGCTTCTGCTGAGGGTTGATGGATGGGTGCCTTTCCTTGGTTACGTGCAGGTCGGTTAGCCGTGTTGGAATCAGTCGTAATTTCCGACGCCTCTGACTCATCGACTGCCAATAAATCCTTCAAACGTAGCACCTCGCGTTAGGTGGATCGCAGTCTTGGAGTTCACAACTCTTCGCTGGCGTGTAGTGGTTTATCGAACCTAGATTAGGTTGCCCTATAAGTTCCAGCATCCATTCGATCCTACGAAAGGGCATCGTATCGAGCACTTCAAGGAGCAAATGGGAAAAACCTCCTAACTGATCCAGTAGGTGGTGCTTTAGCGTTAGCTCATAAAGCCGAACGGGGACATGTACACGCAAGCTGCCATCTATTGCGCGCGCGTATTGGCTATGGATCGTCAATCGTCGTACCTGACTATGCTCGAATAGAACAATGACACTTTGCCATCATGGTAGCGCCGGTTTGTCTTCTTTATTGCCCTAGACCGATCTTTTTTATCGGTGAGATAAATTCACAGGCATCGCTGAGTAAGCTCGACACGCTCCCGACTCACACCGACCGCACTTAGGATATCCACTCATCTCCATATCGTCTTCCGAACGACCAAAGATTTGCCATAGACGGGTTGTTCGCCCGTATAAGGAGGCGTACCGAATACTAGCCACTGCCATACTTGAGTCCGTCAGAAATCACCATTCGCGATCGCTCGCACACTCGGCGCGAATGAGGGAGGAAAATGGGGCATAACTCGTTTTTTGAGCTAAAACCACCTTGCTGAAGCCCAGTCAAAACGTTCTTTGGAGAGAGCGACCTTAACTGTATTTACAGGCTTCCGGCTTACCACGCTTCGCGGCGCGACTCAGCATCAACCGCAACCGATCTCCAAATCGGCAACCCTTTAACAAACCTACTCGCGCCTTCTGACTCTTGCACTGATACGAGTTGCCCGGGGGAAACGAGAGTCGAACGCCTTTCAAGTGGCATATCTACAGAGATCCAAGATATTCGTGGGAGTAAATGTGGGAGTATTTTTTAGACATGAAAAAGCCCAATCTTTTCAGATTGGGCTAAGTCATTGAAAAATATGGTCGGGACGGAGTGATTCGAACACTCGACCCCTAGCACCCCATACATAGGGTCGCTGAATGTTCAAAATTTATCCGCTAGCCATGCCTGCAGGGCGAATAAAAAACCCGGCGCGAGGCCGGGTTACCCACCCTCTCCAAGACGCAGCCCCCAAATGAGAGGGATGGAGAGCTGACAAGAGAGTTCGGGGGCGAGATATTGCCAAATGGTGTCATTCTGCGCAATAGAAGCCTCTCTCCTCCCCTCTCCAACATTTCATGTAATTTGTGAACTCCACGCACCCAGAAGTAGCCCATGCCAGATGCACTTAAGCAAGCGGCGACATCCGTTGTCACCGCTCGAAGACAGCACCTCAGCTTGAGCCCAAGGCAGTGCAAACGATCCGTGCAGTCATGTCGAAATTTTCCAGACTGAGCACATCGATTGGCGAACGACCTTTTAGTCGTTCATGAGGCTTACATAGAGTGCGGTAAAGCCTCCATGCATCCGCATCCGGAAACCGCATCAGCACCGCGAGAACCAATTTGTACCGCAATGGATCAAGCTGCCAATCGGGAATGCGCTGACCGCGATTCCCCAGGCTCAGAGACAGTAGGCGCCGAGCCTTAATATCGCGATTGATCTGATCACGGGATTTGCCGGCCAGCCTGGCGAAAACCAGCAACGGCAAGTTACTCGAAGCCTCAAACGTGGCCAACATTTCCGCGCGCTCAGACTGGATGTCAGACATGTGAGAGTTATGAGCTTTTTCAGTCCGTGTCGGAGCAGCCACGACAGGCAATCGGCTGGACTCCATGGGGGCACTCTCGCGACTGTCTAGCATCGCCGCTGGCGTGGTCGCCGGTGGAAAGCTGCTGTACAGAACGGCATTTCCCTTCGCGTTTTCCAGTAACGGCAACGACGCTGCGCCCTCTAAACGAATAGTCAGCGGAGAGCTTGCCGCTTTCAGCTGGCCCTGCCCCCACAGATCCAGACGGTTCGCCCAATCCTGCATCATGGTCCAGCGCTGCTCCACGTATTCCGCGTGATTGTAGGCCGCACTCACCTTATCCGGATCGGCATGAGAAAGCTGGGCATCCACCCACACCTTCGGGTATCCGATCTCGTTCAATGCCGTCGAGATCGTCGCCCTCATGCCATGCCCCGTGAGTTGATCGACGTACCCCATACGGCGTAGCGCGCCATTCAGAGTGTTCTCACTGATGCGCTTGCTCAGGTCGCTTCGATGCGCAAACAAGTAGCGCTGTGCGGGGACAACCTGGTCCAGCAAGTGACGCACGATGTCTAGCGCCTGAACCGACAGCGGGACAATGTAGGGTGGGACATTTTGGGCCTGCTTCCCTGGCTTCCGCATCGCTAACTGGAGCTGCTTTACCACTTCCGCCGGTATGACCCACAAGCGCTTCTCCAGATCGAACTGATCGGGTGTCGCCAATCGTAACTCGCCCGTGCGGACACCCGTCAGCAACAACAATCGAAGGCCAAGGCGTGTTTGGTTGGCACCGCCGTAGTGTCGAAGAGCAGCCATCAATCCCGGGAGCTCGTCCATTCGAAGAAATGGATTGTGTGTAACAGGCGGTTGGGGAAGCGCGACCACATCGAGATCTGAAGCCGGGTTATGTTCCAGCCCCTCAATCTTCACCAGCGCATAGCGAAACAATTGGTTGAACCAAGTCCGACATTTTTCGGCTGTCGTTAACGCCTTGCGCTGTTCGATCCTGCTCAGCAAATCCAGCAGATCATGACGATTGATGTCGTAGACGGACCGCCCACCAAGCGATGGCAGGATGTCTTTATTGAAGATTCTTAAGATTTGCGAGAGCGTGCTCTGGCGGCCTTCCTTCAGGCTCAGCCGGCGAAACTCGACCCACTGATTGAACACTGCCTCGAAGGTATGCTCTCTCGCTGAATGAACAGCAAGCCGCTGCTGTTTGCGATGCTCATAGGGATTGATGCCCTGGGCAACCAAGGCACGTGCTTCATCACGACGGGTACGGGCTTCTTTAAGCCCAATTTGGGGGTAACTACCGAGTGACATGCGCTTCTGCTTGCCTGCCCAGTAGTAACGGAAGAGCCAGACTTTTCCGCCTCTGGCCGTCACATTGAGTGTGAGACCATCACT
>Ga0160467_101175_pt1 | contig 12552 bp, 8 predicted proteins | sample HID1972I_E11MG_FD_108221 | JGI IMG/M metagenome (GOLD analysis project Ga0160467, IMG submission 108221) | Enriched pill bug-associated microbial communities from UW Madison campus, WI, USA - HID1972I_E11 MG | ecosystem: Host-associated > Arthropoda: Insects > Digestive system > Unclassified ...
GAAATATCCCTACGGGATGGTAAAAGTTTATAATTACCTTTAAGATAATAATTAAAAACTAACTCTCTTTCTAACATTTAGACAAGAAAGTAATAATGACAGTCTAACCTCTTAACAATTTAACCCTCTAACCTCTTAACAATCTTATCTGAAGGTTTCTCGATTTTCAACAGATGAACAAATGCCGAAGGCGGAACCCCCATTTCATTTTTAAAAGCAATGGAAAACTTACTGGGAGTGGAAAAACCACTTATATCCGCCAAATGCGAAAGCTTATAATCCAGTAGTGCGGCGTCTTCCTTTAAAATTGTGACAATATATTCGATTCTTTTGGACTGTATATAAGAATAAAAATCTTTGCCCCGATACTTACGGATGATATAAGATACATAACGCTGATTACTCCCGAGCAGTAGCGCTAAAGAATTGAGAGAAACACTTTTTTCAAGAAAAAAATGTTCATTTTCTAATACACAGAACCCATGTAATAGGCGCGCTTCAGTATCCTCAGCTATTTGGACATCTTTAATCTTACTGCTTGTGTTATTTTCGACAGATGCATTGTTTACCGCTATCTTGTCAATTTCAGGAGGTACATTTTTCAATAATTGATAACTTACCTGTTGTTTCTTTTTAAATAAATAGAGGTATATCAAAATACTTATTAATGCCGATACCAGAAAAAAAGCAATGCTTATGGCCAACTGATATTTATGCTTATAGTCTTCTTTAACAGCACTGATATTCTCCAATAACCTATCAGAGACTTCATATGCCATATTAATCCTGTCCTTTTCCAGTGCAGTTGCTTTCAGAATATAAGCATTTGATTTTTCCAAATCTCCAGACTTGAAATAATAACTCATAAAAGAATGATATACCAGTATTTTAAGATCATATATCCCGGCAGATTCGAGATAGGGCAACGTCAAATTAAGATAATGATATGACTGTTGTAAATTTCCTTTTTTCATCTCCAATTCAGCTATAGACTGATAGACATACGGCCTTAGATCAGGATCCATAAGCTGTAAGGTTTCCTGAAGCATATCATCCGCTAGCGCTAATTGATCCTGATGTAGATAGCAATGCGCCAGCAATCGACTATTAGCAGCCTTTACGAAATTCGTTCGTTCATTCCTTGCGGTACCATGTACAATTAATTCACGTGCCTGCTGCAAAATACTTTCGGCAGCGCTATAATTCTTGCTAGTAAATTTATGAAGGGCAAGTTCGTGCAGTAAATTAATCTTCGTGAGCGTATACATAGGTGCCTGGGCCGCGGCTTCATTCGCTTGTTCCGATAACATTAAATACCGTTCCGAGGCCTTCAGTAGTCCGAGTCCTCTAAAAGCAGTGGCAAGAAATCCTGATGTAATTACGTCCCAATTCGTATCGAGTGCAGTAGTAGCCATTTGATTGGCTTTCATTGCCTGCATGATGGCATTTCCGACATCTCCCATCTTAAAATATAGATTAGCGGATAGCATAATTGCCTTTATACGCTCTTCATCATTAACCGCAATAACAGCCAGGGAGTCGGCCGCTATTTGGGCCTGCTTGATATCGGATGGTTCCCTTAATATAGAAACTCCTGCATTCAACCGATTAAAATCGCTATTCTCTAAACCAAAAACATAATAACTACAGACCAAAAGTGTCAATAATATTAAAAAAAATCTCATTTTAAAAATTCAATAACATGCTGTACAATCTTTTAATTTAATATCAATACTGTCAGCATCTCTCTCCTTTTTACACGAAGATCAGTTATCCCCAGCCTCCTACGAGCCAACCAATAAAGGCCGATAAGAGTATACTGAGCACAATCATCCAGCGATATTTATCTTTTTCAATTGATTGATGCCTTATGTTATCAGCATTAAGATCCATATAATCGTGCACTGCTCTGAGATTATTCGATTCGACGACCGTATCCTTTGCCTTGGCAAACTCTTTTCTCAAGTGCAGTAATGCGAGTTGCGATAGCAGATATCCTTGTTCATTCCCGTCAACTTCCCGTCTACCCAGAAAGTCATTCAGTGCCTTATCTAAATCACCATCAAATGTTAATTCGGACGATGGACAATGTTCATTTATCGTTTTATCAAGTTTATGCTCCAGTTCCAAAAGAGCTACAAGTAGTGATTTTGCATCATAAGTTTTTGACGTCATTCTTTAATAGATATTTAGCTTTTAATAAAATTGCACACTGCAGTTTTGTTAAAAGTACAGTATCTAGCGAAATTGTACAAAAATAGCGATGATCACAGCAAGCGCATATCCCATTATCCATCGGCATAGTGTATGTGCTCGCACGATCTATTTAATCCGTATAGTAGATTCCTTTCTTAAAATCCTCAGCCATATAATAACCTTTTTCACTTTCATCACCATCCACAAGCCTCTTTACTCCTCCTTCTCTTTCCATATCTAGCTGGTGTAATTCCTCATAATCCTGGGTATAAAGCGCTTGTGGAACTACATTTATATCAAACATAATTTCTTTCACTGGCCCCTTTTCAAAATTGCCATAAAGAGTAATATAATGCTTGACATAACCCACGTTTTTGGCACTGTTATAACGTAAGGTCAAAATACGCTCCTTGCCGACAGGAATACTAAATGTCTTCTCATCAGCATTTATCTTGAGGCATCCGCAGGATGTAATAATATCCGTGATCATTAAAGGGTTTTCACCGTTATTTTTCAACCTAAAAGCGATATCCTTCTTTTGCCCGGCTAGAATAGGATAATAGTGTCGGTCATTATCCTCCACTTCCACAGAAGTCTTCTTATCCAGGACATTCATACAGCCCGTTAAAACCAACAACGAACATGTAAATAATATAAGTCTAGTGTATTTGTATTTCATCACAAGCGATAACTGAGTTATTAATATCTTTATTTTTTTCAATCCTAATCTGTAATTTATCATCCGAATCCATCGCGATGGGGTATAACAAGCCCGCTATATTATTCTGATAATAATATTTATCCTTAGTGAACGAGGCGATCAGCACATTGTTCTTAAAGATTGATACGCTTTCTGGAGGCAGCATACGGTGATCTTCATTGAGCAGGAACCGCATCCGGATTTCCTTTTCCGCCGCCTCAGCACCAAAATTATCGACTGCTACAGTAATGGATTCGCCAGCAAGAAACCAGCCCTGGTTAAAGTCCGAAGCAAAACCAGGCATACGGTCGCTCAACAGTTTTGATTCTTGCATCAACGCTCCTGTAGCTATGCTTGTCACGCGGAGCGAAAGCGGATATCCTATTTTCAGAACACTCTTTTTTAACCCCTGCCATTCCTGCACATAAGTGGATAGCGCCCCTCCCGTTTCTTTATACCTGGTCAATGCCGGAAAATCTTTATGCTGTCCAATTCTAGCCAACGCTTCATCCAGATTCATATCAAATGAAAAGCCATATGCTCCATTAGGTACAAAATGATTTCCTGAAAACCCTTCCTCATAACATATCTGTAGATAAGTATAGCTCCATGCAGTCATCATCATGCTGATTTTCTCCCTTTCTTCTCCCTGAGCTGTATTATATTTCTCCTGTATACCACGATACAGAGCCAAAAACTTGCTAGTGTCCAAATAATCTGCCACTGCAGTACGAAAGGGAGTATAGATCGGTATATCCTTTTCTTTCTTACTACTGGCTGACTCCAGTTCGAGATAATAAGTAGCCAATAAAGCTCCTGTATTCGGGTAAAAACGTTTATAGAACCTTTTCACAAGATCTGGAACAGCCACCTCTGGATACATCATCAGACCAGCAAGAACATAAGTTTTCACATCATCGAACGGCGAATAATCATATCCGCTACCATTCATAAATATGCCGGTCACACCATGATCAATAAAAAAGGGCAACTGTGCTTTCACGCGGTACAGCATCGGGAAAGGGGACAGATAATCATCAAAATTTGAAATATAATCCCAGAGAAAGCGTTGCTGGCATTTCTGCTTCCACGCCTCCAGCATACCGATAAACTGCTGCACTTCCTTTCTTTTCAGATCAAGCCGATTATTTTTTGGCAACTCTATGGTACTCAGAAAAACACCGGTGTTGGCACGCATCATCACCTTTGGGGCTACTGCAGTAGTGCGGTATGCGGTTGTAAAGAAATCATGTTCTGGAAATTTTTCACCAAGCCTGTTCAATAAATGTACTACTGCTGCTGTTGCACTTGTTGTTGTATTGCCCAGTTTCATACAGGTAGCGCATGTGCACACCTGGTCATTATCGTTGGGTGCAATCATAAATTTTTTAGATTCACGTTCACCTGTACCATATTCTTCTACAATAAAATGACTGAGGGCGTCAAAAATATGGCTCGACGAAAAGCAATATTGACCTTTTACAGGCTTACCATTAACAATCGCCTGCACCTCATCTAAGTTGTTACCGTCCAAAACCTGTTTCAGATTATGACCCCAAAGTCCCCAGTCGCGATCGATGGTATTTGTAGCCAATAGCCCCGAATAATCTTCATCCATATTGGGCAGTAAATGAGGATCTCGATAGACCAGAGGGAACAGTACCGAAGCGCTGGAAAAGTCAATATATGATGGTGGCAGATCTGCTACATCCATTTCCGGGTGATAATTCCCTAGATGATCGATCAACATATAGATCATCCATTTAGCAGTACTTATATCTTTTATATAGAGCGACAATTGCTGCGCCTCATTTCTAATCTCGTAATTAAATTTAAGATCAGGCACCAGTTCTACATAAATGGTATTTCCTGCAGCTAGAGGTGTGGCTGTGTCAGATCTTACCAGCTGCAATAAGCCCTCCTTTTTTAGACGTTTCGAAAGATGCAGATACAGGTAGTCGGCCATTGCAGTACTTTGCTTATCTCCATTGGAAACGATCCGGTAAGCGGCGGCTCCAAAGTCAAAATCCTGTTGCCCTTTACAACTGTTCGAGCATACCGTTACGATAAACAGTAGTAAAACAACCTTAAAACGATACATTCAAATGGAAATATAAGTTATAGAGATTCCGATAGTTCACATTCACAGGCGACCTGTCGGTTTGGAAATTATACCATGTGCCCAATACTCCGGCATTTACATTTCGGGAGATATTACGTCCGAAGCCGGCCCCTACCATCGCGTTAAACACGTTAAAACTATTGTAGAGCTGATAGTCCAACAGATCATTATCCGGCGAATTTCCTACACTGGCTACCGCCATTATATAGTTTTTAGGGCTAGCCATAAAGTACTGAGCCTTTGTAGAAAGACTGTACAGATAGCTTCCGCCCGTCTGTCCATCCAGATAATAATTATTCAGTTTGGCAGACAGCTTAAAATCTGCGATGTCTTTTGTTGCCCCTAGGTTCAGGTTAAACATATTTTCTCCCAAAAAGAAGTTCCGGTATCCGACCCCTCCTTCTACTTCCCAGGTGGGTTTCCATTGGTATAATGCAGCAACATTCAAGGCAGTCCTTGCAAAATACTTATTTGCCAGAGCAACATCCATTCTCGAGCTCCAGCGCCCGTTCCATGGTTTCGTCCATTCAAATTGACCTTGAATACCCTTCCCTTCTTCACGACCAGCATAATTTACACGACCCACATAGAAAGAGCCATTGCTTGTTGACCTGCTATATTCGAAAGATGAAATGGTGGAAATAGCATCATCATCTCCATATCTTGCACGCAGATGCTGGATCCCCACATTATTTTTATGAGCACGCTGGCTCAGATAGAGGAGGTGAGCTTTAAATTCATCCACCTCAAGGAGTGAAGGCTCATAGAATTTTTGATAATAATAGGCCGAATCATACAGTTTTAGGCCTTCAAAAGCCAGACCTCTGCTATATTTAAGCAACTTATTATTTTCATCATAGCGCAATGCAGTATCAATGACTGATAAAGCCAGAGCATGATTTTTTTGTTTCAGTAACGTATCCGCATAGCGCGCTGTAGTGCCCGTAAATGACTTGACCAAAGGTTCGTGGAAGGGATGGTCCACCACTTGATTCCGGAGCAGTTCCCACGATGCCGGCAACTGCGCTGGCTGATGGCTCATCGCTGCTGCCACTTTGATTTTAAACAGCATATCCGTCTTATAATGGTTCGTTGCAAGCTGGGCATAACGGAACATCGCATCATAATCTTTCAGTTGCTCATTGATATTGATCATCGCCAATAATGCTTCCTGATGGTACGGATCTACAGCGAGCCAACGTTCAACAAAAGCATGTGCCTGATCGATTTTGTATTCTTCCCGCAAATTTTTAACTACGGGAGCGGCAAGTTCCCCATAATTTATCAGATAACGCGGTCTATCATAGTCCGAAGCCCCATCCAATAGCTGTGCATAAAGCATCAGTGCATATTCAAAACGTCCCTGCCTGTAGTACAGATCTGCTTTTTTACTCCTTATATCCCGATTTCCGGGCTGGTCTAACAGCATTTCATCCAAGATAACAATCGCATCCGAATATCTTTTATCAGTAACATATGCGCTGTAGATACCTTGTTTAGCAACCGCGACAGATTCTTTATCTCCATAACGGATGGCATCATTCCAGTCTGATAGCGCCGCATTAACCTGGCCTTCCTGCAGATTTTGTTTTGCACGCTGCAGACTTATGTCCACATAAGCATACCGCAGGTCTGCATCATTTGGATATTTTGCAAAATAGGAACGAGTTAAGTCTGTTGCTTTCCTTTGATTTCCCATCCTTTTATAAACCATCAGCTCTTTCATATCGAGTTCTTTTCGATTACCGGCCCTATGGCGGTGTTTATCGAGCACCTGTATCGCGTCCTCATATTGCTGCACGGCAACCAGGTTATTAAACACATGGTTAAAAGCCTCTTTATTGGCCGGCGATCCGTCAAATATTTTTCCATATAAATTATCAGGATCATTATTTTTCGCCGCGCGGGCAGCTTCAATTAGAAAGTAACGATATTGATTTCTAAGATCTCCTGCAGCTCCAGCTTTAATCTGGCTGTTTAAAAAATCCAAAATTTCAGGATAGCGTTGCTGCTGTTCCAGAACTGCTATCTTTTTTGTAATAAATTGGTTATTTCCAGGAAATTGGTTTAGCGCACGTTCCGAATACATCAACGCGTGGGAATAATCTCCCGCCTTGATATAACTATCGATAACGGTCAGATAAGCATCTGTATTTCGAGGCTTTTCATCGACCAGTTTCTTCGCTATTTCGATCGTTTGATCAATTTTTCCAGATCTCCGTACTTCATCAGTTCGCTGCTCCGCAAGATAAACCTGGTCCTTGGACAGATCAGCATCTTCGGGATAGATCTGCATGATTCTTTTCAACAAACGATCTGCTTCTACCTGGTTTCCCATGATACGATAAAGTCCTATTTTCTTTCTCCACAGCCCTTTCCAGTACGGATTAACCTCTAAAAGTTCATTGATATAGCAAATTGCACTTGAATAGCGCTTAGACTCGGTTTCCACTGTTACCAACATTTGCTTAGCCTCTACATTTCCGGGTATATAATCCAACGATTTTACCAATTCGTACCTCGACTTGTCGTAAGCCTTATGGTGTAAGTAATACTTCCCCAACAGCATGCGCATATCGGAATCACGCGGACTTGCTTTGAGATTAGATTCGGCTATTTTCTTACCTTCTTCCCATTTTCCTTTATTATAAAGCTCATTGATTTGTTTTGCTTCCTCATTTCTTTCGGATATTTCCGTTGCACGCTGTGCAAATAAAGGAGTAAAACCGTATATTGATCCCAAAAATAGGGCGATAATTCGTGCGTATTTAAATCTTTTCAACATGACTAACAGTATTTTCTTGATTAGTTTGAGAGAATCCTTTTCGGGTCATTTTACCCCACTTAAAGTCGCTTCTCGTTAAGTACTGTATATATCCGCGGAGTGTAAAAATCACGATTAGCGGATGATAAAGTATTGCCTCAAATGCTGAAAACAGAACCAGCTTGAGATATTCGGAAAAATTTTTGTACAATTTGCCCAAAATCAGGTCGCACGATACCGTGATTACAGATACTGTAAAACCAATGAGATAAGCATAGAGCAGCATCATCCAAAACGTATCAAAGTTAATCTGATGAGTAAAAAGGAGATAACCCATGACGATGAGCCCTGTAAACTCAATAATAGGTGCTAAAAATTCAAAAATCAAGATATAAGGCATGACCAATAGCCCCAGACGACCATAATCTTTATTGAAAAGAAGTCTCCTATGATCAATCATAAACTGGAGCAGTCCTCTTCCCCAGCGGGTACGCTGTCTATTCAATACTTTTAAATTTGGAGGACCTTCTGTCCAGCAGCAGGTATAAGGGCATTGTACAATGCGATAAGGTTTATTATTTTCACGCATATAAGCGACCATACGAACAGTCATATCCATATCTTCTGCATGCGAACCAGAATCAAATCCGCCCGTACTGATGACGACACTCGTATCAAACAAGCCAAAACCTCCAGAAACATTCGGGATAGCATTTAGCATCGACCATCCCATTTTTGCCACCAGATAGGAGCGTAAATATTCGGTTTCCTGAAAAAGAGGAATCCATGCATTTGGCGGTTTTGCCCGCGTTATACGGCCATTTTCTATTGTACATCCATTCACCATCCGCATGGTTGCACCCACCGCAATAACCTGTTGTTCAGAATCCAGAACCGGAAGAATAATCTTAGTTAAGGTATCTTTTGCCAAGATACAATCAACATCCGTATTGATAAAATAATGATACTGCGCCACATTTACGCCAGCGTTCATAGCGTCGGCCTTGGTATAACCATTCACCTTATCCACAACCACAAGCTGACTATAAGCAGGATTTTTAGATCGGAGAATACGTTTTACAGGCTTACAATTTACCTTATAAACATAATAATAGGGTACTTCTTCCAGCTCAAAGCTATCAATAAGCAAAGCTAGTGTTTCATCTTTACTACCATCATTAACGATGATTACCTCAAATTTGGGATAATCCAGATTCAGCAATGAATGCACACTGTCGACAATAATAACTTCTTCATTAAAGGCAGGTGCGACAATGGAAATCCCGGGTGCTTCATCGGGAAATTTTTTAAGATAATCCTCTTCCTTTTTGGAATAACGATACCGATATTTTGACGTATTGTAATAACTCAGGACGATGAGGGTGAGGTACAAAACCGTCAACGCACTAGCGTAAAAATAAATAAGATAGGTAAAAAAATAAATCATGTCTGCGCTATTAAGCTTTAATAAGTTGTTCGGCAAATACTTGACGAATAATGATCTTTTCGCTTTCGTTTGCTTTATTCTGAAGCATCAGCAAATTCTCCTCTCCCATGCTGCCGTGTTTTTTAATGGATCTGGCGATCATTATCTTCAAACTGTCGTCATATGTCCTTTCATAAGTTTTCAACAGAAATTGAAGCGCGTCATCTCCTTTCATAGTTCCCATACTTATCACAATCGCTTCCCGGACAGGAGTCGATTCCAGTTCATAACGTTGCTTTAGATGCTCTACCGCAGGTCCATAGGCTAAGGTGCCCAATGTATGGATGAGCTGTATACGTACATCCTTATTTTCTTGCTTATCCAGCATGGCCAACAGATCGGGGCTAGCCTCATACTGTCCAAAAAAACCTACTTCTTGAATAATAAAACTGATGTAATTACTGTTTTTCGAACTGTTTATCCAGCGTAAGAGATTGGGTAGCCGTCCTTCATTATAGCGCTTGACCAAAGTCGCATGGAGTCTTATTTTATCAAGTTTAGTAAACGATTCATCAAAATTGTCTTCCATAAAGCGAAAGGGATTGTAAGAGTCCAAATCTGTATGCACGTTTCTCGCAGCCTTGCGCAAATGTTTATTTTTATGGAATACCGATTTGGAGATAAGCCCGGTATTCAGCCCATTATTGAGCAGTCCCACAGTCTGCAAAGCATTCTTACGTACCATGAGCTCCGAAGTACGGAGTCTTTTTTCCCAAAAGGTCATTAATTTTAATGTCTCCAGGCAGTTTTTATAGTTAATCAGGTTAAGCGTTTTTTTAGCCTCTAATGCATCTCGAACCTCAAGTATCAAGTCTGTACAAAGTTCAAACTTCCAAGGTTTATTAGTTTTAAAATTATACGCCAAGAGCTCCTCCAGTTCATGAACATCATAATTTGTTTCTGCATTCATGATAAAGTGCAGCTTATCGCGATATTCCTTTATCACGCTGTCTTTTCTGCGAGCTGCTATGTTAATTTTATATCCCGTAAAAAATAACCTGCAGATACCAAAAAAGGCAATAAGTGCAAACAGCATCACCATTACAACAGTAACCCGTATGATCAACGGGTAGCCGTTGTACAGCGAGCTCAGATAGTATAGATAGTAGTCATAATACATAATAAAAAGTTTAGTCTTATTTAATATTCAATATTTGCGCAACGTGAATTCTTCTCTTCCCAGAGCGAATCACGGTCCGATACCCAGCACGATAAACGATGTTTAGGAACGTGGCGAGTTGATTTATCAGTAAGCAAATATGGTGATTGCATCAGGCAATAATGTCTCATTTCCAACCAGTCAGAAAGCATATGGCCAGAGACAATACAGAAAACACAAAAACAATTGATAAACAATCACTTATGATATTAACCCATCAGTATTAATATTGAATTTTTCGTTTAAATAACAATATTTCTTATCATAAAATGTATAACTAGGGTTTAAAATGAGACATTACGATGAGCAAATAAACAATGTCCGATTTTGTCAAATTTTGTCCACCTTATGTCCACTTTTTAATTACTTTATGCTTCTTAACATAAAATAACCGTGTATTTTAATTAAAAAGTCAATGCATGAATAGCAGGAGTTTTTTTACTGTTATTTTGATGAGATATAACGATCATAATCCAGTTCCAGATGATAAGGACCAAAGAGATTTCAACTGCCAGGTAGGCAGATAGGAGAAATAGTTTCATCTCTGTTTAAGCCTCAACGGACCGAAAAGATAATAGCCCCGCAACAGGGCTAAACAGGGACAATAAACTGAACTCTAAATAATAAATCAATTTCCTTTTATTACACTAAAGTTTTTTTTAGCTCCCCCTGTATCTTAGTCCTATACTTGTGCGGGGGACAGCCGTATTCGGATATAAAATTACGATAGAAAGAGGCTCGTGAGTTGAAACCGCAAACAAAACTGAGATCTTCTATCGTGTACTGCAGTTCTTCCTGTAGGAGCAATTGATTTGCATAATGTAAACGCAGCTGATTAATAAAACCATTAAAGTTTCTTTTATAGCACTTTTTAAGAAAGGGACCGAGATAATTTTTTTTGATGTCCAATTGCTCACAGAATTGTTCTCTGTTCAGATCAATATCAAGAAATCCTTTAGATCTAATGAAAAACTCAATCTTTTGTCGGTATAAATATTCGACCTCCACGGGCAATGCAATAGCTGTCTTTTGTACTGCACTTATTGATTCAAGCTCTAGCTCACTTTTCTTGACGTGATCGTACGATTCTTTGGGCGTATTTGTTTTATAAAACGCTTTTAGAGCGGGGAACTGCGATAAAGTACAGAAGAACAGCAGTAAAGAAATCAATTTAAGAAATTCATAAACATTTAAATCGCCTCCTTCTATTTTGAAAATAAGGAATGAAAATACAATAATCAATGATATAAGAGCAAAAGCGATGTGTTTTTTCGATATGAAGAGCAATCCGAAACATCTAAATTGTCGTTTGTTATCCAATCGCTTTACAAACCACAGTAAATAGGACAAATAGATAAAGGCCGATAGGATACTGCATATAATAAAAATACTATCATAATATAAATAGCTTAACCGGGGATTCCATTTAAAGAAAATGAGACAGCAAACAGCCAAAAAAAAAGGAACGAAATGAAGATAATAGTTCGCCGGTAGCCGCTTACTATTTTTAAAGTTTAAAAATGCCATTGCAGCAGGTCCAAAAATTAAACTAAAAGGGAAAGCTAAAAATAGATTAGTATAGGTAGGAAAAATAAACCGAATGAATATCCCGGTAAATATCTGCAAAAGGACAATTAAAAAAATTAAGAGCAATAATCTATTTGAAACTTTATTTTCCAATTGTAAATGGCCATAAATACAATAGACATTTACAAAAAAAACAACAACAAATAACATGATTATATGCAACATGATTAGGTAACTTACGTTTTTTCGATATCTTTAAAAGACATGTAGATTTACATTAAAAAAAATAATCAATATATACACCTACTAATTGATAATATATTTATTTATAAAAAAAACGATAATTCTATAATTATAAGCAATAAATAATATATTTTATTTTTTTTGTAGTGTTTCATCTACAAATGAGCGCGAACCGGCTATGATACGATAAAAAAGAACTTATTTATCAATTAAAAAATTCCATTTAATAAAAAAGCAACATTAGGCCAGTAGATGTTAGAGACTTAAGAAAGTTCTTGATTATATTCACTTTATGTAACAGGTGGAGAGTAAGAAACTAAAACAAGTAAGCATAAAAAATGGCGATGTATTTCTA
>Ga0160467_101176_pt1 | contig 12545 bp, 8 predicted proteins | sample HID1972I_E11MG_FD_108221 | JGI IMG/M metagenome (GOLD analysis project Ga0160467, IMG submission 108221) | Enriched pill bug-associated microbial communities from UW Madison campus, WI, USA - HID1972I_E11 MG | ecosystem: Host-associated > Arthropoda: Insects > Digestive system > Unclassified ...
AACATCAAGATGACGGTGGAGCTGATCAGCCCGATCGCGATGGAAGAGGGGCTGCGCTTTGCGATCCGTGAGGGTGGCAAGACCGTCGGCGCCGGCGTCGTCGCGAAGATCCTGAAGTAAGGAGAAGTTTCTCCGGCGCACAGCGCCGGCAGTCTGGCGGCGGCAGGAAGTACGCGTTTCTGCCGCGGCCAACGAAGTGTGCTCCAACGGCGTAGCAGGCAAAAATCACACTTTTTGCCTGTGGCCGACGGAGTAAGGTATCGCGAAAATCGCCGAAGGCGATTTTCGCCAATGAACACAGGCCAGTAGCTCAATTGGCAGAGCGGCGGTCTCCAAAACCGCAGGTTGGGGGTTCGATTCCCTCCTGGCCTGCCATCGGTTCGCATGACAGAAGAAATTAAGGTCCAGGACGCCAGCGCGGCAGACAAGGCGAAAGCCGCGGCGGCCGGACTGCTCGTCGTCGGCGGCATCACCGGGTACTACGTGCTTGCCGCGCAGCCCGCGTGGGAGCGATGGCTGGCCGTCGTGGCCGGTATCGTGCTCGCGCTCGTGGTATTTGCATGGTCGAGCTACGGGCGGCGCTTCTGGCACTTCGTGCTCGATTCGCGGGTCGAGCTGCGCAAGGTCGTTTGGCCCACGCGTCAGGAAACCGGCATGACGACGCTCGTCGTGTTCGGCTTCGTGGTCGTGGCCGGCCTGTTTTTCTGGGTGCTGGACCTCGCGCTCGCCTGGGCGACGCGTGCGTTGTCGGGACAGGGGTAACTCATGGCGTTGCGATGGTATGTGGTTCACGCCTACTCGAACTTCGAGCATCGGGTGGCGGAATCACTGAAGGAGCGTATCCGGCGCGCCAGCCTCGAGCCGAAGTTCGGCGAGATCCTGGTGCCCACGGAAGAGGTCGTCGAAATGCGCGACGGCCAGAAGCGCAAGAGCGAGCGCAAGTTCTACCCGGGCTACGTGCTCGTGCAGATGGAGATGGACGAAGAGACCTGGCACCTCGTGCGCGACGTGCCGAAGGTGCTCGGTTTCATCGGCGGCACCCCGGAGAAGCCGGCTGCCATCACGGACAAGGAAGCGAATCAGATTCTGCGCCGCGTCGAAGAGGGCGTGGACAAGCCGCGGCCGAAGGTGCTCTTCGAGCCGGGCGAGGTGGTGCGCGTGATCGACGGGCCGTTCAACGATTTCAACGGCGTCGTGGAGAACGTGAACTACGAAAAGAACCGGTTGCAGGTGGCGGTGCAGATCCTGGGCCGCTCCACGCCGGTGGAACTGGACTTCTCGCAGGTCGAGAAGGCCTGAAGGTAACGACCCAAGCTCTTTCACATGGGGAGGCTCGCGCTGCGGGCCGCTGGAACCCAGGAGACTGAAGAACCATGGCCAAGAAAGTACAAGGCTACGTCAAGCTGCAGGTGCCAGCCGGCGCGGCAAACCCCTCGCCGCCGATCGGCCCCGCGCTCGGTCAGCAGGGCGTGAACATCATGGAGTTCTGCAAGCAGTTCAATGCGCAGACCCAGAAGCTCGAGAAGGGTCTGCCGATCCCCGTGATCATCACGGTGTACAGCGACCGCAGCTTCACCTTCGTGATGAAGACGCCGCCGGCGTCGGTGCTCATTCGCAAGGCGATCGGCATCGAGAAGGGCAGCGGCGCGCCGAACACGAGCAAGGTCGGCAGGATCACGCGCCAGCAGCTCGAAGAGATCGCGAAGACCAAGACGCCCGATCTCACGGCGGCAGATCTCGAAGCGGCAGTGCGCACCGTCGCGGGCACGGCCCGCAGCATGGGCGTCGATGTGGAGGGCCTCTGACATGCCCGCAGTAGCAAAGCGAACGAAGGCCTGGTCGGCGAAGCTCCAGCCGGGCAAGACGTATCCGGTGGAAGACGCGCTGAAGCTCGTCAAGGAATTCGCCACCGCCAAGTTCAACGAGAGCGTGGATGCCGCTGTGAACCTCGGCATCGATGCGAGCAAGTCGGACCAGCAGGTGCGCGGCTCCACCGTCATGCCGAACGGTATCGGCAAGACCGTGCGCGTGGCCGTGTTCACGTCCGGCAAGAACCAGGACGCTGCCAAGGCTGCCGGCGCGGACATCGTCGGCCTCGACGATCTCGCCGCGAAGGTGAAGGCGGGCGAGCTCGACTTCGATGTCGTGGTGGCGAGCCCCGACGCGATGCGTGTGGTCGGCCAGCTCGGCCAGATCCTCGGCCCCCGCGGCCTGATGCCGAACCCGAAGGTCGGCACGGTGACGCCGGACGTGGCCGCGGCCGTGAAGAACGCGAAGGCCGGTCAGGTGCGCTACCGCGTGGACAAGGGCGGCATCGTCCACTGCACCATCGGCAAGGCGAGCTTCGACGTGAACGCGCTGAAGGAGAACCTGCAGGCGCTGATCGCGGACCTGCAGAAGGCCAAGCCGGCCACCTCGAAGGGCGTGTACCTGAGGCGTATCGCCGTGTCCTCGACCATGGGTCCGGGCGTGGTGATCGATCAGTCGTCCCTGAGTGTGTGATGTTTTTTTAGCCATTCGTACGGGGTTCGCGGCTCTTGCGCGAGCCCCGTGAGTCCCGGCCGCGAGGCCGTGACGATAGCCGGTGTGCTGAAGGCGCCGGCCATCATCGAAGACCGCAGGCGAGCTGCCAGCGTCGCAAGGGCCGGAAGGCCGCTGCGACGAAGGACCGGGGCTCTTAATGAAGGCCTGCGCAGATGGTGAACCGCTTGCGAGTGTTCCGAGGGTTGTGCCTCGGCCGTGAAGGTCACCGTCAAAAGGTGGGGCGCGCCAGGACGGCGTGCCCTGTGATTCTGATCTTCAGGCCAGGAGTTTATTGATGCCACTGAACCTCGAAGACAAGAAAGCGCTGGTACAGGAGGTCGGCGAGATTGCGGCGAAAGCCCAGTCCGTCGTTGCCGCCGAGTACCGCGGCATTACGGTGTCGCAGATGACGGAGCTGCGTGCCAGGGCGCGCGGGCAGGGCGTGTACATGCGTATCGTCAAGAATACGCTCGCGCGCAAGGCCATCGCCGGCACGTCGTTCGAGTCCATCGGGCCCCAGTTGAAGGGCCCGCTCGTGCTCGCTTTCTCGAAGGACGATCCGGGCGCCGCGGCGCGCGTGGTGAAGGACTTCGCGAAGAGCAACGACAAGCTCGTTCCGACCCTCGTGTCCATCGGCGGCCAGGTGCTGCCGGGCAAGGACCTCGAGAAGGTCGCCAGCCTCCCGACCCGGGACCAGGCGTTGGCTCAGCTGCTGGGGTTGCTCAAGGCCCCGATCGAAAAGCTGGCCCGCACGCTGGCCGAGCCGCAGGCGAAGCTCGTCCGCACCATCGCTGCCGTTCGCGACCAGAAACAGGCCGCAGGCGTCTGAATCGTCTTGAAACACATTTAGGAGACCCAACATGGCTGCCAGCAAAGATGCAATCCTCGAAGCAATTTCCAAGATGACCGTCCTGGAGGTCGTCGATCTCATCTCCGACATGGAGAAGAAGTTCGGCGTCTCCGCGGCTGCTCCGGTGGCATTCGCCGCCGCTCCGGGCGCCGCCGCAGGCGGTGCCGCTGCCGCCCCGGCAGAAGAGCAGACCGAGTTCGCCGTGACCCTCAAGGAATACCCGGCGGACAAGAAAGTGACCGTCATCAAGGTCATCCGCGAGATCACGGGACTTGGCCTGAAGGAAGCCAAGGACCTGGTCGAGGGCGTGCCCTCGCTCGTCAAGGAAGGCGTGGCCAAGGCCGACGTCGACGTGATCAAGAAGAAGCTCGAGGAAGCCGGCGCGAAAGTGGAAGTCAAATAACTTCCAAAATGCGTCGCACAGAGAGGTTGATGTTCAGCCCTCTGCATAGTGTCGAAGGTGCGTGGCACTCCGTTTCGGCCGGGAAGGCTGAGGCGGGGTGCTTCCGCGTCCCCGACATGTCATGGGTTGCGCCCAGGACTCAACGGGCTTCGCGTGGCGAAGCCCGTGTGAACAGCCAGGAGCAGCCCGTGCTCATTGTTTTGTGAGGTGACCCGATGGCTTACTCCTTCACCGAGAAAAAGCGCATCCGCAAGAATTTCGGCAAGCAGCCCGGCGTTCTCGAAGTGCCGTACCTGCTCGCCATCCAGCTCGAGTCCTACAAGCAGTTCCTGCAGGCCGACAGGCCCGAGGAATCGAGGGACCAGATCGGGCTGCACGCCGCTTTTCAGACGGTGTTTCCGATTTCGAGCTATTCGGGCAATGCCACGCTCGAGTACATCAGCTACCGGCTCGGTGAGCCCGTCTTCGACGTGAAGGAATGCCAGCTCCGCGGTCTCACCTACGCGGCGCCGCTGCGCACGAAAGTGCGCCTGATCGTGCTGGACAAGGAAGCCGCCGGCGCCAAGAAGCCCGTGAAGGACGTGCGCGAGCAGGAGGTCTACCTCGGTGAACTGCCGCTCATGACCGATAACGGCACCTTCATCATCAACGGGACCGAGCGCGTCATCGTCTCGCAGCTCCACCGCTCCCCGGGCGTGTTCTTCGACCACGACCGTGGCAAGACGCACTCCTCGGGCAAGCTGCTGTTCTCCGCCCGCATCATTCCCTATCGCGGCTCCTGGCTCGACTTCGAGTTCGATCCGAAGGACTGCGTGTTCGCGCGTATCGACCGTCGCCGCAAGCTGCCGGTCACGATCATCCTGCGCGCCCTCGGCATGAACGAAGCCGAGATCCTGGACACCTTCTTCGACACCAACACCTTCCACATCAGCAAGGACGAGGTGGCGCTCGAGCTCGTGGCCTCGCGCCTGCGCGGTGAAACCGCCACGTTCGAGATCCGCATCGGCGAGCAGGTCATCGTGGAAGAGGGCCGCCGCATCACGGCGCGCCACGTCCGTCAGCTCGAAGACGCCAAGGTCAAGCGCCTGCGCGTTCCGCGCGAGTACGTGTACGGCAAGGTCCTGTCGCACGATGTCGTCGACACCAACACCGGTGAAGTGCTGGCGAAGGCGAACGAAGTGCTGACGGCGGCTTCCGTGGAGAAGCTGATCGAAGCCGGCATCACGGAAGTGAAGACGCTCTACGTGAACGACCTCGACCGCGGCCCGTACATTTCGGACACGCTGCGCATCGACCCCACCAAGACCCGCCTCGAGGCGCTGGTGGAGATCTATCGCATGATGCGTCCCGGCGAGCCGCCGACCAAGGACGCCGCGGAGAACCTGTTCAACAACCTGTTCTTCAATGCGGAGCGCTACGACCTGTCGGCCGTGGGCCGCATGAAGTTCAACCGCCGCGTGAAGCGCGAGTCCGGTGAGGGCGGTGGCGTCCTCGACCGCGCGGACATCATCGATGTGCTGAAGGTGCTCATCGATATCAGGAACGGCAACGGCAACGTCGACGATATCGACCACCTCGGCAACCGTCGCGTCCGCAGCGTCGGTGAAATGGCCGAAAACGCCTTCCGCGTCGGCCTCGTGCGCGTGGAGCGCGCCGTGAAGGAGCGCCTCACGATCGCCGAGACCGAGCCGCTCATGCCGCAGGAAATGATCAACGCCAAGCCGGTGGCGGCCGCGGTGAAGGAATTCTTCGGCTCCTCGCAGCTCTCGCAGTTCATGGACCAGAACAACCCGCTGTCGGAAGTCACGCACAAGCGTCGCGTGTCGGCCCTCGGCCCGGGTGGTCTGACCCGCGAGCGTGCCGGCTTCGAAGTGCGTGACGTGCATCCCACGCACTACGGCCGCGTGTGCCCGATCGAAACGCCGGAAGGCCCGAACATCGGCCTCATCAACTCGCTGTCGGTCTACGCCCGCACGAACCAGTACGGCTTCCTCGAGACGCCGTACCGTCGTGTGGAGAACGGCCGCGTCACCGACAAGATCGACTTCCTCTCGGCCATCGAGGAAGGCGAGTTCGCCATCGCGCAGGCGAATGCGAACCTCGGCCCCGAGGGCGACCTGCAGGACGAGCTCGTGTCCTGCCGCCTGCAGAACGAGTTCACCCTCGTGCCGAAGGACCGCATCAACTACATGGACGTGAGCCCGAAGCAGATCGTCTCGGTCGCCGCGTCGCTCATCCCGTTCCTGGAGCATGACGACGCCAACCGCGCGCTCATGGGCTCGAACATGCAGCGCCAGGCCGTGCCGACGCTGCGCTCGGAAACGCCGCTCGTGGGCACCGGCATGGAGCGCCCCGTGGCCATCGACTCGGGCGTCACGGTCGTCGCCAAGCGCGGCGGCATCGTCGATTCCGTGGATGCCTCGCGCATCGTCGTGCGCGTGCACGATTCGGAGACCACCGCCGGCGAGCCGGGCGTGGACATCTACAACCTCACGAAGTACACGCGTTCCAACCAGAACACGTGCATCAACCAGCGCCCGCTGGTGAACGCGGGCGACAACATCGCGCGCGGTGACGTGCTGGCGGACGGCCCCTCGACCCACCTCGGCGAGCTCGCGCTCGGGCAGAACCTGCTCGTCGCGTTCATGCCCTGGAACGGCTACAACTTCGAGGATTCGATCCTCATCTCCGAGCGTGTGGTGGAAGAAGACCGCTTCACCACCATCCACATCGAAGAGCTCACCTGCGTCGCTCGCGACACGAAGCTCGGGCCGGAAGAAATCACGGCGGACATCCCGAACGTCGGCGACGCGGCGCTCGCGAAGCTCGACGAGGCGGGCATCGCCTTCATCGGCGCCGAAGTGAAGGCCGGCGACATCCTCGTGGGCAAGGTCACGCCGAAGGGCGAAACCCAGCTCACGCCGGAAGAGAAACTGCTCCGCGCGATCTTCGGCGAGAAGGCGTCGGACGTTAAGGACACGAGCCTGCGCGTGCCCCCGGGCATGGACGGCACGGTCATCGACGTTCGCGTGTTCACGCGCGACGGCGTGGAAAAGGACTCGCGCGCCCTGTCCATCGAGAAGGCCGAGATCGAGCGCGTCCGCAAGGACTTCGCCGACCAGCAGCGCATCCTCGAGGACGACCTCTTCGAGCGCGTGCGCGGCATGCTCATCGGCGCGAAGGCGGCCGGCGGCCCGAACAGGTTCAAGGGCGACATCACGGATGAGTACCTGCAGTCCGTGCAGCGTGAGGAGTGGTTCGAGATCCGTCTCGAAGACGAAGAGCAGAACAACAACCTCGAGCAGGCCTCCGAGCGCCTGAAGGCCCAGCGCAAGGCGTTCGAGAAGCGCCTGGACGACAAGAAGGCGAAGATCACGGCCGGCGACGACCTCGCCCCGGGCGTGCTCAAGATGGTGAAGGTGTACCTGGCGGTGAAGCGCCGCGTGCAGCCCGGCGACAAGATGGCCGGCCGTCACGGCAACAAGGGTGTCATCAGCTCCATCACGCCGGTCGAAGACATGCCTTACCTCGCGGACGGCACGCCGGTCGACATCGTGCTGAACCCGCTGGGCGTGCCGTCGCGCATGAACGTGGGCCAGGTGCTGGAGACGCACCTGGGATGGGCAGCGAAAGGCGTCGGTCTCAAGATCGGCCGCATGCTGCAGGCCCAGGCCGCGCAGATCGAGCTGCGCGAGTTCATGAAGGCCGTCTACAACCAGACGGGCGGCCAGAAAGAGAACATCGACAGCCTGACCGACGAGGAAGTCATCACGCTCGCGAAGAACCTCTCGAACGGCGTGCCGATGGCAACGCCGGTGTTCGACGGCGCGAACGAGGAAGAGATCAAGAAGCTCCTCGAGCTTGCGGACCTGCCGCTGAACGGCCAGACGCATCTCTTCGACGGCCGCACGGGCGAGCGCTTCGAGCGCCAGGTGACGGTGGGCTACATGTACATGCTGAAGCTCAACCACCTGGTCGACGACAAGATGCATGCCCGTTCCACGGGTCCGTACTCGCTCGTCACGCAGCAGCCGCTGGGCGGCAAGGCGCAGTTCGGTGGCCAGAGGTTCGGTGAGATGGAAGTGTGGGCGCTCGAAGCATACGGCGCCGCATACACGCTGCAGGAAATGTTGACCGTCAAGTCCGACGACGTGAACGGCCGCACCAAGATGTACAAGAACATCGTGGACGGCAATCACCAGATGGACGCGGGGATGCCGGAATCCTTCAACGTGCTCGTGAAGGAAATCCGCTCCCTCGGCATCAACATGGAGCTGGAGCAGGATTGATCTTGCGGGCTGTGTCCACGGGTTCTGAAGGGGCCGCGCGCGGCCCCGCGAATAGCGGCGTGACCCGCCGTTAGGAGATGCGATGAAAGATCTACTCAAACTCTTCAAGCAGCACGCCCCGGTCGAGCACTTCGATTCGATCAAGATCGGGCTCGCTTCTCCGGAGATGATCCGCGCCTGGTCCTATGGCGAGGTGAAGAAGCCGGAGACCATCAACTACCGCACGTTCAAGCCGGAGCGGGATGGCTTGTTCTGCGCCAAGATCTTCGGCCCCGTGAAGGACTACGAGTGCCTTTGCGGCAAGTACAAGCGCCTGAAGCACCGCGGCGTCGTCTGCGAGAAGTGCGGCGTGGAAGTCACGCAGTCGAAGGTCCGGCGCGAGCGCATGGGCCACATCGAGCTGGCGAGCCCCACGGCGCACATCTGGTTCCTGAAGTCGCTGCCCTCGCGCATCGGCCTCATGCTGGACATGACGCTGCGTGAGATCGAGCGCGTGCTGTATTTCGAGGCCTTCGTGGTCATCGACCCGGGCATGACCCCGATGCAGCGCGGCCAGCTTCTGACCGACGAAATGTACCTCGAGCAGATCGAGGAGCACGGTGATGAATTCGACGCCCGCATGGGCGCCGAAGCCGTGTTCGAGCTGCTGCGCACGATCGACCTCGCCGCCGAAGTGAAGAAGGTGCGCGAGGAGATGGCGGGCACGTCCTCCGAGACGAAGCTGAAGCGCCTGTCGAAGCGCCTGAAGCTGCTCGAGTCGTTCATCGAGTCCGGCAACAAGCCCGAGTGGATGGTCATGACCGTCCTGCCCGTGCTGCCGCCGGATCTGCGTCCGCTCGTGCCGCTCGACGGCGGCCGTTTCGCGACCAGCGACCTGAACGATCTGTATCGCCGCGTCATCAACCGCAACAACCGCCTGCGCCGACTCCTCGAGCTGAACGCGCCGGACATCATCGTGCGCAACGAAAAGCGCATGCTGCAGGAAGCGGTGGATGCCCTGCTGGACAACGGCCGCCGCGGCCGTGCCATCACCGGCACCAACAAGCGTCCCCTCAAGTCCCTCGCGGACATGATCAAGGGCAAGCAGGGCCGGTTCCGCCAGAACCTGCTCGGCAAGCGCGTGGACTACTCGGGCCGCTCGGTCATCGTGGTCGGCCCCACGCTGCGCCTGCATCAGTGCGGCCTGCCGAAGAAGATGGCGCTCGAGCTCTTCAAGCCCTTCATCTTCCAGAAGCTGCAGCTGCGTGGCGAAGCGTCGACCATCAAGGCGGCCAAGCGCCTGGTCGAGCGTGAAGGGCCGGAGGTGTGGGACATCCTCGAAGAGGTGATCCGCGAACATCCCGTCATGCTGAACCGCGCGCCGACGCTCCACCGCCTGGGCATCCAGGCGTTCGAGCCGGTGCTGATCGAAGGCAAGGCGATCCAGCTGCATCCGCTCGTCTGCACGGCCTTCAATGCGGACTTCGACGGCGACCAGATGGCGGTGCACGTGCCGCTGTCGCTGGAGTCGCAGCTCGAAGCGCGCGCGCTGATGATGTCGTCGAACAACATCCTCTCGCCCGCGAACGGCGATCCGATCATCGTTCCTTCGCAGGACGTGGTGCTGGGCCTCTACTACATGACACGCGAGAACATCGGCGCGAAGGGTGAAGGCATGGCCTTTTCCGACGTGCAGGAAGTTCACCGTGCCTACGAGAGCCGGAACGTGGACCTGCAGGCGAAGATCCGCATCCGTCTCAAGCAGTACACGCGGGCCGCGGATGGCACGCTCACGGAGTCGATCCGTCACTTCAACACGACGGCCGGCCGCGCCATCCTGTCCGAGATCGTGCCGAAGGGCCTGCCCTTCGAGCTGATCAACCAGGACATGACGAAGAAGGCGATCTCCGCCACGATCAACGCGGCCTATCGCGCGCTCGGTCTGAAGGAGACCGTGGTGTTCGCCGACCAGCTGATGTACACGGGCTTCGCGTACGCGACGCGCGCCGCGGTGTCCTTCGGCATCGACGACATCGTCATCCCGGAACAGAAGACCAAGATCGTTGCTTCCGCCGACCGCGAAGTGAAGGAGATCCAGGACCAGTACGCGTCCGGTCTCGTCACGAACGGCGAGCGCTACAACAAGGTCGTCGACATCTGGTCGCGTGCGAACGACCAGGTGGCGAAGGCCATGATGGAGAAGCTCGGCACGGAAGAAGCCGTGGATTCTCGTGGCAAGGCGGCGCGCCAGAAGTCCTTCAACTCTATCTTCATGATGGCCGACTCGGGCGCCCGCGGCTCTGCCGCGCAGATCCGCCAGCTCGCCGGCATGCGCGGCCTGATGGCCAAGCCGGACGGCTCCATCATCGAGACGCCCATCACGGCGAACTTCCGTGAAGGCCTGAACGTTCTGCAGTACTTCATCTCGACGCACGGCGCCCGCAAGGGTCTGGCCGACACCGCGCTGAAGACCGCGAACTCGGGCTACCTCACGCGTCGTCTCGTCGACGTGGCGCAGGACCTGGTCGTCACCGAAGCCGATTGCGGCACGGAGAACGGCCTCAACATGACGCCGCTGGTCGAAGGCGGCGACGTGGTGGAAGCGTTGGGCGAGCGCGTGCTCGGTCGTACGCTGGCCGATGACATCCTGAAGCCGGGCACCGAGCAGGTGCTCATCGCGAAGAACACGCTGCTGGATGAGACGCTCGTGCGCCTCATCGAAAGCGAAGGCGTGGATCAGCTGAAGGTGCGTTCGCCCATCACCTGCAACACCCGTTACGGCGTGTGCACGGCGTGCTACGGGCGCGATCTCGGCCGCGGTCGTCCGATCAGCATCGGTGAGGCGGTGGGCGTCATCGCCGCGCAGTCGATCGGTGAGCCGGGCACGCAGCTGACGATGCGCACGTTCCACATCGGTGGCGCGGCGTCGCGAGCGGCTGCTGCCAGCAGTGTCGAAGTGCGCAACAAGGGCACAATCCGCTTCCATCACATCAAGACCGTGGAGCACGAGAAGGGGCACCTGGTTGCGGTGTCCCGCTCGGGTGAGATCGGCGTGGTGGACGAGTTCGGTCGTGAGCGCGAGCGCTACAAGATTCCGTACGGCGCGATGATCAGCGTCAAGGAAGGCGACATGGTGGCAGGCGGGCAGGTCACCGCGACCTGGGATCCGCACACCCACCCCGTCGTCACCGAGGTGCCGGGTTTCGTGAAGTTCCAGGACTTCGTGGACGGCCTCACGGTCACCACGCAGCTCGACGAAGTCACGGGCCTGTCCAGCACCGTGGTGCTCGACACGAAGCAGCGCGGCGGCAAGGACCTGCGTCCGACCATCAAGCTGCTGAACGCCAAGGGCAAGGAAGTCACGTTCGTGAACACGGAGATTCCGGCCGTGTACACGCTGCCCCCGGGCGCGCTCATCAACCTGGAAGATGGTGCGAAGGTTTCCGCGGGCGACGTCATTGCGCGCATCCCGCAGGAATCGTCGAAGACCCGCGACATCACCGGCGGTCTGCCGCGCGTGGCGGATCTCTTCGAGGCCCGCAAGCCGAAGGACCCGGCGATTCTCGCGGAGAAGAGCGGCACGGTCAGCTTCGGCAAGGAGACCAAGGGCAAGCGGCGTCTGGTCATCACCAGCGACGATGGCGAGAAGTACGAGGAGCTGATTCCGAAGTGGCGCCAGCTCAACGTGTTCGAGGGTGAGACCGTCGAACGCGGCGAAGTCATCGCCGACGGCGAGCTGAACGCGCACGACATCCTGCGTCTGCAGGGCGTCGAGGCGCTGGCGAACTACCTGGTGCGCGAGATTCAGGACGTCTATCGCCTGCAGGGCGTGAAGATCAATGACAAGCACATCGAGGTGATCATTCGCCAGATGCTGCGCAAGACGGAGGTGCTGGCGTCCGGTGAGACGGGCCTGCTCCGTGGCGAGCAGCTCGATCGCTCCCGTGCGCTCGACATCAACGATCGCGCCGAGCAGGAAGGCAAGAAGCGAGCCGACCTCACGCCGGTGCTGCTGGGGATCACCAAGGCGTCGCTGGCGACGGAATCCTTCATCTCCGCCGCCTCGTTCCAGGAGACCACCCGCGTGCTCACCGAAGCCGCGGTGCGGGGCCTCAAGGACGACCTGCGGGGTCTCAAGGAGAACGTCATCGTCGGCCGGCTCATCCCGGCGGGCACGGGCTTCGCGGCCCACGCCCATCGCCGTCGCAAGATGGACAGCGCCGATCGCCGCAGCTTCATGGATGTGGGCGGTGGTCTGCCGGACAGCGAAGAGTCGAGCGTAGGCGAGGAAGAGAGCAGCGCCGCGGGCTGAGTGCCCCGAGCGCCGCGCCTTCAGCGCGTCATGACAATGGGCCGGTGGGAGCGACTCTCACCGGCCCTTTTTCTTGTGCGCCCAGCATGGGCACGACCTTGGAGGTGGAAGTCCTCATCTTTCTCAGATCATCGAGAGTGAAGCGAAGCGCAACTGCGTGAGGGCGACCGAGCGTGGGAAGGAAGCGTG
>Ga0160467_101178_pt1 | contig 12491 bp, 17 predicted proteins | sample HID1972I_E11MG_FD_108221 | JGI IMG/M metagenome (GOLD analysis project Ga0160467, IMG submission 108221) | Enriched pill bug-associated microbial communities from UW Madison campus, WI, USA - HID1972I_E11 MG | ecosystem: Host-associated > Arthropoda: Insects > Digestive system > Unclassified ...
GCTACTGTCGTTACCATTGTAGGCGAATCTTACCGATTGAAGGATCATTTTGCCCAAGAGGATAAGTGATTTTGTACATCCTTAAACAAGCGAAAGTGTACATGTTTATGTTGACATTTACAACCCATTCTACATAAGTTGGGTAAGCTTCAAATCTAGCAGGCTCTTTATGTAATTTTTTATATAAATTACAAAAAACAGATAGTCTTTTATCAAGACAATTCTCATCCCTAAGAGGATTTCCCGGATGCACCCACTCTTCAAGAAAAACACCATTGCTCAAATCAGCGTCATAAACCTTACAGAATGGTTTGCCGTTATACTCTAGCAATGTATTATACTCTGTAACTATTTCTCCTGTAGATGAATCTCCAATTTTTAACAGTACATTACCATAATCCTCAGAGTAACATTTAAACACTAAGTTAGCAGAAAAGGATTGTATTAATTGAAATTCAGATAAATTCCATTTAACATGATATTTTTCAATATCTCCTAAGACCTTGTCATAAAAATTTCTACCAAAACGATTTATTATTTTTTCGGTTTCAACCGGGAGAAAAGAATTCACCATTCAACATTCCCTTCCATAAGAGTTACACCCACATAGTCATTAGTTCTTCATCATAAATGAATTACTTAAAAAATATTTCACCATTTACTTCTAATTTAAATTGATTTTGAAAGTCTGTGTGAAATTTTAGCTTCCGATCAAATATCTCTCTTGAAAGTTCGTAATTTAAAGCTGATCGTGATGCTTCAAGGTATTTCTTGTGCTCTTCACTTTCCCATAATCGAATCGCATCGAATACATTTTCCTCGGTATGTGCACTGTACAAAAACTTTAACCATATCTCTAGTGAACCGAAATGGTCCAATATATCCGCATCTTGAACGATCTTTATATAATAAGGCAGGTCGATAGTATTGCGAGCATTATGGTACTCAATAATCTCTGCAACCTTTACAAGCTCATCTTGGGAACATTCATCCTTCAACATTAATTTTACTAGTGTTGCCCCAGTTTTATGATGTGGTTCAATTCCTTTCGTAATATCATGAAAAAGGGCCCCAACATAAATAATTTCATCCATTAATTGATCATTAGGAAACATCTCTCTTCTTAAATTCAAGGCCATCTTTGCAACTCTTTGGCAATGGTAATAAATAAATCCCTTTTCTCTTTGTAAATGTGATTTGCGTCTACCCATTGCATTAAAAGCGATTTCATTTATATTTTCGATATTCATAACTTTGCTCACAGCTTTCTGATTAAAATTCAAAGTTCTATAATCATGTCTTTACATAGTGTTTGAATCTAAAGCTTTCACAACATCCTTCACTAAAAGCTCTGTTATCGAATCACGAGTGTATTCGTTAACCCTTACGATCTGTACTCCCTTTAAATATTTGATTTTGTCGATTTCTGGATGACTGTCTATAGGAACTGTCCCTAAAACAATACAATTTCCAGAAATAAGTTCTTGTACTTTTCTTTGAAAAGATGGGGACAGCATCTGCATGAATCCGATTTCATCAATTACAATAATTTTTTTAAGAGTCACAGCTTCTTGCAATACTCTTATAGAAAATTCCTCAAATTTCTCTATGTCGATTCCGTATCTTCCAACTCTAATTTCACTTGGACTTTCTACATTCGCTATTTCCACACTCTCTCCATCAACGGACACGCATCTAAAACCTATTCGATCGTCACTGGAATTGGTAATTTCTTCAGTATAGAATCCACCAAAGATTTCTGATCCCATCGTGTTAATAAGTTTTTTTATCAAAGTTGACTTGCCTGTTCTTGGTCTTCCCGTGAGCAAAAAAACTTTTTTAGCATTCTGTTGTTCCCCGTCTATTCTTGACAAGAGCTTATAGTTAGGAGGATTCAAATCCCACGCCTCGTAAGGTACAGCGTGCACCATACTTAGTGCATCAATAATGCGCGACTTTAATTGAGGCCGTTTAATGTATTCATCAATCGTAGTTGCATCTAGGTGTAAAAATTTTGCTTCTAGTATCTCTTCGGATTGGATTGTTATTTCCCCGCTCACGTAGTCCGCGTTGAAAACCACAGACAATACATGATTCCTTTCATTATAATAGACACCGGACACCCCAATAGGATGGATGACGACTCCGGTATCTTCAAGAAATTCACGACATACAGCTACTTCTAATGACTCACCAGCATCAACAAATCCTCCGGGCAATTCCCAACTATCTGCTCGCAAATGTGTCCGAACCATCAAAATATGTCCCTTCTCATTCTTAACGAGTGCTGATACAGCAACTAAATGTTTTGACTGTTCATGCATTATCAAACACCACCAATCTAATATTTTCAAATTCTCTTAAATTAAAATTCAATATATTCAGGAGATTCACCGATCTTTAAACAGGTTTCAATTCTTTCTCTAAAATTCATGAATGTTACCATCTTTAATGCATCTTCGATCGAAAAGAATCTACTTTCTAAACTCTCATTAGTAGCTATAGGTTCTCCACCGATCTGTTTTGCCAAAAACAATGTATTACAAATAGACTGTTTTACATTCTGGTAAATCCCACAGAACCTAATAATTTCAATGTCTACACCTGACTCTTCTTTTGTCTCCCTAATTGCAGCTTGGGTTAATGATTCCCCTTCTTCAACTACACCACCGGGCATTTCCCAACCTCTATCCGGACCGTTGATTAGCAGGATCTCGTTTTTATCATTTAAGACAATCGCTGCTGCTGAGACATAATGCTTTGATTGACTCATAAGATTCTCCTTAAAATTAGATTTTATTTTGTAAAGTGATTCTCCATGCCTAACCATGTAGATAATTGTTTGTCCGACCTTAATTGTCGTAGAACCAGACGTCCTGTTTTTAAAATAGGAAATGAATCAAATATTTGTTCCTAACTAAAAAATAATTAATTATTAAATAGAACCTACTCCTGGTTGCCTGCAGCTATACCTCTCCCCAAAATATCTCAGTTTCATAATCAAAGAGAACGATACCGTCCTTATTATGTCTTTCAAATAGATTTCGTAGTTCCGTCATCATCGGATTGTAATTGCGATCTCCGGGTACGGGGCTATAGGATGAGGATAACAATCGCCCTCTCAAGCCCTCGAAATCAAATTCTTGACTTATTCTGAATCGTGCTTCATTCATCGCACCTTCCTTAAAAAAAGATTGAAGCATCGTCTGGGAAATGTTTTTATGGTTGACTTTTTTGTAATCAACTCCATACGTATGAAGTAATTGATCATACTCTTCACGAAATGAAGTACCATTTGTGATACGGGAATTCCATATTAATATTACTTTCCCGCCCGGTTGTAGAATTCTACGAAACTCGATTTGTGCAGCTAAGTGATCAAACCAATGAAACGCTTGTGCACTTACAATAAACTCAACCGACTGGTCAGGCAATCCAGTTGATTCTGCGGAACCTGATATAGCCTGAAAGTTCGGATTACTGTCTAACGTTTGCTCGGAGGCTACTCGCATTTCCTCATTCGGTTCGACCGCTATTACATAACTTCCACGTTCCAGAATTAGCTTAGAAAATATTCCTGTACCAGAACCAATGTCGGCAATTTTACTATTCGAACGCAAACCAACATAGTCGTACAAGTAATCAACAGCTTCTTTAGGATAGCTCGGACGATACTTTAAATACGAATCAACCCGGTTAGAAAACCTTTCTTTATTGTCCATCTTTAATCACTCCCATTTCATTTAGTAAAGTTTATTTTTGAGCTTTAAGTTTAATATAGAAAAATTATTATGTATTTTTGACTTGCGCTGATTTCCTATAACGTTCTTGCATTAACGACAAACGCCCGTCTTAGATAGATCTTATCTTAGGTGGGCGTCTGTGTTGATAAGCCTACTTACTTCTTTCAACCAGGGAGCGCTTTCAACAATGCTAATACTGCCCTAGCTGATGTCCAACCTTCTACGTAACTTCATTCAAATTATTATTTCTGAGTCTTCGATCTGTCCTTCATTTATATATTTTATTAGGCTGTGTATTTCCTTTTTAGCTCGTTCTCTGATAGGTTTTATCTCCCACCAATTTGGTGGGGGCACTGTACCTGTTCCAATCATGATAAATTCTATCCAATTGGGCATATACGTTCTTAATGTGAGCAAACATCTCCTTAGATGGCCTGCATCACTGACTGCAATGATTCGCTTAATCCTATGTAATCCAAGCGCTCTATCCAATACTAATATCGATGCTAAAACATTCTCTTTAGTATGATTAGATACTGTTTCTATAACTATTGCTTTTTCTGGTACACCTTGTGTTATCGCAAATCTTTTCATAGATATAGCTTCAATCTCATCTCTTTCTCCCCACTTATCTCCACCTGAAAATAAAATAAGAGGAGCTTTACCTTCATGATATAATTCTATTGCTTTTTTTGCTCTATCTAAGTTGCCATTACCGAACACCATAATACAATCACCATATAATTCTGATTCTTTCGGATCGCCAGGATACAATATAGTAACTAATTGTTCTGGTGTTAGTTCTTCTGGGTTTAACTTGGAAATGAGCATTATTTTTCACTCCTTGGTTTAATTTCTTTTGCTTCAAACTTTTCTTCCTTTGAGCAACTACTAGCAACAACCAGTATAGTTAAAAGTAACATTAAATGTATAATTGTTTTATTAGTGATCACCTCACCTCACTACAAGAACTAATGTATTTTGATTTTACACCTATTGCTTAACGTTACGCTTTAACGACGGACACCCACCTTAGAAAGCTCTTATCTTAGGTGGGTGTCTGTGTTGGTAAACTTGCATCTTTGTAAATACTTCTTTCAATAGCTAAATACCTAGAATTGAAATATATTCATTTGTTTGCAATTGTTTTCTAATCCATTCTTGGAATTCTTTTATTATTGCACTAAGTTTCCTTACATTATTATCAATATCTAGATTGAATTCTTCCTGAGTACTATCGAATATGAAATATACATGATCCTTAAGTTCTTCATTTGATCTTATTATTCTCATTGACTTCCCCCCTTATTAATTCATTTTCGTCGATTTCACATAACGTTCTTGTATTAACGAACTGGAGAGCCTAAAAGCGATGAAGTCGCCGGACGGGTTGTCCGCCTGAAATTATTCCTCTGCTCTTATCATCGGACGGACCGAGGAACGAATGGCCCAAAGCGTGAATACGGCGGTGTTATGTGAAGTCATTACCATCATCGATTACACCCAAAAGATGTCGTTATTATCAATCTCCATTAATTGTTTCTCAAAGTCTTCTACTGGTTTAATATCATCTACAAAATGCCACTTATCCTTACTGTCCTTCCAATAGACTTTCCAATATGATTCCTCCAGCCTTAATTGGGCTATCGGGTATTCAAAACGTCTTCCCATATATCCTGGTCTTTCTTGACTTAATGTAACTGTATTTCCTCTGAACTTATATCGAATTTCAATTTCATTCTTAAGATGATCAGGAACTTTCTGTTCAATATAGTTATCCAATATTTTCTCAATTCTTTTCTTCGTGAATGCATCAAACAAAATAATCACTCCTGTTTTAATATTCTAGTGCATTGATTTCTTGCAGCGTTTTCGCATTAACGAATCCGAAAGGCTTAAGTGGAGCACAGCGAAACGGGTCGTAGACTTAGCCTTGCAGGGGTGGAACGGAGTCAGCTTCTCTGTCTGCTTCATCACCGTGACCGAGAAGCATAGCGACGATGCGTTAATGCTTTGTTAGCAGAAATAAGTGAGTTCTCATCTTTACTTTTATTAAATCCTTTAATCTAATCTTTTATACTTTTTACTTCAACTTGTTATAAACTTTAATGAACCCAAGTAAAAGCAAATAAATGATGAATGTATTAATAAAATAATTAAGTATATTAATATGCACACCTGTAACAAACCATTTTTCTTGAGTATACGAGGTTAAAAATGATACTGGAAAGCCGTATTCTATTGCGTTCAACTTTTTATCACTTCCGGGAAAAGTAAGTATAGTTAGTAACGATATCCAGAGAGAGAAATTCAAAACTTTTACATTTACTTTCACAAAGCTCCTCCCTTTTTTTATCAAGTATCGATTTTCGATTTGCACAGGTTTCACCTAACGTTCAGGCATTCACGAAACTCACTGCCCAAAGGAAACGTAGTGACCGACCGGGCGCGATGAGGTTAGGTTCGCAGGGTTGTCTGCCAGAATTCACTTCCCCGAAATGCCTCGGGCAGACCGAGGAGCAGCGTAAGCTGCCCAGAGCGTGAACATGGTGTTATGCGATGCTGCCACATTGTTGAGATACCTTCAGAATTAGTTGCTCCAACTAACAATCTCAGTTCCATCCTCATCATAGACAGTAACATCATTTAATTCCCCCATAAACATAATGGGTTCAATATTATCAAATGAATCAGGCATTTCTAAAATAAAGGTATTATTAACTGCGAAAGTTTCTTGAGTTTCTCCAGACTTATACTCGATGTAAATCTTTCCAACGGGAATGTCAGTATAAATCGCTCCCCATATGAAATTACCAATATCCTTCTTAGACTCAGCCCTTACTAATAATGGAATTCTGATGTCAGAGCTTGATGTCCATCCTGAACTTTGACTATTATCATAGTAATACTTATCATTCTTGTATTCATAAACACCGAAAACATACTGTGTCTGATCTAAATAAATGACTAGTTGGTTTTTGGGGTCATTATTCATTACTTTAACTGGAGATTTCCACTTAGATTGTACAGCCTCTTGAAGTGTACCATAACCACATCCGCTAACAATAAATATCAACCCTACAACACAAAATATTTTACTTATATTTATCTGCATTATTCTCTCCTTCGTACTCTGTCGTTTTGATATGTTTTCAGCAGTTTCGCATAACGTTCTGAAATTAACGAACCCGAAAGGCTTAAGAGGAACACAGCAAAACAGGTCGTAGACTTAGCCTTGCAGGGTTGTCACTAGAATTCGCTTCTCTGTCAAACACATCATCAGTGACCGAGGAGCGTATGCGACGCAGCGATAATGCTATATTATCTGAAGTCCTCTGCTCCTCGAGATGTTAAAAAATTCTTTGCCTCTTTTATTATTAAATTTCTAAGTTCTACTTCATCTGGTTTATAATATTCATCGTCATATATAATTCTATCAATACCATCATCTAGCTCCAGCCAGCAGAAAACTCTGGATCATAGTCAAGATCATGAATAACTATTCTAAAAATGTCCTTAACTATTTCGAATGTATCCCTTGATATTTCACTCAAAATTTCATTACAATATTTCTCTATAAAAGCTAGCGAACATTCTTCTAAAGTAGGGATTTTAATTCTCATTTCCTTGATTGACTTATCAAAATACTCCTTAAAGATAAATAAACTATCAGTACTATTTAAAGATGCTAGCTGCAATACTGATTTCACTTCAATTCCGTAGTCTATACAAGCAAATGACCAATTCAAAAAATCTTGGCCAGTATCAAAATTTTTATAAATCTTGTAATACAACTCATTTGTAATTTGTGACAACTGACCCATATCGAGTCCCCCATACTTGATTTTTCGAGAATATCAGATAACGTTCTTGCATTAACGAACTTGCGCATAGCAGGTTGTCACATGAATCTACCTCTCTGCCAAACACATCATCAGTGACCGAGGAGCGTATGCGACGATGTGTTAATGCGGTGTTAGACGAGGCTCTTGGCTTCCTCGTAAATACTGATATTAACACTTTATCTCACTGCATACTATGTTAACTATGTCCTCAACGGATAGTGATCCATCAATTATCAAATCAGAATTCGGTTTTGTTGTCTTCAACATACTTTCATATCCATTTCTCCCGCGGGATATATAATTACTTAAATCATCTAATATAGCTTCTGCATTCATATTTCTATAATCTCTTAATATTCTTCTTGCCATTGCTATATCAAGAGGTGTGTCTATAAAAATAGTAAGATCAATGTTTTTCAATTTGTCGTGTAGCCTTGCAAAAGGATAATCTAAAATAATGAAATCCGTATCATCTGATGAAATAAGATTGCTCAAATCAGAAATTAGTGGCTCTAGTTTCCATTCATTGCAGTCAGCACCTCTCTCAACCCAGTTAAGTATATCGTCAGGTCCTTCAAAGTCATATTCATCAAAGTATAAGGTCTTAGAGTTATATAAAACTTGGCTCAGGCGGGATGTAATAGTCGTTTTTCCTCCTCCTGCGACTGCAGCGATAGCAATTATCTTAGGTTTTTTATTTTCCATTGTTACTCAGCCTCCTTAGACAACTTACTGGATATTATTACTTAGTAAAAGAGTTTCGTCTAACGTTGTTGTATTCACGAACCCGAGAGGCTTAAGTGAAGCGCAGCGCAACGGGGCGTAGACTTAGCCTTGCAGGGTTGTCACGTGCATCAACTTCTCTGTCAAAAGAATCACCAGTGACCGAGGAGTACATTCGACGATGCGCTAATGCTGTGTTAGCTGCTGTTGGCTCTTCTCAGCTTGTTCGCTCAAAATCATCTTTTATCTTTTCTTGTAAGTTTGTTTCATTTATCCCTTCACTTACAAAATCAAATACCTTACCCTTTAATCTTTTAGTTCGATCTACTATTTGCCCTACATGATATCCCGTATGTTCCACCAAATGATAAATATCGTACATCCTTGAATCAGAATTTTCTAACTTCTTATCTAATACTATAAACACCTCATAGATGACTGGTTTATTTCTTGTAAAATTACATATTGTGAAACCTTGAACCGCGCTACCATTCAAAAGCTCTTCTCTTATAATTGCTCCAACATATAATGCCTTATCATTTTTAATATGATCCTTTGCTTCCGCAAAAGTCACGCATATCTTTGAAGCAAAAGGAATAGAAAACTTGTTAGCTAAGCCAGGCGTGATATCCGATTCATGAATAATTACAGGTACACGGTTCATCCATGCCCCTAGAACTACAGGAACCGAAACAAAACCACCTTTTGAAAAAACTACATTTGGCTTCATTTCTCTAATAAGGTGATAGGCTTGAAAAACTCCTTTTATAACACGGAAGGGATCTCTTAAGTTTTCCTTGTCAATATATCGTCTTAACTTTCCCGTTGAAATACTTATGTACTCCACATTAGTAAGTTTTTGGACCAGTTCTTTCTCAATTCCATATGTAGAGCCCATGTACTGCACATCCCAACCCATGTCAAGGAACTTAGGAATTAAAGCTAAATTAACTGTCACATGACCAGCAGAACCCCCGCCAGTAAACAATATCTTTTTAGCCATCTTGATCACCTCGCTAGGAATGAATTTATGTGCTTACTTACACGCTTATTACGATGATTTCATCTAACGTTTTTGCATTCACGAACCCGAAAGGCTTAAGTGAAGCGCAGCGCAACGGGTCGGCAGACTTAGCCTTGCAGGGTTGTCACATGAATCTTCTACTCTGCCGAATGCATCACCAATGACCGAGGAGGAGCGCATGTGACGATGCGTGAATGCGGTGTTATCTGATTGCCATGCCATCTTCGAATTACATAAGTATTCTTTCTAGTTTTTCTTTAACCGACATCCATTCTTCATCAATAATGCTATATATGTAAGCATCTCTAATATGTCCATCACCTAGGATTCGATCTTTACGGAGTCTACCTTCTCTTATTGCCCCTAGTCTTTCGATAGCTCTATTTGATCTTTCATTTCTAACATCTGCCTTGAACTGCACTCTTGCAATGTTGAGTTTTTCGAATGCATGCTTTAATAATAAGTATTTAGTTTCTGTGTTCACCCTAGTACGCCAAACATTAGGTGATAGCCAAGTCCAACCAATCTCCAAATTTCTATGATTTAGAGCAATGTTAAGATATCGAGTGCTTCCGACAACTGACTGCAACGACTTATCGAATATGATAAATGGATATTCAGTTCCGTTTTCTTTACAACTCAATGCATCAGTAATAAGCATCCTCATATCATCAAGTGTCTTAATTCCTCGTGATGAATACTGCCATATATCCTGGGATTTGCCAGCTTCAAACAAATCATGTAAATAGTCCATATTGAGTGGAATAACTTTTACTTGCTCACCCTCAAGGATTATTTTATTCACCAGTAGTTCCTCCTCAGTTTTTATTTGTATGGCTTTCAGATAACGTTCAGGTATTCACGAACTTCCGCAGGAAGTTGTCACTGAATCTGCTTCTTCTGTCAAAAGCATCACAGTGACCAAGGCGTAGTCGATGCGTGAATACTGTGTTATACGACGATCTTTCTACTTAGAAATAACTTTATATGTTTTCACATTGTATCTACCAATCCGTGCACCGAAGTGGTTATCTTCTGTACTCTTAAACTGGAAATAATAAAAAGGTTCACTATCAAGATAAAACTCATTGATTATTTCATCTTTCTCAATTTCTAATTTGGAACCATAAATATCGTAATTATTACTTGCAAGGTACTTATAAACATCGTGAAAGTCTAATGGACTTGAGAGATCCTTTTCTTCAGAATTGAAATTATATTTATCTTCTAACAATCTAACAACTTCCTTTGAAATAGGGACAGATAGATAAATATGCCCAAAAAAACTATTTTTCGGGCTAATTACTAGTGGAAATTTCACATCTTCATCATTACTATAAAACAATATTAAAGGAGTATTAGGGTATGGTTCATTGTTTGTAGCTTTATAAATATCATATGTAGTTAGGGTTACTGGTTTATCTCCAGTATTAGTTATAGCAATATTATAACTAATACCAATATAAGATATTGAATCATCGATTTTCGGTGTCATAACATATGTTTGAAAACTACCTTGATATTTCTCGATTGAGATTGTTAAAAACTCACCTTTTTTATAAATTTCTGTTGAGTAAAAAGTATAACTGCTAAAAGCTAAAGATAATATCGATACTAATAACAAACCAAAATTAATATACTTTTGAGAAATGATCTCCTTTTGATATTTTATTCTTTCTTTTCTACTCATCCTGAAATCCTCATTTTCGATTATTAAGATTGTCGTATAACGTTCTTGTATTAACGAACCCGAAAGGCTTAAGTGGAGCGCAGCGTAACGGGTCATAGACTTAGCCTTGTAGGGTTGTCACGTGAATCTACTTCTCTGCCAAAAGCATCACTAGTGACCGAGGAGCGTATGCAACGATGCGCTAATGCGGTGTTATATGTAGTCGTTACTTCTTGTGTTATCGTTCAAAACCATGTTTTATCATCTTCTTAAATTTCTAAATATTCCATTACTCTTGATTCTAATAAATCAACTAATTCTTCATCCATATAGCCAAACTCATCTGGAATATCTAATCTAATAATTTTCTTTCCTCTTAGTTCTTCATTAAATTTTTGTTCAATTCTTTTTTGATGTTTCTTTTCCATTACAAAAATTAGATCTGACCACCCGATATGACCCGCTGTGATTTTAATTCTTGCATTCTCTTCTGTTCCCGCTGATCTAACCTCATGATCATTTCTACCATTAAATATTTTTTCCGCTGTTAAGCTTCTCCATCGATTCCTACTACATACAAATAATATCTTGATTCCTTTCACCTCTGATTTTTAATTTTTTTCACGATTACATATAACGTTTTTGCATTCACGAACCCGAAAGGCTTAAGTGAAGCGTAGCGTAACGGGTCGACAGACTTAGCCTTGCAGGGTTGTCCGTGAATCAACTCCTCTGCCAATTGCATCACCAGGACCGAGGAGCGCATGCGACGTTGCGTGAATGCTGTGTTATAAGATGTCCCCGCCTTCTTGAAACACAATCAATACTATTTCAATCCTGTTTAATACGGTACTAATATTTTTAGCCCTTCTTAATCTCTACATTTTTTGCTAGTACCCATCCGCTTAATCCATAAGAAGAAGATATAATATAATAGACATATCTTTCACTTTCTAATATTTTTATTAAGTCTTCTATTTCTTTGTAATAAATTGGCCAACAATGGTTCTTACGTTCATTAAGTAACTTTTGGTTCTCTTCAATAAATATAGAGACAGGATACTCCCCCACATCTAATATGATGCTTCCAGGCAACTCACATTCAAAAAGATGCGCCATAACTCCAGTAAAGCATATATTAATTATTTCCTTCTTATATTTTGTATGTAAAGTGATGCTATGATTTATTAATTCTACTTGATAAGATAATATCTCGTTATCATGAACATGATCCATAATATATTTCATCCTTAATATCATATTTATTTGTATTGTAGTTCTTGCGGGGGATTTCTTATAACTACTATATTTACGTACTTTGTAAATATATATAAATACGGATTATAAACGAACCCTGTACATCGGGCAGAGAGCTTAAAATATTATGTGTAAATGAATAAATAGCAAAAGGAAGACCTTTTCTTGTAGAATTGAGTTACCACACAAAATTCACAGAGAGAGGTCTTCCCTATGAATCATTTTACAAC
>Ga0160467_101181_pt1 | contig 12454 bp, 11 predicted proteins | sample HID1972I_E11MG_FD_108221 | JGI IMG/M metagenome (GOLD analysis project Ga0160467, IMG submission 108221) | Enriched pill bug-associated microbial communities from UW Madison campus, WI, USA - HID1972I_E11 MG | ecosystem: Host-associated > Arthropoda: Insects > Digestive system > Unclassified ...
CGGAAGCGGTGTACAACCGAGTTTGCGTGGCTTGCCATGCCGGCCAACTGCCGAACGCCCCGAAACGGGGTGACCAGGCAGCCTGGGCGCCACGACTGGCGCAGGCCATGGACACGCGGGTGCCACACGTGACCCAGGGTTTCAAGGCGATGCCGCCGCGTGGTTTGTGCATGGACTGCAGTGCCGAGGATTACCAAGCCATCATCCTTTGGATGAGCGAGTAAACCCGGTCCATAACTTAACCCTTAGCCGTAGTTGGATTAGCTGATGAACAAATTGATCGTGAGTCTGCTGTTGACCGTGGGAATCTCAGGCTTCGCCCATGCTGCCGGTGATGCCGCAGCAGGCCAGGCAAAAGCCGCCGTTTGCGGAGCCTGCCATGGCCCGGACGGCAACAGCATGGCGCCAAATTTTCCGAAACTGGCCGGTCAAGGTGAACGCTACCTGACCAAGCAATTGCACGACATCAAGTCGGGCAAGCGCACTGTTCTGGAAATGACCGGCCTGCTGACCAACCTGAGCGATCAGGACCTGGCCGACATCGCTGCCTATTTCGCCAGCCAGCAAGGCAGCGTCGGCGCCGCCGATCCGAAGATCGTCGCTCGCGGTGAAGCCCTGTTCCGTGGCGGCAACCTGGAAAAAGGCCTGCCAGCCTGCACCGGCTGTCATTCGCCGAATGGCGCTGGCAACGCCGCCGCCGGCTTCCCGCACCTCGGTGGCCAACACGCTCAATACATCGCCAAGCAACTTACCGACTTCCGCAAGGAAGATCCGGCGGCCGGACGCAGCAACGACGGCGACGCGATGACCATGCGCACCATCGCCCGCAAGCTGAGCGACGAAGACATCGCCGCGGTCTCCAGCTACATTCAGGGCCTGCACTAAGGCCAGCGAAGGCCAGCGGATCGAGGTCTGCAGGGGGTGGACATCTCCTGCGATGTTAACGCTCGATTAATCCGTCACAGCAAGTATAAAAAGGGTGGCTTTGGCCGCCCTTTTTTGTGGCCGCTGCCGTTACACTACAGAACTCATGCCCGCCAGGATCTGTCTGAAAACAGGTCGCGCGAGGCGACCCAAATTGTCCAGGAGTAAAGCATGCGTAATCTGATCATCAGCGCCGCCCTCGTCGCTGCCAGCCTGTTCGGCGTGACCGCTCAAGCCGCCGAAGCCCCAGCCGCCCCTTACGTCGAGCTGGCCAACCCGGTACCGGTTGCAGAGCCTGGCAAGATCGAAGTGGTCGAGCTGTTCTGGTACGGCTGCCCGCACTGCTACGCCTTTGAACCGGTGATCAACCCGTGGGTTGAGAAGCTGCCATCCGACGTCAACTTCGTGCGTATCCCGGCGATGTTCGGCGGACCGTGGGATGCTCACGGTCAAATGTTCCTGACCCTCGAAGCCATGGGTGTCGAGCACAAGGTTCACGCCGCGGTTTTCGAAGCAATCCAGAAACAACACAAGAAGCTGACCGACAAGAACGACATGGCTGACTTCCTCGCCACCCAGGGCGTGGACAAGGACAAGTTCCTTGCCACCTTCGACTCGTTCGCCATCAAAGGTCAGATCGTAAAGGCTCGCGAACTGGCGAAGAAGTATGAAATCACTGGCGTGCCAACCATGATCGTCAACGGTAAATACCGCTTCGACATCGGCTCTGCCGGTGGTGCCGAGCAAGCGCTGCAACTGGCCGACCAACTGGTCGCCAAAGAGCGAGCGGCAACCAAGGCTGCAGCCAACTAAGCGCCGCCCCCGCCATGCGCCGCTGGAAATCCGAACGCATCGTTGGCCTGCATGATCCGCAGGTCAACGAGCATCACCTGGAGTCCACGGGCCTGCCCGCAGACCAGCGACTGCGTCTGCTCAGTTTCAATATCCAGGTCGGCATCAGCACCGAGCGCTATCGGCATTACCTGACCCGTAGCTGGCAGCACCTGCTGCCGCACAACGGCCGCTCAGGCAATCTGCAAAAGATCGGCGACCTGCTCGGCGACTTCGATCTGGTCGCCCTGCAGGAAGCCGATGGCGGCAGCCTGCGTTCAGGCTACGTCAACCAGGTCGAACATCTGGCCCAACTCGGCGCCTTCCCCTACTGGTATCAACAACTCAATCGCAACCTCGGTCGACTGGCCCAGCACAGCAATGGCGTGCTCAGTCGCCTGAAACCGTCGGCGATTGAAGATCATCCGCTGCCCGGCCCGAAAGGTCGCGGCGCGATTCTGCTGCGTTTCGGCGAAGGTCCGGAAGCGCTGGTGGTAGTGATGATGCACCTGGCCCTCGGCGCGCGCACGCGCAGCCTGCAACTGGCCTATATTCGTGAGCTGATCGGTGGCTATAAACACCAAGTGTTGATGGGTGACATGAACACCCACGCCAGCGATCTGCTACAACACTCTCCGTTACGCGATCTCGGCTTGCTGGCTCCGCAGGTGGAAGCGACTTTCCCCAGCTGGCGCCCGCAGCGTTGCCTTGATCATATTCTGCTCAGCCCGACCCTGACCCTGGAAAGAGTTCAAGTGCTGGCACAACCCATTTCCGATCACCTGCCGGTCGCGGTAGAGATTCGTCTGCCGGGTTCGCTCACGGCCGATGCATTGCCCGCGATGAGTCCTGCCCCTCGCGGAACCCTTGAATGAGCGACGAAGCCCAGCGCTGGAAAGAGAAGTACCTCAAAAGCATCGAACAGCAGGACAAACTCGAACGCCGCTGGGCCGCCAGGCTCGACTTGCTTCGACGTGGTCTGGTGCGCAGCACGCTGGCTGCCGAGGGCACCGACAAGGTCGTTGATCAGTGCATGAAAGAGATGCGCGATGTGGTGCGCACCGACGACATGGACGCAGGCCTCGCCGCCCTGCTGCCGCGCCTGGAAAAAGCCGTGCTCGATTCCGAGCAGCGCCGTGAAACCCGCATTGATCAAGTCAGCACCGCGCTGACCTCGCTGGTCACCCAGTTGCAGGCGTTGCCACTGCCGCGTGAAGTCGCCCAGCCGCTGAAGAAATTCGCCAAACAACTGGATGGTCGCGTCGGTTCCGCGCGGGAAATGCCATTGCTGCTGAGTGAGCTCAGCGGCTTGCAAAGCAGGGCATTGAGTCAGCTGGAAACGCCAGCCGAACCGGGACGTCCGGGATTGTTGCAGCGTTTGTTTGGGGCTCGTGACAGTGAAGAAGCGCCAGCTCCGAGCGCAGAAACGCCCGCGCAGGCGCAGGCGCAAGTAACGCGTGAAGTGCCAGCGCCTGCCGCGTCAGAAACCGGGCCAGAACCAGTGCCCGTGCCCGAGCAAGCTGCCGCAGTTTCGGAGCCGGTCATCACCGCTCCCATAATCAAACCACCCGCACCTGCGATCGAGGCCCGCTCGCCGCTCTCGGAGCCGCTGCCAGAAGCTGACGTGGTTGCATTTGAACCACCTCCCCTCGTCAGCGAAGAAGTGGCTGTTACGGCTGTAGCGCCGTCTGTCGAGGACAAAGCCGAAACCGTCATCGCGCCAAGTGCCGCCCCGACGCCGGCAATGGCCACCAGCTTCAACCCGGACGAATTGATCCACCCCGGCGACCCGACACCGCTGATCCTCGACAGCCTGCCCCTGCCTGAACCAATGGCGCAGGCCCTCGCAGCTATCGATCCGGAGCATTCCGAGCAAGACATTCTCTTCGCCCTGCCGGACTCCCCAGAGCCGTCGTACAGCTCCGTGGCCAAACACATCGAAGACACCCTGATCGGTCTGCTCGACGACCTGACCCTGCCCGAGCGCCACCGCCCGCAAGCCGAAGCGATGCGTGAGCGCCTCAAGCACGGCTTGAACTGGTATGAACTGATCCCGATCCTCGACGATCTCGCGACGTTGATGCTGGCGATCACCGACAGCGGTCAGCATGAATTCGAAGCCTATTTGCAACAGCTCAACGAACGCCTCGAAGCGTTCCAGAGCAATCTGCAAGCCGCCAGTGAAGGTCACGCCGATAACAGCTCGGCAGCGCGGGCCATGGACACGCAGATCCGCGAGCAGGTCGACGGTTTGCAGACCAGCGTGCAGGAAGCTGCGGATCTGGAAGACCTCAAGCACGTGCTGGAGAACCATCTCGAAGGCCTGCTCGGCACCATGGATCAGCACCAGAAGCAGCGCGACGCCCGCGAGCAGGAAGTCGCCACGCGGCTCAAAAGCCTGTCCGAGCGCGTAGCGCATATGGAACAGGAAGCCCAAGGGTTCCGCGAACATCTTGAAGTTCAAAGACAGAAAGCCTTGATCGATCCGCTCACCGGCCTGCCCAATCGCGCCGCGTGGAGTGAACGCCTCGAGCACGAAATCCAGCAGTGGCAACAACACGGCAACACCCTGAGCCTGGCCATGCTCGACCTCGATCACTTCAAACGGATCAACGACAACTACGGCCATCTGGCCGGCGACAAGGTGCTGAAAATCATCGCCACCGTGCTGCGCAAGCGCCTGCGCGGCTCGGACTTCATCGCCCGTTTCGGCGGGGAAGAATTCGTTCTACTGATGCCAGCCACACCACCTGCAGTTGGCGCCAAACTGCTGGAGACCCTGCGCGCCGCGATCGAAGCGTGCCCGTTCCACTTTAAAGGCGAGCGAGTGACGATTACCCTTTCCATGGGATTAGCGACATTCCGAGCGGGAGAACATAGCGATCTGGTGCTGAAAAGAGCCGATCAGGCGCTATACCGGGCAAAAAACGCCGGACGCAACCGGGTCGAGCTGGGCTGAGCAAATTGTTCCATTTTGTTTAATTGCGCCCGCTGACCGTTGAGACGCAAGGCAGTACGTTACACTGTTGCATTATTGTCTTGCGTGTATTGCCCTCTGCCATGAAATTCTTTGCCCTTCTCGCTTCGCTGCTTGTCCTGGCCGGTTGCGCCAGCGGCCCGCGTTACGACACCAGCCATCCTTCGGCCAACCATGACAGTCGCATTCAGTTCGTGATCGTCCACTACACGTCGACGTCGCTGGAACGCTCGTTGCAACTGCTGACCCACGGCGAAGTCAGCAGCCACTACCTGATCGGCGACGACAAGGGCGGCACCATTTACAAGCTGATGGACGAAAACCAGCGCGCCTGGCACGCCGGCGAAAGCCAATGGCATGGCCGCACCTGGCTCAACTCCAGTTCGATCGGTATCGAAATCGTCAATCCGGGCTTCAAGGACACGCCGACCGGGCGCCTGTGGTATCCGTACAGCGAAGCGCAAATTCAATCGCTGATCGTCCTGCTCAAGGACATCAGTAAGCGCAACGGCATCAGCCCGCGTCACATCATCGGTCACAGCGACATCGCCCCGCTGCGCAAACTCGATCCGGGCCCATTGTTCCCATGGAAGCGCCTCGCCGCTGAAGGCTTGGGCGTGTGGCCGAATGAAGTGGCGGTCGCGCGCCAGCAAATGCTGTTCAACAGCGCCGAACTGCCGAGCATCAGCTGGTTCCAGGCGCAATTGGCGCACCTGGGCTACGACACCCCGCAGACCGGCGAACTCGACGTTGCGACACGCCACGTCCTCGCAGCCTTCCAGATGCACTTCCGCCCTTCGCGCTTCGACGGCACACCGGACGCGCAAACCGCAGCACTGCTGCTGGTCCTTAATCAGACAAAATAATGACGCCCGCCCGACGGTCAGGGCGAAATCGCAATCAGCAGCTATAACTCATTGGTAATTCTTCGGATATTCCATGATGGCTGCTACCCGAGAGACGCTGCGTAGCTGGTTCTTTCGCCCTTGGTTTTTGGCGATGATCGCGGCTGTCCTCAGTGCCAGCCTGTTGATCGCCGGCGGTTTGTTTGTCGCAATGCGTCAGGTCGAGCAACGTGAAAGCCAGGAAATGAATGCCCAAGGCGAACGATTCCTGGCCCGCCTCGAACAATTGTTCGGTCAACTGCGCGAAAGTCTCGACGACCTCGAAGCCCAACCTCTGCGCAGTTGTGACGACGAAATGATCGCTACCCTGCAGCAAGTCACCTTCAACTATCGCTTCGTTTATGAAGCCGCTTATATGGACGCCTCGCGGATCTGCTCCAACCGTCCGCGCCAGGAAGGTCTGTCCGTTGTTCGTGCGCCGGATATCAAAGGCCCGACCTACAGCTATTGGCTTAACACCACCACCGAACCCGATGAAAACCGTGCAGCACTGATGTTGGGGCGCGGTAATTTTCGCGTCGCTACCTCCAGGGGGCACCTGACCGATATGGTCGATCTGTCGCCCGGCAGCAGTCTGTTGGTGGTGCTGGACCATGGCACTCGAGCCATTCCGGTACTGGGCAAAGAACAGGTCTGGCCACCCACAGAGCAATGGCCGCCGAAAAGCCGCGACGCCTTGCAGGTGACGCACACGCGGCTGATCTATCGCATGCCCACCGACAACCCCGAATATCAGTTGGTATTGATCACACCGCGTACCGGCATGCACATCCCCGCTGTCTGGTGGTGGATGATCCCGGTCTGCCTGGTGGCCGGCGCCATTGTCGGTTTTCTGGTGTTTCTGTTGGCGCGTCAGCGCCAATCGCTGGATGCCGAATTGCACGGCGCCATCCGCCGTGGCGAGCTGCAGGTGCTCTACCAACCGATCTTCGACCTCGACAGCCGTAACTGCGTCGGCGCCGAAGCCTTGCTGCGCTGGCGTCGCCCAGATGGCACGCTGACCAGCCCCGACCTGTTCATCCCGATGGCGGAGAACACCGGGCAGATCCGCCAGATGACCGATTTCGTCCTCCAGCGCCTGCTGGAGCAGTTGGGCCAGTTGCTTCGGGCCAACCCGCAACTGTATATCTCGGTGAATCTTGCGGCTTGCGACGTCATGGTGCCGCGCATCGGGCAAGTCATGGCGCGGCTACTGACGTTGCACCGGGTGGCCGCGCGGCAAATCGCCTTCGAAGTCACCGAACGTGGTCTGATTGATGTGGTGGTGGCGCGGGAAAACCTGCAAGCCCTGCGCGATGTCGGCCATCAGGTGCTGATCGATGACTTCGGCACCGGCTATTGCAGCCTCGCCTACCTGCAAACCCTGCCGGTGGATTGCCTGAAAATCGACAAGGCCTTTATTGATGCGCTCGGCCACGATGCGGCGAGCAGCGGCGTCGCCCCGCACATCATTCACATGGCGCAGGCGTTGGACTTGAAGGTGATTGCCGAAGGCATCGAGCTGGAGTCGCAAGCCGAATTGCTCAGCAGTGAAGGCGTCAAGTTCGGGCAAGGCTGGCTGTTCGCCCATGCCCTGAGCGCGGTGCAGTTCATTGAGCTGATCACCCGAGGGCGGCGCCTCACCGGGCGACGCATGGACGACGAAGCCTAAACTGTCAGCGCCATATAGAACTGCGTGCCCTGCCCCGGCCGCGAGTAAACGCCCATCCGCCCGCCGTGAAGCTGCACGATTTCCTTGCACAGCGCCAGGCCAAGACCGGCGCCGCCCTTCTTGCGTCCGACCTGCACGAACGGCTCGAAGATGCGCCCCTGCTGGCCGTAGGCAATACCTTCGCCATTGTCTTCAACACTGATGATCACCCGCTCGCCATGGCGTCGCGCCTGCAAACGTATCTGGCCGTCGCGGGCGGTGTGGCGCAGGGCGTTGTCGATCAGGTTGTCGAGGACGCGGTCGAGTTGGGCCTGATCGGCTTGCAACCGGGGCAATGGCCCCTGCACTTCGACATTCAGTGCGATGCCTTTGCCCAGCGCAAAATCTGCAAAGCGAAGTCGCGCCTGTTCCAGCAGATCTTCGATGGAACACGGCGCCAACGTCAGTTTCTGCAGACCGTTCTGATAACGCGAGAAGTTGAGCAGGTCATTGATCAACTGCATCAGGCGCTGCATTTCTTCGTTCACGGTGTCGAGCAGGTCCGCCTCGCGCGACTCCGCTGGAAACTTCGCCCGTTCACGGAACAGGCCGAACGCCATATGCATGCCGGTGACCGGCGTGCGCAGCTCGTGAGAGGCGCGCAGGACGAACTCGCTGCGCACCCGCTCGAAAGCGCGCTGCTCGGTGACGTCGTGCAAGACCATCACCGCGCCGAGAATGTGGCCTTGGGTGTGACTGACCGGCGTCAGGCTGTAGGTCAGCAGGCGCGATTCGCCGTCGACCTCGATACTCAAATCCTCCGGCGCACGCTCCAGAGAGCCGCCGCGCAGCACCAGTTGCAACTGCGCGTCCAGTTCCGGGCGCCCCAGCGCCGTCCCCAGTCCTTGGCCGAGACGGTCATCTTCCCAGCCCAATTGGCGCTGAGCGACTGGGTTGAGGTGTTCCAGATGTCCTTGGCGGTCAATCATCAACAAGCCGTCATCGATACTGTCGAGTACCGCCTGCAAGCGTTGCTGACCGGCAAGCAATTCGTCGACGTTGGTTGCCTGATGCTCACGCAGCGCTTCGGCCATCAGCCCGAAACGCTTGGTCAACTGATTCATTTCCATTGCCGAAGAGATCGGCAGGGTCACTTCAAAATTGCCTTGGCCAATATTGTCCGCCGCTTGCGCCAGCGCTTCGATCGGCGCGCCAAATCGCCGGGCGATACCGTGAGCGGTGACAAATCCGATGATCAACACAGCCAGTCCCACCAGCCCGAGCAGGCCCGCGACGAGGAGCGCCCGGTCGCGGGCGGCGTGTTGTACCGCGTTGATGTTATCGAGGGCATGTTTGTGTTCAGCGATCAGGCCGTTGCGCAAGGTGTTGAAGCGCTCCCGGAAGTCGGCGCTGCTGCCCATTGAACTGGCCGGCTCATGCGACAAATCGAAGGCTTGCAGAAAGCGGAGGTAATCCGCTTTGGCCTGACTGAAACCGTACTGTCGACCATCGCCCTCCTGTTCTTGAGCGATGCCTTCGTCGAGCAATTGGAAGTAATGCTGTTTCGACGCTTCGAAAGCGACCGGGTCAGGTTTTTCCGCCAGCATGATGATCAATTGATCACCCAGCGTCTGTCGCAACTTGAGGCCCAGATCGAGGGTGACGAAGTTGCTGCGCACCAATGCCTCTTGAGTGCCGGCCATCTGCATCACACTGACCAGCCCGAGCAGCAGCCCGAGAAGGGCCACGGTGATCAGCGCGGAAATGCTCAAGAACAAGCGGGTCCGCAACTTCATCGCCAGTTTCATCGCCCGGCACTCACAGGTTGTACTGCTTGCGCTTGCGATACAGGGTCGAGGCGTCGATGCCCAGGGTTTTTGCCGCTTGATCCAGCGTCCCGGCAGTGGCGAGAACCGCGCCGATATGGGCTTTCTCCAATTCGTCGAGACTCAATGCCGCACCGACTCTTGGCGCATTGTTGGCCGGTTGCTCGGCCATGCCCAAATGGGTGATCTCGACGCGTTCTTGCGGGCAGATGATGCTCGCCCGCTCAACCACGTTGCGCAACTCACGAATGTTACCTGGCCAGCGGTAACCGAGCAGCGCCTCGCGAGCCTCGTCGCTGAAACCCCGCGCCGGACGTGCGTACTCTTTGACGAAACGGGCGAGGAAGCGGTCGGCCAGCGTGAGAATGTCCTCGGCGCGTTCGCGCAGGGGCGGCAGGTGAAGGGTGATCACGTTGAGGCGATAGAGCAGGTCTTCACGGAAGCGGCCGTCACGCACCATGTCTTCCAGATTGAGGTTGGTTGCAGCAAGGATGCGCACATCGGCGCGGCGGGTGACCGGATCCCCTACCCGCTCGTATTCCTTGTCCTGAATGAAACGCAGCAACTTGGGTTGCAATGTCAGGGGAAAATCGCCGATCTCGTCGAGAAACAGCGTACCGCCGTCGGCCTGATTGACTCGACCCAGCGTACTTTCGCTAGCGCCGGTGAACGCGCCACGGCTGTGACCGAACAGCTCGCTTTCCATCAATTCCGCCGTCAACGACGGGCAGTTGATGGTCACGCAGGATTTTTTCTCGCGCTTGCTCCAGCCGTGAATCGCTCGGGCCAGCTCACCTTTACCGGTGCCGGACTCGCCAAGGATAAGAATGTTGGCATCGGTGCTCGCGACCTGGCGGGCCGTCTCCAGTACGACTTTCATCGCCGGGCTGTGAGAGTCGAGACCGTCTTTCGGCTTGCGGATCTCGCCTTCAAGGGCTTCGAGGCGCGCCGACAGTTGGCGCACTTCAAGTTGTTTGGCGGTGGCCAGACGCAACTGATCCGGGCTGCACGGCTTGACCAAATAATCGGCGGCGCCGGCCTGAATCGCATCAACGGCCGTATCGACAGCCGAATGCGCGGTGACGATCACTACGCGCATCCATGGCGCCTGAATGCGCATTTGCGCCAGTACGTCGAGACCGTTGTCCTCGCCCAAGCGCAAATCCAGGAAGCACAGGTCAAAGACCTGACGCTGCAGCAGGGCGTCGGCCTGAGCCGCGCTGTTCGCTGTGGCGACCGTATAGCCCTCGTCTTCGAGGCAATAACGGAACGTACGCAGGATGGCGGATTCGTCGTCCACCAGCAGAATGCGGCCTTGATGCTCAGTGGCAGATTCCATTTTTCCTACGCTCCATAGTGATTGGTCTTGGGTTAGTCCCGGAAAAATCGGGCAAGTTGCATGGTTGATTCTGAACGATGCCAGCCATAGGAGGGTAGCTCTCTCCTGCCGTTACGGCCAATACATTGATTTTGTTGGTTATTTAAACAGTCACCGGTTTGCAGGGCATTACCTGCGTCCTTTTCTGACATCTGCGCCCTGCTCTCAATTCCATAAGAATGAATTCTCCTACGAAAAAATCGTGCATTGCGCACGATGCCAGATGAGCCATCGTGCAGGATGCGTCGCGAACGCTTTTCCTCACACTTGTAACATATTGATTTTATTGGTTTTTTTTCAAACAAAAAACTGGCATGCAGGCTGCAATATCTCTTACAGCCCGGGCAGACATGAACTGCCCCAACCGAATAAGAGTGAGGAACCCAGGATGACTCGCCCACGTGCCGCCCAAGTGCGTATCTCGCCACTGCATATCCAGCAAGGTCTGTTTGGCGTATTGGCGCTGTTGATCACCCTGATCGCCTGTCAGCAATACCTGAGCTGGGAAAACAGCCAGAAGGTTGAGCCGCTGATTTCGATCCAGCACAACACGCAAACGCACTTCAGTGCCGTCAGCAGCAGTCAGGCCGAGAGCGCCTCGATGCGCATGATGGATGTCGATCAAGCGCAGCCACTGGATCAAATGCCACGCGAAGAGCGTTGGGTTTTCTGACCAATTGAATGAATTCGGGCGCTACGCGCCGGGACACGCAACACCCCTAAATAGAGAAGTAAGGAGAATCACCATGTTGAGCTGGGCAATTACATTCTTGATCATTGCCATCATCGCTGCAGTACTGGGCTTCGGTGGTATCGCGGGCACCGCCACGGGTATCGCCAAGATTCTCTTTGTCGTGTTCCTGGTGATGTTCATCGCTTCCTTCTTCTTTGGCCGTCGCGGCCGAGGTTAACGATGACTGTTTTAAAGACACTGGCAGCCGCCCTGCTTCTGGGCGGTAGTGCCATGGCGATGGCGGCCAACGATGGCCAGGCGCGGGTCAACGAACTGCTGAGTTCTGACCCGCAGTATCGGCAAACCTGGGAAGGCGTGGTGAAGAAGGAAGAGCGCCTGCCGGAATGGGTGATGAACCTGTCCGGCACGCCTGACCAACAGATGAATGCCGTGACTGAAGATGGCGACCAGTATCTGGTTGGCCCGCTCTGCGAATCTGCAGACAAGTGCCTGAACCACCGCTTGATCGTCGCCTTCAGTTTCGACAAGAAAGATGCATACGCCATGCTCGTCGATGTCCCCGAAGGACTGCCGGCCGACAAGTCGCCAACGCGACATGCCACCTACCGCTTCCTCGGCAAACCCGACCAGGGCATGCAGGATCTTCTGATGGAAACCCTCAAGAAAGATCCGAACTGGTACTGATCTGAACATGAAGGCAGCAGCCCTGCTGCCTTCCATTGCGCCCACCTGAGGAAGGCCGGCGCATGACCAAGGGGTCGGGACGTTCTGACTGTTGCAGGGTCGGAGTGACCTACGGGTACAGGGAGTGCCTGCGCAAGGGCCGGGTCAGGGCAATTAAAAAGCTGCGCCGCAGGTTCGCCGATCCAGCATTGATCGACGGACTTGCGCTGAGCTTTCAATCGAGCAAAACATTGATCCAGAGCGTCCAGCTCATCCTTTTTATCGCTGACACTGCGCGCAAAAACATTACGCGGTGTTTCATGGCGACCGTATATCGACAAAGAGTCCACTTAAACAGTGGGACTTCTAGTCTTCCTACGTAGGCTTTTTCCTAACGTTTTTGATGAATTTTCCTTGCTCAAAAAACAACCAACCTCCGCTGTGATGGCCGGTTCACGGCACTTATGCCGGCCGAAATGTCACAATCGAACCGGTTGGGACGCCAGTTTCAATTAAAAAAGCTCATGCCGATTCGGCATAGGGTAGGCGTTTACGGCATTAGACGTCGCAACCTTGCATCGGAATAGTTGCGCCTTTTTTCGCCTGCCGAAGAGCCGTAAACACGC
>Ga0160467_101182_pt1 | contig 12449 bp, 8 predicted proteins | sample HID1972I_E11MG_FD_108221 | JGI IMG/M metagenome (GOLD analysis project Ga0160467, IMG submission 108221) | Enriched pill bug-associated microbial communities from UW Madison campus, WI, USA - HID1972I_E11 MG | ecosystem: Host-associated > Arthropoda: Insects > Digestive system > Unclassified ...
GACACCCAGGCGCGCTTGGCGGGCATCGTCAGTGCGCCCGTCGGCCCCGGCACCGTGGCCGACGAGCATGAGGTCCAGGGCCTGCTGGCGCCCGTGGATGGCCGCAGCGCACAGGTCACCGCGCGCTTCCCGGGGCCGATACGTGCCCTGCGCGCGAACGTCGGAGATCGCGTGCGCGCCGGCCAGCCGCTGGCGAGCATCGAAAGCAACCTGAGCCTGACCACCTATGACATTCCCGCTCCGATTTCCGGCGTGGTGCTGTCGCGCCAGGTACAGCTCGGTGCCGTCGCCGCCGAGGGCCAGGTGCTGTTCGATATCGGTGACCTGTCCCAGCTCTGGGTGGACCTGCATATTTTCGGTGCCGACACCCAGCACATCACGGCAGGCGTGCCGGTCACCATCACCCGCATGACCGACGGCGTCAGCCAGGCCACGACACTGGAGCGCGTGCTGCCGGGAACCGCGACCGCCAGCCAGAGCACGGTCGCGCGCGCCAGCATCGACAACCGCGATGGATTGTGGCGGCCGGGCGCCGCCGTGCGTGCACGGATCGTGGTGGCCAGCACGCCGGCTGACATCGTGGTGCCGCTGGCGGCGCTGCAGAACCTGGAGGGCAGGGAGGTGGTGTTCGTCCGCGAGGGTGAGGTCTATACGGCGCGCGAGGTGCAGCTGGGCGCACGCGACGCTCGCCAGGTCGCCATCCGCGAGGGCCTGCGCGAGGGCGAGCAGGTGGTCGTCGAACAGAGCTATACGGTGAAGGCGGACATCGGCAAGGCGGGGGCGGCGCATGAACACTGAAGCCACGCGCCCCCGGGAGGCGGCCACGCTGCTGGAACGCATCATCCGGGGGGCAGTCGCACAGCGTTGGCTGATGATGGCCCTGACGCTGGTGTTGATCCTGGTGGGTACATGGAGTTTCCACAGGCTGCCGATCGATGCCACGCCGGACATCACCAACGTGCAGGTGCAGGTCAACACCGGTGCACCGGGCTACTCACCGCTGGAAAGCGAACAGCGCATCACCTATGCGGTGGAAACAGCGATGGCCGGGTTGCCACACCTGGAACAGGTGCGCTCGCTGTCGCGTTATGGCCTCTCGCAGGTCACCGTGGTGTTCGAAGATGGCACCGACCTGTACTTCGCGCGCCAGCAGGTGGCCGAACGCCTGCAGCAGGTGAGGTCACAGCTGCCGGAGGGGCTGGATCCGCAGCTGGGTCCGATCGCTACCGGACTTGGCGAGATCTTCATGTACACCCTCGACGCCGATCCCGCAGCGCGCAAGGACGATGGCAGCGCATACAGCGCCACCGACCTGCGCACGCTGCAGGACTGGGTGATCCGTCCCCAGCTGCGCACCGTGCCCGGCGTTACCGAGGTGAACACCATCGGCGGCTACCAGCGCCAGATCCACATCACACCGGACCCGGCCCGCCTGCGCGCACTGGGCTTCACCCTGGATGATGTGGTCGCGGCGGTGCGGGCCAACAACCAGAACGTCGGTGCGGGCTATATCGAACGCAACGGGCAGCAGTTCCTGGTGCGCATCCCCGGCCAGGTGGCCGACCTGGAGCAGATCGGCACCATCGTGCTGGACCGGCGGGAGGGCGTGCCCATCCACGTGCATGACGTGGCCGATGTGGCCGAAGGCCCCGAGCTGCGCAGCGGCGCGGCGACCCGGGACGGGCATGAAGTGGTGATGGGTACCGTGGTGATGCCGGTGGGCGCCAACAGCCGCGACGTCGCGCAGGCTGCGGCGGCGAAGCTGGAACAGGCCCAGGGCAGCCTGCCCGCAGGCATCATGGTCAACGCCAGCTATGACCGTACCGCCCTGGTGGACCGCACCATCCAGACCGTGGCGAAGAACCTGCTGGAAGGTGCGTTGCTGGTGGTGGTGGTGCTGTTCCTGCTGCTCGGCAACGTACGTGCGGCGCTGATCACCGCGGCGGTGATCCCGCTGTCGATGCTGTTCACCCTCACCGGCATGGCGCGTGGCGGCGTGTCCGCGAACCTGATGAGCCTGGGAGCGCTGGACTTCGGCCTGATCGTCGATGGCGCGGTGATCATCATCGAAAACTGCCTGCGCCGTTTCGGCGAACGCCAGCATGCGCTGGGTCGTGACATGACCGCAGCGGAGCGCTTCGATGAAACCGCGCGCGCAGCCGCCGAAGTGATCCGTCCCAGCCTGTTCGGGCTGGGCATCATCACCGCCGTGTACCTGCCGATCTTCGCGTTGACGGGCGTGGAAGGAAAGATGTTCCATCCCATGGCGATCACCGTGGTGCTGGCACTGAGCGGTGCCATGCTGCTGTGCCTGACGTTCGTGCCGGCGGCGATCGCACTGCTGATGGGCGGGCGGATGCAGGAGAAGGACAACCGGCTGATGGCCTGGCTGCGGCAACGCTATCGCCCGCTGCTCGATTTCGTGCTGTGGCATGGACGCTGGGCGGTCGCCGCGGCACTGGTGCTGGTGATCGGCTGTGGCCTGCTGGCGACCCGCCTGGGCAGTGAGTTCGTGCCCAGCCTGGATGAGGGTGACGTTGCCATGCACGCCATGCGCATTCCCGGCACCAGCCTCACCCAATCGGTGGGGATGCAGGTGCAGATCGAACGGCGACTTCTGCAGTTTCCGGAGGTCGCCCGGGTGTTTTCGCGGATCGGCACGCCGGAAGTGGCCTCGGATCCGATGCCACCCTCGGTCGCCGACACCTTCGTGATGATGAAGGACCGGCAGGAATGGCCTGATCCACGAAAGTCACGGACCGCATTGCTGGCGGAGCTGGAAGCGGCCGTGGAGCAGCTCCCCGGCAACAACTATGAGTTCACCCAGCCCATCCAGATGCGCATGAACGAACTGATTTCGGGCGTGCGTGCCGATGTCGCGGTGATGCTGTACGGCGATGACCTGGACGTCCTGCAGCAGGTGGGGCGACAGATCCAGAGGGTGGCCGCTGCGGTACCCGGTGCCGCCGATGTACGCCTGGAGGAGACCAGCGGCCTGCCGTTGCTGACGGTGCTGCCGGACCGGCAGGCGCTGGCGGGCTACGGACTCAACCCTGGGCAGGTGCAGGCCACCGTGGCCACGGCGGTGGGTGGGCAGGTGGCCGGCCAGCTGTTCGAAGGTGACCGCCGTTTCGATATCGTGGTGCGGCTCCCGGAAGCGCTGCGCCAGGACCCTGCCGCGCTGGCGGACCTGCCGGTTTCCCTGGAAACCGCGCTGTCCGGCGGAAATGCCGATGAGCTGAGTATCGGCGCCAACGGCGCAGGCCGCGGCCCGCGTACGGTACCGCTGCGCGAGCTGGCGCGGATCGAGACCAGCGAAGGGCCCAGCCAGGTCAACCGCGAGAACGGCAAGCGACGCATCGTGGTCACCGCGAACGTGCGCGATCGCGATCTGGGCAGCTTCGTTGCCGATCTGCAGGCTGCGGTCGGTCGGCAGGTGCAGGTTCCTGCAGGCTACTGGGTGGACTACGGCGGCAGCTTCGAACAACTGGTCTCCGCCAGCCGGCGACTGGCCATCGTGGTGCCGGCAACCCTGGCGCTCATCCTTGCGATGCTGTTCTGGGCATTCGGTTCCGGGCGCGATGCGCTGGTGGTGTTCAGTGGCGTGCCGCTCGCCCTGACCGGGGGCGTGCTGGCGCTGGCGCTGCGTGGCATGCCCTTGTCGATCTCGGCCGGGGTGGGTTTCATCGCACTGTCGGGCGTGGCCGTACTCAACGGGCTGGTGATGATCAGCTTCGTGCGCCAGCTGCGCAGCCAGGGGATGCCGGTGCTGGAGGCCGTACGTGCAGGCGCGCTGGGTCGCCTGCGACCGGTGCTGATGACCGCGCTGGTGGCCTCGCTGGGCTTCGTGCCCATGGCCTTCAACGTGGGCGCCGGCTCGGAAGTGCAGCGGCCGCTGGCCACGGTGGTGATCGGTGGCATCGTGTCGTCCACGCTGCTGACCCTGTTGCTGCTGCCGGTCCTGTACCACTGGCTGCACCGGTCACCCGGACCCGGTAGAGCCGATACGTGATCGGCTGACCAGGGTAGGTAGAGCCGATCCATGATCGGCTCATCCACCGTTCGGGAGCCATTTGCACCCACGAATGGCCACCCCGTTTCTTACTCCGGCTGTGACGCCTCGCCAGCCCCCGGATGCGATGACCTGCGCCGGAAGCGACGCGAGCCCCACTCGCCGATATCGTCGATCAGCGTGAACGCCGCCGGGATGACGATCAGGCTCAACAGCGTGGAGGTCACCAGCCCGCCGATCACCGCGATCGCCATCGGCGCGCGGAAACTGGAATCGCCCGCGAAGCCCAGCGCGATCGGCATCATGCCGGCACCCATAGCCAGCGTGGTCATGATGATCGGCTGCGCACGCTTGCGACAGGCATCGATGAGCGCGTCATGCTGGCTCAGCCCATGTTCGTCCTCGGCCATCACCGCGTAGTCCACCAGCAGGATGGAATTTTTGGTGGCGATGCCGATCAGCATCAGCAGGCCGATCAGCGCGGGCAGGGACAGCATGTTCTGGGTGATGAGCAGGGCACCGAACGCACCACCAGCGCACAGCGGCACGGCGATCAGGATGGTCAACGGCATCAGCGCGTGGTTGAACAGCAGCAACAGCACCATGTAGATGCACAGGATGCCCGCGCCCATCGCCAGCAGGAAACCGACGAACAGCTCCACGAACACTTCCGCATCGCCGGTGTTGAGGAAGCTCACGCCCGGCGGCAGTTTCTGCACGCTCGGCAGCTTCTGTACCGTGTCCATCACCTCGCCCAGCGGGCGGCCGTTGAGCTCGGCCGTGAGGGTCACGTTGCGCTGCCGCTGGTAGCGGGAAATCTGCGACGGCCCGCTGCCCATCTGGAGGTCGGCCACCGCGGCCAGCGGCACTGGGCCGTAGCGTCCCGGCACGCGCAGCTGGCCGATCAGGGCCGGATTGGCCAGCGTGGCTTCGGAAAAACCAACGCGGATGGGCACCTGCCGGTCCGGCAGGTTGAGCTTGGCCAGCCGCTGCTCGTAATCGCCGGAGGTGGCGATACGCGCGGCTTCGGCGATGTCGGCGGTCGACACGCCCATGTCCGCGGCGCGTGCCGGGTCCGGCAGGATCTGTATTTCCGGCCGCAGCAGCGACGCCGTGGATGTCACGCTGCCCAGCCCCGGGATGGAGCGCAGATCGCGTTCGAGTGCCGACGATGCGTCCTGCAGGCGAACCGCATCGTCGCCGGAAAGCACCAACTGCAACAGGTTCCCGGGCTCGGAGCTGACATAGCTCACGCGCACGCCCGGAAGATCGGCCAGCCGTGCGCGTGCTTCGCGTTCCAGCACACGCTGGTCGCGGTCGCGTTCGTCGGCCACGCCCCAGTCCAGCACCAGCGTCGCCTTGCGCGGGTCGGGCACGCCGGTGGTCGAAGGATCGCCCAGGTCCAGCACGCTGCCGACGGCGGTATAGACCTGCTTCAGTTCGGGCAGGTCGCTGAGCAGGGCGCGGGCGCGTTCGGTCATCGCCACGGTCTCTTCCAGCCGCGTGCCCGGCGCCAGTTCCAGGCTCAGGTTGCTGCGTCCCAGGTCGGACTGCGGGATGAAGGTGGCCGGGATCAGCGGCACCAGCGCCAGGGAAGCCACGAACAAGCCCGTTGCCACCCACAACGTGCGCCCACGATGGCGCAGCGCGGCGTCCACCCAGCCCAGGTACCACGTCATCAGGCGTGATTCGGGCTTCTCCTCGCCATGCGGCTTGAGCAGGTAGGCGGCCATCATCGGCGTCAGCAGGCGCGCCACCAGCAGCGAAAACAGTACGGCGGTTGCTGCGGTCCAGCCGAATTCGCGGAAGAATTTGCCGGCGATGCCCGGCATGAAGGCGACCGGCACGAACACCGCGGCAAGCGTCAGCGAGGTGGCGATGACCGCGTTGCCGATCTCGCCGGCCGCCTCGCGTGCCGCTTCCAGGGGTGGCTTGCCCATGCGCAGGTGGCGCACGATGTTTTCGATCTCGACGATCGCATCGTCCACCAGGATGCCGACCACCACCGACAGCGCCAGCAGGGTGATGATGTTGAGCGTGAACCCGAACCAGTACATCACCGCGAACGTGGGAATGATCGACAGCGGCAGGGCCAGCGCCGAGACCCAGGTGGCCCGCCCGTCGCGCAGGAATGCCCAGACCACCAGCAGGGCCAGCAGCGCGCCCTCCCACAGCATGGTCATCGACGAATCGTAGGAGCGGTGCGTTTCATCGATGGCGGTGGTGACCAGGCGGAAATCCACGCCAGGATGCGATGCCTTGAGCGTTTCCAGCGCCGCATGCACGCCCGCTTCCACCTCCACTTCGCTGGAACCTCGCGTACGCGACATCGAAAATGCCACCACCGGCTTGCCGTCCAGCAATGCTGCCTGGCTGGGATCGGCGGATGCATCGGTAACCGTTGCCAGCGCCGACAGCTTCACCGCCCGGCCATCCGGCAGGCTGATGGAGTAATCGCGCAGGGCCTGTGCATTGGCCACGGTGCCCAGCGTGCGGATCGTCTGCAGCGCGCCGTCCAGTTCGGCCTTGCCGCCTGCGCGCTCCACCTGGATGCTGGCCAGCTGCCGCGACACATCACCGGCGGTTACGCCCAGCGCGAGCAGCGCGTTGGGATCCAGGTCCACGCGCACCTGCCGGTCCACGCCACCGATGCGGGTCACCTGGGCCACGCCGCGCACGCCATACATGGCACGGGAGATTTCCCGGTCCACCAGCCAGCTGGCTTCATCGGCGGTCAGCTGCGGCGCCACCAGGGCATAGGTCATCAGCGAGCCGCCGATATCCACCTTGGAAATGACCGGCTCCTGGATATCCTGCGGCAGATCGGTGCGGATGCGCGTCACCGCATCGCGCGTGTCGTCCAGCGCGGTGGCCAGGTCGGCCTCCAGCTCGAATTCGATGCTGGTGGTGCTGACGCCCTCGCTGACGGTGGACATCACCCGTTTGACATTCGTGACGGTGGCGACCGAATCCTCCACGCGGCGCGTCACTTCGGTTTCCAGCTGGCTGGGCGATGCACCGGGCTGGGTGACCGTCACCACGGTCATCGGAAACGCGATGTCCGGGAAGCGCGCGACCGGCAGCTTGTGGAAGCCCCACAGCCCGGCGATGCACAGCACCACGAACAGCATGATGGCGGGAAGCGGGCGGCGGATGGCCCATGCGGAGAAATTCATTTCGTCACGTCCTTGCTACCGGCAGCGACCACGCGCACGCGGTCGCCATCGCCAAGGAAGCCCGCGCCTTCGGCGACCACCTGCTCATCGGCCTTCAGCCCTTCGATGATCTCCACGCGCCCCTGCGTGGACTGTCCGGTGCGGACACGGCGACGTTCGACGCTTTGCCCGTCCTTCAGCGTGAAGACATAGCTGTGGCCATCGCGCTGCACCACCGAGGCGCTGGGCACCATCAGCGCACTGCCGTCGCCGGTGAGGATGCGTCCTTCCACGAAGGTGCCCTGGCGCAGCGGACCCGGTGCCGGCAGATCGACATAGACCGTTCCGGTCCGGGTCTGCGAATCGACGCCGGGGGTCACCGCGCGCACGCGCCCGGTGATCTCCTGTCCGCGGTAGGACAGCACCACCGGGTTCTCCACGGCGATATCGGCCAGCTGGTTCTCCGGCAGTTCGGCGCGCCATTCCAGGCGCCCATCGCGGATCAGGCGCAGCAGCTCGCTGCCTGCCGAAACCACCTGGCCCGGCTGCACCAGCCGTTTGGACACGATGCCGTCGGCGGGCGCGCGCAGCTCGGCGAAGTCCCGTTGCAGCCGTGCCGCGTCACGCGAGGCGCGCGCGGTGGCGACCTGCGCCTGTGCCTGGGTGGTGGAGGCGCGCAGCTCATCCAGATCGCTGGCGCTGATCAGCTGGCCGGAGGCCAGTTTCTCGCCGCGCGACTGCTGCGCCCGGGCCAGCTCGAGGGTCGCCGTCGCCTGTTTCAGGGATGCGTCTGCCTGGGCCAGCGAACTGTCCAGGGTGCGGTGATCGAGCTCCAGCAGCACGTCGCCGCGCTTCACCGACTGCCCGACATCAACATTCAGGCGCGTCACGCGTTGTCCGCTGAGTTCCACGCCCAGCTGCATTTCCTCGTAGGCGGAAACGGGGCCGGACACGATGACGCTGCGTGCCAGCGGGTGGGAACGGACGGGGGCGAGGGTGACCGCCAGGTTCGAGGCGCCCTCGGCGGGTTCCTCTTCGTCCTTGCCACAGGCGGCAAGCAGGCAGGCGGAAGCGATCAGGAACGACCAACGCAGGTAAGACGCGCGCATAAGGTGACCAGGGAGTGGAGTTGAAGGTGTTCGCTACGGCAGTGCCCGCGAAGGGCGGCTGCATGGCTGCGGGAAACAACAGTGCTCAGGCAGGCGAGGGGGCGTCCTCGCGGATCCTCTGTTCCAGGCCGGCGATCAGCAGATCGATGCCGCTCCGGAAACGTTCCTCCATGTCCGTGCGCTGCAATACGTCCAGCGCGCTCCAGCAGTGCGGATAACGCTGCCGGATGCGCTCGTGGAAGGACGCCGGGAAGTCCGTCAGGTCACCGCCCTGCTGCTGCAGCGACTGCTCTTCGATGACGAAGCCCAGTACGTAGTAGATGAGGTCCATGGCGGTGGTGGCCGCACGTTCCACCGATGCACCGCCGCTCACCAGTGCCTCGATGGTGACATCGGCAACCCGCATGACATTGTCGGTCGCCAGGAACGTGCCGGCATAGACCCGCGCGCCATCGCGATGGGCCTTGAAGGCGGCGCGGAACTCGCCCGCCAGCTGGTGCAGGGTGACTCGCCAGGATTGCCCGGCGGGAATGTGCACGGCGACGTCGGCGATCAGTGCATCGGCCAGCGCGTCGATCAGCGCCTGCTTGTTCTTGAAATGCCAGTACAGCGACGGCGCGCGGATGCCGAGATTGCATGCCACCTTGCGCAGGCTCAGTCCATCCAATCCCACTTCATCGAGAAGCTGGAAGGCGGCCTGGACGACATGTTCGGGTTTGACTGGGCTGCGCATAACAGGACTAACACCATTAGGTGGCCGACTCTAACGGTGTTAGTCCGGGTTGGCAAGCGTGTGTGCCGACGTCAGCGCAGGCGGCTGACGCGGGCCCGCCAGGCGCCGACATTGTCACCGCGGATGCGCCGTTCCTGCGTGCCGCGGACCGTGTCGATCTTCCTGTCCTCGCCGGTCACCGGCGCCGCCTTGACGGTCGTGTCCTGCTCGAACGCATGCGATTTGTCGGTATTGCGATAATACCGGTACAGCGCCCAGTACAGTGCGCTGGCGCCGGCCGGGCCGGCCAGCAGGATCCACAGTCCGCTTTCATCGCTCATGAGGTGGCCACCACGATCCAGAGGGCAAGGGCTTCGAGGACGGTGCCGGTGGCCAGCGCGGCCAGCAGCAGCTTCCACTGCTGCACCGGCACGCTGCCCATGGTTTCACCGGTGCGGCCGTTCACCGCGATGTAATGCAGCATGCCGCCGTTGCGGCCAGGCTGGTGGTACGAATACAGCCACACCGGCAGGTACATCGATACCCAACGGGTGCCGTGCACCTCAAGCCCTTCCTGTTCCCAGCGCACGCCGCGGTCATAGCGGCGCACGGAGCCGGCCACCTGCGCGCGGGCGATCGACAGCAGCTGGTCTTCCAGGCGTGGCCGCATGCGTTCGACATCCAGGTCGCGCTTTTCGGAGGTGAATCCGGCCAGATAGGAGGCGTTCCATTTCAGCGCATTCTTCGTATCGAACGGCAGGATGGCGTTGATAATGTTGTTGGTGTTGGCCTGCACGTCCAGGTTGCCGCGTTGTTCGGAGGACTCCAGCGGCAGGTCGTCCACGGTGAAATCCACGTGCCGATCCACCTGGTACACATCGGCATCGTAATAGGTCCGCTTGTTCTTGTCGGTACCACGCGTGTACTGCCGCGTCTGGACCTCGCCCTTGCCCGCGATGCTGGCACTGACGTTGCCATCCACGATCATGTAGGGCAGGTAGACACCCACCACGTTTTCGGGCGTGAACTGGTCCTTGAAGGCCTTCAGCGCGAACAGGCGGCGCTTGTCCACGAACTGGCGGATGCGGGCCACCGCATCGTCCTTGCGGATGTGGAAGGGCAGCACCGCGTCGGGCACCGCACCGTTGGCGATCTGCTCGTTGATGCCGAACACGTGGCGACACCAGTGGCAGCGGGCCGTCATCGTGCTTTCGGTATTTATCGTGACTTCGGCGCCGCAGCCGGTGCACCTGAAGCTCATCAGGCTGGCGGTGTCGGCCTGGATGTCGCGCGCACCGGAAGCGATCACCGTGCCGCGCAGTTGATCCAGCCCTTCGCCGAGCCCGAAGGCCTCTTCCACGCGCGTGCCGTGCCATTCATTGCGGCAGTACTGGCACACCAGCAGATCGCTGCCGAGCTTGAGGCGGATGTCGGTGGAGCCGCATTTCGGGCAGCGGTTGAGCCCGTCCCTGAGCTCGCTTGCCGTGGTGTCCAGCGCGACCGGATCCGGCGCCTGCAGTTCATCGCGGATCGGCTCCGGCAGCGTGCCCGGATCGACCGGGAAGCTTCCGGGCAGGGGCGGAACATCCTGCGGGGAGCCGAGACCGGTCACGGGTGGGGGCGCCGTTGGCAACGGCGGTGGGTTTGCAGGCGTGGTCATGGGTCGTGGTGGATTCCGGCCTTACAGGCCCAGCGCCTTGGCTTTCAGTGCGTCATAGTCGTCTTGGGTGATCAGGCCCAGATCCAGCATTTCCTTGGCCTGCTTAAGGCGCGCGACCGGATCGTCGGCCGCAGGCGCGGCCGGTGCCACCGGCTGCTGCAGGCTGCCGACGCCGCCCACCATGCCCGATGCCATGCCGACACCCACCAGGCCTGCCGCACCACCGGTTTCGCCTGCGGACTGGATGCCCTGGGCAACGCTGGCCTGCAGGTTGGAATTGCCGCGTGCGCCGGCCAGCGCATCGGCGCGCTGTACGGTCTTGAGCAGCTCGCGGGTGTTGGCGTCATATTCGATCGAGACGATGGCGGTCTTGACGATGGCCAGTCCGCGATCGGAATTCCACTGGTAGGCCTGCTCGACGGCATCGGACAGGCTTCTGGCAAAACCCAGTGAGTCCTGCTGCAGGCGGGTGATGCGGTTGCCCTTGCCCGGATCGTTCGTGTATAGGCTGAAGGCCGGTGCCAGCGATGACACCACTTCGTTGAACAACTGGTTTGCGGCCGCGTTGTCCAGATCAGTGAAATCGAAGACCTGTCCCGGCTGCAGGTAGCGTGCCGGTACGAAATTCTTCACGAACAGGATGGGATCGACGATCTTCAGCGTGTAGGAACCGCGCGTCACCGCGCCCACCTGGGTGCCGAGGAAGCCATCGTCCCAGTAGATTTCAGATTGGGTCCCGAAGCGGTTGTCCGGCAGTTCCTTCAGTGAGACAAAGAACGCGGCCTGCTGCGAACCCGGCTGGCCGCCGAACTTGAAGCGCTCCCAGCTCTGGCGGATGAGCGGCGTGACCAGGCCATCACCGGCAAACAGCGACTGCGAATTCGCATCGTCCGATTGCCATTCGTAGCCACCCGGCTCGGCAACGAATGCGGTGACCGCACCGTCCTGCATCAACAGCAGTCCATAACCTTCGGGAACGACGATCTTCGACCCGTTGCTGATGATGTTCGATGAGGCGCTGGTGTTCGAGCCGCGCCCAGCATTGGTGCCACGCGGCACCGCTGCGAACAGGGCCGCGGTGGCCGGCAGGCCCGCTGGCACGGTCAGGAAGTCCTTCCACTGGTCGGCCAATACGCCTCCGACCGCACCCGCTACCGCCTGCCTGAGTCCCATGACAACTCCCTGTGATCCGTGGACGGGCACGGTGCCCGACCTGTCCATCGGACTATATCAGCAGCGTTGCGGCGGTAAAGGAAAGCTCAACGGCGGCCGCCTCCGGTGGGATCCGGGTCCGGGCGCTCGTAATCCCCCGGCGTCGCCTTGGGGCCGTCGCCGTCATCGGGCATGTCGTGTTCCTTCCATCGCGCGCGGTCGTTGCGGATCTTGTCCGGGGTATGCGCCTTCGCCTGGTCGTCCACATCGGCGGTGGGATTGAAGGGGAGCTTGTCGGTCATGGCGGATCACCGTGCGGGTCTGGAATGCCAGCCTGCAGCAGGGCAGGTTAACGCCAGGAGGTCATCGAATGAACGTGGTGCACACCGGAAGGTCACTGCGATCTCATTGCGGCCGGTGTATCCCTGTGGTTCAACCTTACTCCTGGAGCATCGCGATGCAGGCATTGACCTACCACGGCCGCAAGGACGTCCGCGTGGAATCCGTTCCGGACCCGGTGCTGGCGGCGGACGATGACCTGATCCTCAGGGTGACTGCCACGGCCATCTGCGGCTCCGATCTCCACCTGTACCGGGGCAAGATTCCCGATCTGCATGACGGAGATGTACTGGGCCACGAATTCATGGGC
>Ga0160467_101191_pt1 | contig 12202 bp, 11 predicted proteins | sample HID1972I_E11MG_FD_108221 | JGI IMG/M metagenome (GOLD analysis project Ga0160467, IMG submission 108221) | Enriched pill bug-associated microbial communities from UW Madison campus, WI, USA - HID1972I_E11 MG | ecosystem: Host-associated > Arthropoda: Insects > Digestive system > Unclassified ...
CGGCGAGGAATTTGTTCGGTGACTAAGATAGGCAGTTAAAACGAAAATTACCATCTTGAGCCCACTTATTCCTATATGGAAGGAGAGGATATAGTTGAAAAGATTAACACCTATGTTGAAGATCATCATATAAATCTTTTAAGTACAGCACCTCGAAAATTAAGCTTTCTAGCCACTTTATTTCATAAAAGTGCTTCTAAAAAGTTGGCTGTTCACACCAGAGTACCAATATTGATGTTGTTTCCATAGAGTTCGCATTACCTATTGGAGTTTTGGCTACGTGTATTAGTCTATTCTTTAGTGTTTATTATACTTGATTTACTATTTTTTAGAGACCAATCTCGCTATTACCACTGCAGGGTATAATATCCCAATAACAGATAACATAACTGATAGCATTCTGGCCGACATTCCATCTGGATAGATATCGCCATATCCTACTGTGGTAAGAGAAACTAAACTGTAGTAAATATACACAGAATAGTCCATGTCATTGTTTACTAACAGCACATTTCCTGTAATAGATTTTCCAGTCTGTATGTTTAAAATTTCAAAAGCAAAAGCTCCCATCAAAGCAAATAATAAATACACATTTATAGCACCAATAATGCGGTACTTATTCGTATTGGTATCTCTAAAAAGTAACCGGATATTAATGAGTATAAATTGACTCATATTGATAAGCCCTGCCAGTCGTTCGATCAGGTAGTATTCCTTTGGTGTATCGTCAAATCTGATCAACTGTAGGATTAAATGAGCACAAAATAAGAGTGATGATAGATAAATGCTCCACTTTTCTTTACTGGAAAAAATTCCAATAAAATACAATACCAAAAACAAAACATTTAAGATGATGATATTTGCGAAACCTTGCTCCAACAGAACAGGCATTACAAATACCATAAAAATTAGCATCAGCAGCAAGGTGACAAAACTAGCATCAGAAAGCCAGTAGTTCTTTATTTTGCGTAGTGTATGTTTCAAAATTAAGTAGTGTATTTTTTTATAAATATCGTCTCAGTCAGATCATATCTTAAAGTTGTTAAGCGGCTCTTTTATTGCTTAAGCTTTTTAATAAAAAATATCCAAGTAATCCAGCTAAAATTGAAGAGATCAGTATAGATAATTTTGCTTCATTAACATATAAAGGATTTTCATAAGATAGTATGGAAATAAAGATAGACATTGTAAAACCAATACCCGCTAATAATCCAATACCTACTATGTGTTTAAAATTACTACCTTCAGGTAAACTGCTAATTTTTAATTTAGAGCATATAAAAGCCATTAGAAATATCCCTAAAGGTTTCCCTAATAAAAGTCCAAGGCTGATACCGAGACCCAAAGGAGCTATTAAGCCGTGAATCATTTCACTTTCAATAGTAATATTGGTATTTGCAAAAGCAAAAATGGGAATAATTAAAAAATTGACAGGTTTTACCAGAGCATGTTCTAATCGCTCTAAAGGCGATTCGATTGCGGTATCGTTGGTCGGTATCGTCATGGCAACCAATACTCCGGCAACAGTAGCATGAATACCAGAATGGTGTATGAAATACCAAATAAATATTCCTGGTATCAGGTATAAGTAAGGGTTTAAGATATTTAATCTATTCATGATAACTAGAATAGTAAGACCAATTCCTGCATATATCAGATAAGTTATTTCAATGCCAGAAGAGTAAAATAATGCAATTACTAAGATTGCGATCAAATCGTCTACAATTGCAAGAGCGGCCAAGAATATTTTTAAGCTTGCTGGTATTCTGTTTCCAAGAAGCGTTATAACAGCTAAAGCAAATGCGATATCTGTAGCCATCGGAATGCCCCAGCCAGCAACAGTGTCTGTTCCTGCATTTATACTTAAATAAATCAGCGCTGGAATAACTGCTCCACCTATTGCGCAGAGGATTGGTAATGAAGCCTTCTTAGGAGAGGACAATTCGCCTTCAACAATCTCTCTTTTAATTTCTAAGCCTACCAGTAAGAAGAAGATCGCCATTAAACCATCATTAATCCAAAGGAGCACGCTATATTTCAAATGGATAGCAGTTGATTCATATCCCAGTTCCCAATCCAAAAGAGCCTGAAGAGATGGTTCAAGGGATGTGTTTGCAATAATTAATGAAATAATGACACAAATAAATAATAGTATTCCGCCAGCATTACTAGATTTGAAAAAATCTTTAAAAACGTTTAGATTAATTCCTTTTTCCATAATTTCAATTGTAAAAGTTAATTACAAAAATACAAATCAATGAAACCCCTAACTAGTAAAAAAGAGACATAAATGCCACGATATTGTTTTCTTATCTGCTTAATTAATTCCATGAATAATACTTAGGCGAAACACCTAAATATTGTTTGAAATCCTTAAAAAAATGATTGTAATCGTAATATCCTCCCTCATAATGTGCAATATTTAATGGAGCTGGCATTTCTTTTTTATACATTTCATAGGTGTATATGAAGCGTTGAAGTGAGATATATTTCTTTGGTGTAATTCCAAAAAATCGTATAAAATTTCTTTGTAACCATTTTTTATTTACATTTTCACCTAATAAACTGAGCAGTTGAGAAACTGTAATATTGCCCTTATATGTGTCTATAATGCCTATCGCAGATTTCAGAATAGGCGGTAAAAAAAAATTTATTTTTACTTGTTCAAGGGCACTATTCCAGACTTGAAGTTTATCTTCTAATTTATTCTTGGTATACATCTCTGTAATCACAGTAGACCATTTCTTATCTACGACATCTTCAAAACTGCATACACTATTAATTGTTAGCGCAGTGCTATCGATATTAAAGATTGAATAAAATGATGCCGGATTAAAACGAATGACAGTAATATATGCTAAACCATCGGGTATTTCCCACTGCATATCTTTAATTATTCCACAACATAACCAAACGGATTTTAATTTAATGAGGTTACCATTTTTTCTTAGTATAGTTTCATCCGACAAGCTAGGCATAAAAATAAGCGAAGGAATACCATCATTGAATAAGGGCTGGATTTTTTCTAGATTTTTGCATGCAAATACGTAAGTTCCTAATATGTGTTGATTAGAGCAATTTTTAGAAAGTGAGCTGCTATTTAAAGAATGTGGTTGACTTAGCTCATTTTTTTTGATTCGATTTAATAATTTGATTGGCATATATATACGTTTAATCTATTAATAGCTTACTTAGGTAGGTTCGATATTTACTCCTTAATTATAACAATAATCATACCTATAAATGAGTATACAAACCTATATTTTAACAAGGCTTATTTTACTACAATTGTAATTCATAACCGTATTTTAAAGTGGTATCACTTATGTGTATTAGGAATAGGAGTGTTTAAACTGTCATTATTTTGCTTTAAAGTTGTGTCCAATATTAACGAAAGCAATACTTAACATTAACTTAATATATGGCTCACCTTTTGTTCATACCTTTGCAAAAATAATAACTATGGACAATTATTTATATCTCGTAATTATTACGCTGATCACTTTAGGGATAATCGACCTCATGGTCGGGGTAACCAATGATGCTGTCAATTTCTTAAATTCGGCTATTGGTTCCAAAGCTATTTCTTTCCGATTGATTATGATTCTAGCTAGTGCGGGTATATTGTCTGGGGCGGTTTTCTCAAGTGGAATGATGGAGATTGCAAGAAGTGGAATTTACGTTCCCGGTATGTTCAGTTTTAATGATGTTATAGTTATCTTCCTCGCCGTCATGATTACAGACATCATCCTCCTTGATGTATTTAACTATTTCGGCCTCCCGACCTCTACAACAGTATCCATCGTCTTTGAGCTCTTAGGGGCTGCGGTCTGTCTTGGGCTTTATAAAATAGTTAGTACCTCAGGCGATTGGTCAACGCTTTCTCAATACATTAATACAGAGAAAGCCTCAGAGATTGTTATCAGTATCCTTTTATCCGTGCTATTGTCCTTCACTGTGGGGATGGCGGTACAATACCTTTCCCGACTCATATTCACCTTTCAGTACGAACGTAAGATCAAATCCTTCGGAGTTATATTTGGCGGTATCGCCTTAGCATCCATAAGTTATTTTATCCTTATTAAAGGAATGAAGACCGTTTCTTTCATCGATAAAGCGACAAAGGAGTGGATTAACACGCACGAGTTGCAGTTGATATTGGGAAGCTTTGTGCTGTTCACGATCTTTAGTTTTATACTTATCAAGTTAAAAGTGAATATCCTTAAGGTCATTATCGGTGTTGGTACATTCGCCTTAGCTTTATCTTTTGCAGGAAACGATCTGGTTAACTTTATCGGAGTACCAGTAGCAGCCATTCAGGCCATCGGTTTCTTTCAGGCATCTGGCGGCAATCCGGATACCTATATGATGTCAGAATTAGCTTCGGCGGATATTGTTGCGCCCGCTTGGATATTATTTATCGCAGGTGCTATTATGATGATTACCTTATGGACATCTAAAAAAGCCAAAACCGTTATTGAGACGGAAATGAGTTTAAGTAGTCAAGATGGTGGTTCCGAAAAATTTGAACCTAATACTTTATCACGTTGGATAGTACGTGGCTTTGTAAATATTGGAGGAGCAATTAGCTATCTGATGCCACGCACCTTAAGATCACGTTTAGATAGCCGTTTCGAAAATACTTCGTTAGGCAAAAAGAATCAGGAAGAGGAGCCAATGTTTGACATGGTGCGTGCTTCTGTCAATCTAATGGTGGCCAGTAGTCTGATTGCTTTAGGTACATCGATGAAGCTTCCACTGTCTACAACTTACGTCACATTTATGGTTGCTATGGGTACTGCCTTTGCTGATCGAGCTTGGGATAGAGAAAGTGCAGTATACCGTGTCTCTGGTGTATTCCATGTCATTGGAGGCTGGTTTCTTACCGCTGCTACTGCTTTTGCGGGTGCATTTATTATCGCTTATTTACTTAAAATAGGCGGGATTATTACCTTTGTTGGTGCACTTATATTCTTGGCGATACTTTTAGTATTTAATGCTAAAAGCCATAAAAAGAAGGTCGCAGCACAGGCAGAGCGTAAATTGAAACTAGGTAGAGAGGATATCCATACCTTACAGCAGGTTTCTGATGCTAGTGCCAATCAGATCAGTGAAGTTTTTGCCAAGTCCAATATCTTCTATAAAGAGATTGTAGACGGTCTTACCAAGAACGATTTGACGACTCTTTCGATGAACAAGAAATTGATCAAGAAATTCTTGCGTGATCTGGATTCGACCAACGACAATCTTTACAACTTCATTCGCAATCTCGATGACACTTCCGTTAAAGGAAGCAGATTCTATATTATTTCCTTAGGCTATCTGCAGGATATCGTCGAGAATCTTTATGTAATTGCCGGCAATGCACACAATCACGTCGATAACAACCATAAGTTGCTTAAGGAATATCAGGGAAATGATCTCAGATTAGTTGCCAATGAGCTTGGTAACTGGTACGCCGAAGTATATAGTTTATATAAGTGCCGTGACTTCTTAAAGCTTGATTCAACCATGAAACAGCGTGATCAGCTCCAGAAGGTTATTAATAATCTTTTGGACAAACAGATCGACCATATCCGGACAACTGAAAATAGTCCTAAGAACAGTAAACTCTATTTCTCTATCCTGTTAGAAACAAACGAGCTGATCAGTTCTACCTTTAAACTCTTACGTTTATTCAAAGAGTTTGAAGAGTTCAAACTGAACAATAAAAAACAAAACTAACATCAGTTAGTATCTAAAGCCCGAGGTTCCTTCGGGCTTTTTTATTCAATAATTTTTCGTTTTCATTTGCTGTAAACCTAATGGCGGCCCCATTTTGATTGATGATAAAATATTGTAACAAATCTAAAAGTATACAACGGTATCTTGAATAGTAAAGTGTTTTTTGTAGTTTTATTCTTCACCATTATAAACTAAAAAATTAACATGAGCAAAATCATATTTGACAGCGGAATATCACTTGATGGATATTTTGCAGGCGATCATAGAAGTCCTAACAATCCAATGGGTGGTGTTTCAGATAAATTACACCAATGGATGTTTAACCAAAAAGCCTTTTGGGAATATTTGGGTGTCGAAGGAGGAAAAGAAGATGGGCTTGACGGTAAATATATTAGAGGGACAATTGAACGAACAGGTGCATTCATCATGGGGAAGAGAATGTTTGAAGAAGGCGAGGTCAGTTGGCCCAATGACCTTTATAAAGCAGATGTTTATGTATTAACACATGAAGAACGAGAGCCTTGGGTTCAAGAAGGAACGACTACCTTTTACTTTATAAATGATGGAATAGAGTCAGCGTTAGACAAGGCAAGGCAATCAGCAAAAGGAAAAGACATTAGAATACAAGGAGGAGCTAACACGATTCAACAATTTTTAAATGCAGGTCTAGTGGACGAATTTTTGATTCACATTGCGCCTGTATTTTTAGGTAGCGGTATCCGGCTTTTTGAAGGAATTGATAAAGATCGATATGATATACAAATTGAAGAAGTAATTCCGTCAGACTTGACGACACATTTGCGATACAAACTAAGAAAAATATAACAGCAACCCATAGCTAATTTATTTAGTTTTATTATTTATCTTTTGATATTGAATAAGGATGGACACGCTTTAAGATAACCGGTTGATCAATATTTTGGCGTGTTCTTCCTGTTCGATATTGAATCAAATCAGGGGAGGGTTCTGTAATTTCACTTTATAGAAGGGATTAAAGATCTAAATGTGGACCTGTTGGAAAAAGGCAGAAATGATAAATAGTAATTGCGATGAATGTACCATTGACAACCAACATCTTGAAGAATTTAAAGCATTAACGATACGATATCTTAAAGTCCGACAATAGTGTGGATGATGTTATATAATGTGTTAATAGAAATATTTAAATGATCAAAGTGGCTATGTTTCGGTTGAAGAGTTTTTCTAAATGATGTTATCGTTATAGATGTAAATCTCCTTCATTGTGAATAACTTTATTCAAAGTTGACTATACTATAAGTAGGAGAGCTCATCATAAAATTCTCTAATTTTGTGGTATTGTAACTTATTGATATTCTTTTAATAGTTGTTGGAGATGTAAAAGTGCAGATCTCGTACGCGTTTTTACCGTACCTAGCGCAATATTCAGGTGCTCGGAAATTTCTTGCTGTGTATATCCTTCATAGTACGCTAATTCTATTAGTATACGACATTCAGGTTTTAATGCATCTAGTAAATTTTTAAAACCTATATAATCAGATTTTTTCACTTGTTCTGATTGAGTATAATTTTCTGTTTCACTATTTTTTAAGGTGTCAAGAAGCGCATGCTTTTTTACATTTTTAGACCTGCTGTAGTCTATTGCTGTATTACGTGCTATTTGAATCATCCAAGTATATAGTCTTCCTTTCTCCGAATCAAATAAAGAGAGATAATTCCATATTTTCACAAATACATCTTGAATTATTTCTTCAGCATAATGAGTAAAAGGAACTATTTTATAAACAATTCCATATAAAGCTTTTGAGTAATTATTATAAAGATAATTAAAAGCTCGTTGATCCTTTATTTTTAACAAAGTGATCAGTTCTTCTTCTGAAAGTTGATACAAAGGACTCAAGTTCTAATAGATAAGTGTTCAGTTGTAAGAAAATTTTAGTTTAAAGATTTCGTATAACCATCGTGTATACATTTAATTTGACTTGTTATACGCACTAGTATTGTTATCATTTACTATAGTTATTTATTTAAAAAAATATTGAAATAATAATTATATTTTTAAAATTATCCCTAACATAAATCCCTGCAATTACCTTAATGGGTTGTTATGTTAATAGAAATGATTTTTTTATTGTTAAAATAGATTTATGTTTCAGTTATTTTAACAAACATTATACCGACTAGTAGCTAACTTCAAAATAGTAATAGTTTTTGATCAAAAACAAGTAAATCTTCCCATAGATACCGTATTAAAACATTGTTTTTTTTATAAATAATATTATCTTTTCCAATAATATTAAAATTTATTATCCATTATTTACAATAGCAGACTTTGAAGAGATTATTAGACAAGGTTTTGCTCGTTTGCCTGATATTATGGCAGGGGAGTAGGTGCTTCTCAAGAAGAGAATGGTTGATTAATGTTTAGTTCCGGTGATATTTTTATCAGAAATAATAGGGTACTAACATGGTTAGATAAAAAAGAGAAATCCCTCCGGACGTGCGATCATTTATAAATCTAGTACTTGAAAGCAATTGTTAGATTTACTAGCAGAAAGAATATTTTATACTCTAGCCACCAAAATTCGGCAGGTATTTGCTGGCAAGCAATCCCAATGATTCTTCAGGCGAAAAAGTATTTTAACATCAATATTTAGTCCTTTTTACCACCGGAAGACCTTTCGCTTTTTATTTTCGCCCTATGCTGGATTCCCCATCTGGTCATTGCGCCAACAAGTTCTTCCAGAGTATGACTATATGGTAATAGCTCGTATTCGATCATTACGGGATATCCCACGGATACTTTTTTTATAATAAAACCATTGAGCTCAAGTTCCTTAAGTTCGCTTGACAATACCCTTGCGGAAATACCTTTAACCTGTTTCTGAAGTTCGCTGAAACGGTTATTTCCCCTTGCCATGGCTATGATGATCATCAGTTTCCACTTCCCACCGATTGCGTAAAGTGTATCACTGACCGCATTCATCATTGTATGGCATTCATCGGTGAACACCTTGTTTTCTGCACTTATTTCATCAGATTGCTTCATTTCCTTACTGTTGATTATTTAAACGTTAGCCGATAACCTTTTAGTAACTGCTAATAAATTGTAAGCAAATTTACCATAATTCTTCCATAGAATCCTATTCAACCAGTACCATAAATCTCACCTCCTGGCACATTTGGAAAGGATTTATAGCTATTATAATACGCTGAATGCCACAATCAAAGCTTTTTTGTAACCTATTTATTAGCCGCTAACCTTTAGGTAACGAGTAATAAAATGAGACCGGATATGATCTACTTTTGAATCATCAGACATTCGAAACGGTAAAGGTTTAAATGAAGCACGACCAAGAAAAAATGCACAAAATTGAATTCAGAAATTATACAAAAACAAATTTTATAACAATAAATACAATTCATTATGACACTTGAAATTTTAAAAGAAAAGCAGGAGCTGAGAGATTTAATCGACAATTATGCTTATCTGAGCGATGAGTGGAAAATCGCAGAGGTAATGCAGCTGTTTGCAGAGGATGTTACCTATAAGGTCTATATGGGCGGAAATCTGGTTGCCGATGTATCGGGAAGGGATAATATGGAGCGGGATTTTAATATGCATGCAGCACAGGTTAAAACCTATTTCACCTTAAATGGACAGCACACGGTCAATATCGAAGGTGATACTGCAAGCGGTATATCATTCAGCCAGATCAAGATGGTAAGGGAAATAGAAGGGAAAGACATCTTGACGGACTACAGCGTAAAATGCGAGGATTACTATGTTAAAGGTGATGGGAAATGGGTGATCAAAGACCGTGTGGGACATTTTTTGATCATAGAATCAAGACCGCTGAATGGATAAAGCACTAGTATGAGTAAAGTTAGAACTTCCTATGTTGTTTTTTTGCTATTGTCGGCACTATCGATCATTAATGTATAAGTAACATTTTAACCAATTGCACACTCTACGGTGTGCAATTGGTTTTTATTCGCTTTTGGAAGCTGCTTTCAATTTTTTGGACATATCCAGCATGCAACCGATAATCACGATAAATTTTTCCTATAATGGGATTGGTATTTTAGATATATACTTTTGGCAATGCCTTATAGTACTTTATCTACCGTAATTAGATTTCTTTGAATTGGTCATTATATGTTTTTACGTGATGTGGAAATTCTTCTTCAAAAAATGGATATGATATACCACAAATTATAATTTCAAAAACGTCACTGTCCATCCCTTCAATATTTGTTACTTGCCCTTTAATTTCAATTCCATTTGGATTAACCACTTTCAAGTTAGGAATGTTCGCTATTCCAATCAATTTGTCTTCTGGATAGTCAGTAATGATTAAGATATTGTTATTCACGCAATAAGTTTTTAAAAAGTCATAGCCTGAATCAATATGGTCAAACGTTACACGACCATAAACAACACCCATTGGTGCATCTGAATTTTCTAGTTCAGTCGTTCCAATTTTTTTGTTGTCAAGAAATATCTCGTAAAGTTTTACTGTCATAGGTCGCGTGTTTACTAAATTTCTATACTTTTTATTGTCTTTTAATAATTTTAACAATCCAGTATAATACACAAAATATCAAAGCAATAGCAAACAAAGCTAAGCTAAAGTATAACGCGAACTTGATTAAACCATTTAAGTCATTCCAAGGAATTTTACCAGTGATTATTGAAATAATAATAAATCCAATAAGGAGTCTTAAATACAGTTTTAAAAAAGTTATAAAACTCGATTCACGTTTCATATTACTTAGCTTAATATAATGGCAATTGCAGTAGGTGCCGTGATGATCATTTTCTTAATAACTTTCCAATGATGACACCTGATATTAAAGTGGGAATAAAGCTAAAGATGACTATCTAGAAGGAATTTTATGATTAATAATCAACATGTTACGTAATTTCTTAAATGAAATTAAGAAAATTTATAGTTCAATGTTTTTTGGCTTTTCGTTCACAGATTTTAATTCTATAAAAAGATTTTGAAGCCGAATTTTAAGAGAATTGTAGAAACTTTGTTTTTCTTTAGTAAGTCTTTTTTCAATAGCTAGACAATTATCAATCATTTTTAGAATTTCAATTTCTTTCTTCAAAATAAATAAGGAGCTATACTCTATATTTAATTCTTGACTAACTTTGTAAATATTTAACCAACTACTGATATGTTCAGAACGTTCTATTCTTCCAACGATCGTATTATCAGTATTGCTCATGTTACCTAAATCTAATTGAGATAAGTTGTTTTCAAGCCTTTTTAACTTTATTGTAACTCCTAAGGATATGTTTATAATCTCCAATTCAATATCAGAATAATGTGTCATAACTCAAAAGTTCGAAGAATATTGATATTTATTCGATACAAATTTGTATCGAATAAATATTATTGTTATCTTTGAATAACTCCTAGGGAAAGTTAAACTAGGAGGGCATTATGACTAAATGAGTCTCGTCCACAAACTCTCACAATTTATCACAGGCGAGGAGATAGGATAATGCCCGTTAAGTTATTTCTTTGTATAATTGTGCAAACTATAGCTTACGGGTTCCTATCGTAAATCCATCTTGTGGGGGGTGAGAGTCCTGTGGAATGGTAGATAGGAACTTGCTATAGTTCTCACATACAGTAGACTCATCATTATAAATAATTTTAGAAGATGAGTATGTCAAAATTAAAACAACTTCAAAAAAACATCATTAAGCCGGCAGATTAGATCTGTTGCGCAAAGTCACTATGTTGACTATCCATTCAAAATGCAATAATGTAGACCATTATATAACCAATTGACGACAACTTAAAATTGCATTTTTTCCATTTTATTTTTTAACTATTGAAAGTTGAACAGGGGGCTTATTGCCTAATTTTTAGCTCCTGATTCACTTTCAATATAAACCTTAAAAAAATGCAAAAAAATTGCAATGGGGAGAGCTATGTGTTACCCCAAAGGAAATTTATTGTCCGAAATCCAGCGTTATTTTTTGGTCTTCAATCAAAAACAAACCAAAAAATAAACACATTGAAAAGTTCTATACTAAAAACTGAAAACGTTAGGCATGGTTATGCTCCACAAGAGCATGATCAACTTACGGTTTCATATATAAAAATACATTGGAAGCTAGCGCTATGCATCCTGCCTTCTCCAATGCTACATGCCTTTAATCTACTCTTATGCTTATTAAAGGCTATTAAAGAAATTGCAATATCCTGTATCATGATCATTGCAGTATTTCATAGTTTATGTTTATCAGCTCAGACACCCCGCAAGGACAGCGGGGTGAATGGGCAGGTTAGATATGAACTGGTAGGGCAGGTGCTATCTGCAATTGACAATAGCCAGATGCAAGGCGGATCCATTCGTATCGAAGAAGAGAATATACAAGTTAAAAGTTCTAAGGATGGAACTTTTAAAATGCTCGTCAATAACCAAAAAGGTAAAATTAAATTCTCCTTTGTTGGTTTCAAAAGCCAAGAAATCA
>Ga0160467_101204_pt1 | contig 11914 bp, 8 predicted proteins | sample HID1972I_E11MG_FD_108221 | JGI IMG/M metagenome (GOLD analysis project Ga0160467, IMG submission 108221) | Enriched pill bug-associated microbial communities from UW Madison campus, WI, USA - HID1972I_E11 MG | ecosystem: Host-associated > Arthropoda: Insects > Digestive system > Unclassified ...
GATCTGCCAGGACACCTTGTCCAACAACGGCATAGCGCCGAAAGCAAGGGACACATCGCTGAATTTGAGCAGGGTCATGAGCTTCTCCAAAAACCGGGCGCGCATTCTACCTGACTTGAGGCTTCAACAGGCCGGCAATTTCATTGTCGGGGCACTCTGCATGACAAATGTTGCGAACTGATGCCAACCGGTCCGCAAAGCTTTCGCCCGTTGCTGGCAAAAGGCTAAGCTACAGATTATTCAGTGTGGGTCCTGTCCGCACTTGTCATGATTTCTCTGCCCGGATGTCTCATGCGCAGTCGCCTTTTTAGTCTTTTTTCATGTTTGCTTCTTTCCGCCACTGCCATCCAGTCAGCCCAGGCGGTGGACCTGTCCACCCAGCGCCAATATTACGATGAAGCCAAGCGCGCGTTGGCCAAGGGCGATACCGGCCCTTACTTTCGCTACAGCCAGGCCCTCGCCGATTATCCACTGGAACCCTATCTGGCCTATGACGAGCTGACCGCGCGCCTGAAAACCGCGAGCAACGCCGAAATCGAGAAATTCCTCGCCGAACACGGTGACCTGCCCCAGGCCAACTGGATGAAGCTGCGCTGGTTGCGCTGGCTGGCCGATCGTGGCGAATGGGCGACCTTCGTCAAATATTACGACCCCAAGCTCAACTTCACTGAACTGGACTGCCTGAACGCGCAGTACCAGATCGCCAGCAACCAGAAATCCGTCGGTTACGCCAACGCCAACAAACTCTGGCTGACCGGTAAATCCCTGCCCGCCGCGTGCGATGGCTTGTTCGGTGTGTGGGCGGCCGATGGTCAGCTGACCGAAGAGAAGCGCTGGGAGCGCACCAAACTCGCCGCCCAGGCACGCAACTATCCGCTGGCCAACAGCCTGATCAGCGGCTTGACCACCCTCGCCCCTCGCGGTCGCTTGCTGGTGGATGTGGCGCAAAAACCCGAACTGCTGAACCAACCGTCACGCTTCACCCCGGCAGACGAGCCGATGTCCGACATCGTCAGCCTCGGCCTGCGTCGTCTTGCCCGCCAGGACCCGGACAAGGCCATGGCCCTGCTCGACGGTTATGCCAGCAGCATGCATTTCTCTCGCGATGAAAAAGTTGCGATTGCCCGGGAAATCGGTCTGACCCTCGCACGGCGTTTCGACAGCCGTGCACTGGACGTGATGACCAAGTACGACCCGGAACTGCGCGACAACACGGTGTCCGAATGGCGTATGCGCCTGTTGTTGCGCCTGGCCCGCTGGGACGACGCCTATCAGCTGACCCGACGTCTGCCCCAGGACCTGGCCACCACCAACCGCTGGCGCTACTGGCAGGCCCGCAGCCTGGAACTGGCGCAGCCACAGAACCCGGAATCGCAGACGCTCTACAAGAACCTCGCTCGCGAGCGGGATTTCTACGGGTTCCTCGCCGCTGATCGTTCGCAATCACCGTATTCGCTGAACAACAAACCGTTGGTGATGAGCCAGGCGCTGATCAATAAAGTGCGCAACACACCGGGCGTGCGTCGCGCCCTGGAGTTTCACGCCCGCGGGCAGATCGTCGACGGTCGTCGCGAGTGGTACCACGTCAGCCGGCATTTCAACCGTGACGAGATGGTCGCCCAGGCCAAACTGGCCTATGACCTGAAATGGTACTTCCCGGCGATCCGCACGATCAGTCAGGCGCAGTACTGGGACGACCTGGACATCCGCTTCCCGATGGCTCACCGCGAGACGCTGGTGCGTGAAGCCAAGGTCCGTGGCCTGCACTCAAGCTGGGTGTTCGCCATCACCCGCCAGGAAAGCGCCTTCATGGACGACGCGCGCTCCGGCGTCGGCGCCACCGGCCTCATGCAGTTGATGCCGGGCACCGCCAAGGAAACCGCACGCAAGTTCAGCATTCCACTGGCTTCGCCCCAGCAAGTGCTCGACCCGGACAAGAACATCCAGCTCGGCGCCGCTTACCTGAGCCAGGTCCATGCCCAGTTCAACGGCAACCGCGTCCTCGCCTCCGCCGCCTACAACGCCGGCCCCGGTCGTGTGCGTCAATGGCTGCGCGGCGCGGATCACCTGAGCTTCGACGTATGGGTTGAAAGCATCCCGTTCGACGAAACCCGCCAGTACGTGCAAAACGTATTGTCGTACTCGGTGATCTACGGCCAAAAGCTCAACTCGCCACAGCCGCTGGTGGATTGGCATGAGCGGTATTTTGATGATCAATGATGTTTGCCTGACGCCATAACAAAAATGCCCGCATCGATTGATGCGGGCATTTTTTTTTAGAAACAAAACAAGATCAAAAGATCGCAGCCTTCGGCAGCTCCTACATTGGAATGATGCCCCCCGTAGGAGCTGCCGAAGGCTGCGATCTTTTGATTGTGATCTTTAAATTCAAATGGCATCCCACAATGGATAATCGCCAACCCGGCGAACCAACCCAGCCCGCAACGGGTTCATGACGATGTACCGCGCAGCCCCCTTGATATCCTCATCACGCCGCAACGCACGATCATGATAGCCACGCTGCCACACCCGATCCTGAACACCGCGCACCCTATTGATCGATCGACTGCTTCTGGACTTGAGGCGGCACATCAACTCGGCCAACGTGCCGTTGTTCAATTCGAAAAGCCAATGCAAATGATCAGGCATCACTACCCACGCCATGGAAGTGATTGAAGTGCTTTCATCGGCACAACGCAATTGATTAACCAACAGGCGACCTAATCGCCAGTCTGCAAACACCGGTTGACGTTGGTGGGTACCAGCTGTCAGCAGATAGATACGACCTTGTTCAGAAACCCGAGCTTTACGCAGGCGACACGTATTGGCTGAAACAGGCATTCCTTTGCCCTCCTTTAAGATTTGCTGATCAGACGAGGTTAGTCGGCTAACCCGGTGTCGCTCGCGTGCATAAATCTCAACATGTTTCACAGCGTCGCTACTTGGTCGCTACTTGGTCGGTTACTTGGTCGCTCAGCAGCGCTGACTCACGCCGCCTCATGCCCATCATTGAACTGCAACGCCGCCAACCGCGCGTACAGCGCATTGCTTGCAATCAACTCCTGATGCGTCCCCACCGCCACCAGCTTCCCCCGATCCATCACCGCAATCCGGTCGGCGTTTTTCACCGTGGCCAGTCGGTGTGCGATGACCAGGGTGGTGCGGTTTTTCATCAGGCTGGGCAGGGCTTGCTGGATCAGGTGTTCGCTCTGGGCGTCGAGGGCGCTGGTGGCTTCGTCGAGCAGCAGGATTGGCGCGTCCACCAGCAGCGCGCGGGCGATGGCGAGGCGTTGGCGCTGGCCGCCGGACAAGCCGAGACCGCCGTCACCGAGGTGGGTCTGATAGCCATCAGGCATCTGTTCGATGAAGTCGTGGGCGTAGGCGATTTTCGCGGCTTCCTGGACCTGGGCCAGTGTCGCGCCCGGGTTGCCGTAGCGAATGTTCTCTTCCACGCTGCCGAAAAACAGTGCCGGACTCTGCGAGACCAGGGCAAAGCAGCGGCGCAGGTCGAGGGGATCGAGTTGGGTCAGCGGCACGCCATCCAGCAGGATGCGCCCTTCGACCGGGTCGTAGAATCGCAGCAGCAAGTCATACACCGTTGACTTGCCAGCACCTGATGGGCCGACCAACGCAAGGGTTTCGCCGGCATTGATCGTCAGGCTCAAGCCATCGACCGCATAGCTTTGCGGACGCGACGGGTAGGAAAAGCGCACATCCTGCAGTACCAGATCGCCCCTCACCCGCTCAGGCAACGTCACCAACCCGGTGACCGGTGGCTGAATGATGTTTTCCGAGCGTAGTAGTTCGGCGATTCGTTCGGCGGCTCCGGCGGCGCGCTGCAACTCACCGATTACCTCACTCAAGGTGCCGAACGCACTGCCGACGATCAGGCTGTAGAAGACAAACGCGGCCAGCTCACCCGCCGAAATCCGTCCAGCAATCACATCCATCCCACCTACCCACAGCATCACCCCCACGGCCCCCAGCACCAGCACGATCACCAGGGTGATCAGCCAGGCGCGCTGGAAGATGCGTTTACGCGCGGTCTCGAATGCCTGCTCCACGGTGACGGCAAACCGCTGCTCGTCCTGAACCTGATGGTTGTAGGCCTGCACGGTTTTGATCTGGCCCAGGGTTTCGGACACATAACTGCCGATGTCGGCAATGCGGTCCTGGCTCATACGAGACAGATTGCGGACCCGGCGGCCGAAAATCAGGATGGGCGCGATCACCAACGGCAAGGCCACCACCACGATGCTGGTGAGTTTGGGGTTGGTGATAAACAGCAAGACGATGCCGCCAATCACCATCAGCAAGTTGCGCAGGAACAGCGACAGCGACGAACCAATCACCGATTGCAGCAGCGTGGTATCCGCCGTCAGACGGGACTGGATCTCGGAGCTGCGGTTGTCTTCATAAAACCCTGGGTGCAGGTAAACCAGATGGTTGAACACCTGCCGCCGAATGTCCGCCACCACCCGCTCGCCGATCCAGGACACCAGGTAGAAACGCGCAAACGTACCGATCGCCAGCCCGACGACCAACACCATGAACAGCCCGATCGACTGATTGAGCAAGTGCGGCGACTGGGTCATGAAGCCCTGATCGACCAGTAATCGAATGCCCTGCCCCATCGACAACGTGATACCGGCGGTGACGATCAGCGCGAACAACGCACCCAATGCCGGCCAGCGATACGGCGCAAGAAAGCGGGTGGTCAGGCGAATGGCGCGGCGTTGACGGGCAGAAAGCATGGGGATCATCCAGATACGCAACGGCGCAGTTGATAGGAAGGAACTCTGTAAATCACAATGAGTCAGGTTAATTATGACCGCAAAGCCTAGCCTCTAGACGCTATTGGTCTAAAGTCCGGCTGGCAACGTTGCGATATTTCTGGTGGACTGATGCTGCCGTTCAGGAATGATCGCAGGGAGTTGTCACAACCCGGTCACCGGGCGGTTTTATAGTAAGCACACAACCTGATGAGGAGACAGGCCATGTCCTTGCAACACAGCAGCGAAGACAAAATTGAAGTGATCCGTACACAGCCAGACCAGTCTCTGGGTTGCTCGATTATCGATGAACAAGGGCGCGAAGTACCGATCACTGAAGGCATGATCCAGGACGCTTGCCGCGAACTGGAACAGCGATTGGTCAAGCCTGCCAAACAAGATTGATGTAGCCACCGTCTTCTTGACCCGGCCCTTATGGCCGGGTTTTTTATGGGTGTTTATCTTGAATCGGTGGTGCGGCCAATCGCGGGCAAGCCTTGCTCCCACAGGTTCACTGCGATTTCAAAGGTGATTAACGAACTGTGGGAGCAAGGCTTGCCCGCGATTGGGCCAACCCGGTCTCTAAACTGCCACAGCCCCCAACGCCGCCACAATCTTCTGCAACTCCACCGAATCCCCGTCAATCCGCACCTGCAGTCCATCAATCTCCCGCCGCTGCGGGTAATGCTTGCGCAACGCATCAAACGCCGCGCGTTGTTCGCTCACCGTCCCGACAAGGCTGCGGCGGAAATCCGCGTCATCACGGCGCGGGTCGTACACGCCACGGCACAGCATCGCCAATGCCCAGGCCGGATCACTTTCAGCGTTCAAGGTCACGTGCGACAGCCAAGGCGCCGGCAGCAATTCGCTCAGGCTGACTTGCGCCGGTTGACCGAGGAAATCGCAATACGCCTGATAAATCTGCGCCGTCCCGCGCTGTTTGCCATCAAGGCTGTAGCCCGCAATGTGCGGCGTCGCCAACACGCAGAGATCGGCCAATGCCACATCGACCTCAGGCTCACCTTCCCAGACATCCAGCACGGCTTGCAGGTCTTCGCGCTGCAACAACACGTTGCGCAGGGCGGCGTTATCGACCACTGCACCGCGACTGGCGTTGATCAGCCAGGTGCCGGTCTTGAGTTGATTCAGACGATTTTTATCAAACAGGTGCCAGGTGGACTGGGCACCGTGTTTCTTCAGCGGTGTGTGCAAACTGATGACATCGCACTGCTCGATGATGCGCTCCAAGCTGACGAAGTCGCCGCCTTCCGCCGCTTGCCGTGGCGGATCGCAGACCAGCACGTTCCAGCCCAGCCCTTTCAACACCTTGACCAAACGGCCACCGACTTCACCGGCGCCGACCACGCCGTAGGTGCGTCGAGTCAGATCGGCGCCTTCAATTTCGGCCAGGGTCAGCAGACTGCCGAGCACGTAATCGACCACACCGCGGGCGTTGCAACCGGGCGCGCTCGACCAGGTAATGCCGGCCTGCTGAAAGTAATCCAGGTCCAGGTGATCGGTGCCGATGGTGCACGTACCGACAAAACGCACCTTGCTGCCTTCGAGCAATGCGCGGTTGACGTTGGTCACGGAGCGCACCAGCAACACGTCGGCCTGCTCGACCGTTGCGCGGTCAATGGAGCGCCCCGGCACCCGGCGGATTTCGCCAAAACGTTCGAAGAAGGCATCGAGCAGCGGGATATTTTCGTCGGCAACAATCAGCATGGCGGGCTCCTTTGGGGGATCGGCAGTGTAGGCGTAGATGGCCATGCTGGGCCAGCGGGCATTAGAGGTCACCACTTCTCCTGTTTTCACCACTTGTCCTGTGGTCATCACTTCTCCTGTGGTGAGGGGATTTATCCCCGTTGGGCTGCGAAGCGGCCCCAGAACCTGTGCACGCGGTGTACCTGTAATAACGTGGATTCAATAATAGGGGCCGCTTCGCAGCCCAACGGGGCGGTGCGACGTTTCGATAAATCCCCTCGCCACAGGGGTTATCGATACCTGCGGGAAACGATTACAAATCCCCAACACAGCTCTTTTCCTGACCATAGCGTCAACGCGTAGAATGCCCCGCCTTGCGCATCAATACCTTTGGACGTTTCGCCCTTGAACTCCGTAACCGACAACACCACCGCCCTCACCCGCCCCGAACGCATCCGTCTGGAGCTGAAAAACCTGCTCGGCCTGGCGCTGCCGATCATGGTCGCGCAGCTGGCCACGACGGCCATGGGCTTCGTCGATGCGGTCATGGCCGGCCGGGTCGGGCCTCGGGATCTGGCGGCGGTGGCATTGGGGAACTCGATCTGGGTCCCGGTCTTTCTGTTGATGACCGGCACCCTGCTGGCCACCACCCCGAAAGTCGCCCAACGCTTCGGCGCCGGCACTCATAGCGAGATCGGCCCGATCGTGCGTCAGGCACTGTGGCTGGCATTGGTCGTCGGGGTGCTAGCCACCGGCATGCTGCTCGGCGCCGAGCCGATCCTGCACCTGATGAAGGTCGATCCCGAACTCATCGGCCCCTGCATGCAATACCTGCACGGCATCGCCAGCGGCCTGCCCGCCGTCGCGATCTATCACGTGTTGCGCTGCTTCAGTGATGGCCTCGGGCGTACACGCCCGGCGATGGTCCTCGGCCTGTGCGGCCTGGCGCTGAACATTCCGCTGAACTACATCTTCATCTACGGCCACTTCGGCGTACCCGCCATGGGCGGCGTCGGTTGCGGCTGGGCCACGGCGATCGTGATGTGGGTGATGGCGCTGGGCATGGCCGGCTGGGAGCGTTGGGCGCCGGCGTATCAGTCGAGTCAATTGTTCAGTCGTTTCGACTGGCCGCAATGGTCGGTGATCAAACGCCTGCTGAGCATCGGCCTGCCCATCGGCATTGCGGTGTTCGCCGAATCGAGCATCTTTGCCGTGATCGCCCTGCTGATCGGCAGCCTCGGCGCAACAGTCGTCGCCGGGCACCAGATCGCGCTCAACTTCAGCTCCCTGGTGTTCATGATCCCCTACTCCCTCGGCATGGCTGTCACCGTGCGCGTCGGCCAGGCACTGGGTCGTCGGGAGCCACGTGAAGCGCGCTTCGCCGCCGGTGTCGGCATGGGCACGGCGCTGGCGTATGCGTGTATTTCAGCGAGCATGATGCTGTTGTTCCGCGAGCACATCGCAACCATCTACACCTCGGACCCGACGGTGATTCATGTTGCCGCGATGCTGATCGTGTACTCGGCGCTGTTCCAGTTTTCCGACGCCATCCAGGTCACGGCAGCCGGCGCATTGCGCGGTTATCAGGACACGCGGGTGACGATGATCCTGACGTTGTTCGCGTACTGGGGGATTGGTTTGCCGGTGGGTTACGCGCTGGGCCTGACCGATTGGTTAGGCGCGCCAAGTGGCCCGAGCGGGCTGTGGCAGGGTTTGATCGTGGGCTTGAGTTGCGCGGCGCTGATGCTGTCGATCCGCTTGACGCGCAGTGCACGCAAGCAGATCCGCATCAGTCGTTCGACGGGTTAAGCGAGTTTCTTGCGGATCCAGTAGAGGTAGGTGCCTGCCTCTTCATGCTGACCGACCAGCTCGTGATCGAGAAACACGCAAAACTTGGGGATGTCGCGACGGGTCGACGGATCGGTCGCAATCACCTTCAACAGGCCACCGGGCACCAGGTCACGGATGTGCTGGTGCAACATCATCACCGGCTCCGGGCAGTTGAGGCCGGTGGCGTCGAGGGTGCCGTCAACCGGCGTATCAATCATTTCACTCATGATTCACTCCTGAAACGTGCCGACATTGTCGCGCAATGTCGGGTGTTCGGTCATCTGTCGCGTTCGCCGCTGATCGTTCCCACGCTCTGCGTGGGAATGCCGACGGGGACGCTCCGCGTTCCGCCTTTGGATGTGACGCAGAGCGTCACGGGATGCATTACCACGCGGAGCGTGGGAACGATCGGTGGTCATGCAGTCCTGTGGGAGCAAAGCTTGCTCGCGATGGCGATTTTGAAGGCCCCATCGCGGGCAAGCCTTGCTCCCACAGGGTGGAGCAAGTAGCACATCAACGGGACTTCGGTTTCTTTACGTCGATCCGGCGTAAATGGCACGTCACTTCTTCACGGTCGTGATACAGCTGCTTGCAGCCAATCTCCACCCGAATCCCGCGCTCCTTGAACCCGTCGGCAATGCGCTCCAATAGACGCTTCACCTCGGCATAACGCTGCTTCATCGGCAACTTCAGGTTGACCACCGCCTCGCGACAATGCCCCTCGCCAATCCACTCTTCCAGCATCGCGGCATTACGCGCCGGCTTCTCGACGATGTCGCACACCATCCAGTCCACCGGCTGCTTGGGCTTGAAGGTGAAACCATCCGCCATCAAATGCTGCACCAGCCCGGTGTCCATCAGGCTTTCAGCCATCGGCCCGTTATCAATCGCCGTCACCAGCATGCCGCGGTTGACCAGTTGCCAGGTCCAGCCACCGGGTGCAGCACCCAGGTCAACGCCGGTCATGTCACTGTGCAAACGCTCATCCCACTGATCACGCGGGATAAAGTGGTGCCACGCCTCTTCCAGCTTCAACGTCGAACGGCTTGGCGCGTCACGGGGAAACTTCAAACGCGGAATGCCCATGGGCCACATCGCCGAGTTGTTCGACTCCGCCAGCCCCATGAACACCTCGCGACCGCTCTTGAACGTCAGCAACAAGCGCGGCTTGAGCGGATCTTCCACCAGTTTGCCGGCCGCCATCAGCGCCTTGCGCAAGTGAACTTCGAACTTCTTGCAGAAATTCGACAATTCCTTGCCGTCGTTGGTGTCGACCATCTCCAGCCACAGGCTGCCGCACAGCGGAAAATCCCGCATGTGCGCGAGGATCACGCTGATGCGATCGGTTTCCGGCAGATCGATGAAGATCCCGCGAGCCCACTGGCGCGGGAAGATCAGGTCGGCGAAACGCTGCCCGCGCATCAGGCGCTCGGCACCGTCTTCTTCGGTACAGATAAATTCGGCAAAGGCGCTGGCGGCCTTGGCCTTGGCATAACCGGCCACGTTCAAGCGTGCGGCATGTTCGGATATCTCGGAACAGACTTCGCCTTCGAAGCCTGGCCGGCAATGCATAAAGAGGGTGTTCATTCTTACTCCTGGGCAGATGGCGAGAAATTCAACCACTGCGCGATGCCCAGACTTGCGTTGAAGCAAAGCCTGTCACGAAAACCGGCGCATGATAGCCGAGTTCGGAACCTTGGACCTGTCCATAGAGTCCAGTTATTAGCTTTAAGCCGCAAAGAGGACTAGGTTTAGACCTCAGTTCGTCCCCTCAGTCCGTAGCCGTGCGGATCATAAGGAGTGATCGTAATGCCGTCCCTCGATAGCCTGAAATCCCTTAAAACCCTGCAGATCGACGACAAGACCTACCATTATTACAGTCTGCCCGATGCTGCCAAAAGCCTCGGTGATCTCGACAAGCTGCCGATGTCATTGAAAGTGCTGCTGGAAAACCTGCTGCGCTGGGAAGATGAAAAAACTGTCACCGGCGCCGACCTCAAGGCCATTGCCGCCTGGCTCAAGGAGCGTCGCTCCGATCGTGAAATCCAGTACCGCCCCGCGCGGGTATTGATGCAAGACTTCACCGGTGTTCCCGCCGTGGTCGACCTGGCCGCCATGCGCGCCGCCATGGCCAAGGCCGGCGGCGACCCGCAGCGGATCAACCCGCTCTCCCCCGTGGACCTGGTCATCGACCACTCAGTGATGGTCGACAAGTTCGGCAGCGCCAGCGCCTTCGAGCAGAATGTCGACATCGAAATGCAGCGCAATGGCGAGCGTTACGCGTTCCTGCGCTGGGGCCAAAGCGCCTTCGACAACTTCAGCGTCGTGCCACCGGGCACCGGCATCTGCCACCAGGTCAATCTGGAATACCTCGGCCGCACGGTCTGGACCAAGGACGAAGACGGCCGCACCTACGCGTTTCCCGACACCCTGGTCGGCACCGACTCCCACACCACCATGATCAACGGCCTCGGCGTACTCGGCTGGGGCGTCGGCGGGATCGAAGCGGAAGCGGCGATGCTCGGCCAACCGGTGTCGATGCTGATTCCAGAAGTGATCGGCTTCAAACTCACCGGCAAGCTCAAGGAAGGCATCACCGCCACCGACCTGGTGCTGACCGTCACCCAAATGCTGCGCAAAAAAGGCGTGGTCGGCAAATTCGTCGAATTCTACGGTGACGGCCTCGCCGACCTGCCGCTGGCAGACCGCGCGACCATCGCCAACATGGCCCCGGAATACGGCGCCACCTGCGGCTTCTTCCCGGTGGACGACGTTACCCTCGACTACCTGCGCCTGTCCGGCCGCCCGCCGGAAACCGTGAAACTGGTCGAGGCCTACTGCAAAATCCAGGGCCTGTGGCGCCTGCCCGGCAAGGAACCGGCGTTCACCGACAGCCTCGCCCTGGACATGGCCAGCGTCGAAGCCAGCCTCGCCGGCCCGAAACGCCCGCAAGACCGCGTGTCGCTGCCCAACGTCGCGCAAGCCTTCAGCGACTTCATCGACCTGCAATTCAAACCCACCAGCAAAGAAGAAGGTCGGCTGGAAAGCGAAGGCGGCGGCGGTGTCGCCGTGGGCAACGCTGACCTTGTCGGCGAAACAGACTACGAATACGACGGCCACACCTACCGCCTGAAAAACGGCGCCGTGGTCATCGCCGCCATCACCTCCTGCACCAACACCTCCAACCCGAGCGTGATGATGGCAGCCGGCCTGGTGGCGAAAAAAGCCGTGGAAAAAGGCCTCACCCGCAAACCCTGGGTGAAAAGCTCACTGGCGCCCGGCTCGAAAGTCGTCACCGACTACTACAAGGCCGCGGGACTGACGCAATACCTTGATCAACTCGGCTTCTCCCTGGTCGGCTACGGCTGCACCACCTGCATCGGCAACTCCGGCCCGTTGCCGGAGCCGATTGAAAAAGCCATCCAGAAAGCCGACCTCACCGTCGCCTCGGTTCTCTCGGGCAACCGCAACTTCGAAGGCCGCGTGCACCCCCTGGTGAAGACCAACTGGCTCGCCTCCCCGCCACTGGTCGTCGCCTACGCACTGGCCGGCACCGTGCGCACCGACATCAGCAGCGAACCGCTGGGCAACGACAAGGAAGGCAACCC
>Ga0160467_101205_pt1 | contig 11893 bp, 10 predicted proteins | sample HID1972I_E11MG_FD_108221 | JGI IMG/M metagenome (GOLD analysis project Ga0160467, IMG submission 108221) | Enriched pill bug-associated microbial communities from UW Madison campus, WI, USA - HID1972I_E11 MG | ecosystem: Host-associated > Arthropoda: Insects > Digestive system > Unclassified ...
GCGGGCCGGCAGGAAACGCGTGACATCGTGTGCCAGGCCACCGAGCCACCACAACAGTCCCCACAGGTAATACACCAGGGCGATGCTGTCGCGGCCATGGCGGCGGCAGCTCCACGCCGATGCGAAACCGGCCGCCGCCAGCAGCAACGCGCCCATCGCGGTGGGATTGAGCAGGAACTGCGCATCGCGATGCCAGTGATCGCCACCGGCGACGAACGCGAACGCCGCTGCGACCTGCAACAACGCGCCCGCGATCTGCGGCAGCCGCCGCTGCTGGCGCAGTCCCAGCCACACCAGTCCTGCACCCTCCAGCGCGAATATCGCGCCGGTCACCCGTGCGGACAGGGCCAATGGTACGGCCAGCGTGGCGAAGCCCACCGCCAGCACCGCATACGACTGCGCCAGCAGCAGATGACGTGCACCGGCGGCCAGCATGCGCGCCAGCAACGCATACAGCACGGCCAGCACAACCGCGATGCCCGCCAGCACCATCGGCTGTCCGTGCAGCATCGCGGCCTGCAGCGCGAACACCACCAGCGGCGCGCCGAACACCAGGCTGCCATCGATCACATTGCGGGCATCGGCAGGTTGCCGCCGCGCATGCAGCAGCGGAATGAGCAGGTAGAAGGCGAAGAACAGGTACAGGAACGGCTGGGTGGTGGGCAGGTCTTCGGCACGGTACTGCAACACGCCCCATACGGTGCCGATGACGAAGGTAAAGGCGAAACCCAGCAGGTTGAGCACGCGCCATGACCGGTACCATGCAATGGCAAAGATGCCGGCATTGAGCACCGCGTAGTAACTGAACAACGTCACGTGGTTGCCACTGCCGGTGGACAGACACAGCGGTGCCATGAAGCCGGCGAGAATGCCCAGCACCGCCAGCGTGCGCGAATCCTGCGCCACCGCCAGCACGCACAGCCCCGCCACCAGCGCGACGCTGGCGGCGAACGCGGGCACGGCATCCACCAGGCCATAGAGCTTGAATGCCGCGAATACGGTCAGCAGCAGCACGCCGATGGCCCCGCCCTGCAGCGCCAGTGCGAACACACGCCGACGGCCACGCTGCCGCCAGCCGAATGCCAGCAGCAGCAGCGCGCCGACCGTGACACCGGCCAGCCGCAGTTCGATCGGCACGTCCAGCAAGCCCTGGTCACTGACATATTTCAGCAGCGCGGCCACGCCCGCCAGCAGCACCAGCATCCCGATCCGGACCGGCACGTTGCCTTCGCTGAACCAGCGCCTGGCCGCGCCCAGCAGACGTTCGACCGGCCCGGGACCGGCTGCGGGGGTGAAGGTCGCCGGCTGCGCCTGCACCTGCCTGGGCGGCCATTGCGGTGGTTGTGGCCGCACCACTGTGCCGGAGGACGGCAGCGGTGGCGGAACGGCAGACGGGTCCATTCCCGTTGCCTGCGGCGCGGCTGGCTGCTGCCTGCCGTCCGCAGCGTGACCCGCATCGAGCGACCCTGTTCCTGCCTGCAGTGCGCGCTCCAGCGCGGCAACGCGCCGCCGCAGCCCGGCGATCATCACCAGCGCCACCACCAGCAGCACGGGAACCGCCAGTGCCGCTGCCACGAGCAATACGATCACCGCTTCCATTCAAGGCTCCCTGGCTGTCCTGCGCCGCCCGGATGGCGCCGCTGGGCGATTGCCATGCTACGGCAAGCCGCCCGGCGCCCACCACGCCCAGCTATTGGCAGACCGGCTGTCCGTCGCTCCCCCTGCCCGGCCTGCGCCGATCAGGCTGCCCGGTCCATGAACGACGAACCCCGGCGCTGGGCCGGGGCTCGTGTACTACAGCAGGGAGCAGGCTTACTTCGCGGCAACGACGCGGGCCATTTCCAGGCACTTGTTCGAATAGCCCCACTCGTTGTCGTACCAGGACACCAGCTTGACGAAGGTGCCATCCAGCGCGATGCCGGCTTCGGCATCGAACACCGAGGTGTGGGTTTCGCCGCGGAAATCGGTGGCGACCACCTTGTCTTCGGTGTAGCCGAGGATGCCCTTCAGCGCGCCTTCGCTCTGCGCCTTCACTTCGGCGCAGATCTCGGCGTAGGTGGCTTCCTTTTCCAGCTCGACAGTGAGATCGACCACCGAGACGTCCGAGGTCGGCACGCGGAAGCTCATGCCGGTGAGCTTCTTGTTGAGCTCCGGGATCACCACGCCGACGGCCTTGGCCGCACCGGTGGAGGACGGGATGATGTTCTCCAGGATGCCACGGCCACCGCGCCAGTCCTTGTTGGACGGGCCATCGACGGTCTTCTGGGTGGCCGTTGCAGCATGCACGGTGGTCATCAGGCCGCGCTTGATGCCCCACTTGTCATTGATGACCTTGGCCAGCGGCGCCAGGCAGTTGGTGGTGCACGAAGCATTGGAGATGATCGCCTGGCCGGCATAGGTCTTGTCGTTGACGCCATAGACGAACATCGGCGTATCGTCCTTCGACGGCGCCGACAGGATCACTTTCTTCGCGCCGGCATCGATGTGCTTCTGCGCGGTTTCCTTGGTGAGGAACAGGCCGGTGGATTCGATGACCACGTCCACGTCCACTTCGTTCCACTTCAGGGTGGCCGGATCGCGTTCCTGGGTGAGGCGGATCTTCCTGCCGTTGACCAGCAGATCGCCACCTTCGATGGCCACGTCAGCCTTGAAGCGGCCATGCACCGAATCGTACTTCAGCATGTAGGCCAGGTAGTCCGGCTCCAGCAGATCGTTGATGGCTACGATTTCGATGTCGTCGCCGAAGTTCAGCACCGCCGAGCGCAGGACGTTGCGTCCGATGCGACCGAAACCGTTGATACCAACCTTGATTGCCATGTTGACGAGCTCCTGCGGCCGCGCACGATGCGGCGGGATGGATAGGGCCCATCATTCTAGCAAACCGCCCTGACCCTCGCCGGCCCGCCGCTGCCCGGCCGGCTCCGGCGGTCGGGATTTGATCCGGATCAAGGCGTTGCGCGGGACGGGCACGGACACTGCGCCCATCCACTCCGCAACGAGATACGTCCCATGCGCAGCACCTCCCCCCTGTTCCTCGCCGGCCTGGCCGCCGCCCTGACCCTTGCCGCCTCGCCGGCCATGGCCCAGTCCAGGGGCGACTGGACAGTATCGGCCGGCGTGCACCAGGTGGCCCCGAAATCGAACAACGGCGCACTGGCCGGCGGCACGCTGAAGGTCGACGTGGACAACGACATCAGGCCGACCGTCACCGGCGAATACTTCATCGCCGACAACCTGGGCATCGAGGTATTGGCTGCGCTGCCCTTCAAGCATGACATCAACATCGATGGACTGGGCCGTGTCGGCAGCACCAGGCACCTGCCACCGGTGGTCACGTTGCAGTACCACTTCAACAGCCAGGGCAAGGTATCGCCGCTGCTCGGCGTCGGCGTCAACTACACGACGTTCTTCAGCGAAGAAACCGGCGGCGCGCTGGCTGGCAGCAAGCTGAAGCTGGATGATTCCTGGGGCCTGGCACTGCATGCCGGCCTGGACTTCGCCGTCAGCGAAAAGAGCGCTGTGCGTGTGGACGTGCGCTGGATCGACATCGACAGCAACGTCAAGCTGGATGGCCAGAAGCTGGGCACGGTCAACATCGATCCGCTGGCCTACGGTGTGTCGTACGTGGTCAAGTTCTGAAACAGCACGAGTCCGCTCTGTTCCCCTGCAGCCTTGGCATCCGCGTGCCAGGGCTGCAGCTGTTCTCCTGAGCAGTGACGCTGACCGTTATAGGCCAGCCTCATGCAACGCGATCCATTCCGAACACGCCTTGCGTGCTTTTTCGCCCTGTGGCAAACGGAGCGTTTCGGCAAACCACGCCACCTTTTCGCTCAGGGTTCCATCCGGCGCCTGGGCCGGATACAACGTATCAAGTGCCATGTACGGATCGTGGACGTGCACGCCCCGATCCCGAAGCAGCCTCTGTACATCCAGCCCATCCCCTCGATTGGAAGCCCGGACCCATAATCGTTCCTGGACGTCTTCCCGGCACAGGTCCAGCGAAAGTTTTGTACACATCTCATCCAGCTGTCCAACTGGCCAATTCGAGATCGCCCAGATTTTCTCCGGCATGGAAATATTTCTGTCCAGATAGTAAACATGCAGTTCATGCATACGAGCGTAGTAATCCAGCTCGGGCAACCGCTTGTTTTTGCATAACCAGCAGACGAGCCGATCATATGTTCCTTCTGCAGCGGGATCCCAACCCGTTGTTGCAAATACCTCCGCGAAGGAAAGGTTCGGAGAACACTCGAACAACCTGCGCCAAGCGGCAAGCCTGTCCCCTCCATGTTGTTCCAGCGCAGAAATCAGCCTGCAGAAGCCGATGAATCCAGGAGCACGATCTATCCCGGCAGCGCATGCTGTTTCCGCCTCGTGCTGGAAAACGTCCGGCAACGCCCCCCAGGCGAAGAAGCGCGCCAGATCATCGACGCGCTCGGGAGCGATCCGTTCCACCTGGTTGTAAAGAGCTTCACGCACGCAGGCGTCTGACCGGTCCAAGCCATGTTTGTGACATAGGAGATGGAACGAATCTTGCGGTTTCAGCTTGTTCACACATTCGATGATCCGTCCGGTATGCGAGGTGAGAGACTGATGGTCTTCGGCGGGCGCCCCCACGGATTTCGCGCCGTGCATCTGGAGATCGCCTTCTGCCATGGGCGGTGCGGTGCGGTCCGCCATGCGAACAGCGACGACAGGTGGCGGCAACGGTTTCGACATTCCTTTCGATGGAGGAGCGACGTACAAGCCCGCATCAAATCCGGCCGCTTCGCGCTGATTGCGGATATGTACTTCCACCTTTACCGAACAGCCCTGCCCGACGCCCCAGGCACGCAGGGCGGCACGACCCGCTTCGGCGCCGAGCTCCAGGCCGTTTGCAAGGATGAACTGCTGGATAGCATCCGAGCCCGCATTGGACGGCGGCGGCAAGGGACGATTGCCCATGCCGTCTGGCGTTCTGTGCACGGTCCGGGCGGTTGTCGCCGGCATGGAACCGACGTGTATGCAAAGCGCCCTCCCGCCATGGGACGGCGAGGCGCCAGGGATCACAGAGGTGTTGAGGGGCATCTTCGGTTGCAAGGGCCAAGAAGGAAAGCAACCATGCCGACGCGAATATGGGTACGCTACCAGAATCAGGGCTTGGCACTTTCAGCGCGCAGCAAAGGCAAGGTTGCGCCACGGCTCTGCGGCCGTCCGCAGGAAACGGATACTTCGCACCCGTTACAATACTACGATGAAATCACTGCACGTCCTCTTGGCGGCCGCGCTGCTGGCCCCTGCCCTTCTCGCCATTCCTTCCACCGTCCATGCCTGGGGTTTCCAGGGCCACCGACTGGTCGGCCGCATCGCCGAGGCACGCCTCACGCCTGGCGCGCGTGCGGAGGTCGACCGCCTGCTGGCAGCCGAGCCGGAACCGACGCTGGCGGGCGTGGCGCCGTGGGCCGACCAGCTGCGCTCCGCCGATCCGGCGCTCGGCAAGCGCTCGGCGGGATGGCATTACGTCAACATCGCCGAGGACGGCTGCCATTACCAGGCGCCCCGGCACTGCCCTGATGGAAACTGCGTTGTCGAGGCGCTCAAGGTTCAGACGGCGATCCTGGCCGACCCTGCGCGCAGCGATGCCGAACGGACGCAGGCACTGAAGTTCGTGGTCCACTTCGTCGGCGACATCCACCAGCCGATGCATGCCGGCTACGGGCGCGACAAGGGCGGCAACGATTTCCAGGTGCAGTACAACAACCGCGGCAGCAACCTGCATTCGCTGTGGGACAGCGGCATGCTCAATGCCCGCCGGCTGGACGACGATGGCTACACCACCGTGCTGCAGTCGCTGCCGAAGCCGAAGCTGACGCACCGGGTGAACCTGGCCAGGGACGCCGACGCATGGGCCGAGGCGAGCTGCCGCATCGCCGTTGGACACGGCGTTTACCCGCCCTCACGTAAGCTTGGCGACGATTACACCGCGCACTATCGCCCGGTGGCCGAAGCACAGCTGAGACTTGCCGGCGAGCGGCTGGCGCAGGTCCTGAACGGTGCGCTCGGCCCGCGCTGAGGAGCCCGCCATGTCCGTCCAGGTCCAGTCGTTCTTCCATTCCGACAGCAATACATTCAGCTACCTGGTGCATGATCCGGCCAGTAGCGTGGCCGCGTTGATCGATCCGGTCCTGGACTACGATCCGGACACCGATGCCACCAGCGATGCGCCGCTGCGGCCGCTGCTGCAGCAAATATCGCAGCTGGGCCTGGACGTACGCTGGGTACTGGAAACCCATGCGCACGCCGATCATGTATCGGCAGGAAAATGGTTGAAGGCGCGCTTTCCGCAGGCGCGGACGGGCATCGGCGAAGGCATCCGCAGCGTGCAGGCGACATTCGCTCCGCGCTACCAGCTGGATATCCCAGCCGACGGTGCGGCTTTCGATCACCTGTTCGCCGATGGCGAAACGTTCGCACTGGGCACGCTGCACGGGCGTGTCATCGCGGTGCCGGGACATACCAGCGACAGCATCGCCTACCTTATCGGGGACGCGCTGTTTCCCGGCGATTCGCTGTTCATGCCCGATGCCGGCACCGCACGCTGCGACTTCCCCGGCGGTGACGCGGTGCAGCTGTACCGTTCAATCCATCGCCTGCTGGCGTTGCCGGAAAGCACCCGCGTGTTCGTCTGCCACGACTACGGCCCGGGCGGTCGCGCGGTGGCCAACGAAACCACCATCGGTGAACAGCGCGCACGCAACATCCATGTGCACGATGGCATCGGCGAAGCGGAATTCGTCGCCACGCGACAGGCGCGCGACGCCACCCTGCCGGAGCCGAAGCTGATGCATCCGGCGGTGAAGGCCAACATCCAGGGCGGTGGCGGGTAGCTGGTCGGCGCTGTTGGCGCTGGCAAAGCCGACCATGGGTCGGCTCTACCGGCCCTGGCTGCGTACGAACTGCCTGCCGCGCACGATCTCGAAGGTGAACGCATACAACAGGCTGACCGCCGTGGGCTCCTCGCGCTCGGCGCCACTGCAGTCGCCAACCTCACGCGGCGCGTTGCCGGGCGCAAAATGGCATACCGCAGCGGGCGCGAACTGCCACATCGCCACCGCTTCGCTGGCGGCCTGCAGCAGGGCCGCGTTGCCGGCAAGCGAGCCTGCTTCGCATTCGCTGCGGCCGGTCACCGGCACGCTGCGTTCGACGATGCCCTCGGCATCCACCACCACCTGCAGGCATACCGTGGTCGGTGGCAGTTCCTGGCGTGGATCACGCTCGCCCAGCACCGGCGGCGGCGCGGTATGCAGCTGCGGCATGCGATAGCCCTCGCCGGGACGCAGGGCGTAGGGTTGGATGGCACCCGCTCCCGTGCCCGCCGCGTCGACATCCAGACGCTGGTGGCCCACGTTCTCCGCCCGAGTGTCCACGGCGGCAAGGCGATCGTGTCCTGCGCAGCCGCTGGCCAGGATCGCCAGCAACAGCGGCAGCGCCGCACGCTTCACGGCATCGCCTCCGGCTCGTCCATCGCAAACGTGATCGGGATGCGCAGCGCACCTGCCACCGGCCTGCCATTCCTCATGGCGGCCTGGTAGGTCCACTGCCTGGCGGCAGCGATCGAGACCTCTTCGAAGACCCCCGGATTGCTGGCCTTGAGCACGCGCACCTGATCCACATCGCCATCGGCGCGGATGTCCACGCGCAGCATGACTTCACCGGTCAGGCGATTGTCGGCCGCGTGCTTCGGGTAACGCGGCGGTGGCTTCTTCAGCACCTGCGCATCGCGGTCCCCGCCTGCCGGCGCCATGCCGGTAGCCGGGGGCGACGCCATGCCCTGGCTGGCCCACGCGGCACCGCCAACCACCACGCACAGCGCCGCGACCATCACCTGTCCCGACAACCACTTCAATGTCTTCCGTTCCGGTTGAACCAGCATCGTGATGCGCTCCTTCAGCAATGAGGGGCGGCGCCAATGACAGGCCATCGGCGCTGCCGCAGGGATTCCCTGCGCCTTCAGCAGCGCCGTGGCATAGGGTCGAACAAGCGCAGGATGCGCGCCCACCGTGCGCGCATCGCACGCCAGTTCCTGGTCTCGCAGGAAGCGCCGTGCGGCCCATGGCAGCAACGGATGGAACCAGAACACGCAGCGCATCAGCATCATCATGCCGTTGGCCCAGTGATCGCCATGACGGCGATGGTTGCGCTCGTGCCGCAGCACCAGCTCGCGCTCGACAGGATCGAACTGCGCATCGAAACCCGGTCCGACCACGATGCGCGGACGCCACACGCCCACCAGCGCCGGCAATCCCGGATCGGCGCTGGCCTGCCAGCTGCCATCGCCGCGCGGCCGCAGCACGCCCATGCCCCGTTCGAAACGGTGCTGCGCGCGCCAGCCGCGAAGCGCCGAAAGCACCAGCCCCACAGACCAGATAGCGGCAAGCAGTACGGGCCAGCCCGGTGCGCCCGTCCCGTCGTACGCCACGATGCCGGGCAGGGCGATCAGGCCGCTCACCGGCAGCGCGCCGTCCACCGGCAACGTCGGCAGCGGCAGGTACGGCGTCACCAGCACCAGCGGCAGCAGCCACCAGCTACGGTACGCCAGCGGCGCCCCACCCAGCCGCAGCAGCAACGGTCGCACCAGGGCCAGCAGGACGACAGCGACCGCCAGCCACAGGCTTGCCTGCAGCAGCACGTGGATCAGCCCCGCGGGGATCGCCTCATTCATCGCCCGTCTCCTGCTTATCAGCATCTCCCGGACCCAGCGTCTGGAGCAGCTGCTTCAGTTCGGCGATGTCCCGGGCGCTGAGCTGCCCGCGCTGGCTGAAGTGCGCCACCAGCGGCGCCACCCGCCCGTCGAACACGCGCCCCAGGAATCCTTCGCTCTGCTGGGCAACCCATTCCTCGCGCTGCAGCAGCGGACGGTACAGGTACCGCCGGCCATCACGTTCGGCGCTGATGGCGCGCTTGGTCAGCAGACGGTTGAGCAGCGTCTTGATGGTCGGCTCTGCCCAGTCGCGCCCCGCCAGCGCTGCCACGACATCCTCGGCGGTGCGTGGCGCGTCGTGCCAGAGCACGTCCATGACGATGGCTTCGGCTTCACTGATCTGGATCATCATTTACATCCGTAATTGATGATTCAATTACGCACGTAAACAAAAGCCATGTCAAGCGCTTCGACTCCCGGTTCACTGCCTGCGCACCACCATGCAGCTGTCATTCGATGCCATACGTGGCGTAGAGAGGGCCATGGTCGACTGTCTCCTGGAATGCAGCCGTCCATGGGCCGGCTCCAACCGCCCCGGATTGCCACAGGAACCACGATGAAGCCTTTCCGCAAGCAGGATTTCCCCGTCGAGCAGGCGCGGCGCTTTCTCGAACCGGGCCCCATCGTGCTGGTAAGCACCGCGGCGCGCGGCCAGCGCAGCGTCATGACGATGGGCTGGCACATGGTGATGGGCTTTTCACCTTCACTGTTGGCCACCTACATCTGGAATGAAAACCACAGCTTCGCGCTGGCCCGCGAAAGCGGCGAATGCGTGGTCAATGTTCCAACCGTGGACCTGCTGGATACCGTGGTCGACATCGGCAACTGCAGCGGGCGGGACGTGGACAAGTTCGAGCGGTTCGCACTGGACGCAGTGCCTGCCACCTGCGTCGGCGCACCGCTGATCGGCCAGTGCCATTCCAGTTTCGAATGCCGGCTGCACGATGACAGCGCGGTGGATTCCAGCAACCTGTTCGTCTGGGAGATCATCCGGGCGCATGTCGCGCCGCGGCCGAAACTTCCACGCACGGTGCACTATCGCGGCGACGGCCGGTTCATGGTGTCCGGCAATGAGGTGTCGCGTCGACGGCGGTTCAAGCCGGACATGCTGTAATGCAGGCGATTCCATCGCAGGGCCGTGCCGCATGACCGACCATCTCGCCGATCTCGAAGCCGCCGTCGACTGGCTGTTCACGCGCGTGCAGGGCGATGTGCGGATCGGCGCGCCGTTGGCGCTGGGCAAGCCGCACCGCCTGCTCAATGCGCTTTACGCGAGGGTGGAGCATGACGCGTCGCGTGGCCTGCAGATCTATACCGCGCTGTCGCTGGCTCCCCCGCAGCTACAGGGCGATGGCCTGGAAGCGCGCTTCATGGGACCGTTCGCCGAACGCCACTTCGGCCCGGATTTCGTCCGCCTGGCCTACGCCGATGCGGTCGCGCGCGATGCGTTGCCCGCGCATGTGCAGGTGGAGGAGTTCTACATGCAGTCCGGTGCGCTGCTGCGTTCGCGCCAGGCACAGGCCAGCTATACCAGCCTCAACTACACGCACGCGGCCGATGCCGTTGCCCAGCGCGTGCCGCACGCCATCGTGCAGAAGGTCGCCCGTCGCGAAGGCAGCAGCCGGCTCTCCCTGTCCTGCAACAACGACATCACCCAGGACACCCTGGATGCGATGGCTGCGCGTGGTTTGCCGCGCCCGCTGATGATCGCCGAAGTGGACCCGCAGCTGCCGTGGCTGGGTGGCACCGCCGCCGTGGACGAAGGATTCTTCGACCTGGTGGTATCGCCACCCGGGCCCTACCCTGCCCTGTTCGGCCTGCCGCGCCAGCCGGTCAGCGACGCCGACCACGCCATCGGCCTGTATGCCAGCACGCTGGTGCGCGACGGCGGCACGCTGCAGATCGGTATCGGTACGCTGGCCGACGCCCTCAGCCATGCGCTGGTGCTGCGGCACACGGACAACGCCCGTTACCGGCGCGTGCTGCACGCGCTGGATCCGCAGCTGGCCCAGCATCCGCTGGTCGGCGAGATCGGTGGCCTGGAGCCTTTCGAGGAAGGCCTGTACGGCTGCAGCGAAATGCTCAACGAGGGCTTCCGCAAGCTGGTGCAATGCGGCGTGATCAAACGGCGTGTGCATGACGACCTGGCGCTGATGAAGCGGCTGGACAACGGCAGTGCCTACACCGCCGACCACGCCACCCTGGCTGCTGAAGGCGAATACCTGCACGGCGCGTTCTATCTGGGATCTTCGGAATTCTACGAATGGCTGCGCACGTTGCCGGAAGACGAATGCCGCGCCATCGGCATGCGCCGCATCAGCGAGATCAACCAGTTGTATGGCGGTAATGAGGAACTGGAACGACTGCAGCGGCGGCAGGCACGTTTCTTCAACTCATGCATGATGGCCACCGCCCTTGGCGCGGCGGTATCCGATGCGCTGGAAGACGGCCGCGTGGTCTCCGGCGTGGGCGGGCAGTACAACTTCGTGGCGATGGCGCATGCGCTGCCGGAAGCGCGCAGCGTGCTGATGTTCCGGGCCGCGCGCGACGAGGCAGGCCAGCGCCAGGGCAACGTGCGCTGGAACTATGGCCATGCCACGATTCCACGGCACCTGCGCGATATATTTCTCAACGAGTACGGGATTGCCGACCTGCGCGGCCTGACCGATGCGGACTGCGTGCAGGCGATGGTGGCGATCACCGAAACGCCCTTCCAGGCAGGCCTGCTGCAACAGGCAAAGGACGCGCGCAAGCTGGCCATGGACACGGCAGTGCCGCCTCGCGGGGAACGCAATACGCCACAGGCGCTGTCGGCCGCGCTAGCCGGATTCCGCGCCGATGGCACCCTGCCGGACTATCCGCTGGGTAGCGATTTCACCGAGGTGGAGCAGGTGCTGGTCAAGGCGCTGGGCTGGCTGAAGGCGAACACGCAGACGCGCGGCGCGAAGCTGCGCACGGTGTGGGACGCGGTGCGGCAACGCGCCGGCGACGGGGATGCCGTGTATCTGCGGCGGATGGGGCTGGAGGCACCGAAGGATTTCGGCGGACGGCTCAACGCCAGGCTGCTGCGCCTGGCGCTGGCACGTACCGCATGATGCCCGGCACGCCACGCGTTTCCTCGGCCCCGTAGTGCCGGGCTCTGCCCGGCAATCC
>Ga0160467_101207_pt1 | contig 11880 bp, 10 predicted proteins | sample HID1972I_E11MG_FD_108221 | JGI IMG/M metagenome (GOLD analysis project Ga0160467, IMG submission 108221) | Enriched pill bug-associated microbial communities from UW Madison campus, WI, USA - HID1972I_E11 MG | ecosystem: Host-associated > Arthropoda: Insects > Digestive system > Unclassified ...
AGGCGCTGGCTGGCGTAATGAATGCCATGCAGGCTTGGCATCAGTTCGGCGAGCAGGGTTTCATCGGCGCTGCGGTGGCTGAAGTCCTGGCTGATGGCATCGATCAGTGCCTGGCGTTCGTCGCTCAACAGGTCCCGCAGTGCTTTGAGCCATTGCTGGCGCTGGGCTGCCGGCGGCATCGGGTTGGCTGCGTAGGCGGCGCGCTGAACGTCGAACAGGGTTCGAAGTTCATCCAGCGGCTGCTGTAGGTCTTGCAGGTAAGCGATGTCAGCGGTCATGGCCAGCTCCGGATTTTTATTGTACTGAAACACTTTTTAGAGTCTATGCTCTATAAAGTCAAATGACATCCTGGCGCAGCTTTGTTTTATCCCGCCGTGGATAGGTCGTAAGATGCCCCTCATCGCACTCTGAATTTAAGCTCAAGCCATGGCCCCTCGAATAAAAACCAGCGAGCGCATCGTGCAGAACAGCCTGGAGCTGTTCAATCAGCAAGGCGAACGCAGCATCAGCACCAATCACATTGCCGCCCACATGGAGATCTCTCCGGGCAACCTGTACTACCACTTCCCTAACAAGCAGGCGATTATCGCTGTGCTGTTCAGCGAGTATGAAAGCCTGGTGGACAGCTTCCTGCGCCCGCCCCAGGGCCGTGCTTCGACGGTGGAAGACAAGCGCTTCTATCTGAAGGAACTGCTCGCGGCGATGTGGCGCTACCGGTTTCTGCACCGCGACCTCGAGCACTTGCTCGACAGCGATCCGGAACTGGCCGCCCGTTATCGGCGCTTTTCCCAGCGCTGCCTGATTTACGGCACGCACATCTACGCCGGCTTCGTCGACGCCGGCATACTGCGCATGGACAAGGTGCAGATCGAATCCCTGACCCTGAATGCCTGGATCATCCTCACGTCGTGGGTGCGTTTTCTGTGCACCACGCGGGAAAACTCCAATCACTTGAGCGAGCAAGCCATCAAGCGTGGCGTCTATCAGGTGCTGGTGCTTGAAGCCGGTTTTGTCACGGATGAGGCGCGCGACGCGGTCAACGCGTTGTATGAGGAGTTTTACGTGCCGCTGGGTCAGGCGCTGGAAGAAGTGCAACCGGAATCAGAACCGCTTTAATCACAGGAGCCCGTTATGCCTATTGCGCAGTTGATCAGCCCGCAAGCGTTGGACCTGAAAAAGGAGCAGCCGGGGCTGGTGATTCTGGATTGCCGTTTCGCCCTTGAAGACCCGGATTACGGTCAGCGCAGCTATGCCGAAGGGCATATTGCCGGGTCGAGTTTTGCCGACCTGGAACGTGATTTGAGCGGGACGGTGGTCAAAGGTGTTACCGGGCGCCATCCGTTGCCGGAACCTGAAGACCTGATCGAACGGTTGCAATCCTTCGGCATCAATGCCGACAGCGACGTGGTTTTGTACGACGACGGCCCCGGCGCTTTTGCGGCACGCGCCTGGTGGTTGCTGGCCTGGCTGGGCAAACGTGACGGTGTGTTCATTCTGGATGGCGGGCTAAAGGCTTGGCACGCAGCGGGTCTGCCGTTGAGCCTGGATGCCTGCAATAACAAGCGCGGTACCTTCACTGGAGCGCCGGACGATTCGCTGACTCTGACCGCCGAAGAGCTTCAACAGCGTCTTGGCCAGTCATCACTGACGTTGCTCGATGCCCGCGCGTTGCCGCGATTCAAAGGTGAGGTGGAGCCGATCGATCCGGTCGCAGGGCATATTCCTGGCGCGCAGTGTGCGGCGTTCACCGACAACCTGGGCAGCGACGGGCGTTTCCTGCCGGCCGATCAGCTCAAGCAGCGTTTCGCTGAAAAGCTCGGTGATCGCTCGCCGACGGAGCTGGTGGCGTACTGCGGTTCTGGCGTGACGGCTTGCCATAACCTGTTCGCCTTGAGCCTGGCGGGTTATCCGTTGGGTGCGTTGTATGCAGGGTCGTGGAGCGAGTGGATCAACGAGCCTGCGCGTGGTATTGCGAAAGGCGAGTGACAGATCAAAAGATCGCAGCCTGCGGCAGCTCCTACAGTGAGTGCGGTCTCATGTAGGAGCTGCCGCAGGCTGCGATCTTTTAATGGTTGGCCAGCCACTGCGGGATGCGTCGTTCCAGGTAGTAACCCGGCCGCCGGAACGTGCCATCCACAAACCCGACATGCCCACCTTTGGCCTGCAATTCGAATTCGGTGCATGCGGACAGTTCGTCCGCTTGCGGCAGGCTGTGCGGGAACACAAAGGGATCGTCAGCCGCCTGAATGATCAACGTCGGTGTGCGGATCTCGCTCAGGAAATATCGGCTTGAAGCACGGCGATAGTAATCCTCGGCATCAACGTAACCGTGTAGCGGCGCGGTCACCCGACCGTCGAAATCCCAGAAGGTGCGCATGTTTTCCAGCGAGCCAAGGGCCGCTAACGCTGCGACACCATCCTCCCGGCCATCATGCTGGAACTGGCGCTGCTTGTTCTTGATGTAGCCGACCATCTCGCGCATGAAGTGCGCCTGATAGACCTTTGAGAATCCCTGGCCGATACGGTCGGCGCACTGATCCAGACGAAAAGGCACGGACACCGCCACCGCGCCGAGCAGTCCGCTTTCACTGCCCGTCTCACCGAGATGCTTGAGCAGGACATTTCCGCCCAACGAGTAACCCACCGCATACAAGGGTGCCAGCGGCCGTTTGGCTCGCAGGTGCTTGATGGTTTCGGCCAGGTCTTCGCTGGCCCCGGAGTGATAGCTGCGCGGTAGCAGATTCGGTTCGCCCGAGCCGCCTCGCCAGTTCAGCGCCACGCTGGCCCACCCTTGGGCCGCCAGCGCTTTTTGCAGTCCTGCGACGTAAGGCGAGTTCGATGAGCCGGTCAGACCGTGCAGCACCACTACCAACGGCGCATCGGCACTGTGCGGGCCGTGCCAGTCCAGGTCGAGGAAGTCACCATCATCGAGCCACAGGCGTTCGCGCTCGCGCTCGATGTGTGTGGTTTTGCGCCAAAGGGGTCCCCACAAGGTTTGCAAGTGCGGGTTGCCCAGGCCGAAGGCGGGGGTGAAGCGTTCTGACGGAAGGGACACGATCACTCTCGATGCAGCGGTGCGCAACCCGTGCGCACCTGATTCTGGCCGGTCGGGTAGCCGGCGACTTCTGCCATACGTTGCCATAACGAGCCACCTGTCCGCCCGGATATTTGCAAGATGCATGTATCCACTCCCAGCGGATACCTGATTACTTTATCCCTTCAAGTCACCGCTTCCTGTGGACAGGAAAAATGTGCCCGACGCTTATACGGTCATGGGGACGATATGCGCGAGACTGGCCCTTTCCCGGGTAAGGTAAGTAGTAGCGGCTTTTTGAATATCCTCAGGAGTAATACTTTTAAGTCGGGTGACTTCAAGCTCAATAACTTCCAATGGATAACCCCGTGTCGCCGCCTGGCTGATGAGTAGCGACTGTCCAGTCACAGTACCCATGGTGTTTTGTAGTTTTGCGCTGGAGATTCTTATCGCAGGTTCAATATCGTCGCGGGTAAAGGGTGTTCGCTTAATATCCTCCAATAATGTCGACATATGCTTCTCAATTTCATCCGGCTTCATCGTATAACCAAGAGCAAAGCCGAGGAGGCCATCGCCCCGCCCGAACCGAGTGCGAGCAACCATCGAAGGAAGATTTGGCTCAAGTTTCAATAGTCTTGCTGGTACTGAACGGGTAAAAAGCTCTGGCATAAGGCGTAACGCAATTGCAGCTCGATGGTCTGCTGTAGTTTCAAATCCAGGTATGTTGAATATCACCTGCAACATCGGTTCCGAAATATCTTGCTGAGCGATTATCTGGCGATAACCGAGTTCCGGGGCCGCCAGCACTTGCGTGGCACGGTCAGGATTACCATGCCTGGCAATTTCGCCAAAGTACCTTGCGGCGAGACGTTTGACCTCGTCAATCGATACATCGCCGGACACTACCAGCACCGCATTGTTCGGGCCATACCAGGTCTGGTGCCAGGATTGCAGCTGTTCAAGTGTTAGCTCAGCGCAGTCAGCTGCACCTGCGGGCTGCAGGTAACGGCGTCTGCCACTATCGGCCAGCATCTCGAGTGGGTGATTGAAACCCAAATGAAGGGTTGGTGGAGTCGTATTCTTCTTTTTCGCCGACTTCCAGATTTCCAAGTGGTGGCGTAAAACATTTTCCTGAGGGATCTGCCGCATAAAGGACGACTTTGCCTTGAATGCCATTTCCAAATGCTCACGGGGCAACACTATACCGTCGTGTCCAGTTTCCATGCCGCCTATGTTTGGCAACTGTTTGATCGTTTCGTCATCAGGGCTATACAGAACATCTAGAACAAGTTCATTGATGCCTTTTTGATGTGGATATTCATCATCGGAATCTACTTTATATTGCAGGGTCAAACAGGCTTCGGCGGTTCGGTGGTCTTCATGTACGATCACCCTCAGTCCGTTTTCGAGCATGAAGTCGTGAGTGGGGCGAGAGAGGAGTTCAGTGGTCAGTACGTTCATCCGTTAATGGTCCTTTGCGTCCTTGCGAGTTATTTCGCAAGTTAACCATGACTAAAAGCGGATGAATGAACCACTACTGATTTGTTGCCGTTTGAAAAGAGAATGTCCGAATGGATAGTTAGTCCATCCGGAGGCTATTCAAGCGGGCAGTTCAAGGTTGCGCTGCCACAATGCGTAATACACGCGCCCGGATTTCTGCTCGCGATGCAGACGCCAGTTGCCGGGTAAGCCCAAGGCAGAAGGCGCGTTTTCGCTTTCGGTGTAGATCCAGGCTTCATCGGCCAGCCACTGGCGCTCTTCCAGCAGCGTGCAGACGGTTGGCAGCAGATTCTGGTTGAACGGCGGATCCAGGAATACCAGGTCGTACTCAACCGCGGTCTGGGTTTCCAGGTAGCGCAAGGCATCGGCCGTCTGGATCTGGCCAGTGGTGCAGCGCAGGGTGCCCAGGTGTTCCTTGATGCTGGCTACCGCGATGTTGCTGGCGTCCAGGGCCTGGCCCATCGCTGCGCCTCGGGACAACGCTTCGAGAAACAGCGCGCCACTGCCGGCGAACGGATCAAACACCTTGGCGCCAGCGACATAGGGCGCGAGCCAGTTGAACAGGGTTTCACGCACCCGGTCAGGCGTCGGACGCAAGCCCGGCGCATCGGGGAAGCTCAGCTTGCGGCTGCCCCATTCCCCGCCAATGATGCGAAGTTGGTTCACACCGTTGTGCACGTTGTGTACGGGTTTTTTAGCACGAGTGGCCATTAATGCTCCGGAACCCCGAGCGGTTGCTCGGCAGGTTTATCAGATGGGGCCGGTAACGGCTTTTGCGGCACGGTCGGGCCAGCGCTGACGATGACCAGTTTGTCCGTGCTCAAGTGTTTGTTCAGTGCAGCTTTGACCTGTTCTACCGTCAGGCTCTGGGACTCGCGCATGAAGTCATCCAGGTAGTTCAACGGCAGGTTGTAGAAGCCCATTGCACCCAGTTGCCCGACGATATCGGCGTTGCTGGCGGTGGACAGCGGGAAGCTGCCCGCCAGTTCACGTTTGGCGTCGTCGAGTTCTTTTTCGGTAGGACCGGTTTTAAGGTAGTCGGCGAGCACGTCCTGTACCAGCTTCAGCGTGCCTTCGCTCATCTCGGCGCGGGTCTGCAGGTTGATCATGAACGGGCCGCGCGCCTGCATCGGGGTGAAGCCCGAGTAGACGCCGTAAGCCAGGCCGCGCTTCTCGCGCACTTCGCTCATCAGTCGGGTGCCGAAGCCACCGCCGCCGAGGATCTGGTTGCCCATGGACAGCGCGGCGTAGTCCGGGTCATCCCGGTCGATGCCCAGTTGCGCGAGCATCAGGTTAGTCTGTTTGGACGGGAATTCGATATGACCAACGCTGGCCTTCGGATCAGCGGGTTGCGGGATTTTTGCCAGGGCCGGGCCTTTTGGCAGCGCGCTGGAAACCTGCGAAGCAATGGCTTCGGCTTCTGCGCGGGACAGGTCGCCCACCAATGCGATCACGACGTTGCCAGCGGCATAGGCTTTCTCATGAAACGCCTTGAGCTGTGCCAGCGTGATAGCCGGGATGGATTTCGCCGTGCCGTCGCTGGAGTGCGCGTAAGGGTGATCGCCGTACAGGCGATTCATCAGCTCCAGGCTCGCCAGTTTGCCGGGGTTCTGTTTCTGATATTCGAAGCCGGCGAGCATCTGGTTCTTGATGCGCGCGAAGGAGTCGGCCGGAAAGGTCGGTTGACCCGCGACTTCAGAGAACAGCTTGAGCGCAGGCTCTCGTTTATCCGTTGCGCTAAGGCTGCGTAGAGAAAGGAGCGCCATGTCCTTGAACGCGCCGTTGCCGAAATCTGCACCCAGGCCTTCGAAGCCCTGAGCGATGGCGCCGACATCCTTGCCTGCAACACCTTCGTTGAGCATCGCGTTGGTCAGCAGCGCCAGACCCGGTGCGTCGCCATCCTGGCTGCTGCCGGCGGCGAAGATCAGGCGCATGTCGAACATCGGCAGCTCGCGGGCTTCGACGAACATCACCTTGGCGCCTTCAGCCGTGTTCCAGGTTTGCACGTTGAGCGTGCGATGACTTGGGGCTTTGCCGTCGAGTTCGGCCAGCGATTGCAGCTTTTGGCTGGATTTGGCTTTGTCGAGGGCTTCGCTGGCGGTCGACTCGTCGGGCCGGAACAGGTAGACGACGGCGGAACCGATCAGGGCGACAACGATCAAGCCGATCAGGGCTACGCGTGGTTTTTTACGCTCACTCATGAGTCGTCTCCAATGGCAGTACATGGGCGACGCTGAGACGTTCGCGTGTGAAGTACAACTTGGCGGCGTTCTGGATATCTTGCGGGGTCACGCTTTCCAGGTCGGCGAGTTCCGTATCCATCAGCTTCCAGGACAGGCCCACGGTCTCCAATTGACCGATGGCAGTGGCCTGACTGGTGATCGAGTCACGCTCGTAAACCAGGCCGGCGATGACTTGGGCGCGCACGCGTTCCAGTTCTTCGGCAGTCGGCGCGGTGGTTTTCAACTGTTCGAGCAGTTTCCACAAGCCGGCTTCGGCTTGGGCGATGGTTTTGTTTTTCTGAGTGTTGGGCGTTGCCGACAGGGTGAACAGGCTGTCGCCACGGGTGTAGGCGTCGTAGCTCGACGAGCCGCCGGACACCAGCTCTTCGCCTCGCTCCAGCTGAGTCGGGATGCGTCCGCTGTAGCCGCCGTCGAGCAGGGCTGAAATCAGGCGCAAGGCGTTTACCGAGCGTTTGTCTTCGGCGGTAGCGATGCTCGGTACGTTGAAGCCCAGCATCAGGCTCGGCAATTGAGTCTGCACGTGCAGGGTGATCTGCCGTTCGCCGGGCTCTGCCAGCTCAAGCGGGATTTTAGCCGGCGGCACGTCGCGCTTGGCGATCGGGCCGAAATAGCGCTGGGCCAGGGTTTTCACCTCGTCCGGGGTCACGTCGCCGACCACCACAAGGGTGGCGTTGTTCGGCACGTACCAGGACTGATACCAGTGGCGCAGTTCTTCGACTTTCATGCGGTCCAGGTCAGCCATCCAGCCGATGGTCGGCGTGTGGTAACCGCTGGCCGGATAGGCCATGGCCTTGAAGCGCTCGTAGGCCTTGGACATCGGCTTGTCGTCGGTGCGCAGGCGGCGTTCTTCTTTAATGACCTCGATTTCGCGGGCGAACTCGTCAGCCGGCAGGCGCAGGCTGGCCATGCGGTCGGCTTCTAGCTCAAACGCCACGCCCAGACGGTCTCGGGCCAGTACCTGGTAGTACGCGGTGAAATCGTCGCTGGTGAAGGCATTTTCTTCGGCGCCAAGGTCGCGCAGGATCAGCGACGCTTCGCCGGGGCCGACTTTTTCGCTGCCCTTGAACATCATGTGTTCCAAAGCATGGGACAAACCGGTCTGGCCTGGGGTCTCGTAGCTGGAACCGACCTTGTACCAGACCTGGGAAACCACGACGGGGGCACGATGGTCTTCGCGCACAACGACCTTAAGGCCGTTATCAAGGGTGAATTCGTGGGTGGGTTGCGGGTCGGCAGCCAAAGCTGAAAGTGGCAGACAAACTGTGCTGAGCAGCAGGCCTGCAGCGCGGCGGGCTAGAGCATTCATTCGTTTTTAAACCTGTTGGGCTGCCCGCTTGGTCTTAGCGTCAGCGGGCGAGAGGGTGCTAGGATACTGATCCGTTTTACTGGCGGCCACGCCTATAAGGCCTTTGATCGGTCAGCAGGTTGTTTGGGTTTGCGGCGTGAGCTTTGAGTTTGTCAGCTAAACTCTGCGTTTTCGCCGACGATGCCGTTCCAGTCCTTCGTATTAGTCGACCTTTGAGGTGCCGTTGGCACCTCGACAAAATGTTGCGCGTGAACAAGCTGGATCAATCGCAGTCTGTTCTGCATCGAATATTTATTTGCCGGGGCGCCCTTAGGCGCGTCGCTACCGTGAGATAGCCGTCCTCCATGTTTGGTTCCAACGACGACAAGAAGACCCCAGCTGCGGCTGGCGAGAAGAAAAGCCTGTTCGGATGGCTGCGCAAAAAGCCGCAGGAACCCGTCGTCGAACAGCCACAGCCCATTCCTGAGCCAACGCCTGCGCCTTTAATAGAAGAAGAGCCCGCGCCGATTGTCCTGCCGATAGCCGAGCCGGTACTTCAACCGGTGGCTGAGGCTGAGCCGGAAGTCGTGGCTGAGCCATCGAAGCCAGCTGCCGAGCCGTGGCTGACGCTGCCAGTGGCAGAAGAACCGGTGGCGCTGGTCGAAGATGATGTGGCGCCGCACGTGACGCCACCGATCCCGGCGCCAACTGCATTTTCGCCTGAGCCTGTCCAGGCGCCAGTGATTGAGCCAATCGTCGAGCCTGTTTTGGTTGTGGCCGAGACTGCGCCTGTTGCTCCAGAACCTGTCATCCCTGCTTTTGTTGCGCCCGCCGCTCCGGTGGTTCAAGCGCCTGAGCCTGCACCGATCGTTGCTCCGGCTCCTGTTCCTACTGTCGACGTGCCTGTCGTACCGGTCGAAACCCCAGCCGAACCTGCGCGCACTGAAGAAACCAAAGCCGGTTTCTTCGCCCGCCTCAAGCAGGGCCTGTCGAAGACCAGCGCCAGTATCGGCGAAGGGATGGCCAGCCTGTTCCTGGGCAAGAAAATCATCGATGACGAGTTGCTCGAAGACATCGAAACCCGTTTGCTGACCGCTGATGTTGGCGTGGAAGCCACCTCGGTGATCATCCAGCGCCTGACGCAAAAGGTTGCGCGCAAAGAACTGGCTGATGCCGATGCGCTGTACAAATCCCTTCAGGCTGAACTGGCTGCAATGCTGAAGCCTGTCGAGCAGCCGCTGAAAATCACCTCGCAGAACAAGCCGTTCGTGATTCTGGTTGTCGGCGTCAATGGCGCCGGCAAGACCACCACCATCGGCAAGCTCGCCAAGAAGCTGCAGCTGGAAGGCAAGAAAGTCATGCTCGCAGCAGGCGATACCTTCCGTGCGGCGGCAGTCGAGCAATTGCAGGTCTGGGGTGAGCGCAACAAGATCCCGGTCATCGCCCAGCACACCGGTGCCGATTCCGCTTCGGTTATCTTCGATGCCGTGCAGGCCGCCAAGGCTCGCGGCATTGATGTGCTGATCGCGGATACCGCCGGTCGTCTGCACACCAAAGACAATCTGATGGAAGAGCTGAAAAAGGTTCGCCGGGTTATCAGCAAGCTCGACGCTGACGCGCCCCACGAGGTGCTTTTGGTACTCGACGCGGGCACGGGTCAGAACGCGATCAGTCAGGCTAAACAGTTCAACCAGACCGTTGAGTTGACCGGTCTGGCTCTGACCAAGCTCGATGGCACCGCCAAAGGCGGGGTGATCTTTGCCCTGGCCAAGCAGTTTGGTTTACCGATTCGCTACATCGGCGTTGGTGAAGGCATCGACGATTTGCGTACTTTTGAAGCAGAACCCTTTGTCCAGGCACTGTTTGCCGAGCGGGAGCGTTCATGATTCGTTTCGAACAGGTCGGTAAGCGCTACCCGAACGGTCACGTCGGCTTGCATGAGCTGAGCTTTCGAGTCCGCCGTGGCGAGTTCTTGTTTGTCACCGGCCACTCCGGTGCCGGTAAATCCACCTTGTTGCGCCTGTTGCTGGCAATGGAGCGTCCGACCAGCGGCAAACTGCTGCTGGCCGGGCAAGACCTGAGCACCATCAGCAACGCGCAGATTCCGTTCCTGCGCCGGCAGATCGGCGTGGTGTTCCAGAATCACCAGTTACTGTTCGATCGCACGGTGTTCAACAACGTCGCCTTGCCGCTGCAGATTCTTGGCTTGTCCAAGGCCGAAATCGCCAAGCGTGTCGATTCGGCGCTGGAGCGCGTGGCGCTGTCGGATAAAACCGATCTGTATCCGGGCGATCTGTCCACCGGTCAGCAACAGCGTGTCGGCATTGCCCGCGCCATCGTTCACCGCCCGGCCTTGCTGTTGGCGGACGAACCGACCGGTAACCTCGACCCGCGTCTGGCGGCGGAAATCATGGGCGTGTTCGAAGACATCAATCGGCTGGGCACCAGCGTGCTGATCGCCAGTCACGACCTGGCGCTGATCGCGCGCATGCGCCACCGTATGCTCACCCTGCAACGTGGCCGATTGATCGGCGACGGGGAGGCCGGGGTATGAGTGCGACACGCAGTCCCAAGGTTTCCGAGCGCGTGGCCCCGAAAGCCGCCGATCCGCAGCCGCCGAAGAAGAAAAAGCACGACGATGACGATGGCCCGGATTTCGCCACACTGTTTCGTGCGTGGATCGAAAGCCATCGCGCCAGTCTGCTCGACAGCCTGCGTCGTCTCGGCAAGCAGCCGATCGGCAGCTTCTTCACGTGCATGGTGATGGCGGTGGCGTTGAGCCTGCCGATGGGGCTTTCGCTGTTGCTCAACAACGTCGAGCGTCTCGGCGGTTCGTGGCAGCGAGCGGCGCAGATCTCGCTGTACCTGCAACTCGACGCCAGCCCGCAGCAGGGCGAATCGTTGCGTGAGCAGATCAAGGGCATGCCCGGTGTAGCTGATGCTGAATATGTCGGCCGCGATCAGGCGCTGGAAGAGTTCCAGCAGCAGTCAGGGCTGGGTGAAGCCCTGCGCGAGCTGCCGGAGAACCCGTTGCCAGGCGTGGTGCTGGTCACCCCGAACGAAGTCGACAAGCCTACTCTGGAAGCATTAAGACAAAAACTTTCCGAGCTGCCCAAGGTACAACAGGCGCAACTTGATCTAGTCTGGGTCGAGCGTCTGGCCGCCATCCTCAAGCTCGGCGATCGTTTTGTCTTCGGTTTGACGGTGCTTTTGGTTTCTGCATTACTTTTGGTGATAGGCAATACCATTCGTCTTCATATTGAAAACCGCCGCACCGAGATAGAAGTGATTAAACTCGTCGGCGGCACTGACAGCTATGTGCGACGTCCCTTCCTTTATATGGGTGCGTTGTATGGCTTCGGTGCGGGACTGTTGTCCTGGGGTGTGTTGGCGTTCGGCCTGAACTGGCTGAACGACGCGGTGGTTGGGCTGGCCGGCTTGTACGGCAGTGATTTCGCGCTGGCCGGAGTGCCAGTTGCCGACGGTCTGTCGCTCTTGCTTGGCGCGGTGCTGTTGGGTTATATCGGTGCATGGATTGCAGTCGCACGCCATCTCAGGGAGCTGGCGCCGAAGTAGAATCTTTTTTGCGCGTGATTGACCTCGCGGTTTTTTGGGAACTTGTACTTGAGTTTCCGGTCAATTTTTCGCAGTGCCGAGAGGCACGAGTATGTAAGTGGGAGGTTTTTTCGTATGACCAATTCTTTGCAACCTGCGTATGCGTTGGTTCCGGGTGCGAACCTGGAAGCTTACGTGCACACCGTCAACAGCATTCCATTGCTGACGCCGGAGCAGGAGCGTGAACTGGCCGAGAGTCTCTA
>Ga0160467_101211_pt1 | contig 11819 bp, 11 predicted proteins | sample HID1972I_E11MG_FD_108221 | JGI IMG/M metagenome (GOLD analysis project Ga0160467, IMG submission 108221) | Enriched pill bug-associated microbial communities from UW Madison campus, WI, USA - HID1972I_E11 MG | ecosystem: Host-associated > Arthropoda: Insects > Digestive system > Unclassified ...
CTGACCGCGCGCAGCAGTTCGGAAAGATTGAACGGCTTGGGCAGCAGGCCCATGCCCGGCCCCAGGAACTCGTTGCGCACCGCCGCGCGTTCGGTGTAGCCGGTGATGAACAGTACCGGCAGGCGTGGCCGCAGTTCGCGTGCGGCATCAGCCAGCTCGCGGCCGTTCATGCCGGGCAGGCCGACATCGGACAGCAGCAGCGCGATGCCATGGTCGTCGCGGAGTTCGCGCAGCGCCTGCCGCGCGTCGGCGACTGCCACGACTTCGTATCCGGCCTCGAACAGCATTTCCTGCACCATCTGCCGCACCGAATCGGTGTCATCGACCAGCAGGATGCGTTCGTGGCGCCCGGCCGGCATCTCGTCCTGGTCGCGCACCGCCTCGATCGCCTCGGGATCGCCCATCGGCAACAGAAGTTCCACCTCCGTGCCGGTGCCGGGCTCGCTGGTGATGCGCGCCACGCCGCCACTCTGGCGCGCGAAACCATAGGTCATCGAAAGCCCCAGCCCGGTGCCCTCGCCCTGCGGCTTGGTGGTGAAGAACGGCTCGAATACCTTTTTCAGCAGGTGCGATTCGATACCGCTGCCGTTGTCGATGACCTTGACGCTGACGTACTGGCCGGCCGCCAACGTGTAATCGCCGTCCACCCGGGCGCGCTCGCAGCGGATGCGGATCAGGCCCTGGCCACCCAGCGCGTCGCGGGCATTGATGACCAGGTTGAGCACCACGTTCTCGAACTGGTTGGGGTCGGCCAGCGCCACCAGGCGCTCGTCATCGAGCTGGAACTCCAGTTCGATGTTCTCGCCGATGGTCCGTTGCAGCATGTCCTCCAGCGAGAGCACGCACGCGGTGACATCGAACGGCCGCGGATCCAGTGGCTGCTTGCGGGCGAATGCCAGCATGCGCTGGGTCAGCGACGCCGCGCGCGTGGCCGAACCGGATGCTGCTTCGGCGTAATGCTTCACGCGGTCCAGCCGTCCACCGTCGGCGGACAGGTCGATCATGTCCAGGCCGGAAATGATGGTGGTCAGCAGGTTGTTGAAATCATGGGCGATACCACCCGTCAGCTGGCCCAGCGAATCCATCTTCTGCGCCTGCAGCAGCTCGGCTTCGGTGCGCTCGCGCTCGGCGATCTGGTAAGCCAGTTCGCGGCGCTGCTCCCGGTCGCGCTCGTGGTGCACGGTAATGTCCTCCACCACCACCAGCCCCAGTTGCGGCTGCCGGTAGGGCGTCAGGCGCCACTGGGTCATGCGTGCCGGGCCGGCGGCGCTGGGCAGCTCCACCGATCCCTGCCAGCGTTCGCGGCTGCGCAGTGCATTGCGCAGGCCTTCGATGAACTCGCCCGCGTCGCCCAGGCGATCCAGCGGCGAGCCTTCGGTCAGGCCGGTCTGCAGCATCCGAGCAAAGGCATCGTTCGCATCGTGCACCTGCAGTTCCGCGTCCAGCACCGCGATCGGAACGTTGATATGGCGGAATATCTCGCCGAAGCGCGCCTCGGCCTCGCGCAGCGCATCCTCCGCACGCCGCGCCCGCAGCAGGCTGCGCAGGGTGGCCAGCAGCACATCCGGGTCCACCGGATGGATCAGGTACGCATCGGCACCGGCATCCAGCCCGGTGATCAGGTCGCCCGTGCTCACCGAAGCGGCGGACACGTGCACCACCGGCAGCAGGCCGGTGCGTGGCTGCGCACGCAGCTCGCGTACCACGTCGAAGCCGCTCATGTCCGGCAGGTTGACATCCAGCACCAGCGCCGCATAGTCCACGCGGCCGGCTGCATCCAGGCCCTCGCGGCCGGTGCCGGCTTCGTCCACGTGGAAACCATGATGCTCCAGCACCCGGCGCACCGAGTAGCGGGTGGCTATGTTGTCATCGACGACCAGGATGCGGTCATTCTGCGTCACCGGGCGCCTCCGTCTCCAGTTTCAGGGGCACCACCACGAAGAATTCCGAACCTTCGCCCGGAGTGCTGTGCACGCCCACGTAGCCGCCCAGCAGTCCGGCGAAGCGCTTGCACAGCGACAGGCCCAGGCCAGTACCGCGCAGCCGCTTCTGCAGCGGCGAATCCACCTGCACGAAATCCTCGAACAGGGTCGCCTGCAGTTCCGTGGGAATGCCGATACCGGTATCGAGCACGCTGAAGCAGATCGCGTCATCACCCTGCATGCGCGCGGACACCACCACCTTGCCGCGCTGGGTGAATTTCAGCGCGTTGGCGATGAAATTGCGCAGGATCTGCGCCAGCTTCTTGTCGTCCGTGTACAACATCGGCAACGCCGGCGGGTCGACGAATTCCAGGTCGATGTGGTTGCCTTCCACCAATGGACGGAACATGCCACGCAATGCCGAGAACAGGTCCATCAGGTCGAACCACGCCGGCGAAATGGTGATCCTGCCCGCTTCGATCTTGGCCAGGTCCAGCAGGTCGTCGACCATTTCCCGCAGCTCGCTGGCCGCGCCGCTGATGAAGCCCACCTGCCGTCGCTGGCCCTCGCTGAGCACGCCATCCAGGCCATCGTCCAGCAGCCGGGTCATGCTGAGGATGGAGCCCAGCGGGGTGCGCAGCTCATGGCTCATGTAGGACAGGAACCGGCTCTTGAGCTCGGACACATGCCGCAGCTGTTCGGCCTGCTGGTCGAGTTCGGCATACAGCGCGAGCACGCCCTGGTTGGTTTCATCCAGTTCGGCGCGCAGCGCCTGGTTCTCCTGGCGCAGGCGTTCCAGCTCCTGCTCGGGTTCGTGCACGCTGTTCATCTGAAAGCTCCCACGCGCAGCGCGACGATGCATGCATCATCGCGCCCGCGGTCGAAATCCCGTTGCAGCACGGCGACCACCAGGGCCGGGTGCCGGTGCTGGAGGCCGGGATAATCCCGCAGGCTCCAGCGTGCCTGGAGGCCGTCGCTGTGCATGACCAGCAGCGTGCCAGCGTCGGCGTGAAGATGGAATGCCTGCGCACGGCGGTACTGCGCGCCGACGATGCCCGGCATGGAGGCCAGGCCGCGCGATGCGTCATGGATGCACAGGCTGCCGGCGATGTTGCCGACACCGGCGAACTCAAGGTGGCCCGAGGCCGGCACCAGGCAGGCCACGGCCGCCGCCGCCCCACGCGTGCCGGACATGCCCGCATGCATGCGCGCGATGCGTTCCACCGCGCCCTCGCCCGCTGCCGATGCAGCCGCAGCGCGCACGCCCGCCAGCGCTGCATCGGCAGCCTGCAGTCCATGTCCAAGGCCGTCGATCACCGTGACCGCAAGACCGCCTTCCCATGCCTGCAGATGCCAGGCATCGCCGCAGACCACTTCATGCTTGAACGGGAGCCGCAGCGCACCGTAGCCAGGATCAACATCGCGTGGTGCCCGCTCGGCGAATACGCGCGCGACCAGTACCGCGCCGCGGGCATCGCACCATGCATCCATCACCCGCGCCTGGCGCGCGATCACGCCCATGCCCAGGCCTTGGCTGTCGCCGGTCGAATAGCCATCCTGCAGCGCCTGCGCCAGCACGAACCCGGGGCCGCGATCGACGCTCACCAGTTCGACGCCCTGCCCTTCACGGCTGGCGACCAGCGACAGATACATGTGCCCGCCGCCGCCATGGCGCCACAGGTTGGTGGCCATTTCGGTGGCCACCAGCGCCACGCGCCCGGCATCGGTTTCGTTGAAACCCGCCTGCGCGGCCACCAGCAGCGCTTCACGGCGTGCCTGGCCGACCTGGGTGGTTTCCTCCACGACGACAATCCGGGTGACATGCCCGGCAAAATTCAGATCCATTTTACGATCGTTACCCGCGTGCCCTCGCCGGGCGCACTGTCCAGCTCGAACTCATCCACCAGCCGCCGCGACCCGGACAGGCCCAACCCCATGCCGGTGCCCGACGACCAGCCGTCGGTCAGCGCCCGGGCGTGGTCGGCGATGCCCGGTCCCTGGTCGGCGAATATCAGCTGTATGCCCTTGCGCACGCCGCGTTCCACGATGGTCCAGCGCATTTCGCCGCCACCGCCGTAGATCACTGCGTTGCGGGCCAGCTCGCTGGCGGCGGTGACCAGCTTGGTCTGGTCCACCAGCCGCAACCCCGACGCCACCGCCAGCTGGCGCACGGCCTGGCGCGCCAGCACCACGTCCTGCTCGACGCGGACGGGTATCGAGCCGCTGCATTCGGTCATGGCGACGCTTCAGGTTGCTGCAGCAGTTTCATGCCGCGCTCGACGTTCAGCGCGGTGCGTACGCCACGCAGGTCAAGGCCCAGCTCGACCAGGGTGATCGCCACGGCCGGCTGCATGCCGACCAGCACGGTGGAGGCGTCCATGATGCGCCCCAGCGCGGAGATGGTGGAGATCATCCGGCCGATGAAGGAATCGACGATGTCCAGCGCGGAAATGTCGATCAGCACACCGCGTGCGGAAGTGCGCTGGATCCTGTCGGTCAGGTCGTCCTGCAGGGTCAGCGCGAGCTGGTCGTGCATGTCCACCTGGATCGTCACCAGCAGCAGATCGCCCATCTGCAGGATCGGGATGCGATCCATCTCAGCGCGCCACCCGCGTCACCACCTGTCCGGTGCGCTGCAGCGCCAGCGCCAGCGCATCGGCCAGGTTGGCCTTGGTGACGATGCCCTGCAGGTCCAGGCCAAGGTGCACGATGGTCTGTGCGATCTGCGGCCGCACGCCGCTGATGATGGCGTCCGCGCCCATCAGGCGGATGGCGGTCACCGTCTTCAGCAGGTGCTGGGCGACGAGGGTGTCCACGGTGGGCACGCCGGTGATGTCGATGATGGCGATTTCCGAGCCGGTATCGACGATCCGCTGCAGCAGCGATTCCATCACCACCTGGGTGCGCTGGGAATCCAGCGTGCCGATCATCGGCAGCGCCAGCACGCCTTCCCACAGCTTCACCACCGGGGTGGACAGTTCCAGCATTTCTTCCTGCTGGCGCTGGATGACGTCCTCACGGCTCTTCTGGAACGCCTTCACCGTATGCAGGCCGAGCACGTCCAGTAGTTCGGAGATCGTCCACAGCTGGTCACCGAGCAGCTGCGCGTCATCGGCCAGGCCAGCCTGGACCCGCTCGCTCAACGGCCGCTTCAATGAAAAGATGAAGGTGGCGGTTTCCGAGGAATTGAAGCCCCTGCGTGCCCGTTCGGCGGACAGATCCTCAAGGAAACGGCGGATCGGCTGCCACTCCGGTCCCTGCAGTGAACCGGCATCGGCAGCAACCATCGCCTGAAGGAACAGGCGCCAGAAATCCCGGGTCTGGGTATCCAGCTCCTGGCGGCTGATGCGGTTGTCCTGGCCGTGGCCAGCCAGGTTCTGCTGCCATTGGGCAAGGATCTGTTCTTCGTTGCCGCGGATCAGTTCAAGCGTGTGCTGCTGCAAAGCCGCCATGGATTTTTCCTGCACAGGGAGGGCCCGCCGGCCGTATCTCGGAGCGACGAAGCCGGAAGGGCTCGGGACGACGCGGCGACGGCACGGAACCACCGTTCCGTGACTCCCCGCGTCCGTCACGTCGTTAGATTACGCGATCAGCTTGGTGTTGGCTGCGTGAAGAAGGCATCTTTCTCGGCTGCGTCCGCCCTGTCCAGTGCCGCCCGCAAGGCGGCGACTTCGCCAACGTCGGACTGCAGATGGTCGTTGTCCAGCCCGCGCAGCGAACCATTGCGGTAGGCCATGCGCGAAGCGCGCATGCGGCTGGCCGATGCATGGAACTCGACGCAGCCGCTGCGCCGGGCGACTTCGACGATGTTCCCCGAGGTGATGCCGGCCCCGGCCATCATGCGTACACGACCATTGGCCTGCACGCCCCGTTCGGCCAGCGCACCGGCCCCTTCCAGCGCCGATGCCTGCCCGCCGGACGAAAGCACGCGTGCACAGCCCAGCGTGACGATGTCTTCCAGTGCCGCATGCGGATCGCGTACGGCATCGAAAGCGCGATGGAAGGTCACCTGCATGTCGCCCGCGGCGGCTACCAGTTCGCGGCAGACAGGCAGGTCGATCGTCGCTTCGGCCGTCAGCGCCCCCAGCACCACCCCATCGCATCCCAGTGCGCGGCAATGGTGGATGTCAGCCAGCATGGCGTTCACCTCGGGTTCGTCGTACAGGAAATCACCTGCACGCGGCCGCACCAGCACGAACAAGGGCAGGCGCAGGCGGTCGCGTGCCACCGCCACCGTGCCATGCGACGGCGTGGTACCGCCACTGGCCAGATCGGCGAACAGTTCCACCCGGTCCGCACCACCGGCCTGCGCGGCCAGCGCCGAGCCGAGCGATCCACAGGCGATCTCCAGCAGCCGGCGCGCGCTCATGCCTGCTCGCTGGCATACACCGATGCCGCGTCGCGCAGGTCGTCCTGCCGCTGGGCATCGCAGACCGCGTAGACGAATCCACGGTGCAGCGCGTAGGCGCCGACATCGCCGTCACGGTTCATGGCCAGGAAGCAGACCTGCAGCGTACGGCTGGCTTCAGGACGTTTTCGTACCACGCGGGCAATGGCTTCGCGGCAGGCTTCGTCCGGCGTGCGCCCCTGCCGCATCAGCTCCACGACCAGGAAGGACGCCGCATTGCGGATCATCTCCTCACCGACACCGGAGGCGGTTGCCGCGCCGACGTCGTTGTCCACGTACAGGCCGGCACCGATGATCGGGCTGTCACCGACCCGGCCGGCCAGTTTCCACGCCATGCCACTGGTGGTACAGGCGCCTGCCAGGCGCCCCTGCGCATCCCGGGCGAGGATGCCGAGCGTATCGTGGTTGCTGCTGTCGCCTGGGCGGCCTCGGCGCTCGGCATTGATCTGCGGCGAATACTCGGCGGACCGTTTCCATTCCTGCCATGCCCTGCGCGCCTCGTCGGTAAGCAGCGCCTCCTCGGCGAAACCCTGTTCAAGCGCGAACTGCCGGGCCCCCTGGCCTACCAGCATCACGTGCGGGGTCTGCTCCATCACCCGTCGCGCCACCGACACCGGATGGCCGATGTCCACCAGCGCAGCCACGGAGCCGCATCGCCCGTCGCCCTCCATGATGCTGGCATCCAGGCTCAGCACGCCGTCGCGGTCAGGATTGCCACAGCGCCCGACGGTGGGATTGCACAGTTCGCTTTCGGCCCAGCGGGCGCCGCGTTCCACGGCATCCAGCGCACTGCCGCCGTCGGCCAGCAGTGTCCAGGCGGCCTGGTTGGCGCCGACGCCGAAATCCCAGGTGGACACCACGCGGGCTCCGTGTGCGCCGGACGCGCGCGCGGCACGTGGCAGTCCCGCCGCCCCGAGCGCAAGCGCGCCGGCCTGCAGGAAGCGTCTACGATCGGTCATGCGAAGGGTCTCCTGTAGGGCGTCCCGGCCAGCGGCGGGACCTGCCGTGATGATGCACCGGCCAACCGCCGGGAGCTAACGCGCCGGATCGACCCGCGACACTGCGTCCTCGCGCCACGCTGCCGCGCCGAGGACGCCCAGTTCGCCGTGCTCCACCCGCCACACCGGCACATCGCGCAGCACGTCGGCCAGTACGCCCTTGTTGAGGAAGCGCTCGACGAACGGGCTGCCGGGCAGGAAGCGGGCGATATGGCTGGAAATGCCGCCCGCCAGATAGACCGAACGGGCGCCGAAGGTCACCGCGAGATCACCGACGAAACTGCCCAGCCAGCCGCAGAACACCGTCACCGTGTCCGACGCGACCTCGTCGTCGCCGCGCTGCGCGGCGGCCAGCAGGCCTTCGGTATCGGTCCAGTGCGCGTCCACGCCACGCAACTGGCACAGGCATTGGTAGAGGTTGAGCATGCCGGTGCCGGACAGCACCCGCTCGTTGTCCACGTGCGGCCAGCGCTCCAGCAGCAGCCGCAGCACATCCAGCTCCAGTGGCGTGCCCGCCGACAGCGCGGCATGCCCCACTTCGCTGGCCAGTACCGGCCGGCTGCCATCGGCGAACCGCAGCGCGGCACCCAGCCCCGTGCCGGGGCCCAGCACCAGCGCGGGCCAGTCGGCTCCGGCGGCCCCATCGCCGTGCAGCGGTACCAGCGCATCGGCCCGCACATGCGGAATGGCCAGCGCCACCGCTTCGAAATCGTTGATCAGGCGCAGCGAGGCCAGGCCGGCATCGCTGCGCGTGGCCTCACCCTGCACCTGCCATGGAAGGTTCGCATTGACCAGTACGTCGCCCTGCAGCACGCCGGCAATGGCAACCACGGCATCGATCGGGTCATCCCCGGCCCGCGTATCCGCAGCGAAGGCAGCGAGGATCGCTGCAAGGCTGGTGAACTCCGCGCAGCGGAAGCGACGGAATCCGTCAATCCGCGGATGCCCTGCCTCCCCTTGCGCCCACGCGAGGCGGGCGAACGTGCCGCCGACATCGGCGACGATCCTCGGACGCCTGCCATGCATGGCCTGTCCGGACAGGGAAGAAGGGGTCTCCAGGAAGACCGGGGACGATGCCGCAACGTTCACTCGCACGCCTTTGCAGGAACTACTCGATCCGGGCGATTCTCGATGATCGCCCGCGCTTTGCATAGCGCGGGCAGCGGCATGTTCAGGCCGTTCCGGCAGCCGGCTCGCCGGCCGGCAGCCGCGCCGGGCGGCTGGGGAAGGCATGGCGCAGGATCCGCCATGCCACCTGCCCGAACTGCCGGGGCAGCGAACCGGTGTTGTAGTGCTGGCCGTAACGGCGGCAGATGTCCTTCACTTCCACGGCGATCCGGGCATAGCGGCTGGCCGGCAGGTCCGGATAGAAATGATGCTCGATCTGGTGGCTGAGGTTGCCCGACAACACGTTCATCACCCAGCCACCGGTGAGGTTGGACGAGCCGCGCAGCTGGCGCAGGTACCAGTGGCCGCGCGATTCATTGCGCAGGCAGTCCTTGGGGAAGGTTTCGGCATCGGCGGTGAAGTGACCGCAGAAGATGATCACGTAGGTCCAGATGTTGCGCAGGCCGTTGGCCACCAGGTTGCCCAGCAGCACCGGCAGGAAGAAGGGGCCTGCCAGCGCCGGGAACAGCACGTAGTCCTTGCCCAGCTGGCGCGCCATCTTGGCGCCTACCGGGCGGGTTTCCTTCCAGAGCTGGCGCGCGGTCATGCGGCCCTTGAGCCAGCGGCCGACGCGCAGGTCCTGGATGGCCACGCCCCATTGGAACATCAGCGCGAACACCGGCGCGATGAACGGCTGCAGCAGGTAGAACGGCCGCCAGCGCTGCTCCGGGAAGATGCGCAGCAGGCCGTAGCCGATGTCATCGTCCATGCCGCGCACGTTGGTATAGGTGTGGTGCTTGAAGTTGTGGGTCTTGCGCCAGTTGTCGCTGGTGGCGACGATGTCCCACTCGTAGCGGTTGCCGTCCAGCTTCGGATCGCCGGTCCAGTCGTACTGGCCATGCATCACGTTGTGGCCCAGCTCCATGTTTTCCAGGATCTTGGACAGCGCCAGCAGCAGGGTGCCGGCAATGCACGCCGTCCACAGCAGCCACGGCACGAAGGCGCCGAACAGCGCGCCGACGAACAGCAGCGTGCGGCCCAGCACGCCGGACCAGCGCACCGCCGCGGCCACGCGACGGATGTAACGGGTGTCCGATGCTCCCAGCTCGCCGAGCACGCGATCGCGGATCGCATCGAGTTCGGCGCCGAAGGCATCCAGCTCGCGGGGGGACAATGCACGGTCGCTACGGCTCATCGCAATGGGTTCCTTACAGGTCCAGGACCAGATCGGTGGTGGGCGCGCTGACACAGATGCGCACCGGCTGGGCCGGTTCGCCCTGCTGCTCGCCGGTGCGCAGGTGCCGGGTGGAACCCAGCATGCGGTTGCAGGTGCAGGTGTTGCAGATGCCCATGCGGCAGCCGTGTTTCGGCTTCAGCCCATGCGCTTCAAGACTGTCCAGCAGCGATGCGCCGCGCGGCACGGTGAGCTGGCGGCCACTGCGGGCCAGGGTCAGGCGCACCTCGCCCTCGGCAGCCAGGGACATCGAGGGCGGAGTGAAGGCCTCGCCCTGGAAACCGGCGACATGATGCAGCAGGCGCTGGCGGGCTGCGGCCACGAAGCCGTCGGGACCGCAGGCAAGCACATGGCGCTGGGCCAGCGGCACATCGCCCAGGCTGTCGAAATCGCAGGCATCCACGCGCGCGGCAGGCGCATGGCCGTCGCGCGTGGCCAGCAGGCGCACCTGCAGCTGCGGATCGGCAGCCGCCAGCGCCATCAGTTCATCACCGAAGCAGAAGGCCTCCGGCACGCGTTCCCAGTAATAGAGATCCACCGGCGCCGGCAGCGGGCGCGCAGCCAGTGAACGCAGCAGGCTGCGCATCGGCGTGATGCCACTGCCAGCGGCCAGCAACAGCAGCGGCGCGGCGGTGGGAACCGCAAAATCGCCGAACGCCTGGCCGATGGTGAACACCGAACCGAGGGCTGCATGTTCGAGCAGATAACGGCTGACACGACCGCCCTCCACGGCCTTGACGGTGATCGCCAGTTCACGTGGGCCCAGTCGCGTCGGGCTGTAACTACGCTGCAGCAGGCGGCCATCGATCTCCACGCCAAGTGTGACGTGCTGGCCCGGCTGCATGCCGCGCCAATGACGGTTGGTCCGCAGTACCAGCGTGCAGGCGCCGGCACCGGCGGCTTCGCGGCGCAGGAGGCGTGCCAGCGGCTGCTCCAGCGTCCACAGCCGATTGACCTGGCCAGCCCAGAAATCGAACAGCGCGGGCGACACCCAGCGCCGGGGCGAAACCAGCGGACGGCGGACAGGCAGGTCACGATGAGCGGCAGCGTTCATGGGCTGAACTATACGCGCGCGCTCACAGCTGTGTATACAGGTGTATACGGACTGGAAAGGGGTATGATTCAGAATCCGTCACCCGGCTGCCCCATGTCCCAGACCGTCCTGCCACCGCCCGAGGATTCCACGCCGGCCCGCCGTTCGGTGACCCGCGAGGATCTGATCGCCGCGGCGCTGGCGCTGATCGGTCCGCATCGCAGCCTGTCCACGTTGAGCCTGCGTGAAGTGGCGCGCGAAGCCGGCATCGCGCCCAACAGCTTCTACCGCCAGTTCCGTGACATGGACGAGCTGTCCATCGCGCTGATCGACCTGGCCGGGCGCTCGCTGCGCACCATCATCGGCCAGGCCCGGAGACGGGCCACGATATCTGCCACCAGCGTGGTGCGGGTGTCGGTGGAGACCTTCATCGAACAGTTGCGTGCGGACGACAAGCTGCTGCACGTCATGCTGCGCGAGGGCGCGGTGGGTTCGGATGATTTCAAGCACGCCGTCGAGCGCGAACTGCATTATTTCGAGGACGAACTGCAGCTCGACCTGGTCCGGCTGGCGGCGATGGATGGCGTCAGGCTGCATGCGCCGGACCTGGCCGCCAAGGCCATCACCCGGCTGGTGTTCGCCATGGGCGCCAGTGCCATGGACCTGCCACCGGAAAAGGATGCCGAACTGATCGAGCAGATCTCCACGATGGTGCGCATGATCATTGTCGGTGCGCGCACGCCGGCCGCGTTCCGCCGCCAGCGCTGAGCGGCCGCGCATCACGCCAGGTGCGCTGCCATCGCGGCTTCTATCTGCGGCGGGCTCTGGTAGCCGGGCATCCGCAGCAGTTCCCGGCCATCACGGAATAAAGCCAATGTCGGCGTCTGCCTGAGTCCAAGGCCGCGGAAGAAGGCCTCGCCGACCACCTCCATCCGCACCCGCAGCAGGGTGACGCCCTGCCCCGCGCCGCTGCCGGCCACCCGTTGCAGCGCCACGTCCAGCATCCGGCACGCCGGGCACTGGTCCTTGTGGAAATCCACCAGCACGCGCGGCTGCGAGGCAATGATGCCCTGCACCTGCCCGGCCGTTGCTGCGTCGATGATCTTCATGCCCTGGA
>Ga0160467_101213_pt1 | contig 11761 bp, 5 predicted proteins | sample HID1972I_E11MG_FD_108221 | JGI IMG/M metagenome (GOLD analysis project Ga0160467, IMG submission 108221) | Enriched pill bug-associated microbial communities from UW Madison campus, WI, USA - HID1972I_E11 MG | ecosystem: Host-associated > Arthropoda: Insects > Digestive system > Unclassified ...
CGCTCGCCGAACCACAACGGCGAAACCGCCCTGCTGGCACAGACCTACCCGGACGGCTACGTGCCCCGGATCAACCAGTATTCCAGGGACCGTTCGATCGTGGCCGGGGTAAAGGGCAATACCGCAGGCGGCTGGACCTGGGACCTCAGCGCCAACCATGGCGAGAACACCCTGGATTTCCACACCCGCAACACCATCAACTACAGCCTGGGCGCGGACAGCCCGGACGCCTTTTACGATGGCACGCTGAAGTACACGCAGGACATCTTCAATGCCGATTTCACGAAGTCGCTGGACTGGGGCCTGGCCTACCCGGTCACCCTGTCCCTTGGTGGCGAATACCGACGTGAAAAGTGGCAGCAGGAGGCCGGCGAGCCGGACTCCTACACAGGTAGCGGCGCGCAGGGCTTCGGCGGCTTCACCCCGACCAACGAAGTACATGCCGACCGCCACAACTACGCCGTGTATGCGGGCCTGGAAGCGGACCTGACGGACAGGTTCTCCGCCGGCGTCACCGGCCGCTACGAGGACTACTCGGACTTCGGCGACAAGTTCTCCGGCAAGCTGTCGGCACGTTACGCCTTTACCGACAAGGTCGCGCTGCGGGCTACCGCGTCCAGCGGTTTCCGCGCTCCGTCGCTGGCCCAGCAGAGCTACCAGGCGGTCACCAGCACCATCGTCAACGGTGCCTTCGTGGAACGCGGAACGTTCCCGGCCGCCAGCGCGGCGGCACAGGCACTGGGTTCGGCGCCGCTGAAAGCCGAAACGTCCACCTCCTACAGCGTAGGCCTGGTACTGCAGCCGGTGGATCGCCTGTACCTGACCGTGGACGCTTACCAGATCGACATCGACGACCGCATCGTGCTGTCTTCCAACATCACCACCACCGGCAACGCCGCCGTGGCCGATCTGCTGGCGGGCCTTGGCCTGCCGCAGGTGACGGCGTTCTCGTACTTCACCAATGGCCTGGATACGCGCACGCGCGGTGTCGACGCGGTGGCCAGCTACACCGTGCCATTCAGTGCCAGCAGCCTGGAGCTGACGGCTGCCTACAGCTACAACGACACCGAGGTGAAGAAGGCCAGCGGTTCGCCGGCGGTATTCGAAGGCCTGGGGATCAGCCAGTCGCTGATCGGCCGGGATGAGATCGGCCGGATCGAGGACAGCTTCCCGCGCGACAAGGCGATCCTCAGCGGCACGTGGCGTTCGGACCATTGGGAACTGGGCCTGGCGGCCACCCGTTACGGCAGCTTCACCGTCCGCAACTCCGCCACCGCCAGCCGCGACCAGACCTACGGCGCGAAGTGGGTGCTGGACGCCTCGGCCAGCTACAAGCCCAGCGAGAACTGGACCCTGACCGTGGGCGCGGACAACCTGCTGGACGAATACCCGGACCGCACCACGGACCTGCAGAATTCCACCTGGGGCATGCTGCCGTACAGCAACTATTCGCCGTTCGGCTTCAACGGCGCCTACGTCTACGGCCGCATCCGCTACACCTGGTAACCGGCAAAGAGGGGGGGACGGAGGTGGTTAATTCCAATTAACCACCTCCGTCCCCGTTTGCTGTATCTGGCGCCATCGGTGAAAATCGGATCATCCCCCCGTTTCACTGCGAGCGCCGATGCACCATGACACCGACCTGATCAACATCGTCGCCGTTGGCCTCGGGCTCGCCTTCATCTTCGGCGCGCTGGCCAACAAGCTGCGTTTGTCTCCACTGGTCGGTTACCTGGTCGCTGGCATCTGCGTAGGCCCGTTCACTCCCGGCTTCGTCGCCGACCAGGCACTGGCCAACCAGCTGGCGGAACTCGGCGTGATGCTGCTGATGTTCGGCGTCGGACTGCATTTCTCGCTGAAGGACCTGATGTCGGTCAAGGCCATCGCCATTCCGGGCGCCATCGGCCAGATCGCCGTCGCCACCCTGCTCGGCTGGGGCGTAGCCCATCTCATGGGCTGGTCCACGCTGCACGGGATCGTCTTCGGGTTCTCGCTGGCAACCGCCAGTACCGTGGTGCTGCTGCGCGCGATGGAAGAACGCCGGCTGCTGGAAACCATGCGCGGCAAGATCGCCGTCGGCTGGCTGATCGTCGAGGACCTGGCCTGCGTCCTGGCCCTGGTGATGATGCCGGTACTGGCCGGCGTATTCGGGCCTGAAGCAGCCAAGGAAAACCACAGCGTCGGCAGCGTGCTGGCACAGATCGGCTGGACCTTCGTGCAGCTGGGCCTGTTCGTGGCGGTGATGCTGGTGGTCGGCCGCCGGGTCATCCCATGGATCCTGGAGCGCATCGCCGGCACCGGTTCGCGCGAGCTGTTCACCCTGGCGGTGCTGGCCATCGCGCTGGGCGTGGCGTTCGGCTCGGCCATGCTGTTCGGCGTGTCCTTCGCGCTGGGCGCGTTCTTCGCCGGCATGCTGCTCAACGAATCCGAACTGAGCCAGAAGGCCGCGCACGATTCGCTGCCGCTGCGCGATGCGTTCGCCGTGCTGTTCTTCGTCTCGGTCGGCATGCTGTTTGATCCGAACATCCTGGTCGAGCATCCCTGGCAGGTGCTGGCCACGGTGCTGATCATCATGTTCGGCAAGTCGGCGGCGGCCTTCTTCATCGTGCGCGCGTTCGGCCATCCGGCCAGTACCGCGCTGACCATCTCCGCCAGCCTGGCGCAGATCGGCGAGTTCGCCTTCATCATCGCCGGGCTGGGTGTTGCGCTGCAGATCCTGCCGCCCAGCGGGCAATCGCTGGTGCTGGCCGGCGCACTGGTGTCCATCATGCTCAATCCGCTGGTGTTCGGCCTGCTGGACCGCTGGCAGGCCCGCAACCAGGAAAAAAAGCCGCAGGTCCCCGAGCCGGAAGAAGCCATCGGTCCATCGCGCAACCTGCAGGACCACGCCATCGTCATCGGCTACGGCCGGGTGGGCAGCGAACTGGCCCACGTGCTGCGCGACCGCGGCGTGCCGGTGCTGGTGATCGACGACAACAAGGAACACGTGGAACGCGCGCATGCCGCCGGCATCGCCGCCATCCGCGGCAGTGCCGCCGCCGACCGCGTGCTGGCCGAAGCGCACCCGGAACGGGCGAAGATCGCGGTGCTGGCCATTCCGCAGCCGCTGGAATCCGGCGAAGCGCTGGCCAAGCTGCGCGCGATCAATCCGGAACTCACACTGCTCGCGCGCGCGCACAGCGATGCCGAAGTGAAGCATCTGCTGGAACATGGCGCCGATGGCACGGTGATGGCCGAACGCGAGCTGGCGCATTCGCTGGCGGAAATGATCATGTCCACGCCGCCTTACCGTTCACTGGGACAGCACAGCATTCCGGTGGTCTGAACGCTGCGTCGTGCCGGGTCAGCCCGGGCGGCCGCACGATCCGGTCCGGGCAATGGTCCCCGGCCGGCCCGCACCGGCCGGGGACGGCCCTTGCCAAGCCCTTGGAGAGGCAGTTCACCGTAGCGCATTGCTGCGCCCATGGTGATGGCGGCAGGCCATGAGCACCTGCCCGCAAAGCATCAGCAGGACGTCGGATCGTGCCGTTGTTGCGGATTCCGCTCATCCTCACGCATCGTCGTTTCTGGCGCTTCCGACGGGCGGCATGAAGCTCGATAGTCCGGCCATTCGCGGATGCATGATTCACCGGCGCTCCGCACCACCATGCAGGAGAATCGGATGCGTCTCGACACCGTTCAACAGGCCCGCGCCATGCAGGGCCGGTATGAGTGCAGCGGCCGCAGCAATGCCGCGTCGCCCTGGCAGGCCAGGCAAGCCAGTTTCCGTACCGAAACACCACATATCCAGCTGGACGGCAGTAATGGCCTGCTGGTCGCCCTGCTTCTGCTGGGCAACCTGCGGATCAGCCTGGCGGAGACGATGCAACGACCAACGTCTCCCTTCCGGCCCGACGCATGTCCCCCTGCAGGAACACCGCACTTCAATGCCGCACTGATTCCCGGCGCGGGCGCCTCGGGCTACCAACCCGTCGACCAGCCGGCTTCTACGCCTGCGACGGCAGCTCTTTCCTCGATCGCCAACAGCGTCGTGGGTCTGTGCACAGCGTCGCCGCGTCGCTGTGCCACTGCGGTTGGTATGGGCACGCTGATGGTTGGGACTGTGGCGTTCAGGCTCGCCGTGGACCAGGCGTGGAATCGGCAGCCGCCAGCCACATCTGCGCTGCAACCCGCGCAGAAGGATCGGCTGCTGGATGCGATCGATGGCATCGCTTTACCGCAGGACACGACCAGCAACAGCCCGCTTGACCTGCAGGATGCGCTGCTTGACATCGCACGCCACTGCGGGGGCGACCGCCAGTGCCGAGCCAGGAAGATCAACGCGCTCCTGCGGAAGCTGCCTGGCTCGTCCCTTTCGACCATACAGCGCATGGTGGACGCGACAGCCGCGGGAGCATCGAGCACTTTCCCGCCCGGCGCCGACGCTTTTCCCATCGACGAAGTCGCCCTGCGGACGTTGGCTTCGCTCCTGGCGGACATCTACACGCCCGACGTGGCCGCCTACCAGGATGACATGGAATCCATCGTCGCTGCGGGCCGCGAGGCCGGCGACGATGCCGACGCCGCCAGCAACAATCGCCTGGATGCCATCAAGGGTCTGCTCGAACGCGATGGCCACCATGTCGAGGAGCGTGGATTCCAGGCGGCCGATCGCGTGTATCCGGACGTCATGCATGAAGGCATTAACCTGCTGGTGACACCGACGCGGGCACGCGCCGCCAACGCATCTGCCCGCCGCCTGCTGCTGGTGGCCCACGGCGATGTGGCGGGCACGGCCGCTGGATCCGAGGGCGCGTACGACAATGCATCCGGGGTAGCCGCCGTGCTGCATGTCCTGCGGCAACTGCATCCGCACGACGCTGCCGGGGACACACAGATACAGGCGTTGATCACGACCCACGAGGAGCGCGGACTGCTGGGCAGCAGTGCGTTCGTGGAGCAATGCACACAACGCGACGACTGCCCCACCCTCGTCGTCAACATCGACATGATCGGTCGCGGCGGGCACAACTACATGCTTTCCGGATCCGACCTGCTGGCAGGACACTACTACGCCGGGAAGCCACCGATGAATCTCAACGCCCCCGCACACAGCGCGGTTGAAGAGAGCGCCGCCGACCGCCTGCAGGCACTGTTCAGCGCGCAGGGCTTCTCCCGTCAGCCACCGGGTCCGCCACCGCTGCTGACCTCCGACAACCTGAGCTTCCAGAATGCATCCATCCCCACGCTCGGCCTGGCGCAGATGAGCGGCGCCGATGCCATCGCGCTGCGCGACATCCAACAGGCACGCGCCCGCTACGAGCAGGCGAACACGGCCGTGGATTGGAGTCCTTACGTGGACCACCACGAAGGTCGGATCGTGCTGACCCATGAGCAGTTGGCGCAGTACCGGGAAGCGGTGGCGGCTGCCGATCAGGCCTGGGACAACTACCTTGCACTGCGGAAAAAGGCCTCGACATCCTCCAGCCAGATCATCCACACGGTCGCGGACCAGCTGCACCGGGTCAACCCACGCATGGCCATGGACTTCAACGATGCGCTGGCAGGCTTCGTACGTGATTGGGCCGCAGGACCGACAGCAGGCGAATTCGCAGATCATTCTCACGCCTGAGCGAAGGAACTTCTAGCCATGCCCCAGGATATCGTCACCCTCCGCACCCACCAGGGACGCTGGCAGCATCGTCACCAGGGCCTGGATGGGCTCTCACACCAGCATCGCATGCGGCAACGATGGGGGACGCAGACAACAACGCTCGATCTGCGTGGCGTACGCAACGCGGCGATCGGCGTACTGCTGTTCACCACGCTGCTGCCGACAGAGGTACCTGCCCGTCGTCCTGATGGCGTCCCGGCAGCAGGCGCCCCCCCGTCACGCCTGCTGCCGGGCGCGCATGCGATGGATATCGAACTCCGCACCGGCTTCACCGATGCGCCGCCAACGGCAGCTGACGCACTGCTTGAGGCCGCCATTCCCGCCCAGATCACGAACGTGGCGGCCGATACCGCCGCCGCGACCTGCACGCTGTCGCCCCGGTACTGCGGCATCGCGGTAGCCGTCGGCACGACGCTGGCGATGGTTGCAGGGGGCGGCGTCGCGCTGGGCTACATGCTGGGCGGTGAAGAAGAACCCACGACGCAACACCCGGCACCACGCACCCCCACCAGCGTGGACCACGGCCCCACCCCGGAGCAGATCACGCAGACGCTGCGCCCGATCCGTTTCAACGCAAGCGAACTCGATCCCGCGCATCCGCCCTGCCAGTCGCTGGGCGCGCACGTCAATGCACGCTGGGAAGCCAGCACGGCGCTGGAACCCGGCCGCACGCGGCTGGGTACCTTCCAGCACCTGCGCGACCGCTCCCTGCTGGTCCGTTACGACCTCGCCCGCCGGATCGCTGCGATGCCCGATCCAGACGCCGCAGAGCAAGTCATCGGTCATCTGTGGGCCTCCGGCATGGACGAATGGCGCATCGAGAACAACGGTATCCTGCCGTTGCAGCCGGAACTCGATGCCATCGCCGCGCTGAGCGACCGCGACCAGCTGCTCGACCATCTGTTCCGGGCAACAGCGTCGGCACGCAATCCCGTGTTCGATTTCACGGCCTTGCCTGATCTTGAGAATCCCGTAGTGAACATCGCCTACCTGGGACAGAGCGGGCTGGGCCTGCCGGACAGTGCCTGGTATGGCGATCCCGCAAAGGCCCGCATGCTGGAAGCGTATGAAGCCCACATCATGCGCACGCTGCAATTGTCCGGCATGACGTCCGCCGAAGCCGCTCCCGCGACGCGCGAGGTCATCACCCTGGAGCACGCGCTCGCCGACGCCTCCGAGCCCTTTTCCATATTGGCCACGGAAGTCGCGCAGTACCACAATCCCGTCAACCTGACACAGGCGCAGGCGCGGACGCCGACGATCGATTGGCAGGCCTTTTTCGCGGCCCAGGGCATGACGGTTCCAGAACGCTTTTCGCTCGGCATGCCACGCTTCTTCGAAAAGCTGGAGACCCTGCTCGACACCGCCCCGCTGCAGGCGTGGAAAGCCTATCTGCGCTTCCATGCCGTGGATCGCGCAGCCCCCTGCCTCGACTCGTCGTTCGCGGGAAACCATGCGCAGTTCCATGACGTGGCGCTGAAGGGGCGCGGTGCCCAGGTACCACGCTGGGGAAGAGTACTGGACATCATCGAACACTGCGCAGGCGACGCATTCAGTCCGATGTATGTCCGTGAGGTCTACCCTGCACATGCGGCGGACAGAATGGCGACGATGGTGACATCCCTGTCCAGTGCACTCGACAAGCATCTCGATGCGCTGCCCTGGATGCAGCCAGCCACACGCCTGCACGCCCAGCAGAAGGCGCGTGCACTCATCGTTGAAACCGGCCATCCGTCCCAGTGGCCGAGCTGGGACGGCGCAGCCACACAGGGCAATGACTTCCTGCACGACGTGCAGGCTGTCCAGGAATTCACGCATCGCCGCAATATCGCCAAGGTGGGCAGAGCCGTGGATTCCAGTGACTGGAAGATGACCGCACAGACGGTTGACGCTTACATGGACCCTACCCAGAACCGCATCATCCTTCCTGCGGCGTTGCTGCAGCCGCCGTTCTTCGACCCGGCCGCCGACGATGCACTGAACTACGGTGGCATCGGCGTCGTGCTTGGTCATGAAATGGCACACGCTTTCGACTCGCTCGGCAGCACCTTCGATGCGGACGGCAGGATGCGCGACTGGTGGACTCCGGCAGACCGCAGTAAATTCGATGCCCTGGCCACGCGGCTGGCCGGGCAGTTCAGCCGATACCGGATTGACGGCAGGAACATCGACGGCGAGCTGACGCTGGACGAGAACCTGGCCGATCTGGGCGGCCTGTCCATCGCGTTCGAAGCAATGCGCCAGGCAACGGCGGGCATCCCGGATCCAATGGTCGATGGCATGACACGCGAACAACGGTTCTTCGCAAACTTCGCGTTTACCTGGCGCCAGCTCTCAACGCCGGAGCGCACCGGACTTGACCTGGAAACCGACAACCACGTGCCCGGCCGCATCCGTGCGGATGGAGCACCCTCCAACATGCCGGCATTCGCCCAGGCGTTCAACTGCACGCCGGGCGAACCCATGGCACGGCCAGCCGGCGAACAGGTACGTTTCCTGTAACCATCCGCTTCTGGCCACAAGGAGGGGAGGCAGCCGGGCACCGCCCGGCACTCTCCCCGATTCGATTGCCGGCCGATGCTTCGCCGTCAGCCCGCGTTGAACACCAGTTGCCCGCCCGCGGCGTCCACCGCGATGACATCGCCGCTGGTGAAATCGCCGGACAGGATCTTCTGCGCCAGGGGGTTTTCCAGCTGCGCCTGGATGGCGCGCTTCAGCGGCCGCGCGCCGTAGATCGGATCGAAGCCCACGTTGGCCAGCAGATCGAAGGCCGCATCGCCCACCTGCAGCTTCAAGCCGCGCTCGGCCAACCGCGATTCCAGACCACGCATCTGGATACGTGCGATCTGCTTGATCTGCACCTTGTCCAGCGGGTGGAAGACCACGATGTCGTCCAGGCGGTTGATGAATTCCGGACGGAAGTGCGCCTGTACCACGCCCATCACCGCCGCCTTCATCTGCGTATACGCCTCGGCTGAATCATCGCTGCCCATATCCTGGATCTGGTGCGAGCCCAGGTTGGAGGTCATCACGATCACGGTGTTGCGGAAATCCACCGTGCGCCCCTGGCCGTCGGTAAGGCGGCCATCATCGAGCACCTGCAGCAGAATGTTGAAGACATCCGGATGGGCCTTTTCCACCTCGTCCAGCAGGATCAGCGAATACGGACGACGGCGCACCGCTTCGGTCAGGTAGCCGCCTTCCTCGTAGCCGACATAGCCCGGAGGCGCACCGATCAGGCGGGCGACGCTGTGCTTCTCCATGAACTCGCTCATGTCGATGCGGATCATCGCGTCGCCGCTGTCGAACAGGAACTCGGCCAACGACTTGCACAGCTCGGTCTTGCCGACGCCGGTCGGGCCCAGGAACAGGAACGAGCCACTGGGACGGTTCGGATCGGAAAGCCCGGCACGCGAGCGGCGCACCGCATCGGACACCACCTTGATCGCCTCTTCCTGGCCCACAACGCGCTGGTGCAGCATGTCTTCCATGCGCAGCAGCTTCTCGCGCTCGCCTTCCAGCATGCGGTTGACCGGAATGCCGGTCCAGCGCGAAACCACCTCGGCGATCTCCTCTGCGGTCACCCGATCCTGCACCAGCTTGAATTCGGTGTTCTCCGCTTCCTGGGCGGCTGCCAGCTGCTTCTCCAGCTGCGGCAGCTGCCCGTACTGGATCTCGCTCATGCGACCGAAATCCTGGCGACGCTGCGCCGCTTCAAGGTCCAGGCGAGCCTGCTCGATCTGCTCCTTGATCTTCGTGGTTCCCTGCAGTGCGGCCTTCTCGGATTTCCAGATTTCGTTGAGATCGGAGAACTCCCGCTCAAGCCCGTCGATATCGTTCTCCAGATCGGCCAGGCGCTGCCTGGATGCCTCGTCCTTCTCCTTCTTCAGCATCTCGCGCTGGATCTTGAGCTGGATCACCCGGCGTTCCAGGCGGTCCAGTTCTTCCGGCTTGGAGTCGATCTCCATGCGGATCCGCGATGCCGCTTCGTCCATCAGGTCGATGGCCTTGTCCGGCAGCTGGCGGTCGGTGATGTAGCGATTGGACAGCGTGGCCGCCGCGACGATCGCCGGATCGGTAATCTCCACGCCATGATGCACGGCGTACCTTTCCTTCAGGCCGCGCAGGATGGCGATGGTGTCTTCCACGCTCGGTTCACCGACCAGCACTTTCTGGAAACGGCGCTCCAGCGCGGCATCCTTTTCGATGTACTGGCGGTACTCGTCCAGCGTGGTCGCGCCGACGCAATGCAGCTCGCCACGCGCAAGGGCGGGCTTGAGCATGTTGCCCGCATCCATCGCACCGTCGGCCTTGCCGGCACCGACCATGGTGTGCAGCTCATCGATGAACAGGATCACCTGCCCTTCGCTCTTGGCCAGATCGTTGAGCACGCCCTTCAGGCGCTCTTCGAACTCACCGCGGAACTTCGCGCCGGCGATCAGCGCACCCATGTCCAGCGACAGCACACGCTTGCCGCGCAGGCCCTCGGGCACCTCATCGTTGATGATGCGCTGGGCCAGGCCCTCGACGATGGCGGTCTTGCCCACGCCGGGTTCACCGATCAGCACCGGGTTGTTCTTGGTACGGCGCTGCAGGACCTGGATGGTGCGACGGATCTCCTCATCGCGACCGATCACCGGGTCCAGCTTGCCGCTCTCGGCGCGCGCGGTCAGGTCGATGGTGTACTTCTCCAGCGCCTGGCGCTGGTCTTCGGCGCTTTCGGACTGCACCTTCTCGCCACCACGCAGCCTGTCGATGGCGCCCTGCAGGCGTGCCTTGTCGGCACCGGCCGCACGCAGCGCCATGCCCAGGCTGCCGCCATCCTCCAATGCCGCCAGCACGAACCATTCGCTGGCGATGAAGGCATCGCCGTGCTGCTGGGCCAGCTTGTCGGTGTGGTTGAGCAGGCGGTTGAGGTCATTGCCGATGGACAGGTTGCCTGCCTGCCCGGAGACCTTCGGCAGCGCCGCCAGTGCTTCGTCCAGGCGCTCGCGCAGCACGGTCACGTTGACGCCGGCCTGGGCCAGCAGCGGCCGGGTACTGCCGCCGGCCTGGTCGAACAGCGCACTGAACACGTGCACGGGTTCGACGATGGAATTGTCGCGGCCCACGGCCAGCGACTGCGCGTCCGCCAGCGCCTGCTGGAAACGCGAGGTGAGCTTGTCCATCCGCATGTCAGATCCTCGATCAGGAGAAGCCGGCCTGCGCCGGCACTACCAGACAGATGCGGCTTCACTGCCCGGTTTCAAGAGTCCCGCCATCCTGCTGCGGGCAGCGGCAAGGCGGCGTGCAGGAAGCGCTCACCTGATGCTTCGGCCGCCAGGCCGATACTGGGTGCCCTTCCGGGAAACGGGAACGACATGCACTACGAACTCTATTACTGGACCGGCATCCAGGGGCGCGGCGAGTTCATCCGGCTGGCACTGGAGGATGCGGGCGTGGCGTACACCGACATGGCCCGCGTGCATGGCGACGGCATCATCACGCCCTTCCTGGAGGGCAAGGCGGACGGTGCGCAGCCGTTCGCGCCGCCTTTCCTCAAAGCCGGGCGGATGGTGGTGGCGCAGGTATCGGCCATCCTCGATTTCCTCGGTCCCACGCTCGACCTGGTTCCGCAGGCCGCCTCCCGCCGGATACAGGCGCTGCAGCTGCAGCTGACCATCGCCGACCTGGTGGCGGAAGTGCATGACACCCACCATCCGATCGCTGCGTCGATGTACTACGAAGACCAGACACAGGAGGCAAAGGCGCGGGCTGCGGCGATGCGCGCCGAGCGCCTGCCGAAATTCCTCGGCCATTTCGAGCACGTGGTGAAGGCCAACGGCGGCCGCCACCCGCTGCGCGAACACTCGTACGTCGATCTTTCACTGTTCCAGCTGCTCAGCGGCCTGGACTACATGTTCCCGCGCCGCATGCAGGCGCTGTGGCCCACGCTGCCGCTGCTGCGGGCACTGAAGGACCGGGTGGAAACGCGGCCGAACATCGCGGCCTACCTCGCCTCCGAACGTCGCCTCGCCTTCAACACCAACGGCATCTTCCGCCATTACCCGGAGTTGGATGCAGAGCAATGAAGTAGCGGCTGACGAGCGGTCGTTTTGGTTCCCGGCC